>Ga0185299_10001400_pt1 | contig 47169 bp, 37 predicted proteins | sample PaiPotPPA55metaG_FD_128002 | JGI IMG/M metagenome (GOLD analysis project Ga0185299, IMG submission 128002) | Iron sulfur acid spring bacterial and archeal communities from Banff, Canada, to study Microbial Dark Matter (Phase II) - Paint Pots PPA... ... | reverse complement strand
GCTGCGCTAGAAGCTTCCCTGACTTTTGGTACTTGATCATCACGGTGCTCGTCCCTCGCACCGTGTCGATCAAGCCAAGAGCCAGTCATAGGTCTCTTGTCGTCTGATCGCAGTCCAAACGAAGCAAAACCTTAAGAAAATACTTTTTAGCGCCGTGGCCTTGACAAGTTCGGCTTCATAGAAGCCCTGGGCTATTCTGTTAGACCATTTCATGGTCAAGAACTGGCATTAGATTAATTGGAGATAACGGCTTAAAGCAGGTACGCGAATTCGGCGGATGCGATTAGAGCAAGTGAACTACGTAATACCCTCGCCTGCTCCGTCCCGAATGTAGTTTCGAAGCAGTGCTGTGCTTTCTTCCAAAGGTCCAACGACTCGCGGAGTTTTTCTTCACCACGGGCCGTTAGCTGGACCAGCCTGCTCCGTTTGTCATTCCGGTCCACGATGAGTTTCACTAGTCCATCCCGCTCAAGCGGCTTGAGATTGTGAGCCAGGGCAGACCGATCAAGTACTAATGCCAGGGCTAGATCCCCCATCGCCGGCATTCCGGCGCTAGCGATGTGCATCAGGATGGCGCGCTGCGTTGAGCGCAGCCCGCAGGGCGCCAAAACTGTGTCATAGAGCTGCGAAACGCGGCGAGTGGCTTTGCGCAGGGCCGTAACGTTGCAACGCTTTGCCTCCGGGTCCACCAGGTCGTTCACTGCTCCTGGAGCCGCATCACGCCGATTTGTCAATGTCTGCTTACTAGCCATAGAACCTTCTTTTGCTGAGATCACTTGACAGATACTAGCATATGCACGTAAATGAGCAATAGATGCATATGCCAATAAAAAGGACCATCGGAACCCATAAAGAACGCCTAACCCTTAAAGTAAGACCTTTACGAGTGGTGGATTCCTTCTATTCGGCTGCGCTTCAGGAGTAATTTATGAAATTAAGCATACTGGTCTGCACCGTGTTCAGTTTCGGTTTAACCCGCGCCGTGTTCGCGGCGGACAATTATAGCGATTTGGCCGCACAAGGATATCGTTGGATCAATGTCGACGGGCTACACGCTGGTATCTCCCAGGAGGGTGTCCTACGACATACCGGCCACCGTACCGACACGGAAGAAGTGGAGCTGGCCGAAAGCGTACGGGCTTACTACCTCATTCCCGGCACTCTCGCCCGAGTCATCCAGAACGACCCTGGCAAGGGTATGTCGCAGATTCGATTGGCAGGTATCACCAGAGACCTTTGGACTTACACAAAATATCTCAGCAGCCGCCCCATTGCGGATCCTTACGGCATTGTCGAGACTCCGGAAAACGCTGGTATCATCCTGAACGGAACCACTGAAAAGATCGACTTGCCGCAACATCCCGACGTGAAGCGTGACCTCGATTCAATACGTTCGGAGCTGCCGGCCAGCGGTCCAAACCCTGCGCCGTCGATAAACCCGGTGTCTTCTACCGAATTCAGAACCATTCGGATAGAAATGAATCAACAGAAATGACGGGGAACACGGACCGATTCGAAGAAGAACTGTTAGTTGCTTGCTGGCTGCGCTCTCCCGCGCAGCCAGTCTTTTTCTTACGTCCGGATTATTCAACCCTGCCCTGGTCGCAGGTAGTTCTCGATTCCGCGCCATCTGCGCACGCACCCGAACTATCCTGCCGCTGCCCGGAAACTCTCCAGCAAAGCTTGCGGATTCTGAGCCCTCATCAGCGATTCTCCAATGAGGACACCGTCAACGCCAGCTCCCGCTGCCCGGCGAACATCCTCCACCGATCGAATCCCACTCTCACTGATCACCACGCAATCTGCTGGAATCAAATTAGCAAGTACCTCGGTGGTTCGAAGGTCGACTTGGAACGTGGTCAGATTTCGGTTGTTAATGCCAATAAATGTACCTCCGGCATTAAGCGCGCGTTTTAACTCCGGTTCGTCGTGAATTTCTACCAACGCATCGATGCCGCAGTCATCTGCCGCCCTAACCAAATGGGCCAGCTCCCCGTCATCCAGCGCTGCCACAATCAATAGAACAGCATCCGCTCCGGCTAAGGCGGCCTCATATAGCTGCACTTCGTGCAATATAAAATCCTTCCGGAGCAGCGGTCTGGTAACCTGTGCTCGAATGAATGCGAGATAACTCAAACGACCCTGAAAATATTTCTCATCTGTTAATACCGAGATGCAGTTGGCACCGGCCGTGTCATAAGCAAGTGCGATCTTGACCGGATCAAAGCTCTTCGCGATCAGGCCCGCTGAAGGCGACGCTCTCTTGACCTCAGCGATGAAGCCGAAGGAGCCGGCACTAACTGCTTTTCTGAAACCGCGAAATGAAGAAAGCTTCCGAGCTCCCTCTTTCCACTCTTCTGTATATTCGATCAGCGGTTCGATTTCCGTTCTTTTGTGAGCAATAATTTCGGCTAAATGATTCACTTTCGGAGAACTTGATTTCTGTCGGAGAGTTATCGAAAACGGATCTACTTTAGGTGTTTGCAGTTGCCGGTTTGCGGTTAAACCGCCATTTCTCCGGCTCTTCCCGACCGATGAGGTCGCACTTTCCTCCCATCGCGATGCGCCGGCGATAACGGCCAACTGAAAACCGCTAACCCAAAAGATCGGCGCTTTCTGTCGACTCAATCTTCCATCTTGCTGCAACCTTTATTTTGTTTCTGTCGTCCGGCAAATTCATCTAACTGTGACGGTTTCGCGTTTCGCCACAACCCGTCCAGACCAACCCGGGCAGGTTAATTCGTCGCCTCCGTCGGATGGCTAGTCATTTCGGCGGCATAGTTTGGCGTTGATCCTTTGGATGGGCCAATACCGTATTCCTTGGGCTAAGCATGCCTTTTCGGCATAATAGAAAGCTGCAACTATGCGCTGAATGTGAGGAATAGTGCTTGCTAACATTTTGTATCAGTTAGAACTTATTCTTTGGCGATCTACTCGGGGCGAATTCTGACGTAATAAAAAAGGCACAATGGAACTCCGGCATCTGCGATATTTTCTAGCAGTGGCTGAAGCGTCGAACTTTACTAAGGCGGCCGCGCAACTTCAGGTCGCGCAACCGGCCTTAAGCCGCCAGGTGAAGCACTTGGAAGATGAAATCGGCGTTGAGCTTTTGCGCCGTAGTCCACGCGGCGTGACCCTCACCGCCGAGGGACGGCTTTTTCTGAAAGAAGCTCGTCAACTACTAAAAGACGCCGGTGAGTCGGTAGAAAATGTGCGCGCACTCGCTCGTGGCGAATATGGTCAGTTACGTGTTGGCTACGCGCCGACAGCCACCGTCGAGATATTGCCGCCTGGGCTGGCGGCGTTTCGAAAATCAGTACCGGGCGCGGAGGTCTTGCTGTATGACCTGTCCAGCGATGAACTCATCGCCGGATTGCGATGTGGCAGGTTAGAGCTCGCGATCATGGCCCACCCCATCGGTGAGCAGACCCCGGGTATCGAGGTCGAAGTGCTTCGTACTTACCCGTTGTGCGTTGCGCTGACCCCCGCCCACCCCTTCGCTCGTCTCAAATCCATCCCCTTGGAAGAGGTGGCTGCCCAACCACTCATCGGACTCCGCGCCGGGGATTTTCCCGAGTATCATCGCAACCTCGGCTGCATTTTCGCTTCCATTGGCCTAAGACCAAGCATCGTAGTCGAATGCGACAGCAATAATTCGCTCCTCATTGAAGTAGAGGCCGGACGCGGGATCACATTGTGTATTCCGATTTTCAAGCTCGTGACTGGCAAGCGTCTGCTTTACCGCCCGGTTACGGGAACGACCGTGTCAGTGTCCGTTGGCATCGCTCGCGCCACCATGACTTACCTGACACCCGCCGCGGAGAAGTTTTGTGAAATCATGCGGCAGATTTCGGCCGCCCGGACAATGACCGAGCACTAAGAACACCAAAGCCGCTCGAGGTATTGGGGATCGCAAGGAAACGAAAAGTAGTCCGTTATCGTTCTCTATTCCTTGAGGCGAGCGTGATTTGTCGGCATAGTGGAAAACTATAATGGAACTCAGGCATTTGCGATACTTTCTAGCGGTCGGCGAAACATTGAATTTCACCAAAGCGGCTGTGCGACTTCGAGTCGCCCAACCGGCGTTAAGCCGGCAGATGCGGGATCTGGAGGATGAAATCGGGGTTGATCTGCTGCGACGTAGTCCGCGCGGCCTGAGCCTCACACCGGAGGGAAAACTTTTTCTAGAGGAAGCGCGCGAACTACTAAAGTTTAGCAGTGAGTCGGTGAAAAAAGTTCATGCCATGGTTCGTGGCGAATATAGAGAGTTACACATCGGTTATCGGATTTACATGGAGACATTGCCGCGAGCACTGGCAGGGTTTCAAAAAGCCCGGCCAGGGGTGAAAGTACTGCTGCATGAGCTCCCTTTCGATGAACTTATGACCGGACTCAGAGATGCCGCACTCGAACTCGCAGTCGTGCTCCGCCCCACCCGCGAGCGAATCGCCGGCATCGAATTCGAATCGCTGCGCACTTACCCGGTGTGCGTCGTGCTTAACGCTGCGCATCCTCTTGCTCGGCTTGAATCCATCCCGTTGGAAAAGCTAACTGCCGAACCGATCGTCGGTCTACAAATCGATGATTACCGTGGATATCTCGACCGCATTTTTGCTTCCACCGGCTTGAAACCACGTATGATAATGGAATGCGACACGTATGGTTCGGTCCTTATTGAAGTTGAGGCCGGACGTGGCATCGCATTTTGCGCTCCCATCTTCAAACTCGCGGACGACAAACGCGTGCTCTACCGCCGGCTCACCGGCACGACCGAATCGCTGTCCGCCGGTATCGCCCGCGCCAAAAAAGGGCACGTCACACCCGCTGGCGAACAGTTTTGTGAAATCTTGCGGATGGTCTCAAATGGAGCGACTGCCACCGAACCGGACCCTCAAGATTTCTCTTCGTTCCCGCAAAGCCGCTTCATCTGATACCACATCGGCAGGCTGGTCGGCCAACCGCTTCAGGACTTACTCCTCTCCTACATTGGCCGGACTGACCCCCTGCTCCACTTCGTTCGCGCTGGGCTTTCGCGCGGTGCCTTTTGATTTTTTCATCATGCCGAAAAGGCATGCCAGCCCAACTAATACGGCATTGGATGTCCAAATGATCCACGACATTTTGTTTTCGAAGCAGATCAGTGAGCCCTGTAGGGCGTGACGGGTCCTCTTCTTTTTCTCGAACGGTGAAAATTGGGTTTCTGAGTCTACCGATAACCGGGCATCTGAATCCGATGACTGCACTCGCTAGAAAACTGCAGTCGCGAGGACATGAAGTTGTGTTTATTGGCGTCCCGGATATTGACCCCGTAATTCGCGCAGCCGACCTGGACTTTGTATCGTTTTGCGAAGATGAATACCCGCTGGGTTCTGTTGCCAAAAGCTGGGGCCGGGTTGCGCAGCTGCAAGGTCTGGATGTGGTGCTGTACACGCTCCGGGAATTAACACCTGGCCTGATTAAAGCGGCATTGGAGCATTTGCCAGGAAAGATAGCCGAAACCCGGGTAAATGGACTGATTCTCGATATGGCTTACCGGCCGCTTGAGATTGTTCCCATGCACCTGGGTGTGCCTTATGTGCAGATTTGGAATGCGCTCCACTACGACTCTTCCGGATCGACTCCACTCGCCCTTTACAGTTGGCCTCATGAAACGAGCCCGGAAGCTCTCGCCAGGAATGTCGAAGGACTACAGATATTCCGCCAGATGCGTGAGCGGGTAGCACCGATCGCTCAGGCCTATGCCGAGCGGAACGGACTCAAGATCGATTGGAGTAACCCCGGCGCCACTGTTTCTAAACTGGCAGTGATCACCCAGACACCAAAGGAGTTCGATTTCCCCATCCCGCATCTGCCTCCGCAATTTCATTACGCGGGTCCGTTTCACGATAATCATGGTCGGGAGCCTGTTCCCTTTCCTTGGGAGCAGTTAACGGCTAAGCCGTTGATCTATGCTTCCATGGGAACACTGGTTAATGGTCTGAATAATGTTTACGGCACCATTCTCGAAGCGGTTGGCGAATTTCCAGCGATGCAAGTGGTGCTCTCCGTTGGCAAGAACATCGACCCGGGCGATCTGGGACCAATCGCGGCGAATACCATCGTGGTCCGCAGCGCTCCACAAATCGAATTGCTGAAGCGGGCGGCGCTTTGCCTAACCCATGCGGGACTAAATACAACTCTGGAGGCGCTGGCAGAGGGAGTGCCGATGGTGGCGATCCCGATCGGGTACGACCAACCTGGGGTTGCCGCCAGGATTACCTATCACCGGGTCGGTGAGTTTGTCGAAATAGGTAATTTGGCCGCGCGCCAGTTATCGGAACTGATAGTAAAGGTAACAGCGAATCCGAGCTATCGCGATAAAGCACGTTGGTTCCAAAAGGTCCTTGGAGAGACTCGCGGACTAGATATGGCCGCCGATATAATCGAGCGGGCATTCGGAGAGAACACTTAGAAGAAATGGCGGCAGCTTCATACGGTATAGCATCTAGAACCCAGAACCGACATAACCAGCCTTTAAATAGTCAAGCTCTTTAGCCGGATTAAACGACTTCGAAATGGAGAAGACAACAAAACATGGATATATCTCGTAGAAAATTCATTAAGACAACCTCCAGTACGGTTGCCATTGGGGTCGCTGCCGCCGGTGCAGCGCTCCAAATAAATGCTGCCGCCCAACAAAAATCCGGCTTGATCAAGAGTATAGATCAGAATTCCGGTCAATCGGTTACTCAACACCAGCCTATTCCCAGCATCCTATCCGTACCGCCGGGGAATGCGTTGCTCCTGCAAGCATACGGCATCGGCGTTCAAATATATACCTGTCCAGTTTACCCCACCTCGGCAGCGGTGCCGCATGCGGACCTTATTGCTAGCGACAAGGATGAGGGGGATATTGTGGCGATCCATTTCGCGGGACCTACTTGGCAAGCCTTGGATGGGAGTTCGGTGGTGGGTGATGCCGCGAACGCGAAGCATTTTCCAGCGCCGGACCCAGATGGCGTTGACTGGTTATTGCTTCCTGCTAAATCGACGGCGGGCAATGGCCTGTTTAGTCGAGTTACCTACATTCAACGACTCTATACGGATGGTGGGAAGCCACCCGCGAGCTGCAATTTAAATCAGGCCGAGGTCCTGGTAGATTATTCTGCCCATTACCTTTTCTACGTTCCGGCGTCTTAACGACGTGTTGGTTACTCCCTGGCTGCGCCGCCTGGCGCAGCCAGGCCTTTTCTCAGAGATGGCTTTTCTTTGCGATCTGCTTTTTGTTCTGCTACTTCCCCTCCCCAACCTGCACGGGAGAACCATCCAGAACAGAATCTGACGGGTCAATAATGACGTTATCCCCGGCCGTTAGAGTGGACACAACTTCGACGGTACTTCCAAAGTCATGACCAATCGTCACCGGCACGAGCTTCGCCTGGCCATTGCGTACCAGGGCGACACTCAAACCCTCGGCACGGAAGAGCAAGGCATTAGTTGGAATCGTTACGGATCCCGGAGGAACCGGAATCTTCAAATGAACGAACACATAAGCACCCGGCAAGAGTCTTTCGGTTGGATTATCGACATCCACTTCCACTTTCAATGTTCTAGAGGTAAAATCGATTGAGCTCGAGTCTCGGACTAACGCGCCGCGAAAGGTTTCTCCCGGAAAAGCATCCAGCGTCAACGTCACGACCTCCCCCGATTTTATCGCAGCGGCGTAGACTTCAGGCACCGAAATGTAAACCCGAAGCTTATCTATTGCTGCCAGATGAAACAGCTCCTGGGGAGTGCTATTTCCGCGAGTGTTAGTATCGCCATTCTGAATCAAAGCACCGACATCGGTGTCCCGGGCCGTGATCACCCCATCGAATGGCGCGTAAACATGTTCGAACTCTTGCAGTTGTTGCAGCCGGCGCACATTGGCTTGATCCGAATCAACGATTGCTCGCTTCGCATTGAAGTCGCTCACCGTTTGATCCGTCTCTTGCTTCGAAACGACGTTAGTCTTTAGCAAATAGATCCACCGGTCGGCCGTAACCTGGGCCAGTTGGAGGTTCGCTTGCGCTGTCTGTAGCTCGCTCTCTGCCTGCTGCAGTTGCTGATCAAGCTCGGGCGTCTCGATCAGGGCCAGAAGCTGTCCTCGTTTCGCATGTGCGCCGATATCCAGATACCACTGCTTCAGATAGCCAGTAGTACGAGCATAAATCGGCGCCTCGGTATAGGCTTGGGTTGTACCCGGCAATTCGATTTCTTGAGCCGCAGTGCCAGCCTGGGGATGAATGACCGCCACCACCGGGACGGCGTTGGATTTCACTTTTTCCTCCAATCCTTTCTCCGCTGCCGTTCGAGAGCGAATACCAAAGAAGATCAAAACCGCGAATCCGGCGCACAAGAGAGTCACCATCGCGAGCGTTCTTCTTCTCGGTCCTCCCCGATTAGATGAGTCGGTTTTGCTCGGCGGGATCTTCATTTCCGCCGGTCGGGAGCCACCTGTCGCTTCATTCGACTCGGGTTGTAACATTCGTTCCTCGCTATTCTAGATGGGGTCCGCGCCATCGGATCCGCTGGCAGTGCCGGATCCTCGTATCGGAATATGCTGATGAACCAGGCTGAAAACGGCCGGCACAAATACCAGCGTCGCGATGGTCGCCGCCATCAATCCTCCAATAACCGCCCGACCAAGCGGTGCGTTTTGTTCGCCACCGTCTCCTAATCCGAGCGCCATGGGGACCATGCCGATCACCATGGCCAATGCCGTCATCACCACGGGACGGAACCGGGTTGCTCCTGATTCAATCGCCGCGCGCACCGAATCGCCGTGTTCCCCCAGACGCTCCTTGGCAAACGAGACTACTAGAATGCTATTTGCAGTGGCAATTCCCATGCACATTAGGGCTCCCATCAGCGCCGGTACGCTCAAAGTGGTGTGCGTCAGAAATAGAGATAGTACGATGCCGGTCAACGCAGCCGGGAGTGCGGTTATGATAATGAAAGGATCAACCCAGGATTGAAAGTTAACTACGATTAGCATGTAAACTAAAACGACCGCCAATGCCATGCCCGACAGAAGTCCAACATAGGAGCTTCGCATGGTCTGCACCTGACCATGTACGGCAACATAAGTACCGCGCGGAAGCAGCTTCTGACTCGCACTCACGATCTTCTCCACATCGTGACTGACGCCGCCGAGGTCTCGATCTTCGACGGCGCCATAAATGTCGATCACCCGGCGAATGTTATAGTGGTTGACTAGGCCCATTTCGTGGCCGCGCGCCACCGACGCCACGTCCCCTAATATTTCCATGCTCGTACCGGAACTCGCATTTAGTGGAACATTTAAAAGATCGTTCATTGATTGAAGCCGGTACTGAGGCGTTTGCGCGACGAGGTTGTAGTCGACCCCGTTCTTCCAATTCACGAAGAACATCGGCGTTATTTGAAAACTCCCACTCAAGGCGTTCAATACACTGGAGGCAACATTCTGTTCCGTGTATCCGGCCTGAGAAGCTTTCACCCGATCAACCGCCACTTCCAAAGTTGGATAGTCAAGCGGCTGCTGTACCCGTAGATCTGTCAAGCCCGGGACCTGGCGCATCTGGGCCATAATTTTCTCGGCCGCCTGCTGGCTAGCGACCACATCGTTGCCTTCAATCTGTACATCGATCGGGGCCGGCAGCCCGAAATTTAGAATCTGAGTCACGATATCAGCGGGCAAAAAGTAGAAAGTCGCTTCTGGAAATTTGCGAGGCAGCTCAGAACGCAGCTGACGAATATAGTCGGCAGTCGGCCTATGCTTTGGCTGGAGCGAAACCATCACGTCGCCGTCACTCGCACCAAGAACCCCAGACGTAGAGTGCATTGTATTCATCGGACTATACGGGAGACCGATATTATCAAGCACACTGGCTATCTCTTTTTCCGGGACGATCTGCCGAATAGACTCTTCCACCAGGTCAAATAGACGTGCCGACTCTTCGATGCGCAGGCCGGTCCTGCCGCGGACATGCAGTATGAATTGGCCGCTGTCGGTATCCGGGAAAAAATCCTGGCCCAGCCAGGGAACTAATAGAAATCCGGCGAGACAGACTCCCAGAAATCCAGGGATGAACAGTCTTCGATTCGCCAGCAGGCTGGTCAATAAGCCTTGATAAGTGCTGCGGACTCGCTCAAACCCGCGCTCGAACGAGCGTTGCATTCTGGCGAACACATTTGGCGAACCCGATTGGTGGCTTTTGCTCTTCAGCAGATACATCGCCAAGGTTGGCACCAGCGTCCTGGATAAGACGTAAGACGCGAGCATCGCAAATACGACTGCCTCCGCCAGGGGTACAAAAAGATAGCGGGCCACCCCATCAAGCAAGAACATCGGGAGAAACACGATGCAGATGCACAAAGTAGAGACTAACGCTGGCACCGCAATCTGAGCGGCGCCTTTCAAGATGCCGTCGAACAGCGAACCGCCTTCGTGTAGGACGCGCTCAATGTTTTCAATGGTCACGGTCGCATCATCAACCAGAATACCCACTGCCAGGGCTAAACCTCCTAGGGTCATAATGTTGATGGTTTCGCCCAGAAGGCTGATTACCATGATCGACGTCAAAATCGACAGCGGTATGGAGACAGCAATGATCAGCGTGCTACGCCAACTGCCAAGAAATAAAAGAATCATTAACCCGGTTAGCCCCGCCGCGATCACGCCTTCTCGAATCACCCCGCTGACCGCGTTGCTGACAAAGATACTTTGATCGGCCAGCGGCGTCATGGTTAACGCCGGCGGAACGATGGTGGCGACGCGAGGAAGTAACTTTTTGACCCCACCAACCACGCTCAGCGTCGACGCGTTGCCGGCCTTCAAAATGCTCATGAGCACACCACGCCGACCATCCTTTCGCACCATATTGGTTTGTACTTGGAATCCATCGCTCACCGTGGCGACGTCCCTCAGATAAATCGTCGTACTTCCCACTTGCTTGATAGGAAGGTCATTCAGTTCAGCCACCGTCCGAGGCGACGTGTTCGTCCGTACATCCAGCTCGCTTTTACCTAGTTTCACCGTGCCTGATGGGAGAATCAGGTTCTCTCCATTTACCGCATTGAGTACATCGGTGGGTGAAATGTTCCTAGCCTGCATCAGGTTATGATCCATGTTGATCATGATTTGACGCTGCTTTCCTCCATAGGGCAGCGGTACTACCGCGCCCGGCACGGTAATTAGCTGCGTGCGGATGAAATTTAAGGCCAGATCGTTCAGTTGTTGCTCGGAGAGACCTTTGCCGGAAAGCCCTAGTTGCAAAATGGGAACACTGGAGGCGCTGAAGTTGATGATTTCCGGCGGTTGGACGGCCGGCGGTAACAAGCGAAGAGCAAATTGGGAGGCCCCCACCACCTGAGCGTTCGCCCGGTCCACGCTAGTGTGAGGCTGAAGAAATATCTTGATAACATTGGACCCGTTATAGGTCGTGGACTCAATGTGCTCGATGTTGTCCACTAAAGTAGTTAGCACCTTCTCGTACGGCGTCGTTAGCCGAGCCTCGAGATCTTCCGGATTCAATCCGGTATAGGTCCAGGCGACGGATATAACCGGGATATCGATGTTTGGGAAAATGTCCGTCGGAGTGCGCAATATTATCAGCGGGCTGAGAACGAAAATCAGCAGCGCCAAGACAATAAAGGTATAGGGCCGGGTAAGCGCTAATTTAACGATCCACATACGCCATCTATTTCATTTGGGCTTATGAAACCGAGTCACCCCGCAACGGAACTGCGCGGAATAAATCAAAGCGAGGATCACAACTCGCTGGATATCGGTTTACCTCCAGACCCTGTGTACTCTCGTTTTTCTGCCCGGCCCAATACCTTGTTACTTACGCTCGCGATGCCTTTTTAGCATAGCGACAGACAAAAAGCTTCCTTTAGCTGACCATGCCTCTTCGACATAGTGGACAGGTATAATGGAGCTCCGGATTTGATCCGGATTTGCTATACGCTTCTAGCGGTCGACGGAACGGGTGATACCGTAATGCTCTAGCTTCCGGTAAAGCGTCGAACGAGAAATACCGAGCAGTTTTGCGGCGGCGCTGAGCTGCCCGCCAGTCGTGGTTAACGCTGACTCAATCGCAGTGCGCTCATTCTGCTTGAGCTTTGGCGATAAGGACGAACTTGGTTCCAACGCCGGAGCTGCGACCGCCGGGTTAACTTGTCGGCGAACCTCGGCCGGCACATCTTCGATCCGAAGCTCGTTGGAGTCACCGAGCAAAACCATGTTTTCGATAACGCTGCGGAGCTCACGCACATTGCCAGGCCAAGAATAAGCCCGGAACCAGGCTAACACGTTATTGTCGAATCGAGGTTCAGCTTGACCCAAACCGGCAGCGGCTAAGCGGGCGAAATGGTGGGCGAGCAAAACGACATCCTCCCCTCGGTCCCGCAAAGGAGGAATCGATAGGCGCATCGAGGCGATCCGATAGTAGAGATCGCGGCGGAAGCGTCCGGCGTTAACTTCGGCCAATAGATCTCGATGGGTCATCGCTAGCAGCCGAATGCCCACGGGTCGCCCATCGTTACTGCCGATCCGATAAATCACGCCGTCCTCCAGAACCCGGAGCAGAAACGGCTGGAGATCAAGCGGCATCTCGCCAATTTCATCAAGACAGAGAACACCTCCGTCTGCCGCCTCTATCTTGCCGGCATGCCCTTGGTGCTTCGCTCCGGTAAAGGCGCCCTCCGCGTATCCGAAGAGCTCGCTCCCAACCAGATCTCGGGGGATGCCGCCGCAATTCACAGGGACAAACGGGCCGCCAGCCGCTCGGCTCGCACCATAAATAGCGCGGGCAAAAAGCTCTTTCCCGACGCCGGTCTCCCCTTCGATCAGGATCGGAGTGCCGAACATCGCCATTTTGCGTGCTCGTTGGCGGGTGAGGTGCATTATCGCGCTTTCCCCAAGGATCTCTTCGAATTCCAGCCGCCGCTCTCTCATTGGCGGTAGCTGAATTGAGACCGATCGCTGTCGTCGTTTGTGCAGGACGAGAATAGCGCCAAGCTGACGACCATGGTCGACCACCAACTCGGTGCTGCTGTTTGGCAGCAGCTCGTTCAACCGAACGGACCAGGCCGACGGCATCACATTTTTTAGAAGGGAGACCCGCCCCTCTGCGATCAGCCCGGGCCGCTCCCGCTCCAGATTTTGCAACACGCTTTCAGGGCCGAATACAATTCTGCCATGTTGATCGATCGCAACCAAGTCGGCATTTGACCAGAGCGACCGCTTCATCATGACATGATGCAACAATCGCTCGTGATCGCATTCGATCGACTGAGCCAGCCGGCCTTCGATCTGTCGACCCAAGGCCACGGCAAATGCTAGACTCTGCGGATTAAACGTTTGCACGGGACCGGAGATATCGACCACACCCAAGAGTTCGTTCTCCTGTGGATGCCAAATTGGTGTGGCCGCGCAGGTCCAGCGCTTAACGTCGCTACAGAAATGCTCCAGACCATGGATTTGTACCGGTTTCTCCTCGGCGATCGCAGTACCGATGGCGTTGGTTCCAATATCAGCTTCCTGCCAACGTCCACCTTCCTCAAGGTGGATCATCTGACCGAAATCGATGGCGCGCGGATCTCCTGCTGCCTCGAGGACAACACCTGATGAATCGGTCAGGATGATCATCGAGTTCGCATCCGCGAGGAAGAGGCGCGCCTGATTCAGCACCGGCCGAGCTGCCTCCAGGAGGTCGCTATGCGTTGAGCGACATTGTCTGAGTTCTACTTCAGGCGAGAGCGGCGCTTCGTTACGACTGACTGGGATTCCATGGCTCTGAGAGCGCTGCCAGGAAGCAACTACGACTGGCCTGAGCACTTTCGACACAGTGCCTTTTTCGATAAACCCTTCCCAGCCCTTTCGGATCTCCTCGTCCTTCATCATCAACTTTGCCAGGCGGAGCCGAACAGCCGAGGCAGAAACTCTTCCTCGCGTCCGGTCTACCAAGGGAATCAGCTAGAACAGGCACCGATAGCGCAAACGATTCACGCGAAAAGGGGGAACTGAACCGACTGATCCGAGGTTACCTACGCATAGGTTAGAGGTCGGAACAAGAAGCGATTTGGAAGAACAGGCTTCGTACTCGTCCTCGTCGCAGTCCTCGAATCCGGCCACGCGGAGTGATGGAGTGATGGAGTGATGGAGTGATGGAGTGATGGAGTGATGGAGTATTGGAGTGTGGGAGTGCTGGGCCAAGCCCTGAACTGCACCGCGCAGCGGCTTGGGGATGCCGAAGCGGCACAATAACTCAGCCCGGAGTTTTAGTCTGATTGTCTATCGGATTTTGTCCCTGTAGGACTGGCTTGTCGGACTTTGTCCCGAAGGGACTCCAGGACTCAGCCCGGGGTTTTAACCCCGGGTGAATCGATTAAAAAAACCTCGCCCCAACGGGGCGACAGGATGGTTTGTTGCGCACCAAAGTGGAACGAACTTTGGAACGGACAATCTGCCGCCCTTACAGGGCGGGTTCGTGAGGATGCATACCCGGGGTTAAAACCCCGGGCTGAGTCCTGGAGTCCCTTCGGGACAAAATCAGGCAGCCTCCTGGGCTATTCTGTTTCGCCCTTTCGGCATCCCTACCCGGTTACGCGGGGCGCGATTCGGACTTGGCGCAGTACTCCAATACTCCTACTCCCACACTCCAATACTCCATCACTCCATCACTCCATCACTCCATCACTCCCTCACTCCCTCACTCCCTCACTCCGCGCGGCCGGATTCGAGGACAGCCTGCCGCGCCGTAGGCTTGGCGAAGGCGGGAGTACGAAGCGCCGCCACCGTGTCTTTACGCGTCAATGATGACTTTTAGCGCTTGGTTCTGCGCAGCACTTCCGAAGGTCTTATACGCCTCGAGAATCTCTCCGAACTTGAAATGGTGCGTGATCAAGCGACCAGGTTCGATCTTCCGCGCTCCCACTGTCTTGAGCAGCATGGGCGTGGTCACGGTATCAACCAGCCTCGTCCTCAAGGTGATGTTGTGACACCACAATTTCTCCAGATGCAAGTCGACTTTCACGCCGTGGACTCCGAGCACGGCCACGGTTCCGCCGGCCGTGATGATATCTGCAGCGATCGCGAAAGAGGATGGGACTCCCACCGCCTCGATCGCACAATCCACCCCGCGACCGTCGGTTAGAGCCATAATCCGTTCCACCGCGCCACCGGAACTGGCGTTGACGGTTTCGGTCGCCCCCAGCTTTCGCGCGGTTGCTAACCGGTTATCGTCTAGATCGACTGAAATGATTCTAGCCGGAGAATAAAACTGCGCCGTCAGCAGCGCGGCCAAGCCCACTGGACCAGCACCGACAATCGCGAGTGTGTCACCCGGTTTAACGTTAGAGTTGATTACACCGCACTCAAACCCGGTCGGAAAAATGTCACTTAGCATGACATAAGATTCTGGATCCTGTTCCGACGGTAATTGATAGAGACTCGTGTCCGCATGGGGAATTCGCACGTATTCGGCTTGGGTTCCGTCAATGGTGTGCCCGAGGATCCAGCCTCCGGACGTGCAATGTGAATACATACCCTTCTTGCAATAATCGCATTTACCACACGACGTGATGCAGGAGATGATTACCCGATCTCCCTTCTTGAACTGGGAAACCCCATTCCCGGTTTCCTCAATTACCCCGATACCTTCGTGCCCGAGAATCCGACCGGGAGTACAGGTCGGAACGTCCCCTTTCAGAATATGAAGATCTGTGCCGCAGATCGTCGTTTTCACCATCTTGACCACCGCGTCATTCGGCTGCTCTACCTTCGGCCTAGGCCGCTCTTCCACTGAAATCGATCCAGGGCCTCGATAAACAAGTGCTTTCATGGTTAATTCCTCTGTTGGTTTGGTTTGCTTTTATACGACGAAGGCATGACCGCAATTCGCGGGGGAAAAGTCTAAAAATCGAGCCGAAATCCGCCCTGATATACAAGTTCATTGCGTCGGGCAGCTCTGATTTGAGGAACGTTAACCAGATAGGAGCCGGCTCCCAGGTAATAGTAGTCGATATCTCCTACCAGCCACCATTTCCCCATTTTCTTCGGAATGAAGGGTAAGGCGTAGTCAGCGCCGACACCGGCAGAAAGAAAGCTGAGACCGTTCATCTTCGGGGCAACGAAATCTCCGGAATAAAATCCGGCTGCTCCGAGTAACTTGAGTGTCAGCGGACCGAACGTTTTACGGGGCGCAATGCCAAAGGTATAATAGTCACCCTTGAAAGCGAAATTACCATCGGTAGCCAGGTTCCGATCCCACTCGAAATAGGGATGGAGTGCGAACGGCCCAAGAAAATCACTATCATCGAAGGAGAGCGTGAAGAAGCTACGGTATAAAGTGTTAAACGCGCCGTTCGGACTGGTTAGAATAACAAACTGTTCGCCCAGGGTAAATCGTTTCAGAAAAGTGATACTGATCCCGGGTAGGAAATCGCTTTCGAACCACGCCCGCAAATCTTCCTGGTGTCCGCCGTTGGTCAGTCCGGCCTGGGTCTTACGAGAACTGAAGGTCTCGAATAGTCCCATGGTCAACGCGAATGAGTTGATGAAACCGTCTCCCTGATAGAGGGGCACTTTGAGATCGAGATAGGGCTGGGTGATAAGCCCTTTGCTTTCGTAGATGAATCCTCGGTCAATATACTGATTGGAAAACTCCACCCCAATATCGCCGTGGATCCAGGATTCTTCCGGAGCCGGCACTATTGGGGGCACTGCGATCGTTTTGTCATCCGAAACGTCGCCGGCGAGGCTTCGTCCGGCGATAACTAACGCAGAAAGTGTTATGATCAGAAATTGCTTTTTACGGCCAAAGAAATTAATCCTCATAGAAGTAGTTAGTTAAAGCGGCGCTTTTAGTGCACCAAGTCAGCGACTGGGTGCACTAGTTGACCTCTTGCATCGAGTAGTCCATTCCGAAGCGTTCCGCTCCCCCTCCGCGACAGGGTTCGCTGGTCGGGTCGACAGACTCCGGTTTGTCGACTATCAGTGTTTGGGCCGCGAGCACGAGTTTTGCGACCGAGGCAGCATTGGTTAGCGCGGCGCTCGATACTTTTAACGGGTCGAGCACTCCTTCAGCGACCAAATCACAAAACTTACCGGTCCGGGCATCAAAGCCGTGGCCATAGTTTGAATGAATGACACGATCGGTCACCTTGCCGGGATCAAGGCCGCTGTTGCGGGCGATACAGCGCAGCGGTTCTAGTAGAGCTCTTTGCACGATTCTAGTTCCCTTTCGAACGTCGTCGTTGGCAGGTCGACAGAGTGCTTCCAGGCCCTCAGCTACCTGGGCGAAAGTTGTGCCTCCTCCCGCGAGCACTCCTTCCTCCGTGGCGGCACGAGCGGCGTTCAGCGCATCCTCGATCATTTGGGCGCCTCTCTTTTGTTCCACCGGCGTTGCCCCGCCTGCCCTGATGATGGCAATCGCCCCGGACATGCGCCCAAGACGTTCTTGTAGTTTGTCTCGCTCGACCGGTTGCTCCATTATTTCGAGCTGTTTCTGAATTTGAGCCCGGCGACCTCGTATTTTGGCTGGATCACCACCACCACCGGTGATGGTGGTTGCCTCTTGAGAAGCCCGAACCTGCAGTGCGGTTCCGAGGTCTTCCAAGCGCACATCTTCCAGACGAGCACCTAAATCCTTAGAGATAAATCGTGCGCCGGTCAGAATCGCTAGGTCTTCAAAGACGGCCTTTCGCCAATGTCCGAATTCAGGTGGATGCACTGCCAGAATCCATTGCCCGCTATCTCGAGCGCTAAGCAATGCACCCAGCGCCGCGCCTGAGAGTTGCTCTGCGATCAGAAGCACCGGCTTCTTCGCCTCAGTCGAAATCTTTTTAATAATCTCAGCTGGTTGGGAATCGATCAGCGCATGATCGGTGAGCAGGATTAACACGGAATCTAACACCGCTTCCATGCGGTCGATTTGGTTAGCCATGTGGGCTGAGAGGTAGCCGCGATCGAAAGAAAATCCGTCGACAATTTCGAGAGCGGTTTTAGCGGACAAACTCGGCTCGACCTCAACGATCCCTGCGTTGCCGACTCTGCGTAATGCTTCACTTACTACCGCTCCGATCTCCGGATCATTAGAAGAGTTAGCCGCTACGGACAAGAGTTGCTCATTGCTGTTAACCGGCTTGGCTAGTTCTTTCAGCCGCTCGAGAGTCGCCTCTACCGCTTGATCGATTCCGTCCATGACCGCGATCGTATTAGTGTCACCGCTAAAGACAGAGAGTCCTTCTTGAATCAACGCGTTGGCTAGAATGATGGCTGTCGTGGTACCATCCCCCGCCACTTTATTGGTTTGCTTGGCAACTTCGCGGGCGATCTGCGCCCCCATGTTTTCGAATCGATCCTCCAATTCGATCTCGTCTGCGATACTAACGCCATCGCGAGAAACCAATGGTGTTCCGATAGGGCGATCGATGACGGCATTTCCGCCGCGTGGCCCTAGCGTCGTTTCAACTGCTTTGGCGAGTTTTTCTACGCCTTTAGCTAAAGTAATTCGCGCTTGTTCACCGTAACGAATGAGTTTGGGCATGGTGGTTTCCTGTCGGGTTTGCGGTTGGGGGTCTGCCGTTTGCGGTTAGCTTTTTAGCGGTGCGGTTTAGTCTGGGGTAAGGAGCCGTTTTTTCGGGCGGGGCGGAACCGGAGCTTCAAGGAGCGAAACAAAGCTCCGGGTCCAGGCACGGCTTCGCGTAATCTGAGTGGCTCATCGCCTCATCACGCGAAGGGTTCTCAAGGAGACTTATTCGTACGCGAGTGCGTCCTCGAGTTTGCCAAACAACACGATCCGATCTTCAAACAGAACCATGCGTCCATAGTGCGTCGACATTTCGACCTGAAACGTATACGGGTCCATTTGGCGACCGAGAGCTTCGCTGATCTCCGCCATGTCGAACTCGAGTTTGCCCTGACCATCTATCCGAATCATTGCCGGGTAATATTTGATGGTCACGCCTGGCTTAGCTTCCATCACTTGGGCAACGATCCTGCCCTCTACGCTATCGTTCATGGTAACACCGCACATTTCAGACAGCGTGGAATCCAGCTTGATGTCTTGCGCGCCCCGGATGGTTTGATCGGTTAGGTTGCTCACAGTTGTACTCCTTTCGGCAGGGTTAGACCAATTTGAGCGAGTATAGCGGCCACTCGGTTCTCCGCCGCCGCATAGGAATCTGGAAATGATCCTACTTTGACCCGCGGCTGCGACCAGATGGGTTGGAGTTGGCTAGCGGCTTCTACGGCCAGTGGAACGTATTTCTTCAACCAACCTCCGGCAATTTCACGATTGTGCTCGCTCTCTTTCGGATCGCTCAGCAGGATTTGGAAGAGCTCAACCGTATTACTGAGATTGCGCTCATAGTCGCCCTCCGCTACCGAGACGATAGCCGGTGTGAGAAAGTCACCATGAGCAGCCGCGAACTGCATGACCACACCACTTCGAACCAGTTCGGTTACGAGCGGTTCGAAAAGGACATTGCCGGCAAAATATTGTTCGAGGTAATCGTCTGCCCCCAGCACCGTTTCAATTGCCCTGCGAGCGCCTTGCCAAATCGGATCGTCCAGCCAATGTGATTTTCCGGCTTCCAAGTCCAGCTTCTCCGTATCCAGAGCAATCTCGCCCAGGTAGATGGTTAGATTCTGGGCAAAACGCAATTTATAGGAGGAATTCATCAGAATGGAATTGTTGATCATCTGAGTCATTCCATCGCGTTGCCCATCCATGTAAGTGATACCCAGACCGTATTCTGCGTGTTTCAGGGCGCCGACATGATTTTGCAGAATCTGGAGCCAGCTCTTATCGAACCGCTTCACGGTCCCGTTCTTGCGGCTGTTATCGACGACTAACTTTACGGTCGCCTCCGCTTCACTCTGTCGTTGGTAGTGGTTTCGTTCCCACTCTTGATCCGGTGCCCGGTACTTATGCCAATCCGAGCTCTTGATCGCCGTCCGGGTCGCCGAGTAAGTCGGAGTACCGTCAGCAAATGAAAGGATCCAATCCTGAATCAGGTAACGTTGAGGATCGGGTTGAACGTCAACCGTTACATCCTCATACAAGGTCGCTTTTCGTCCCTTTGGTTCAAAATAGTTATATTTTCGGCTGTCAGAACCGACAAAGGTCTTCGCGCCAGCCTTGGCCGAGTCTAGTTCGTCTACAGGTTCCTGGGTTATGGGGGGCATACTTTAACGTTTCTTTCGCTTTGGTTTGGTTAATTGGTTAGTTAGCTTGGGGTCAGAAGGTCGATCTCACCGGACTGCAGCCGTGAATTTGTCGAAATAAATGTTTTCCGGCTCCACGCCGCTCATTTGGAGAACTGGCAACACGGCGTCAATCATCGGCGGCGGGCCGCACGAATAAGCGTCGGATTCGCCATCGAGGGCTTGACCTTGAAGGTGCCGTCCGAGTACCTCGTGAACGAATCCTGTCTCACCGGTCCAATCCGGCTCGGTTCCCGGTCCGGAGAGTGCAGGGATGAAACGGAAATCCGCAAGCAGTGAGCCAAGCTTCTCGATACGTTCCAGCATAAAGAGATCACGCTTGGTTCTGGCGCCGTAAAAGAAACGAACCGGCCGTTGCTCGCCGCTTTCAACCAGGTCGGTTAGAATCGATAGCAAGGGCGCCATGCCTGACCCGCCACCCACTAGAATCATGGATCCGGGCCGATTTTCGTGTCGCAGACAACTGCCATAGGGCCCTTTAATCTCAATCGGGTCACCCTGCTTAAGCGTGTCCTTCAGCAAAGATGAAAATGCTCCCTGCGGATATATCTTAATGATGAATTCGAGCGCATTCTTTTCGCTCGGCGGATTCGCCATTGAGAAAGAGCGGGTCACACCTGTTCGTGGTACGGTAATATCCACATACTGGCCGGCCCAGAATCGAAGGGGTTCTTCCGTCAAGATGGTAAGCCGCCGAATATCATGGGTGAGCGACTCGATCGCCGTAATCCTGGCGGCGAATGAGCGCACCGGGATCGAACGGGAAAGAAGGCCTTCGTCGAAGTTGAGTAACTCCACCACCAGATCGCTGTAAGCCAGGGTCCGGCAGAGCAAGACCCGATCCTGTTCACGCTCGGTATCAGATAGCGCAAACGTCGAATACTTTAGTAACTCTACGTCGCCGCTACAGAGTACCGATTTACAACTGGCGCACTGGCCCTCTTTGCAGCCATGCATCAGACTTACCCCCTGGCGGAACGCTGCTTCCAGCACGGTCTCGCCTTCCTCAACATCAATTTCGATTCCGACTGGTTCGAACCGGACAATATGCGTCACCTTCTCGGCCATGGCCTTTCCTTTCGGATAATTTTGGTTTCAGACCGGGAAGCTCAGCACTGAGCTCCCCGGAATTGCTTCAGATAGGTCGACGATTGCTTCAGACCCGGTGGATAGTGAATCCGCTGCGGTACTCGGCGATATGCTTTTCGCGCTGCTCGGGGGTCAGCTTGCGGAAGTCTGCCAGTGGGCTTCTGAACTCATATCCTTTCACGTGATCGAGGGTCCACATCTTATCACTGTCGAAGTGCAGGTGCGGTTGCGGTACCAAGGTCTTGCCATCCTTTCGGACGAAGCCCAGGTCTTTTATCACGTCAGCCAAATCCCACTCGTGATAGAGGGTCTCCCATTGCCGATGACCGCTGAACCGGCCCATGGCCGGTGTCGGCCGTCCGTTGTACTCACCGGAGAACGCCACCTTGTGAGTCCACCGGCATTGCTCGGAGCAGTAGGTGTAAAGTTGGCCGTCTACTTCGTCGACGCAGAACTCGTCACGCACCACGCAGGGGACCATGCAGCTCCAGCAGCGATGCGGGTAGACGTAACCCGTATCAGCAAAAACGATCGGTTTACTACCCGCTTTGCTTAGCTCCCGGAAATTTTCCCAGTGGGCCCCAAATTCGTTGTACCAGCCCGGATACTTTGCCTCGAACCATTCAAAATCGCGTTCGTCCAATGGATCGATTCGCCAGAAGTTAACCGGCCAACCCATGGAGAAGAATTGGGCGACCTTATGGTGGTAGTTATCTTTGACGATACGGTCCCAAGCCGCCTGAACATCCTCGTGATGAATCTTGATGCCATACTTTTCGAGCGGGAGCAGGTAAGTTCGGTAGTAGTCATCAAAAATCCAGCGCTGCCAGAGTTCAGCATAGGATTCGCGATTCTTATTCCGATCTTTAGTCCCGTACTCGATGAAAGTTCCGATAGCGGCGTCGACGATGGCGTGGTTCTGCCAAAACGCGTACCGGATATCCCGTTCCAAGAGGTCGTGGTTCTCGGGATTGTTGATGATGGACATTAACATCGAGTGGCCGTTCCCAATGTGGCGCGACTCGTCGGATTGCACACTCAAGAATACCGTGGGTAACGCATAGTCCCCGTTGCGCGCGGCTTCAGAAGGCATCGCCACAAAAAGGGTATTGGTAAAAGCCGTCTCGGCCACAACCTGGAGATAAACGTTCGTCGAGGTCACCGCGTCACCGGTGATGAATCCCTCGGCAAACTGACGTCCGATGGTGCCGGCATAACATTTCGCAAACGCCGCTTCGGTAATGTCGAACCCCGAAGGATCGATATAGTTCTCCATGTACCATTTCTTCAGGTTCATCTGGATGGTCGAATGACGCATTTCATCGATCATCTGCATAGTGAACCCCGTTCTCAATTCATCCCCAGGAGCAATACGCGCTTCGATCGCCATCGACCGCGCCGCCGAAATTTCCGGGAATGGAATGATGGCGAGAAACAGTTTCATCCACTCGATCCAACGTGGTTGCACGTTTCGGAACATGTCACCACGGAGGGCGGCATCGAGCGCTCCGTAGACGCGGTTGTCCTTTTCTTCCTGCATAGGAAAGTAGGAACGAAGCACCTGCTTCATGGGGTCCTTCGGCGCCCGCGTGATCTTGTAGTCGGTAGGATACTTTATCTTCTGTTGGACGTAGGCGGGAGCCCAACCTAAATCCGACACCCGACGCGCGGCCTCAGCGATGCTGATACCAGGTTGGGAGGTAATTTTTGGTAACGTAGTGGCTGTAGACATTGCGTTCTTTCTCCGATCAATTGACTAACATTCTAGTTGCATTCGAGGTAACTGTATGGAGTTGACTCCGATATGGTATTTCGGAGCGATGGTTGTTCTCCGAACTGTTTTGGGGGTGGCCATGCGGCCCAGCAAAAAACTAACTTTCTGCTACTGGTTAACTAACAAAGCAGGCCGCATGCCAAGGATGTTAACTGCCTACGGTAGAACAGCGCTCTGCTCTCGAGAAAAAAGAGTGTCCGCCGAAGATTGCTAATATCAGACGCCCGGGCCATTGTCGCAGATTTACACAGAATCTCGTCGCTAGCTCGTCGCAAAACGAGACACCGGCGGAAGTCAGAGGGATTCCGAGGAAACAGGAACGCCTCCACGCAGCCAGTGCGGACCCGGACAATGGTTTCGACCAATTTACCGGCCCTGGCGCATGAGGTCTTCATTCGAAGCTAAGTATCGGAACTGTCGGCTGCTTCGTTAGACGATATTCTCAGGGAGCGGAAAATTTCCCTTCCGGGCTATAAGCAGGCTGCTGCAGACCAAACCATTAAATTCCGCCGTGCGACGGACGCCGGTGATCAAACGCAGATACTCCTTTAGCCCATCAAGATTGAGCGGTCCCCGGTCGACGGTGGTAAATGCTAACTGATCCTGATTAGTGCTACTATGAATCCGGCGCCAGGCGAACAGGTAGAGGTCCCGAAGAGAAACGCCTTCCTGGTCCAGTGACAGTTGTTTCAGGTCCCGCAAGGTTGCCCGTATGAGCCAAGAGGCCTCGACCCTAATCTGCAGTAGATGGCGAATTAGCAACTCCTGTCGCCGCTGAAAAGACTTGCCTAAGAAGGTTCGGCGAATTTGAGTCAGGTCGCCATCGGTCTCACCTGGAAAAGCGTCTCGAAAATCCTGTTTAAGCGCGACACTGCGATTGATAAGGGCCGCGCTGAAATGATCGAGGAGCTCTATTGAGACCTTCCCCACCCACGGCAGCTCCTCGACCGCGTCCCGCATGTCACTCGCCATAAGGAACGCAAAGTTAGGTGCGCACCAGTAGGTAGGCAATCTGAAGTCGATGCTCACTTGGTTGGCCGCTCCCACCTCCACTCGAGTCACGAATTCCAGGCTCGTTACGGACTCATCAATTTCCGGGTCGGTCACCCGTCCCAGAGCCGCCCATACCTCGTCTGTCCGATCGTCGCGAGTCATGCCAGTTTCTTTCGAGGGAGGTTAGGCAACCGCCATTCGTTCGCCCGCCGTTTTGCTCTTGGTTGCAGCTACCAGACCGAGCTGCTGGCTGCGTTGAGCGATATCGATGTTGTACAGTCTGGCCGCATTCTCCCCCAGAATCTTCCGCTTGGTCTCCAAGGTCAGCTGCTGCCCAATCTCGGCGGCCACATCCTCCGGCAGCTCGAGGGCCATAAATTTATCGATAATCCATTTCGGCACCCACAAAGCATAGTCACTGCCAAAGAGAATCCGATCCGGGCCAAGCCAGAAAAGCAGCTCACTAATAATCTCGGTGAAATAGCGAGGACGGGAATGAATCAAAGCGATGGCCACGGAAAGCCCGGCGAAGACATTCTTTTCCTGCGCCGCGATGAAGGTAAAGTCGCTCAAGCGAGGCAACCCGACATGCTCCACGATAAAATTGAGGTCGGGAAAGGACGAGGCGGCATCATCAATATCGCCTACATCGAAAGCATCTTTGTTTAGCGGTGTGATCGTAGGGCCTTTGTGCACATGGATATTTTTGATACCCAGCTCTCTCGATTTCTCCAGGTAGCGATAAGCCCACGGGTCGCTTAGTTTCCATCCCTTGGACTCCCCTTTCCATTCTGCGGTGTAAAGCTTGACCCCTGGCCATTTGTATTTCTCCACATCCTTCTCCAACTGATCCAGCCCTGGTTCACCATTGCGCGGATCCCACCACCCATTGGCAATGATGCGGTCAGGATGCTTCTGTCTGAATTTCTCATTCCTCTCGACATTCGAGAAACCATGGTAGTAAAAGTCCCCCAGATACTGCGGATTGAAGATCGCCATGTCCGCGTACCCTTCGCCGAAGACATCTTTCTCGAAATCAGCGTCGGTATATTTCTGATACTTTTCGAACGGCCAGATATATTCCTTCGGGCTCAACTTGTGGTAGTCGTAAAAGCAATCAATGAACTGTTTCCCATGGATATTCCTCTGATTCTCGGCACTCCCATCCCACAGATGAACATGGGCATCGATAACAAAGATCTTTTCTCCGGATTTGGTCGTAAACATATGGGTAGTTTAGGTAACTTGTTTTAGGGTTTGAATTACTCGACTTACTCTACTCACTCTACTTACTCTACTTACTCTATTAAGGCACTTCTACTAAGGCACTAGCACGGCTCGGCCCTTTACTTTACCTGCATTTAAGTCGTGTAGCGCTTGGTTGGCCTGATGCAGCTTGTAATAGTTGGTGGCCAGATGGACCCTTCCCCGATCGGCCAATTCCATTAGTTCCACTAACTCGGTGTAATTCCCTACCAGGTTGCCGATGATGCGTCTTTCTGTCGTGATCATGTCAAGGGCAGAGATCCTGATCTCCCCGCCGTAACCGACGATATAATAAGCGCCGTTTCGCCGGGTCATGTCTAACCCGTTCTTAATGGAGTTGCCTTCACCGACGAAATCGATTACTGCCTCTGCGCCCTTCCCATCCGTTAACTCTTTGATCGCCTCTACCTGGTTCTCATCGGCCTTAACTGTGTGGTGAGCTCCGCACTCTTTGGCCAAGGCCAGCGCGGTATCCGAGCGATCCAAGGCGATGATGTCTGCGCTACAAAGAGCCGCCAGGACTTGGATGCCAATGTGGCCTAATCCCCCGACGCCGATTACTATCACTCGTTCTCCCGGAAGCAGATGGTCGGCGGCTTTCCTGGCCACGTGATAAGCGGTTAACCCTGCGTCGGCATGCGGCGCCACGTCTTTCGGGGCCAAGGTTTGCGGCAACTTGATCAACGAGCTGGCGCCCGTCCGTAGAAGTTCGGCGTAACCGCCATTGGTGTCGATACCAGGGAACTCGCTGCCTTCGACATGCATATCATGCCCGCGCCGGGCGGCCAGTGCGTGGCAATTAGAAATCAAGGGATGGCAGATGACCGGATCCCCGACTTTAAAGCCCTCGACCCCCTTTCCTATTTGCTCTATCCAGCCGGCATTCTCGTGGCCCATGACGTAGGGCAACTTCACGCTGACTTTCTGGCGCCAGATTCCCTCAATTACATGAAGGTCCGTTCGGCACACACCAGCGCCGCCTATTCGGACGATAACATCAGTACTTTTTTCTAACTCCGGCTCGGGCACTTGTTCGAGGGTGACAAAGTCGGAGTTAGTTAGGGTCGTGTCATATTGGTGAAGTACAGCAGCATTCATAAATTAGGGAGATCCAGTTAAATGAAAAAGCAGACAGCGACTTGGTAACTCAAGGAGTATAAAGTTCCGGCCATTGTTGGGGGGATAGAGGTAACGCCCACTAAAACCAGGCATCATCACTGAGACCCGCCTAAGCACGGATTATGCCAGCGCATGGTTTCGCGAGGTTTAGATACCCTGTCACCTTCGGGAACCGAGCGAAGGTCGCAGTGGGCGATAAGTCGACCAGCTCGCTGCCGTCGCAGAATGAGACAAATCTGTCGCAGCTGCTATGTCGCAAAAGGAGACACCCGAGAGTATGCCCACCTCTTAGCTAGGTCATGGACGGGAGACCTACAGGAAGTTTGAGGGTGATGACGGGACCGCCCCAATCAACAGTTGGCCGCGGCATTGTTAATGCTGAGCACGATTTAGCTACGTCGATTTCTCTATGCGTACTATCCCCCTAGGACGTGGAGGCCCTGCCTTGCCTCTTGATACAACAGGCGTTACTCAAGCCCGGGAATGTCTAGTGACCGGTAGGCTATCTGAAGTCGAGCCGCACTGGATCCCGCCTGAGATCCGCGATTCCTGGCAGCGTTGCCTTGAGGCTAAGCTGAATCCCCGTTTCCCGCCCAGTCTTGAGCCTATTTCTGCTAAGCAACTGCGGGAACTTCGCGCGGCGTCGGCCAGAATCTATGAGATCGCCCGCATGGAAGTGCGAAACCTATATTCGCAGATTGCGGGCTCCCATTTTGTAGTCGCTTTTGCCACTAAGGACGCCACCATTTTGGAGGTGATGGCGGATTCGTCTTTCTACCAATCGGCTCAGGATGCCGGGATTGCACTCGGTTCGCAGTGGCAGGAAAGCGTTCGCGGAACTAATGCTCTCGGTTGCGCGGCCGAGACTTTGATGCCGGCAGCGATTCACGGTGCTGAACATTTCTTTACCGGCAACGGGGATCTAACCTGCGTGGCTAGTCCCGTCCTCGACCACGAGGATCATTTAGTTGGGGTTATCGATGCCTCATCTGATTGCCATTCTCGCCAGATGCATACGGTGGCACTCATCCGCATGTCCGCTCTGCACATCGAAGCGGAGCTTTTCCGGGACACTTTTCGCGCGAATGCCATTTTGCAGTTCCATAACCGGCAGGAGTTTGTCCATACCCTCGATGCCGGATTGATCGCATTCAGTCCTGAAGGAACTATTGTCGCATCCAACCGGCAGGCGCGCTTTTTTCTACAGGATCTGCCGGTCGGGCCCGGGCAGTCGTTTGAGGCTGTCTTTCGCACCTCTTACCAACGATTCGTCGCCCAGGCCAGAATTAACGACTCAGGTCAGATAACCGATCGACGCGGTAGCACCTATTACTTCCTCACTTCGAATCTGGGGCTTCCGAACAAGGTGCTGGCCGGAATCAATCTCCCGCGCAACAACGGCACGAGCCGGAGCGAGATCGTCATTCACCCGAATTTTGTTTGTGACGATCCCTCGGTTCGCCAAGCAATGGAAGTCGCTGAACAGGCTACCAAACGTCGCGTACCGATCCTCATTCGTGGCGAGACCGGGACGGGCAAAGAACTACTTGCTCGCCACGTTCATGCGGTGAGTGGGCGGGCAGGAAAATTTGTCGCGGTTAACTGCACTGCTCTACCAGAGAATTTGATTGAAGCTGAGTTCTTCGGGTACCAGGACGGCGCCTTCACCGGGGGCCGGCGAGGCGGAGCTCGCGGGCTGATCCTTGAGGCAGATCAAGGGACGCTGTTTCTGGACGAGATCGGCGATATGCCAATGCCTTTACAGGCTAAGCTGCTGCGTTTCCTCGACCAATGGACGGTACGAGCCGTTGGATCGACCAGCGAAGAAGTCGTGAATGTTCAGGTTGTATCAGCGACTAATAGCACCCTCGAACAAGCGGTCGCGCAACGACAGTTTCGCTCCGACCTGCTTTATCGCCTTCGCGGCGTCGAGGTGACCTTGCCACCTTTACGCGAACGTTCGGATTTAGCTGAGATCGTGCCAGCGCTTTTGGCCGAGCACGGGCCAGCCTGGGCGATCTCAGACGATGCGCTCGAGCTAATCCGGCAGCGCCCGTGGCCAGGTAATTTCCGCGAACTAAAGAATGCGCTCCTCCGCATGATTCTCGTGGCAAGTTCATCGGTTCTGCTCCCCCACGATGTCTCCCGCGTGCTCAGCCTAATGGGTGGAGATCCGGATACGAAACCGCCACCTCTACCTCCGGGCGACCTAAAAAAGAGTCGGGCCGATAGGATTGTCGAGACCTATCGGTCCTGTAACGAAAATGTGATCCACACCGCCCGCGAACTGGGAGTATCGCGTCATACCATTTACCGCGAACTCAGGCGAATGGGGATCCAGAGGAAGAAGGTGAGAAGGTGAGAAGTGAGAAGTGAAAAGCAGTGGAAGCCGAAAGGTACGACGATTTGTCTCCCTGCGAGCGTTAGCCGATCAGAACCACAGTTTCGACGCAGATCGCGAGGATTCCCAAGATCAGGAATTGCGCAAACAATGGGCGGTCCGGTCGATGAACCGCGGGAATAGTGCGGTCCAGTAAAGTAATGCCTTCGGGTTACCTAGCTGTGTCGTGACCCCTTGCGCTACCGGACCCTTTGTATGGGGAATTTCCGTCACGACAGCTGGCGCCCGGAACGCCCAGGATTTCGTTTTGGGCACTTTATTGGCTCAAATTTTATAAGAAACCCGCTATCAGAGCGTTGCAGATGCTGAGGTTTTTGGCACAGAAAATGATGTGATCTTGACTAAAAGAATGAAAGACCAACCAGACGCCGACCCTGCCGCCCACCTCGGCCCCGAGGATTCACAGTGCTGCACCGAAGGCTTAAATCTGAGGCGTAGTCAACGGATACGATGGGAAAATAACGACCAGGCTCAGTATTTCGTCGGCAGAATCGGACCGGCAACATTCGAGATTAACTCCGGGGTCGGCGGCATGTTCGCGGCAATGTTTTCTTTTGCCGGAGATTGTTATGCCGTACTCAGCACTGCGAAGACCGTAGGTGAAGCAAAGCGATTCTGCGAGTGGATCGCACGTGGCTACGGTTTAGATGCAAGCTGTTAGACCGGACGTTTAATCCCTAGCCAATGGCGAAGCTAATCTGGAACGGCTTCAGGTCTATTCGCGAACCACTACAGACCGTAATCACCCCAATAGCGCTGAACCTCTAGAGTGCAGAGCAATCGGCCGCACTCATCCAGAGCATCTGCAGTTGCGTGATAACGATCGACGAGATCGAGCACCCGCAAAGGCGCTTCGAATGACAGGCCAGCCAACAGGTTGCGATCGCGAATCTTTTGGATCGCGTGATCCATTTCGGTCAGGGCGCCGCGGACCGTCGGCAGCCGGAGCCGGCAATCGCCCTGACGAAAACACTCCGCGAAAGCATCCAGCATCTGCTTAAACTCAATTTCTAAACGTTCAAATTGCGGCTTCAGTACATGTTCTGCGATCTCCGGCAACCCATCTCGGCGAGAAAACAACTGGCTGATCCGAGTTATTAGCGTTTGTAGCGCACGGATCATTGCAACCAGCTTCGCTCTCTCTTCCTCCGAACATCCGGCTATTCGAATCTGGCCAGCAGCCTGTAGGGCTTCTACTGGAAAAAGCGCCAGTTGGGTCTGGATTTTCTCCCGATGCGGCTCTCCGTTTAGCAACGCCTTGATCTTCCCGCAGAGCGCGAGCAAACTATCTCTCAGTAGTCTTTGCGGCAGGACCGGCCAAATCAGTCTACTCACGACGGTCCCGATCCCTATTCCGATCATCAAGCCTAAAAAAGTATCGATGATAGTCTGCGACGCGACCGGCACCTGGGGATGAAGTCCGACAAAGGCGCTTATAGTTAAGAATCCAACTAGTATCCACGAGTTAATGCCAGTGCTTCGAGCGGTGAAGAATCCGAAGAGGAACAGGATCAGGAACAACACCAAATTCATGGCGGCAAAACCCGCTAGAAACGGTGTAGTGAGAATAAGCAAGGCCGCGCAGCCCGTCAGAGCAAGAGCCTTGAGAGATGCATTCTGAAAAGCTCGCAGATCACCTGTCCCACCGGCTTGCAGAAATGGCCGCCCAAAAATGGTGAGGACCCACGCCATGGGCGGAATTGAAGACGCCCCCGGCGGATTGATCCACTTCAGGAGAAGGACTGCAATAACGGCAGCTAAGCCGCCTTTTATCCCAATTTTTACCCAAAACCAATCGATAGTGGGTAGAAAGTCCCAGTGCGGCTTAGCCTCGGGCAGCGGCTGGCCGAAACGCGGTAAACCCTCCATCGCATTTCGGATATTGTTCAATTCATCGCACACTGAACGTATGGCGGCGAAATGTCCGGCAAAAGCCATTGCGGTTTGGAGCGGCGCTGAGATCAAAACGCCCTGGTCGCGCGTTTCATTCACCTTCTCCTGAAGAGCAACAAATGCTTCATTCAAGCGACTAGCGCGAAATTTCTCGTTTGGAGAACGCGAACCGACCAAAATGTCAAACTCTTCGGAGATTGCGGCCAACAGCGATTCTATTTCATACTGCAAGCGTCCTACAAATAACGGCTCTAGCCTCTGCCGACCTAAATCGAGTCCGGCGTGAAACAGGTTAGTCACGGACACCAGGAAAGCGTTGTAGTTAGAAAGACGAGCGGAAAACAACGTGCTCTCTCGCCCTCCTGCCTGCTGCAAATTTCTTAAGAGGGATAATTGTTGGTCGAACTTAGAATGAATCTCTTTTGTCTCGCTGTGAGCAATTGCTGGATCGATGGAAGCTTGCAGGTGCGCCGATACGAGCTGGTTTACCGTTCTAAGCGCGGCCCACCCCGCTTCGAGAAACTCTTCCCGCGCATAACGGGGCCAGAGGATGCTCGTCACCAGAAGTGAGCTGATAAGTCCAACCAGAATCTCCTCCGTTCGATCGAGGCCGACATGCCAGGCTTGGGCTGGATCCGTGACCCCATCGGTAACGATGGTAAGCGTGGTGAAACCGAACAAATAATAAGCATATGGGACCTGGCGGGCGCCGACTTGGCCGTACTTGTAGCTGGCAAAAGCAATAGCCAGGAAAAGGACAGGCAGAAAGATCGCCGGCGTAGAAGTATAGTTGCCGACCAGCCAGATTCCCACGAGGGCTCCGGCGATCGTTCCGATCACTCGCATGATTGCTTTAAATGCAACCGAACCCACGAATCGTGCCCCCATCAATACGACAACGGTTAGTATCGCCCAGTTATCATGAGGCAATCGCAAGACTTGAGTGCAGAACAAGGCGAGCAAACCCGCCAGACCCATTTTGATTCCGTGGCGGACTCTTACGTCGCCCGTCATTCTCGCCCACAGGCTCGAACGAGATAGCAAATTGGAATTTGGGATTCCAGACGCCGCCCGACTTTTCGCCGCATCGTCGATATCCTTTGACAGAAGGCGTGACATTATCCCCCGCTCAAATATCTGCTATCTGCGATCTGCTATTCCATTTGAGTCCGGCTTGCGGGACGAGAATGACGCTGTCATCGCCACGGAAACCGTCTGACCAATCCGCAATGGTACCGGACTGCTCTCCAACACCTGGATGCGGACGGGGAAACGCTGTGGAAGCCGAACCCAATCGATTGTCTGGCTGACTGACGGCAATAGCGCAGTGCTACTGCTGCCCGATCCGTCCTGCACAAAGACTCCCCAGCCAACGCTCCGAACCACACCCTGGAATGGCTGATTTTCGTAACCAATTAGAGTAATAATTGCTTTTTGGCCGACCCGGATGTGCGGCAATTGTGTTTCCTTGAAATAACCCGCAATCCAAAAGGAGCTCGTGTCTACCAGGGCCATTAGCTGGGCTCCAGCCGTAACATAGGTGCCCTCGCTTGTATTCATGTTCGTGACATAGCCGTCTACGGGAGCAAAGACTTTGCAGTAGCTAAGGTTTAGTTTCGCCAATTCGAGACTCGCTTTGGCCGAGGCCAGCTGAGCCTGAGCAGCAGCAAAGCTATCCTGCGCGTTCTGAAAATCTTGGGCAGCGGTTACGTGATTCCGGTAAAGCTCCGTTTGTCGTTGTAGATTTTGCTGCTGCTGCTTCAGAGTCGCGGCATCGTTCTGAACTTGCCCGGCGGCAATGTCAACCTGAGCTTGGAAATCGGATGGGTCGATCTCGAAGAGCAGGTCCCCCTTCCGCAGTTCTTGGTTATCATGGACCGCAACGTGAATGATCGGCCCGGATACCCGAGGGGCAATACCCACGATATTCGCTCGGACCTGGCCGTCTCGGGTCCAGGGATGCTGCATATATCGGAGATAGAGAGAGACAGCCGCCCAGCTCGCGATGACAACAACGATCAGCGTGGTTAGATAACTGAACAGCGTTGCCTTCATGGAGAGTACATCATGCCGATCAGCGAACTAAGTAGAATGACCAGCCCGACGAAGAAAAGTGGAAGATGCCACACATAGCGAGACAGGCCGGTGTGCTCCATGATCGCCACGACCAGCCATGCCACTAAGAAGCCCAGCGCGCCCACTATCATTATCCAGGGCACTAATACTTCTGACAACCTGAGCTCCGGTCGGCTCAATACCGCCGCCAAAAAACTTACAAATTGCGATCTCCCCACCATACTTATTGTCCGTTTCTGCCCTCGAACTAAATATGAGAATCCTTTTCCTCATCGCGCGGTCGCTGGCGCTAATGGTTAACGGCAAACCGCCAACTGCTAACCGCTAACCGCTAACTGCTAACTGCTAACCTGAGAGTTAGTTGAGTACGTCAGGGCGCAAAATTTCCATCAACCGGTGGTTATCCTGGTAATCCACTGGAATAGCGACGACAACTGGACCTTCGAGCGCCAGCGCTTTTGTAAGCGTGGGCGCAATTTCGTCGGGATGGTCTATGTTCAGCCCGGTGGCACCGAACGACTCGGCCAACTTCACAAAATTTACCGGACCAAAATCGACGCCGGCAGAACGCCCGTACTTGGCTACCTCCTGAAAGCGGACCATGTCATAGTGGCCGTCAATCCACACCAGATGAACCAGATTACATTTGAGCCTGACCGCGGTCTCGAGTTCCATCCCAGAGAAAAGGAAACCCCCGTCTCCTGAGATCGAGATAACTTTCTCGTGTGGACGTATCAGACTTGCGGCGATACCCCAGGGCAACCCGACCCCCAAGGTCTGCTGTCCATTAGTCATGAGCACTTGACGGGGACGGAAGCTGTAGAGATGTCGCGCCAGCCAGATATGGAACGACCCCATGTCAAGACATACCGTCGTATCCTGTTCGAGGAAGCTTTGTAGTTCCCACACCAGACGGGCCGGATGAATCGGGCTACCATGCAGCTCCATAGCATAGCGGGCAAATTCCTTTCGTTGCCGGGCCATCTCAGCAAGGAAAACCGCCACCTTACCTCTGGTGCGCGGAGTCACCTCGTTGGTTAACGCGTCCAGGGTGGCCGAAATACTACCGGTTAGTTCGACGGCTGGTTTGTAGTCTTTATCGATATCCGAAGGCAGGACATCAACGTGGATAATGTCGCGTTTGAACCCATGGTTCCACTGAGAAGGATCATACTCCACCGGATCATAACCAATAGTGATTACAACGTCAGCGGCATCCAGGAGTTGGTCTCCTGGCTGGTTGTGGAACAATCCGACTCGGCCGCCAAAGCAATCGAATAATTCCTGCGAAATGACACCCGCTCCTTGATAGGTGCAGACAACGGGAAGCTTGGTTCGGCCAACTAACCGGCGAATCGCCGTCGCTGCGGCAGGTTGACTAGCAAGCATCCCCAGGAGGAGAACAGGACATTGCGCTCGATCAATTAACGACGCTGCGGTCTTAACGCTTTCCTCGGCAGCCGGACCGAGTGGCACGGGATTCGCCGGAGTTAGCACTCGGCTTTCAGTCTCGCCGGTCATAACGTCTTGCGGTGCACTGATAAAAGCTGCACCGGGTCGTCCGGACTCGGCTATCCGAAACGCATTAGCCACGACTTCACTAACGGCAGCCCCGGAATCAATCTCCGCGCTGAATTTGGTTACCGGTCGAAAAAGACTGACTGTATCCATTGTCTGGTGAACATGTTTCAATCGTTGCGCGATTGGTACAGCGCCTCCAATCGCAACTACCGGATCACCTTCTGAAGTGGCCGTAGCCAGACCGGTCGCCAAGTTGGAGCAGCCCGGCCCCGAAGTGACTAGGGTCACCCCCGCCCTTCCAGTTAAGCGACCGATACCGGCAGCGATAAATGCAGCGTTCTGTTCGTGCCGGCATACGATTGTCTTGATCTTGGAGTCCGACAAGGTGTCGAACACTTTATCGATCTTAGCACCCGGAATGCCGAAGACATATTCGACTCCTTGTTGTTCCAAGCTCTTCACCAGCAATTCCGCGCCCGTTTGCGCGCCGGCTTTCGTTGCAACTGTTGTCATTCTTTTACTCCCTTTATTTCTGTACGCACCGCATTCACTTTTTTGCCCCCTCTGCCCTGGCAAGATCAGCAGCCGGATCCCGACGCAAGTCTGCTTTGACGAAGTCCTCGGTTTCGGGTAACGCGACGTGATAGTCGCCCTCGCGTTGAATTTGCAGCCGCAACTCTGATCCGGCGCATTCAAGCAAATGACCTCCGCTCTGATGATCCTTCGAGAGGAAATGCAGGTGATAGCCCGGCACGTTGAAGGTCCTGGCATATTCCGGGGTCCAGAACCCAACCAGTGTTCCCGAGATATCGTGAAACTCAAACTCTGGTTGAACCGCCGCCGCTTGAACTAACGGCACTCCTTCTTCGGTTCTGCACATTGCGCGCGTTCGTACGTAGTTGAAATGTCCATCCACGCGCAGGGCAAAGAAGAAGTTATCAGAATGCCGAAGTTGATCGAATTGGCCGACCAGATGGGCGAGGTCAGGACATTTCGGCAAGACGATTGCTGAATCCGGTCCGAAGCGAGTGACCACCGCAAACGGACAGAGAACGTCATCCTCGACTTCTTTTACTGAACCATCGCTGCGCGCTTGGAAGAAGTGCTCATCGACGATCATCATCTCGCCGTCCAGGTTCTCGAACGTGCCTAAGCCGAGGTCCCCGTGTTCCCGCAATGTTCGGACTCGTACCGCACCTTGGTAGATGCCCTCGACCAGGGCGGTAGCGGTCGAGACCTGATACAGCGTGCTGTGCGACACCTGAAAGTATTCAGCCAGGGCGCGACTAACAATGTGCGATACCGGTTCGTTGGTTTTCCGAGATTGTTCCTGCAGAATCGCCCAGAGACCAGCCGACAGCGCGCAGTTAAGTTGCATTTTTGTCAGCTGATCTTTGCCGTTGATCTCTTTCACTCTACTTACCGGTTGCGACATAGGATTTGACCATTTTGGCCGGATCGACGACGCGGTCGAACTCACCTTCGTCCACAAATCCGAGTTTCAGCGCGGCGGCCTTCAACGTGAGATCGTTGTCCATCGCGTAGTGGGCGATCTTTGACGCCTTGTCATAACCAATGACCGGGGCCAGCGCCGTCACTAGCATCAGTGAGCGATCCACATACTCCTTGATCTTCTTCAGGTTTGGCTTCGTGCCCTCGACCAGGAACTTGTGGAAGTTCGTACAACCATCGGACATAATCGTGATGGAGTGAGTGATATTGAAGATCATCAGCGGTTTGTACACGTTCATCTCGAGATACCCGCCGGCCCCGCCAAAACCCACGGCCACATCATTCGCCATTACCTGCACGGCAATCATGGTCAGCGCCTCGGCCTGGGTTGGGTTTACCTTGCCCGGCATGATCGATGAGCCCGGCTCGTTCTCTGGGATTATTAACTCGGCAAAGCCAGCCCGCGGTCCGCAAGACATCAGCCGGATGTCGTTTCCTATCTTGTATAGAGATACGGCCAGCGTGCGCAGCACGCCGGAGAGCTGAACCAAAGCATCATGAGCCCCCTGCACAGTAAACTTGTTAGGCGCACTAACAAAAGGTAAACTGGTGAGTCGGGCGATTTCGGCGGCGGCGGCTTCGGCAAAACCGGGTGCGGAGTTGATGCCGGTGCCCACGGCGGTGCCACCCAGGGCTAACTTATAGACACCCTTCAGTGCATCTTCTATCCGCTCAAGATTGTCCTCGAGCATCCCGGCATAACCCGACCACTCCTGTCCCAGCGTGAGTGGTGTCGCGTCCTGCATATGGGTACGGCCGATTTTGATAACGTCTTTCCAATCCTCAGCCTTCGCCGCGATGGCATTCTGAAGCCCCTTCACCGCCGGAATTAATTTAGACTTGGTATTCGCCGCTGCGGCAATGTACATCGCGGAGGGAAACGAGTCGTTAGACGATTGCGCCATATTGACGTGATCGTTGGGATGAACCGGAGCTTTGCTCCCGAGCGGCGTCCCGGCGAGCTGGCAGCAACGGTTAGAGATCACCTCGTTGACGTTCATGTTAAATTGCGTGCCGCTACCCGTCATCCACACATGCAGTGGGAACATGTCGTGATGCCGCCCGGCGAGTATCTCGTCGCAAACTTGAACGATGAGCTGGTGACGCTTTTCATCGAGGCGCTTGCCCGCATGATTCGCGTTGGCTGCCGCTTTCTTCAGGATGGCATAGGCGCTAATCATCTCGCGCGGAATCAAATCCTGGCCGATACTGAAGTGTTCAAGTGAGCGTTGGGTTTGAGCCCCCCAGAGGCGATCGGCTGGGACTTTGACTTCGCCGAGCGAGTCTTTCTCTATCCTACTGTCTGTACTATTCAAATGTTCTCCTTTTTTCTGAATTGATGAAGTTATTGCGCCCGTTTTTGGACGAACAGAAGCGAAGTGATTCGCATAGATCCGACACCGACCGCGATTCCGACGACGGTGTCGACAAGACGCAGCAACGGCTGTTGCCAAGCATCCTGCGGACTCATGGCGGCGACTACCATGACAACGGCGGTTGTTATCCCCGTTGTCACGATGTCCTCACGCCGGCCCAAAAGCATCATCACCACAGTGCCGACGCCAATCAGTACTGCCATACCCAAAACCTGAAAGGGAAAGAGTAAGAGATAGAGCAGACACAAGGCGAAACTAACGCAGGTTGCCAGCAAACGGGCGAATCCCGCAGATAGGCTATTGGTGCGAGTATCCCTGAAGACGAACACGGTAGCGACCACGGCCCACATCCCTCCAAGGAAGTCGGAAGACTTATCGACAAACCCAGCAAGGCCACTGGTGGTGATCCAGTAGCTGATAGCGCATGCTATCGTCATCTCCAGAGCATAGATCATATCCGCTGGAGACACCTTCTGACGATTCCGTACGTCGGGCGCCGCCTCTAGCTCAGCGGCAAACTTCGCCTTGCCCTGGCTGTTAGTTTCGATGCGATCTTGATCCATTTTGCTCAATAGAGTTGGCTTTTCATCCGGTCGCCGAAAGACCTAACGCCCGCCTTTCGCCGAGCGCTGGACCTTCCTCAGTCCTAGTATTGCGGATGGTAGACTTGTCCCTCGATCCAGGAGCGTAGGTTGGCGGGGCGTTCCACCCGGGCCAGGTCAGCATCGAAGATAAGCTTAGCCACCCGCGTGGCTGTCTGAATCTCGACCTCCAGGATGTCCGACTGCGGCGGGAAGAGCATTCCGAGCTTCAACTGCTCCGGAGTGACCTGGTCCGCGACCGCGCGTGCAGCCTCGATGAACATTTCATCGGTCACGCGCTTCGCGTTCGTGGCGTAGATGGCCATGCCGACGGCCGGGAAGATATACAGGTTGTTGGCCTGTGAAGGCAGGAACGTCTGCCCGCCAATGTGCACCGGCGGGAATTGCACACCGCCAGCGTAGACAACCTTTCCTCCGGACCAGGCGTAAGCATCCTCGGGCAGACACTCATGCTTCTCGATCGGGTTGGAAAGGGCAAAGATAATTGGCCGCTCGTTGATGCGCGACATCGCCTCGACGACCTCCTGCGAGAATAGTTTGCCCACCGTGCTAACGCCAATGAGGATCGTCGGCTTGAAGTCCTCGATAGCAGCAACGATCTGTGGATACTCGGTCGCCAGGTCGAGATGATTGAAGGGCTTGCTGGGCGACAGCTTGTGCGCGAAGGGCAGCTTATGTGCGGCCAGGCCCTGACGCCCTGCCACCACTAATCCCTGGCTATCGAACAGCCGGATCTGCTGTCGAGCTACGACTGGACTGGCGCCCTCTTGCCCCAGCGCGGAGACAATCAGGTCGGCCAGACCGATGGCGGCGGAACCAGCGCCAAGAAAGAGAATCCGCTGATCCTTGAGCTGGCCGCCCGTAATCTTGAGCGCGTTGATCAGCCCGGCGAGCGTGACGCCGGCTGTGCCCTGGATATCGTCGTTATAGCAAGAAACTTTGTTGCGGTAGCGGGCTAGCAGGGCAACCGCATCGACCCCAGTCCAATCCTCGAAGTGAATGCAGCAGTTCGGGAACACCTCCTGAACCGCCTCGACGAACTCGTCCACGAAGGCGTACAGCTCCTCGCTGGCGGGGCGCCGCTGGCGCAGGCCGACATAGAGAGGCTCTTGGAGATAGGTTTCGTTGTTCGTACCCGCATCCAGATACATCGGTAGCAGGCCTTCCGGCGGCACGCCGGCCGCCGCAGTGTAGAGCTGCAGCTTCCCGATCGGGATCCCCATGCCGTTGGCGCCCAGGTCGCCCAGGCCGAGGATGCGGCCGGCGTTGGTCACGCAGATGAACCGCACATCTTTGACCGGCCAGTTGCGTAACACTTCCTTAACGTGGCCCTTGCGGGTAATCGACAGATACATCCCGCGCGGACGGCGGTAGATGTGGTCGAACTTGAGGCAGACCTCTCCGATCGTCGGGTCGTAAACGATCTCGAGGAAGCGAGCCGGATCCGACATCAGTACCTTGTAAAAAAGGGTCTCGTTGCGGTCCGCTAGACCCATGAGGTAAATGTAGCGTTCCAGGTCGGTCGGCTTTTGCGCCAAATGGCCGAGCACCCGCTCAACCTGCCGGTCGAGAGTCTCGATACCGTCGGGCAGAAGACCGACCAGGCCGAGGTCCTCCCGCTCTTTTGGATTGAATGCGGTGCCCTTATTCAGATTTGGGTTATTCAATACATCAATGCCACGCAAAGATTTCGCGCTAGGAGTTTGCTTCTCTTGCATGCTAAACGGTTATGGATAGCGCGCTTAAATTCTATGCTCAGAGAGAGACGTTTTACATCTGATCCAATTACACAATTCAAACTATCTCTTCGGAGAGATAGATCGTTAGCTTACGCTAACTGAAGCGCTATGGAGCACTTATCAAAAAGGGTTCTTCCGGGTTTTGCACCAATCAGGCAGTCGGGCTGCTAACCATGAAATGGTTTAAGAGAACAGCCCAGTAGCCTGTCCGGATTTTGCCGCGGAGCGGCTATAGATCATAGCCCAGGTGCTTTAGCCCTGGGTTAGTCCGTTAAAGACACGTGCCCTGAAAGTGGCACCCGATACTGCGGCTGGCCTGATCAACGCGCAATCGCCCTGCACGATCCTCGGTCGCCACTTTCAGGGCGGCTTCTCTGGTACGGCGACCCAGGGCCGAAAGCTTTCGGCCCTGGGCTGTTCTGTTGGACCATTTCATGGTCAAGAACGGGCATCAGCCCTAAAAGCTTTGCCCTAGAGCATGACTCCCTTGTGAATCCCACGCTAACACCGAAGAACCATCAAAAAGAATGCCCAAATAGCTTATATAGAAGGAACCTCAAAAGCGGTAGCTTGACCTACTACCGATTTGAATCAGAGACTAATGAGACCGTTTTGATTTCGGCGTATATTAACACAATTAGCAGCAACACGATTCCTAACAGACCGAGACTATGGAAGGACGCAACCATGAGCGCGCCTGCCAGAGCGCCCAATAGGAAACTGATCCACATCGGCGCCAACACCTGGATGGCAGGGCCGGCCGAATGTTTGGCGGAGTCTGGTTCAGGACTCCGGGGTAAGAAAACATGCTGGAAGCTTTTCTGCGTCAACGTCGTTACCATCCCGGTCATATAGGTAGAGTGCACACTGAACCCGTTCGTCTTACGCAGAGCGTCATTTTGAATACCGAGGGCAAGACAGATGCAAACAATGAACGGTTCGTGGTTGACCCTGTTTGCTAGGAATAGGCAGGCACTCAGGATGAGGAGAACCTCTATAAACATCGCGATGGCGAGCGAATATCGTCGCAGTCTGACCGAGATGAAGCGACTCAGGGTTAAACTGCAGACAATGCCCGCCAGAAAAACCGTCACTGCCAAAAGCCGGTCCGCGGCCAGATACCACTCTTGGCTAGCTGCACTGACTGCAGCCAGAATACAGTTTCCGGTGAGATGTCCTGTGAAGGTGTTAGCGAGCAAAAAACTCGCTGCGTCAGCGTAACCGCCCACAAAGGCGAGGCTGATTGAGATTCCGAAGGCAGTATCTCTGGTCTCGTCCATATTCCAGCCCAAAATGCAAAAACAAGATCCGCAGATTAGCGCAGATTTCACAGACTATATTAAGGTTCTTCCGGGTTTGGCGTGGGATTCACAAGAGAGTCAGGCGCAAAGCCTTCGCGCACTGATATCGTTTTCTGCCCCGAAGGGGCAATAGGACTCAGCCTGGGGTTTCAACCCCAGGACGCCTGGGGTTTCAACCCCAGGAACAAGTCCACACGACGACCCGCCCTGAAAGGGCGGAAGATGTTTGGCTTGGAGGTTGTGTTCTTCATCTCCGTTCACCTTCACAACACCGATCTACCGCCCCTTCGGGGCGGTCGCGTTTTCAAACCGGTACCCAGGGTTAAAACCCTGGGCTGAGTCCTATTGCCCCTTCGGGGCAGAGACCCAATGCTCCAGGCCTCTTATCTTAGCGCTTATTGGCTGATGCCCTGGGCTGTTCTATTAAACCATTTCATGGTTAGCAGCCCGACTGCCTGATTGGTCCCACGCAAAATTCGGAAGAACCTATATCAAGCAAGGGTAATGCGACGCGCATTCGAACCAACTAAGCATCAGCGTTGTTCTTGACCTTTAAAAATTCGAAAGAGGTAAAACAGTGACGGCAGTAGGATGACCGCGCCTGCTCCAAGGGCCAGCAGCAGAAGCCTTAAGGTCGACTCCGGTGCAGCGGCGTTTTGAATGGTGACATCCGGGGTGACCAGGTGTGGAAATTGGGCCAGAGCCCAGCCTAAAAGAATAAAAGCCACCTGCGCCACGGCAGCGGTCCGGGCCAAATTAAATCGGCGAGACCAGAGCGCAAAGGCCGCGACGATCGCACTCAGGCCCGTCCACCCGAGCAGGACCGGCGCCCACCAATTGGTCAGGCCATGGAACATTAAGGGGGCGCCGTATTTTGAGGTAGTAAAAACAATGATCGCCAGCGGGATCAGCGCCGTCTGAGCCCAGATCGCCCGCCGGCGAAAGTCGTCCTGGAGATCAGGTTGGGATTGCACAGCCACGGTCATATAGGTTGCCGCCAGAAACGCGAAGAGCGTTAGCGCGAATAACCCACAGGTCAACGCAAAGGGCGTAAACCAGCCCGCGAAGAAACCTGTGGTAACTTGATCTCCCACTAAATGGATATTGCCGGTAGTCAATGCACCCAAGGTTAGGCCCTGGAAAAAAGGGGTGAAGAAACTCGCGATTCCAAAGATTGTACTCCATCGGCGTTGAACAGCGTCCTCGGTGGAATCGTATTTTCGAAATACAAATGCCGAACCGCGCAGCACGATGCCGATTAACATAACGGTGATGGGAATATGTAACGCGATCATTATCGCCGAGAAGGCGCGGGGGAATCCCGAGAATAGCAAAACAACGACCAAAATCAGCCAGACATGATTTGCCTCCCAAATGGGAGCGATGGCCTCAACAATAGCTTGTCGCTGACGTTTTGCCCTCGAGCCTGAGGCGAGTAAATCCCACATTCCGCCCCCGTAATCGGCGCCGCCCATCAGCGCATAGACGATGAGAGCAGCCACCATGATTGCCGCGATCAATGTTTCAAGCATAAGCCCTTTGTTTTTGTTAGTCGTGCTGTTCAGGTATTACCCCGAGCGCCTGCTCCGGAGCTAACATTGTGTCTTCTGCTCAATGCTGGAGAACTGGCTCCCTTTTGATCCACTTGGGCCGTGTCTCCATGAACTGCCGCCGGAGCAAGAAGATGACGATGACCGCGAGCAGCAGGTAGACGAGCGTGAACGTGGTGAACGGTACGACCAGTCCAGGCATCGGAGTCACCGCATCGCGCGTACGCATGACCCCATAGATGATCCAGGGTTGCCGCCCAAGTTCGGTCACAAACCAGCCGGTCTCTACGGCAATGAAGCCAAGCGGCGAACAACAAACCAGCCCGCGGAGCAGCCATTTGTTATCAGGCAATCGGCGAGTCCGCCACCAAATCCAAGCCACCAAAGCAGCGACCGCCAGCATAGCCGATCCGGTCCCCACCATGATGTCGAAGGACCAGTGCACCAGCCGCACATTTGGCCACTGATCGCGCGGAAAATCCTCAAGTCCGACTACCTTCGTCTCTGGATTGTCGCCAACCAGTAGACTCAACCCAAACGGAATCTGGAGCCCGTAATTTACAGTGGCAGTAGCATCATCCGGAATTCCGCCAACCACCAGAGGTGCGCCCCTGCTGGTTTGATAGTGCGCTTCCATGGCCGCGAGTTTCGGTGGCTCTAGTTTGGCAACTTCCCGCGCGGCAAAATCTCCGCTCAGCATCTGAAGCGGAATCGAAACGCAGGCTACAACCAACACAATACTACAGGAAGCGCGGTGAAAGACGCTTTGTGGATCGCGCAGCAGAAAAAACGCGTGGATTCCGGCAGCTAAGAACGCCGTAGCTACGTAAGCAGCCAGCACCATGTGAATGGTTTCGTGAAGCGACGCTGGATTTAACATCGCCGCGATCGGATTGATGTTGGCAGGTTGCCCGTTGACAATGTCGAACCCAGCCGGCGCATTCATCCAGGCGTTTGCCAATACCACGAATAGAGCGGAAAGCACGCCGCTGACCGCGACCACAATTCCAGCCAGCCAATGCTGCAGGGGTGAAACCCGGTTCCAGCCATAAAGATAGATTCCCAAGAAGATCGCCTCAGTGAAAAAAGCGAACCCCTCGAGCGAGAACGGCATCCCAATGATGCCGCCCGCATATTGCATAAACTTCGGCCAAAGCAATCCCAACTCGAAGGAAAGGACCGTACCGGACACAGCTCCGACCGCGAACAGAATCGTGGTCCCTGCCGCCCATCGCTTGCTCAATTCAAGAAAAACCGGCTTCTTCGTCCACAAGTAACACCCCTCAGAGACCGCCATTAGCAGCGGCATTGCCATTCCGATAACGGCAAAGAGGATATGGAATGCCAGAGACATCCCCATCTGCGAACGGGCAAAAAACAAATCGTTCAAAACGCCTCCCCTACTGATTGGTTTGTTTCAGCCATCGAAACGCTTTGGGGCCAGGAGCAGGACGGTCATACTCCGCGCGCCTTGAGCGCCGTGTATAATGACTCCCTCAATGTCGCCGGTAGCGGACGGTCCGGCCATAAAGACACCGTAGCTACTGGCAGTGAGATCGATCTGCCCATAAGCATCGTGCATGGTTTCCACAATTGCTGCCGGATCGAGCAGGACCACCAGATGCTGCGACAGAACCCCAAGAGCGTTTACGACCAAGTCTGCTTCCGTCAGCCATACCGCTCCGGCTTCGGCTACCCCGGTGCGACTACGGACCACGCCGACGTCAACATCGTTCAGGTCGTGCGGGTCAAGGCCAGCTTCGAGATGCTTAGTACCGGGCACTTCTGGGACCGTCGAACAGATAACTTTCGCCGTTGGAAACAACTCCGCCACCTTAGCCTTGGCAGCGGTCGCGTCCGCCACTTCGAACGATCTTCCCCCCATGGCTTCCAACTCTCGCCGAAAATAGCCGAGGATTGCCTCGCCCTCGTGCGACGATTTTTGAACTTCGGGGTTTTCCGGCAACGGCACCGCCGGCTGAGGCAGGTTGTTACGGACTGATGCCAGGATGATGTCACGCGAGCTCATGGATTTTTCCTCCGATTTTTTAGATACCACTGACGGAACGTCTGTCCGGGAGCCGCCGGTACTTCGCGATGCTTGCCCCATGGGTTGAGCTGGTTGTAGAGCAGGAACCGAGGCATATGCGGCAGGGTCTGCTCCACAACGGATTCGCCGGTATGGAACAACTTTGGTTGGGATAGCACTGCGCCCATCGCACTCATGCCGACTTTTTTGCTGAGCTTCAGCAGTCCCTTTTCAGCAACAACGCGACGCCATTTATAGATCTGGTCGGCGATGTCGATCTTGACTGGGCAGACCTCACTGCACGACCCGCATAGCGAGGAATGAAACGGAATTTCACGATACTTCTCCAGGTTGAAGCCGGGGTCGAGAATAACACCAATCGGACCGGAGTAGGTCGCGCCATAACTTAGCCCGCCGGCGCGGCGATAGACCGGGCACGTGTTCATGCATGCCCCACAGCGAATGCATTTCAGGGCATGCCAGAAATCCGCCGAGCCGAGCCGCTCGCTACGCGTGTTGTCCACGAGCACCACATGCAGCTCCCCTCCCTGACGTGGGCCATGAAAGTGAGAGGTAAATTGGGTGATGGGCGAGCCTAAGGCGCTCCGGGAGAGCATCCGGATAAAGATTCCCAGATCTTGCGCGCGCGGAATCAATTTCTCGATGCCGATGCTAGCAATTTGCAGGGGCGGCAGGCTCGCACCCATGTCGGCATTACCCTCATTGGTGCAAACGACGAATCCACCGGTCTCGGCCACGGCAAAGTTGGCGCCGGTCATCCCAGCGTCAGCGGCCATGAAGCGGGGTCGGGCAGCTTGGCGCATCGCCTCGGTCAGATGATGCGGATCGGAATCTTTCGGGTCGGTTCCAATGTCCTTAGCAAAAATGGCGGCGACATCGGAACGGAGCTTGTGGATCGCCGGCACCACGATATGGCTCGGCGCCTCGTTTGAGAGTTGCTGGATGCGCTCCCCAAGATCAGACTCGGTCACCTCGATGCCGCGCTTCTGCAGGTAAGGCGTCATGCCGCACTCCTCCTGAAGCATCGACTTGCTCTTGATCAACGACTTGACGCCATGCGCCTGGAGAATGTCATGCACCAACGTGTTGTGCTCCTCGGCATCACACGCCCAATGAACCTGCGTGCCGTGTTTGGTCGCATTCTGCTCGAATTGCTCGAGGTATTGGTCCAGGTGCGTGAGCGTGTGCTCTTTGATTTGGGAAGCGCGCTCGCGAAGATTGGCCCATTCTGGTACATCGGCAATGGACTTGTCGCGATTCTGGCGCATCCCCCAGACCAGTCGATCGTGAGTGCTCTCGTGCTTCTCGAGATCGATAAATCGCGCGGCTAAACCCTCGGGATCAACCGGATGGCTCATTGCGGACCTCCATTCAGAATCTGAGCGATATGGATCACCTTCAGCGGCAACTTCAGACGGTCGATGACCCCCTTCATATGGAGTAGACAGGACATATCCGCCGACGCGATGTACTCCACCCCATGCCGATAGAAATCGTGGACCCGGTCGTAGCCCATCTTGGCTGAAACCGCCTCGTCCGTTACGCAGAAACTACCGCCGAACCCGCAGCATTCGTCGGGGCGATCGATTTCAATCAATTCGAGCCCCTGGACCTTCCCCAGCAAGTCTCGAGTCTTTGAAAAATAGGGCTCATAGATTCGCTCTGACGGCCGCGTGTGTCCGAGTCCGCGGACTGCAGAACAACTGTCATGCAGACCCACCTTGTGCGGGAACGCGGCCCAGGGAAACTCCGTTATCTTGAGGTCATCGTGCAGAAACTCGATGAGCTCGCGAGTTCCAGCCCGGACCTTCTTCGCCTGAGGGGTCTGTTCGATCGCATCGAGATGAAACCGGACATGATGCACGCAGCTACCAGACGGTCCGACGATGGTGTCGAACCCTTGGAAACAGTCAACGAAGAGAGCCTCGGTCGCAGCGGAATCTTCCTGGCAACCACTGTTAGCCATCGGTTGGCCGCAGCAGGTTTGATTGAGCGGAAATTCGATCGAACAGCCGAACCTTTCGAGGAGCTCAAGCGTCGCAACGCCGACTTCCGGAAAAAACGCGTCGACGTAGCATGGAATGAAGAGTCCGACCTTCATCGGCGCGTTCCTCCTGTCACTCCCGAGAGTTCGACGTAAAGGTTAGTTTTTACCAAATACTCCATTGTGTCTCCTTTTTCGGTTACCGACCGTTTAAGACTGCTTTAGCCAGGTAGGCGCTAGATTTCGGCCGTTTTTTTCAAGTCGATAGGTGATTATGTTTCTAAGGAAACTACCAATCGCGACGTCTTCCGCTATGGATCGGGAGAGATATTCTCTATTGCTCTAACGAGAGATGAGCTTTTTGAGGTAGTACGCACCTAGTGCACCAAGTCGGTTCTTCCCGGTCTAGCTTGGGATGCACAAGAGAGTCATGTTCTAATGCAAAGCCTTTAGGGCTGATGCCAGTCCTCGACCATGAAATGGTCACACAGAATAGCCCAGGGCTTCTATGAAGCCGAACTTGTCAAGGCCACGGCGCTAAAAAGTATTTTCTTAAGGTTTTGCTTCGTTTGGACTGCGATCAGACGACAAGAGACCTATGACTGGCTCTTGGCTTGATCGACACGGTGCGAGGGACGAGCACCGTGATGATCAAGTACCAAAAGTCAGGGAAGCTTCTAGCGCAGC
>Ga0185299_10001399_pt1 | contig 47174 bp, 34 predicted proteins | sample PaiPotPPA55metaG_FD_128002 | JGI IMG/M metagenome (GOLD analysis project Ga0185299, IMG submission 128002) | Iron sulfur acid spring bacterial and archeal communities from Banff, Canada, to study Microbial Dark Matter (Phase II) - Paint Pots PPA... ... | reverse complement strand
CCAATGCGAGCGATTTTGCCCAAACCAATACCTGCAGCGCTCCGCTGGCCGCTAACGCCACCTGCGCCATCAATGTAACGTTTACCCCAGCTTCAGCTGCAGTGCGTCAGGGAACGCTGCAGATCTCTGATAATGCTTCCGGCAGCCCGCAAAGTGTGGCGTTGAGCGGCACCGGTATCGCGCAGACCGCCGCCCCAGCGGTGACTATTACACCCTCTACCGTGTCCCTCGCGGCCACGCAGGGAACAATCAGCAGCCCGATGAATGTCGAAGTCACCAATTCCGGCAATGCGCCCCTGCATATTTCGAGCGTCGCGTACGGCGGGGCGAACGCCTCCGAGTTTATTAATCCGACCAATCCCTGCGCTACTACGATCGCGGCGAACGCGAGCTGCAGCATCGCCGTAAGTTTTGCGCCGCTCGCCGCCAGCGGTAATCGTACCGACACAATCACAATTGCAGACGATGCCGCCAACTCACCGCAGGTGATTACGGTCACTGGAACGGCTAGACCGGCGTTTGCAGTGACTAGCCCATCAACAGCGCTTGCCGCTACCATCACAGCCGGACAAACCGCTACCTATAGCTTGCAACTCACGCCTGGAGCGGGCTATTCCGGGAACGTCACGATGGCATGTTCCGGGGCGCCTGCGGGGGCAGCTTGCACGGCGACCCCGAATCCCATCCCCTTAGCGGCTGGCAGTGCGACCAATTTTACAGTCCGGGTGGCCACCACCGCTCGGTCATTGGTTCCGTATTCCAATCGCGGCCCATCGTTGCCGTCCGCCCCGTATCTGATGATTATATGGATGGGCATGTGCTTCATGGCGATCCTAGCGCTCTATCAAGTCAAGGCGCGCGGCAGGTTAACCCAACACCAATTTGCGCATTACAGCTTCCTGGTTCTTGCCCTCGCCGCTTCCGGCCTGGCCGGATGTGCGAGCGCTGGCACGCCGGCAGTTACGTCGCAAGTGCAAGCCGGGACACTTCGTGGAACCTACACGCTTATGTTAACGCCCACCGCTACCAGCATGACCGGCCAGCCAGTGCAGCCGCCATCCGTTCAATTGACCCTAACAGTGAACTGAGAATGGTCTGTGGTATTTTCGAATCGATTATTGCTCCATTGACATCTCGAGCGCTGCGCTGAAAGTACAAGCATCTTCTTTTCGGACAACTGCTCACAATTATTCGCGATTTAGCCGAATCACATCCGTTATCCTTGTAGATCGCGAGGATTGAATTATGAAAGGCGTAGTACTTGCCGGTGGAAAGGGTTCGAGACTTTATCCCTTGACCCGGGTGACAAACAAGCATTTGCTACCCGTATATGACCGGCCGATGATTTTTTATCCCATTCAGACGCTCGTCGACGCCGGCATTCGGGATATCATCATTGTTACTGGCGGGCAAAATTCGGGAGATTTTCTCCGCCTTCTTTCGAATGGCAAAGACTTCAATCTGCATCGCATCCACTATACCTATCAGGAAGGGGAAGGCGGGATTGCCGATGCCCTGCGGCTGGCCGAACCTTTCGTTGAGGGCGAGAAAATATGCGTAGTGCTAGGCGATAACATAATAGAGAACAACATCATCGGCGCAAAGGAAGCATTCGAAAAGCAGTCCGCCGGAGCTCACATTCTCTTAAAAGAAGTCGAAGATCCGGAGCGATTTGGCTGCCCCGAAATCGTGAATGGCAAAATTCTGGGTATAGAAGAAAAGCCCAAAGCTCCAAAGTCCAATTACGCCGTTACCGGTATCTATTTTTACGACGCTACCGTTTTCCAAAAAATTGGAAAGACTAAGGTCAGCTGGCGCAATGAGCTTGAGATTACCGACGTAAATAATATGTATCTCGCCGAGAAAAGCCTGACGCACAGCGTTCTAGATGGCTGGTGGACCGACGCAGGCACATTCGAATCTTTGCTGCATGCTACAAAACTCGTCGCAGACACCGGGGCCAACAAAACTCCTGGACGAGGCCCGGCCCCAAGACACACCAGGGCCGCGGACTAGGGTTTTCGCGGTGAGCTAGTAAATATTTTCGTCCTAAAACACAGGAGGAATTGGCTTGAAAGTTTTAATTACCGGCGGTGCGGGATTTATAGGTTCAAATTTCGTTCGCCATATCTTGAATAGCAGACGCGACGTCAACGTCATCAATTTCGACAGCCTGACCTACGCGGGTAATCCCGAAAGCCTCGCGGACATCGCGGAAAATCCGCGATACCAGTTCATCCGCGGCGATATCACTGACAAGCAAGCGGTGGATGCGGTATTCAAGAATGGCCTCGACGCGCTGGTAAATTTTGCGGCGGAAACGCATGTGGATCGCAGCATCGAAGACGCCACTCCGTTTTTGCGCACAAATATTCTAGGCACACAATGTCTGCTGGACGCCGCAAAGCGTTTCAAGTTGCCGAAATTCGTGCAAATCAGTACCGATGAAGTTTACGGCAGCGCCCCGGCAGGTGTCAGTTTTACCGAAGAGACCGTGCTGGACCCGCGAAGCCCGTATGCGGCCAGCAAAGCTTCGGCCGACCATTTCGTTTCGGCGTATGCCAATACCTACGAAGTCCCTGCGGTTGTTCTACGGTGCACCAACAATTACGGGCCATATCAATTCCCCGAAAAGCTTATCCCGCTGATTATCGCTAATGCGCGAGAAGACAAAACTCTGCCCATTTACGGCGATGGCATGCAAGAGCGCGATTGGTTATTTGTCGAGGATTACTGCAGCGCGATTGCATTGGCGTTGGACAAAGCTGAGCCTGGGACGATTTATAACGTATCGGCGGGGGCGCCACAGCCCAATCTTAAAATTGTGCGCACCATCCTCAAGCATCTCGGTAAGCCGGAGTCCTTGATGCAATATGTGAAAGACCGGCCAGGGCACGACCGCCGCTACGCTCTGGACAGCTCAAAAATTCAGAAAGAACTAGGTTGGTCGCCCAAGGTTTCGTTTGAAGAAGGCATTCGACGCACCGTGGTTTGGTATCAGAAAAACACCGCGTGGCTCGATCATGCGCGCTCTGGTGAATATCGAAATTATTACGATCGCCATTATGTGCGTCGCACTGAAACTTTTAGCAAATAGTGCTTCGCCAAAGCGCGCTAATGGTGACGCGTGCCCCAATAATTCGATGCCGTTGTTCTCATATGGAGTCTAGATTTGAACTTTGCAGATCACCCAAGCCGACGCTGGTTACTGTTCGCAATATGGTTGGCCTGTAGCGTCGTAGCGTCTTGGACCGCCTTCACGGCTCTCCTCCGTTATTCCTTTGGAAACGACGACGCTTCGCACATTCTCCTAATTCCGTTCATCTCTGCCTGGTTGATGTTCTTAGACCGTGGACGGATCTTCAAGAACCTGTCGTCCGACAGCGGCATTTGCCTCGCCCTTTTGATTCCTGGGATCGCGGCGGTTCTGTGGAGTATTAGAACCCAGCCGGTATCGCCATCTTTGTGCGCGTTCGGTTTGGTGCTGGTATGGATCGCGGGTTTCGCGCTGGCCTTTGGAAGAGAGCCACTCAAGGCCGCGCGGTTTCCTTTGATGTTCCTGTTTCTCTTGACTCCCCTACCTGAAGCTCTGCTCACCAGAGTGGTATATTTTCTGCAGAAAGGCTCGGCGGACATATCGGCACTGTTATTTGCACTTACGCCGCTGCCCGTTCTCCGGGAGGGTTTCGTATTTCATCTGCCGCGCTTCAGTATCGAGGTGGCACGGGAGTGCAGCGGCATCCGCTCCAGCATCGCTTTGCTGGTGCTGGCGATCCTGAGCGGACACTTTTTTCTTCGGACATGGTGGAAACAAGCGGTCTTTCTGCTTGCCGGAATTGTAATGATGATTGTAAAGAATGGAATCCGTATCGTTACGCTAACACTGCTAGCGAGTTATGTGGATCCACGATTTCTATATGGCAACCTCCACCGTGAAGGCGGAGTGGTATTTTTTATGATTGGATTGTTGCTGATGGTTCCCGTTTTTGGGATATTACAGAGCGGCGAACACGACCCGAATGTGCCAACCGGGAAAATAGCCGCACCCGTGGTCGAACACTAAGCCGCCCGAGTCCCGCCTACTTCTTCGCTCCTACCGTTTCCACATCACTGCCATACCCATAATAATAATTGTTGTAGGTATCCGCCGAATCGACGCGATTAAGCACCACACCCAAGAGATTTTTGTCGCGAAATTCCGCTGATACCCGCTGGGCTATCTCCGAATCAGTGCTTCCCGCCCGAACAACGAATAACACGCCGTCGCAAATATCCGCCAACATGCAGGCATCATGCACTGGCAAAGCTGGAGGGGAGTCCAGGATGACCCAATCAAAGATTTCGCTCATCGCGTCCAACAGATGTTTCATCTTGTCGCGAAGGAGCAATTCGCTAGGGTTTGAAACCGCTTGGCCGCCGGGAATAAAACAAAGATTCCCTTCCAGTCCATTTTGAATAATCGCGTATTCGTCAACCTCACCGCGAAGATAATCAGTAAGTCCGGGGCCAGCGGGCGCTCCTAAAGATTGGTGTAGCCGGGAAGCGCGCAAATCGGCGTCGATCAACAGCACGCGCCGGTCTGGTTGACGGACGATGGACTGAGCCAAATTCGAGGCGACAAAAGTTTTGCCTTCCGCCGGAATACTGCTGGTTACCAGCAACTTCTTCAATTGCTGAGTTCCCGCGATCTGGTACAAGCGGGAGCGCAAGGTGCGAAAGCGTTCAGCTCCGATGCGATCGCCGTCATCGCCCACGAAAACGCTATTTCTGGCATCCAGCGTCCACTGTGGATGGCTACACCGTTTGAGGAGTTCCTCGTAGTTGAGGAACCGCGTCTCCTTGAAGCGCGGATCGATTACGCGCGAATCCATTACCGGGACGCGCATCACGTCTTCCGGCGGCGCGATGGGGCGATTGATCTCCGCCGCACCCTCGACCAGGTCGGCAGTGACAACCCTGGGCGGTTGGGTGGCTTTATCCTGTGCGGCTTTCTTTAACGCTTCGTGAATCCTGCTCATTGCTTCCTCATATTCCGCGTAGCCGCTTAGACTCCGCTAAAAATTTGTTGTTTGCGGTCGGCCACTGCGTTGTTCCCGTTTAATCCTGCTACAGCCAAAGTGGGTACCACCGTCAACACCGGGAGGTGCAAGAAGAGCTCCGCGTCGTGTTCGCTATGGATGGTTTTATCCATCATGGCGAGCAGGAACAAAATGCCGAACCCGATTGCCAAGCCGCCGCCCGCACCTCCCCCAAGGAAATAAGGCTTCTTCGGAAAGGATGGATTTTGCGGAAGGTTTGGCGGATCGTATACACGAAATTGTTCGCTGTCTTGCTGGTTGACCAATTCACGAGCCATACCAGAACTCTGGCTCTTTTTGAGCAAGTCGTTATAAATGTCGGAAGCGGTTTGATGGTCGCGAGTAATTTCCTTGTACTGCTGCTCAACCATGGGCGTAGCTTCCATGCGTATCTGAAGTTGCCGGGATTGCGACTGGATCTGCGCCTGCTCGCGTTTCAAATTCGCGATGGTCAAATCGTCTTGCTTTAGCTTGGCGCGTAGCAATTGAATCTGGGGAGGTTCATGACCCGACTGCACGGGCGCGTTGGCAGGTGCCCCCTGTTTAGGTGGCTCGGCCATGCGCTTTTTGAGTTCGGCGATCTGGTTCTGAGTCTTAATCACGTCCGGATGATCGGGAGTATAGCGAGAGAGTAAGCTTGAGAGTTGATCCTGCAATAGAGTAAGTTGTGCGTCAGCAGAATCCGGATTTGGCCCGCCGGTCGTTCGTGTTTTCCAGTTCACTTCTTCCTGCTGCAATAAGGATTCGTTGAACGCTTTTTCTTGCTCGGCACGGGCTATGGCCTGAGTATTTGCTTCCAATTGCGTGTTGGTTCCCGTCAACAGGCCAATATTGCTTTGGGTGTCTTCGGGTAATGAGCCGGGGTGTTGACGTTTGAATTCCGCCAGTTTCGCGTCCTCTTGGTCCAATTTTGTCTTTGCTTCGGCAAGCTGCTCACCCAGGAAGTTGGTTGTCCGCGATGCTTGTTGTTCAGTCTGACGGGCATTCTGCGCGAGAAACATGGAAGTAATTTCGGTGCAAACCTGCTGGGCCAGCTGTGGGCTGTCTAATGTCGCGGTGATATAGAATCCCGGCAGCTGATGAGGTCCCGTACCCTGCATCACTTCCACGGGCTTGACTGTAATAGCCTCGCGCAACTTTTCTACCAAATCATCGATATGCAATCGACCGCGATCTTCAGGGTACAGATTTAACTTTTCGATGATCGGCTGTAGGCGTGAGCGGCTCAAAATCAGTTCCTGCATGGTCGCCAGCCGGTGATTCAAGTCATCGGAGACGACTGGATCGACATACTTGGCCGATACCGACGGCTGCTCTACCAGAATCATCGTCTGGGAGGTGTAGCGTTTAGGCAGCACGTTGGCCGCAACCCAAGCAATCAGGGTTAATAGCACGATGCTGATGGGCAGAATCCACCAATAACGTCTCAAAACTCGTTTTGCGTCTGTCGAAGTCAGCTCGCGATTTGCGGCCATGTCTACCTCTGTTAGATTTCTTCCTGAGCGCTCAAATTGCGGGAAGGCCTATAATACACTTTACGGCTTTCGGTGTGTCTTGTCGCTGTATTATGATGCACGGGCCATGCCAATCCGGTTGTCCCAGGTTAACCGCGACCGCCACACGGTTCACCGCTAAGACCAATTGTATCATAGGCTTAACGTAAGGACAGGAATGTTCTAAGGGAGGGGTTCGGCCTCATAATTTACGCGCGGCAGAGAGTGGAACAGTTCTGCCATGTTGTGGCCGCTTTGTCCGCAGCCCGACGGCCTTAAAATCGGGGACTACCTGCTAGAACCGCATCCTGAAGTTATCCTTCTATTTATTATACGAGGAGGATAAATTGCATAGTACGGCCCGCTTGAGGCGGCTCAGAAAACATGAGCTTTAACGTACGACGTTTGACAATCTTATTCGCACTGGTCCTTCCTGCTTTGTTACTGATGTTTTCCTGCCACCGGGACCCTGCCAGCCGTATTCAGAAAGCCATGGAGCGCGGGGACCGCGAGTTTAACGCGGGCAAATACCCTGAGGCCGTCATCTATTATGGCCAAGCCCTGCAAGTGGACTCCAACTACGCGCAGGCGCACTACAAGCTCGCGCAATCTCAAATGAAGATGGGCAGCTTCGCCTCGGCTTTTCGGGAACTCGCTCGTACTGTCGAACTGGATCCGCAAAACTGGGCTGCTCAACTGGAGTTGGCAAAATTTTCTTTGCGCGGTGGGAAAGCGCAAGACGCTAAAGATCGCGCTTTAGTCATTCTCCAAAATAATCCTAAAAACGCTGACGCACAGATGGTCTTGTCCTCCGCAGACACGACACTGGGGGATTCCAAAAATTCGCTCCGGGAGGCTCAGGAGGCTACGGTGATGGCTCCCGACCAGCCTGCGGTATTTATAAACCTGGGCATTCTGCAGGCCAGGACCGGAGACACGAAAGGAGCGGAAGCTTCTCTCAAGAAGGCCCAGACTCTCGACTCCACCAGTGTTACAGCGACGATGACCCTCGGAAGTTTTTATGAGCAGCAACGACGCTGGACACAAGCAGCCGATGAATTTCAATCAGCGATAACGCGAGCGCCGAACAATCCCACGCCACGAGCAGCGCTGGCTAGTGTATACATGAACCAGGGACAGGATGCGCTTGCGGAAAAAACTCTAGTTGAGGCCAAAGAACAATTAAAGGACAATCCTGCCGCTTACCGCATGCTTGGTGATTATTATTTGGGACGCGGGGAAAACACCAAAGCTCTCACGGAATTTTCCGCGCTTGCCTCACAACACCCTAAAGACAGACAAGTACGCAAGACTTACATTCAGCTACTAGTGTTACACCATCGTGTCGACGAGGCTGCTTCGCTAACCGATGACTTCCTCAAGAGTACCCCGGACGATGGCGAAGGGTTAGTGCTCAAAGGCGAAATCCAACTTCAGCAAGGAAAAGTGGACGACAGCCTTCAAAGCTTGCAGAAAGCATTGCACTCTAACTCTGATAACGCTTTTGCGCATTACCAACTGGGCCTGGCGCTGCGGCAAAAGGGAAAGCTGCAGGAAGGGGAGAGCGAATTGCGTGAAGCTGTGCGCCTTGGTCCTACGCTATATGAAGCTTGGCGTGCGCTTGGCGAAATCGACGCACAGCGAGGGGACTGGTCCGGACTGCATAACATCGCGGTGGAGTTGAAAAAGATCGCGCCGCGGGCACCGGAGGGCTACTTGTTCGATGCTACGGCGCGCGTCAATCAGAATGACGCCGCGAAGGCGGAAGCGGACCTCGAACAGTTGGTTACACTTGCCCCGGACAGGGCATTGGGCTATGTAAAGCTTGGGCAGCTGCGCGTTACGCAAAAACGGCTGAATGATGCTGAGACTTTGTATCGCCAGGCATTGAGCCATGAACCGGGTTCGATAGAAGCCATTCAGGGATTGGTGGACGTTGATTTTCAGCGAAACAAGCCGGACGAAGCTTTGCAATTGCTCAAAACGACCATCGAACAAAATCCCGACAACGCGCAACTATACCTTCTTCAGGGTCAGACTTTAATCCAGATCAAGCAGCCGGGTAACGCCGAGAAGTCGCTGGATCGCGCGCTACAAATCGACAAACAAAATGTGAACGCGGTAGTGTTGCTCGCGCAGTTACAAGCCGGGCGAGGCGCCCGTGATGAGGCACTCTCCAGTTACCAGCGCGCGATACAAATTGCGCCGAACAGTGCTGCGCTTCAGGTAGCACTCGGCGGGCAGTATGAAAGCGCCGGTAACTGGCAGGCCGCACAAACCGCCTACCAGAAAGCTCTGTCGATACAGCCCGACAATCCGCAAGCCGCCAACAATCTCGCTTACCTGCTGCTTGAGCACAATGGCAGCGTTAACATGGCCCTAACCCTGGCACAGACGGCTCGACGAGGATTGCCTGATTCTCCCAATACCGCCGACACTTTGGGGTGGGCGTATTATCACAATGGCGCTTACTCAGTGGCCCAGCCCCTACTGGAAGAGGCGGTTAAGAAAGCCTCGGACAACCCCGCCTACCGCTATCATCTGGGTGTCACCTATCAAAAGCTAAATGACAACGCTCGCGCCCGTGCACAATTTGAAAAAGCAATTAGTTTGGAGCCTGGTTCTCCCATCGCCGACGAATCGCGCCGCGCGCTGGAACAAACTTCAGGTGGCTAACACGATGCAGTTGGCGCAGACCAGATACTAAACCTGTTCAGGAGACGCAACCATGCCTGTGGATGTATCAAGAAAGGCCATTCCACAATAAAAAGACCTAACTCAAAAACTCAAATGTCGGGAGACCGAATACCACGAGGATCGGTTGCGTCTCGCCCTTCTTGAAGACTCCCGCTGAGCGAGTTTACGAACTTGCTCAGCCACCCAAGTCTTCCGGATCTCTCTTGACTCGTACAACCTGTTCCCGCCAGATGATGGGTTCGAAATTGTCCATGGGCGGCAGCAAGCTGATTTTGGAACATTGAACCAGTCAACACGCGGACCTGAATCCGCCAAAGATTTTATGTCAGAAAGATTTTAGCGAATCGGTATCCCTAAAAATTTTGCCGAGACATTTGATTTGATCAATCACAATTATTTCCGTACGATCAATAGAAAATATTTTTCCCTGCGGCCATTTTCCGCAAGTAAGGACAGGCTCTACAAAATCAATCCTCGGCTTATGGACGATCACTCTACACTTGAATTTGCCGAAACCGCAGGGCCCGTCGGCGGATCGCAGGAATGGAAGCAACCGTTGTTCATTGTGATTGTAACAGTGCTGGTGATTTTCTTCGCCCTGGAACTGCTCCTACATGCTAAATACACGAGCGTAACGATCGATGAGCAGGTACACATTCTCGCGGGTTACCGTTACTGGGAATGTGGAGATTACGGCATCAATCCTGAACATCCACCCTTGCTGAAACTAGTGGCGACCTGGCCGATCCGCAGCTTGCATTTGACCGAGGCTTACTGGCCATGCGGCACGCGGATGACGGGAAATTCCGAGCAGTACTCGGAGGGTGCGCGCTTTCTCGTTAACAACGGCATCGACAGGCTGGTAGTTTCCACACGAATGGCCGCGGCGTCGTTCAGTATTTTGCTTTTGCTGTTTGTAATTATGTCAGCGTACGAAATGTTCGGACCGAGAGAAGCGCTTGTAGCTGCATGCCTACTCATTTTGGAACCAAGCCTCATCGCCCATGGTTCTCTCGTGACCACCGATATGGCCATAACCGCTTCATTTTTTGCGGCTGTCTATGCTCTGTATCGCTACGTCAAAAAGCCCACAGGCATTCGTGTATTTGTGCTGGGTCTGGCCGTGGGCGTTATGCTGGCCTCCAAACATTCGGCCGTGGTAGGAATCGGCCTGTTGCTCCTGCTGCTGATCGCCGATCTGGTAATCACGCACCCAAAGCCAATTCCCCCCGCCAGAGCGAACGGCGCCCAGACTTTGAGGGTACTGGGCGCATGCGGAATTGTGGGCGTCATCGCCCTGTTAGTCCTCTGGTGCACTTATCGATTCCGATTTGACCCGCTTCCTTGGCCCGTTAAGCCCGAAACTCCGGAATGGAGAGCGGTTCACTCAACTCGTTTTCCAGTAATAGCTGCCGCACTCGAGGGTACTATAACCTTGAACGAGCGTATTCATCTGTTACCCGAGGCCTACGTGCGTGGCTTGGTGCATGTAGCCGAACAAAATGGCCAGGAAACGCATATATTTGGAAAAATTTATCCCCGAGGCCGCTGGTTCTATTTTCCCATTGCGTTAAGCGTCAAATCTAGTGTGCCGCTGCTCGTGCTACTTTTCCTAGCGTTGTTCACTACAACTCTGTACAACAATCGTCGCCGCGAAATGCTCTTCGTTCTTTTTCCATCTCTCGGTTTCTTGGCTGCCAGCATGACCTCCGGCTTGAATATTGGGGTGCGGCATATTTTACCCATATACCCATTTCTCATTCTCGTGGCTGCGGCAGCCGGTGTGACATGGGCTCGCCGAAATTCAGCATATCTTGCCGGACTGGTGATCCTACTGGTATTTGGCGCCGTGGATGCCGTTCGCTTGTTTCCCAGTTATATTGCTTTTGGGAATGAATTCTGGGGAGGAACCAACAAGACCTATCGCGTACTCGGCGACTCTAACGTGGACTGGGGTCAAAGCCTGAAACTCACAAAGGGATACATCGATCGGCTGGGAATTCACAATTGTTGGATCGTTACCGATAATCTGAGTATCGCCGCCGCCACTTTACCCTGCAGACGAATGCCGGGACCATTTGGAGCGATTATGGCGTATGACCTTATCGAGTCCGCGCCCTCGCAAATCGATGGCGCTGTTTTTCTAAGTGCGTCAGCTTTGCCTCCGGAGCTTTCCGACGCGTACGAGCCGATTTTCCAGGCCACACCGCAAGCGGTCATTGGAGGCAGCATCTTTGTTTACGAAGGACGTTTTGATGTGCCTCTGGCGGCATCGTTCACTCATACGCTTCGCGCTTCACAGTTCCTCGGGCGCGCAGATTATAAAGAAGCAATCTCAGAAGGACGGCAAGCTATCGTGCTCGCGCCAGATGATCCGAAAGCGCGTCTGATGCTTGGTTTAGCATACGCGCACGATCAGGACACGGCAGACGCGGTTGATCAACTGCAGCGGGCCCTCCGATTGTGTGGGTTGGACCCCATTCGTTTTCGGCGCACCCGCGAAGAAGTAGAGGAAGGTATCCGCAGCCTTGCAATAATCCAACCAGATCAATAAACGTTCTTTGGAGTGTTACGCCCGAATGTTAGAGCGAAACAAAGAATCAGACGATGTGGGAGCTGTCAAAATCCTTGCCGAGCACTTATGGCTATGCACTCGTTGAGTCTCTATCTTTTGACCTGTCAAAAACTAAATGACAGCGCTCACGCGTTCTCCCATCGCCGACGGATCGCGCCGCGCGCTGGAACAAGCTTCAGGTGGCTAACACGATGCAATTGGCGCAGACCAGATACTAGACCTGTTCAGGAGACGCAACCATGCCTGTGGATGTATCGACGAATCAGCAAGTAACGGGGAAAATTATTCCGCTGGGAACGAAGAACGGTATCGAGCTGGCTATCCGCGGGCGCACCGAAAAGACCCTTGGCAAAATAATTGCCAAGACAGACTCGCCCGATCTTATCGAGGACGTCCGCGTCGAGCCGCTGCAAGTTTATCCAGATGACCGCGGGTTCTTCACCGAGCTTGCCCGCCTCGGTAAGGGACTTGCTTCCGGCATGGTGCCCGACGGTACGCGAAATATTCAGGTCTCTTTTACGCTTACTTATCCCGGAACGATCAAAGCTATTCATTACCACTCGGAGCAAACCGATCTGTGGGCTCCCGTTTCCGGCATGCTCCAGGTTTTTCTCTGCGACCTGCGCCGAAATTCGAAGACTTTTGGCTTGATCAACACGCTGTATGTCGGCCGCTTTCGTCCCTGGGAAATTCTCATTCCTCCAGGCGTGGGCCACGGCTACAAGGCCCTCGGTATTGAGCCCATCAACCTGTTGTACTTTACAGACCGTCACTACAATCCCGCGGATGAGCTGCGCCTGGCTTACAACGACCCCAATATCGGCTATGACTGGGAGACGCAATTCAAGTAGCGGATGCGCGTACTCCTAATTGGCGCCAATGGCATGCTGGGAAAAGACATCGTCCAGGAGTGGCAGGGCGATGAGCTGATACCGGCCAGCTCCCGCGATGCCGACATTCGAAACTACGAACAAGTGGAGCGTTTGATCACCGCTACCCGTCCGGAATGGATCGTGCTCACGGCAGCTTATACGGATGTTGACGGCAGTGAGCGGGATCCCGAGGCGGCTTTTGCGGTGAACGGTAAAGGCACGGAAAATGTAGCTGGTGTGGCCCAGAAGTATGGCGCAAAGGTTCTCTACGTAAGCACCGATTACGTTTTTGATGGCCAAGGAAAACGCCCGTACGAACCGGCAGATCCGATAGCTCCTATCAACGTGTATGGTGAATCGAAGGCTCGCGGGGAGCAAGCAATCCAGGCAAGCCTGCGAGATTGGTGCATCGTACGCACTTCCTGGCTGTTTGGTGCGTCGGGGTCCAGTTTCCCTGAAAAGATACTGCGCGCCGCTGAAACTCGCCCTGAGCTGTCGGTAGTCTCCGATCAGGTCGGCTCTCCGACTTACACGCGCGATCTGGCCGCGGCGCTCCGCGGCTTGGTCCATGCTGACGCGCGAGATTTTGTAAGCGTTACAAACTCTGGTACATGTTCCTGGTTCGAATTCGCACAGGAAATCCTGCGGCAGGCCGGCAAAAACAATCCGGTAAAACCAATCGACACCGTACAAGCCGCGCGTGCCGCGAAAAGACCGGCCTATTCGGTGTTGTCACCCGCCGTCTTGCATACCTTCGGTATTACTGTGCGTCACTGGCGCGAAGCTCTTCCGCCTTATCTGGCTGAATTGCGGGAGATGGGCAAATTAACTTAACGCGCTGAACCAACTGTTTACGTAGCGCTCGCCAACGTTAAGTGATCTCAATCAATCAGGGAATGACTACCGATACTTCGCTGGAGTACCCACTTTCTTGCCCGGAAGCATCAACCGCCGTCGTCACATAGTAATAAGTCTGGCCATTCTGCACGCTAGTATCGCTATAGTTCAAAATGCCGTCCGGACCGGAGTTCACTCTAGCGTATCCAGTTCCGCTCCTTGCACTGCGGTAGATGTTATATCCGGTCGCGGATGTGCTCGCATTCCAGGAAAGCACTACGGTGTGTTGAGTCTGCGCCACGCCGTTCCCCGTAACCGGGATGGCTGGGGTCGGCGAGGTCGCGTTGCTCGCGATGGACAAGGTGCCTGCTGTTGACGCTGCGGCCGTGGGCGAATACTGCACCGCCAATGTAATGCTCTGCGATGGCGACAATGTCACCGGTGATCCACCCGACAAGGATAAATTAGCTCCCGTCAAAGCCTCGCTGGAGATCGCCACGTTTGAGTTGCCCGTGTTCGTGATCGTCACATTGCGCGAAGCGGTGCTTCCCACGTTGACGTTCCCGAAACTTACGTTGGCAGGATTCACAGCTAGGCTCAATCCGGCAGCCACGCCCACTCCGCTCAAAGCAATCGCAGAGGGTGGATTGGACGCGTCGCTCACCAGGGATAGGCTTCCGGTCGAAGGTCCTGCCGATTTAGGATCAAACTGTACGTTGAAGGAGGTCGCTTTACCGGTGCTCAGTGTCAGAGGAAGGGGCAGCCCGGAAGCGCTGAAGCCCGTGCCGGAAATATTTGCTGCCGAAATCGTTACAGGTGCAGTACCCGGATTGGATATCTGAACGGTTTGCGTATTAGCTACGCCGGTGACCGCGCTGCCAAAATTGATACTCGCAGGCGATATTGTGAGCGCCGACTGCGAAACAGTTCCAGAAACGGTAACGCTGGTAATGCCGCCCTGGGCGTTGACCAGGGAAATATCACCGCTACCGGCTTTTGTCGAAGTGGGACTATATTTCACCGTCAAGGTCAGAGCTTCGCCTGGTACCACCAGCACCGGCGTAGCTACGCCGGAGGTGGAGAATCCCGACCCGCTCAAGTTGATCTGTGAAAGGGTCACATTGCCCGTCCCGACGTTTTTCAAGGTCGTCACCGCCGAGGCTGAGCTCCCAACCTGCACATTGTTGAAATTGAGGGCCGACGGCGTCGCAATCAGCTTTCCGATCGATTGATTAGTCGCAGTGCCGGTCAGAGCTACGGTTGCTGTTGGCGTGATCGGATCGTCGCTTGAAACGGACACGGCACCAGAGAAGTTTCCTGCCGTGCTAGGCGAGAAGGTGAGATTCAGAGTTATATTTCCGCCCGCCGGAACGGTCGTTGGTGTCTTGATCGCGCTTCCTTCGAAACCCTTGCCGGAGACACCAATGTGAGAAATTGCAAGGGCCGCGGCGCCCGAGTTTGTAAGCGTTAACGCGGCGTTTGCGACGGTGTCCACGGTAACGTTGCCGAAATCATGGCTGGCCGACGAAACAGTCAATTGCGGACCAGTGCTGCCCGTTGAGGCCGTCAGAACTACAGGATCCGGAGTGCCAGGCTCCCCATTGAAACTCAAAGTACCTTGTGCCTTGCCGGTCCGGCTGCTGCCTTTGTACCAAATCATGAAGTTCGACTTCTGCCCAGGGTGTAGGGCAAGCGGAAATTGCAGGCCAGAAATGGAAAACTCGGTGCCGGATATGCTGGCTTTGGTCAGCGTCACAACCATCTTGCTATTGTTTACGACAACAGCCGCGTGGGAAGCCTGTTTGCCTACCCCCACGTTTCCGAAATCCAAGGCCCCGGGAACGACTTGTATGGCGGATTGGGCCTTATTTGAGCCGCTGACCATGCCGGTGCAGCCGCTGGTCCATAGCCACACCGTCAGGACCGCGCCCCAAGGAATCAGTGCTCCCGCGAACTTTGATACTGCGACACTCGCCCGCCCAAGTAGCCTAGAGCCGTTATAGTGCTTAGCCATTTCTCCCCCGAGGTTCGTCTAGGGAAGACTAAATTTCGGACGTGTATTGGAACTACTGGTGGGTCGTCCCAATTTGGTGCAGGGGGTACCTGCCCCAAGGGACAAAAGCGTTGCCCCGTCTTTACTATTTTTTAATAATATATAATATTAACCAATTAATTAATAGAATTTATTACAGCGGGATATTGAGGATTTACAGCTTGGCGTGAGGATTTTCTGCGGTTGGGCCTGAGACGCGTGCAGGGCGCCTGGAAGTCAGCCCGGCATCTCGAATTTTATAGATTAGAGCGCGATAGCTGATTTGCAATGCCGCGGCGGTTTTGCGCCGGTTCCACTGGTGGGCGCGCAAGGAATCCAGGATTACGTTGCGCTCTAGTTCCTGTATCGCCGCCTTCGCAATGCGTTTCAGAGGTACTGCGCCAACAGCCACTTTGACTTGCGATTTGATCGATGCTCGCTCGGCTGCGCCAGTTTGGCCCAACGCGGCCTCCGGTCCGATCAAAACGTGGCGAGCCATGCCGTTGGATAGCTCTCGCACATTTCCGGGCCAATTGGCATTTTGCAAATACTCGATCATTTCCTGGCTGAGCGGCTTCGATTCGATCGCGAACTGTTGTTCATGCAAGGTGCGGAAATATTCCGCCAGGACGGGGATGTCTTCCTTGCGTTCAGAAAGCAGCGGTAAACGAAAGCGAACTACGTTGATTCTGTAGAACAAGTCCGAGCGAAAGTGTCCGGCGGCTATTTCCTGCTCCAGGTCCTTATTAGTAGCGCAAATTACTCGTACATTCACCGCCCGCTCTACTTGATCTCCGATTCGCGAAAAACAGCCATCCTGCAGGAAGTGCAAAATCTTGCTTTGCAGGCCCATTTCCAGATCGGCGATTTCGTCGAGAAATAACGTGCCGTTGTGCGCGAGCTCCACGCGTCCTGGCTTTGAAACCTGCGCACCAGTAAATGCTCCTTTTTCATACCCAAAAAGCTCGCTCTCCAGCAAGTTGCCGGGTATCGCGGCGCAATTTACCTTTACAAATTGGCCCTGGCTAAACGCGGATCTGGCATGGATCCACTGCGCCATGGCCTCTTTCCCGGTGCCACCGGCTCCACACAGCAGCACCGGTATATTGGTGCGGCAGATTTTCTGCGCCCGCAGACGAATTTCATTCATAGCCGCGGAACATCCAAAAAGCACATAGTCCGGCGGAAGACTACTGGCTGGGTGTACTGCATTCGGTCGGGTTGTCGATGCGCTGCTCATGGCTGGTGCCCTGAGGAGTGCATCCGGTTCGCCAACAGGCAGGAAACTTGGGGCCACTGCAATGTTTTGTAACTGACTGATAATTTGTGGTATACAGCAAAACCTGGAGTCGAGTACTGGTACCCATAGACTAGGCGCAACCTTCGGAAAGCGCATCAAACGGAAAATGTTCGCTTCATAAAAGAACAGTTTTCCACCGTGCTTGGACGCCGTTACGGAGACTCTAAATCAGAACTACACTTGCTGGAGTTAGATATGGCACACTGTAGACCCTGCCTGGGCCGGCGTCGCTCTGGCGTTTGTTACTCGCGTCTCCCAGTGGTGCCCTTTCAGAGCGAACGGTCGTGAGTTGCCTTTACTGCCCCCGGCATCGAGGTCCCCGCAACTACTTATAGGTAGGCGCTGAGCGAAATGATCGATAAATCTGTGCCTTCGCAATTTTCAAGTATAAAGCTCGATCAGTTGGTATATGTCGAGCTGGAGAGCCGCAACGGGGGCATGATGCTGACGGTCTCCGACGAAGGATTCACCTTTCGGGCCGTAACGTCCGTACGCCCCAGCGGGCGTATCCCCTTCTCTTTCGTTATTAACGGCACCCAGAAACTGGAAGGGTTTGGCGAGATCAAGTGGACCAAAGACGAAGGCAAAGTGGCAGGTCTGCAGTTCACCGATGTATCCACGGAATTTCTCAATGCCCTTAGGAAATGGTTGAATCAACTGAGCGCGCCGGTCGCACCGTTATCTGAAGCTCGAACTGAACACTTTTTTAGTCTCGATCACAATTTGAAAGCGGAACTGCCTCAAACTTCGTCTCCAGAGCCGGTAATTGAGACTCCGCCCGGGCCGCCACTCGGGATGAATTTTGGCCGATCATTCGACGGTGGAACGCCGCAATACAATGTTGCTCAGGCTTCTACCCATGACCCAAGCACCGCGCCGTTACCAAGATCAACGCACATTCTGACTGACTGGGAATATCCCGACGGGTTGCCGGCGGAGCCCAGCTCCAAGGGCAATGGGGTTGTTATCGCGGCAGCGGTAGCATGCCTTCTGTTGCTGGCCGTCCTGCTATACAGTTTCCGGGAAACGATTGGCCGCTCGTTGATTTCCCTGGGGCAGACATTATCTTCACCGTCATCTTCATCGTCGGAAAATTCTCAAGCGCAGGTTCCTGATACTTCCAAACCCTCAGAAGAGGTTCAGCAGCCGTCCCCCACAATTGCGGCCAAACCAGACAACGCGGCATCGAGTAACGGTGACAAACTGTCACAACCGCAATCGGCAGCCAGTAACAGTGACAAATCAGAAGCCGTCCGGCCACAAGAAGATCGCGAAAAAACTGTGCCCTCACCGCCAAGAGCAGAGAACCAATTCAGAGATGAGCGACCAACTCCTTCCTCTGAAGAACCAGTCGCAACGAGTACACGCAAGCAGGACCCTGCCGACCAGGTCCGCGCACTTTGGTCAGCCGTGGGCCAGGGAAACACTGGAGCCGAAGTAACTTTGGCAAAACTCTATTTGATTGGCGGGGGAGTGCCGAAGAACTGCGATCAGGCTCGGGTATTGCTGAGAGCCGCGGCGAAGAAGGGTAACAGTGAGGCTATCAGTAAGCTCTCGCAGATTACCCGCCAAGGCTGCCCCTGATCGTCACTGCAAGGCCTAATTGAGTCGTTGTAGCCGAACTGGTGGTGCCCAACGGGCAGGGCTGACTTAATTACTGAGAGAGTCTTCGCCGCGAACAATATCGTAGCGTTCAATCACTGCGGCCACGCCAAGCCGCATATTCCGTGCTTCTGAGCGCGGATCAACGCGTACGACTTTACCGGCCGCCTTCACCAGTACTTCCGATCCATGGGTGATTTCAGAGGGCAGCGTGAGGGTAATATCCACTTCGGACCCAGCCTGCATATCTTGCTCAATTACGAAGTACATGCCCCGAGTGGAAATGTCTAAGGTTTCACCCTTCCGCGAGGTAGCCATCCGTACATCAGCGGCTTCAGCGGGAATGCGAATCATTACTGGTAGCGATAAATCGTATCTTCGGGCATTCCGGCGTTCCGACATTCCGTGCATCCTCAGTAAACGCGGCGCCCACGCGACCCGGTTGGCGCCTCTCCCTACGAGTGACATTACTGTAAAGGACGCGACGCCGCCACGCTGTAACCGCAAACAGCCGGAACGGTTGTTCTAAAGATTAATGGCTCGTACTGGGAAGCGAGCCTACTCGTTCCGGCCCCCGATTCCGATGGTCGTAGGTTCCTCAGCCGCTGCTGCCGGCGCGGGCACGCTGGCGCGCCTGGTCCGTGGGGTATCCAGATTAAACTGGCGCATTTTGTACAGCAGCGCCTTGTAACTGATCCCCAACATTTTCGCGGCATCCTTGCGGCACCAGCGAGTTTTTTCCAGCGCATCGGCGATGGCTTCCATTTCCGCTTCGTCTTTCAGGCCGCGCACCAGGGCCTTCAGTCCTTGCGGCTCGCGATGCACCGCGGGCTCCGCGCGCGGAGAAGTACGCTGTCTCGCGGAAGACATCTCGACCAGTTCCCGCAAGCTGCCTTCGTCATCCTCGAGGATTACGTAGCGCTTCACGAAATTCTCGAGTTCGCGTAAATTGCCCGGCCACGGATAATTCACCGCGGCATCGAGCAAATACTTTGAAGGGCCTTGCGGCGTTTTGCCGAACTTCTCGCTGTACTTCTGCAGAAAGTGACGGAACAAAAGTGGAATTTCCGAAGTGCGCTCGCGCAGCGGTGGCACATTTATCGAAAGCACGTTCAACCGGTAGTAGAGATCTTCGCGGAACCGCCCAGTCTTCATGGCTTCTTGAACGTCGACGTTAGTTGCGGCGAGAACCCGTACATCCGTCTCCACCAGATGCCGGCCGCCGAGGCGAGAATATTGATGGTCCTGCAGGACATGCAGAAGCTTGGCCTGCAAATGCGTGGTCATTTCCGCGATTTCATCCAGGAAAATGGTTCCTTTATTAGCCATTTCGAATTTGCCGGGCTTTGCTCGCACCGCGCCCGTAAACGCGCCCTGCTCGAAACCAAATAATTCTGACTCCAGCAATTCTCCGGGCAAGGCCGCGCAATTCACTTTTATGAACGGCTGGCTGCGCCGCTTCGAGCGCAAGTGAATCATGCGCGCCACTACTTCTTTACCAACTCCGCTCTCTCCGCAAATAAAAACCGGCACGTCCACGGGAGCGATCTGCAGAATCTGTTGGCGGATGCGAACCATTTGCGGGCTGGCCGCCAGAAAGCTGATGTCTTCGGTGATCTGTTCACAGTAATCGCGCAGCGCCAGATTTTCCGTAACCAGTTGTTTCTTCTGCCGCGATTTCAGCATCGCCGCATCCAGCTCGGTCTTTTCAAAAGGCTTGGTCAGATAATCATGCGCTCCGATGCGTATGGCTTCTACGACCGTGCCAACTTCGTTCGAACACGACAGCATGATCACGTTCAGGCCGCGGTCAATTTGCATCAGTTCTTTGAGGGTATCAATGCCGCTTAGTTCCGGCATCAGCACGTCGAGAATGATGAAATCCGGCCTTTCTCCCGCGGTGATTTTTTCGATGCCCTCTCTTCCGGAACTGACCGCTTCCACATCAAAGCCGTCTACTTCCAGAAGCGTCTGCAGATACTTTCGAATGCTGGGCTCGTCATCGATGACCAGAATTTTTTCTTTAACTTCTTTTGCGGACATAGTTACCTTTCTGACGCGGGAAATCTTTTGAGCTAGCTCGGGTCCATAGGCAATAAAAATGTAAAAGTGCTGCCTTTTTGATGCTCGCTTTCGACCCAGATTTTGCCGCGATGCGCCTGAATCAGCCGCTTGGCGATGGCCAAGCCCAGACCCATCCCGGAGGTGTTGCGATCTACCCTGACGAAATCTTCAAATATTTCCTGATGATGTTCCGCTGAGATACCGGGCCCGGTATCAGTTACGCTTACTTCCACGCTGTTGGGGCGCGGCAGCCGGAATCGCCGGCGTTCCTGAGTGGGCGCCACGCCAGCTACACGACGCTCCCAAAAATGTGGTCCCGCGCGCAGCATGACGCTTCCGCCCGCGGGCGTGTGTTTCAGTGAATTGTCCAACAAGTTCGCCGCGGCTTGTTGCACCTTCTGATAATCAAATCGAAAAGTCGGAATGGATGGATCGAAATTTGAATCCAATTTCACGCCTTTGCGCTGAAATGCTTCCGACCAACGCTTCGCCAATTCATCCAGACAATCGCGCAAATCGTTTTCGCGAAGTTGCAAAACCAGCTTCCCGCTTTCCAACGCGGAGTAGTTAAGAAACATGGACACCAGCCGAACTAGCCGTTCGCAGCTGTCTTTCGATTCTTCGAGAATGTCCTGCTGTTTGTCGGTGAGACGGCCCAACGAGCCGGTGAGCAATAAATCGTAATAGCCCTTAATCACCGCCAGCGGCGTTTTCAGTTCATGCGCAGCGGAAGCCAGGAACACCGTTTTCTGACGGTTCACCTCTTGAAGTTTCAGGTACGCGGCAAGCAAGTTGCGGTAAGTGATTTCGCGTTCCTGCAATAATTCCTGCACGGTAAGCTGCGTTGCCGCTTCAGACGCTGCGGCGTTTTGTTCCTTGGTCGGAAGCTCCAGTTGCACTACAAGCCAATCCGGATCGGGCATCCACTTGACCAGGGCACGGGACTTGACATCCGCGAGCTCCACATCCAGCTCCATGCGATGCTCTCCGCTTTCAATCAACTTAAAGATGTGCCCCGCGCCGATCTTCAAAATATCCTTAAAGAGATTCAGGGACTCCTGATGGTCCAGGCCCTTCGAAAGCAGATACTGGCGCGCGCGCTGGTTTAGCAACAGCACTCGGCCATCACGATCAGCTACCAGAAGTGAACTGTTTACCGCGTCTAAAAGTCCATGAACCAGGCTAACAGGTAGGGTGTCCGACGAACGCTCAGGCGACATCGGCCGTCGCTGAGGAGTCGACCGATCATCGGCTACAGAAGAAGTACCCGTATCTACAGACATTTCAATCCCATCCGCTGCTCGCCGGTAAAGTGGCAAAAGTTTTCCTATATATGATGGCTCATACTGGCAAAGGGGTTACGGGCTGTCAATGGTAAAAGCGTTCCATTTGCACATTATCGGAAACCAACTGGATATCCCGAGAAGACTACTCCTCGCAATTGCGGTCCCGTCCCCTATAGCTATATTAAGTTCATTTATATCATAAAGTTAGGATATGCGACTGCCTTATTGTGTGGCACTAAAGATGCTTATATCCGTACTAGGTCCCTAGTACTAAGAGAGAGAAAGTGGAATTCGATCTGATCAAGGAAAACCAAAGCTTGGACTCATCTTCGACCCGACGGTCATCGCGTCTTCGCCTGCAGGTCCCCGTATTTTTGCGCGCTACGGATAGCTCCGGCGCGGAGTTTATTGAACTCACCAAGACATTAAACATAAGTGCCACCGGAGCGTGCATTACATCCGCGTACCAGCTCCGTAGGGATCAGGTCGTTCATTTGACCATTCCTGCTCCTTCGCCGGCCTCCTCCGGGATTGTGCCTAATGAGACGCCGCCGATGGTCGCCCGCGTCTTACGCCAAGAAAGCATCGGGGACATGCGTTTGTTCGGATTGGAATTCCTCCGAGCAATTGAGTAAATTTGTGCCCTTTTCAGCCTAATCCAAAGCCATAACAGCAACTATAATTTAAGACCCGTTTTGTACAATTCCCGCGCATTTGCCGTATGCGGCGCTTTTGTAATAGCATAGCGCAACACTTTCCCAGTTTCTGTGGCACGGGCGTCTCGTTCCGATCCCGATTTGATTGGACTCCGGCATGCTCCCTTGAAGAGCAGCCTCAGTGATTCACCCCACCCCCGCGGGGACAGGCAAAGGTTAGGTTAGACCCGATATGCCCAGCCCCGGCGTCCCAGCGCCCCCTCGTTCGTCGTTGGAAGATTCCTATCTCGAGTTGCTTACTGATACGCTCGAAACTCTCGATCTGCCTGCTCGCGGACAATTCCTTCAACGTTATCTACGCGCTGTTACGCATCTCGATCTCCGCGAGAGTCAGTGCCTGCAACTCTGGGAAGAGATAACTACGCGCCGGCGCCAATTGAGCGAGGCGCTACACCGCACCGTTTCCTTAAAGACCGCGCTCATGGATGTATTTTCCACTGCGGGCCTGCTTCGCGTTCCGGTGCTCATCGAATATGACGAACTAAAAAAGCTCAACTTGAATGCGGTCACCGATTCGTTGACCGAGCTTTACAATCGTCGCGTCTTCAACGAATTTTTTGAACGCGAATTAAACCGCGCAAAACGCTATAACCAGCCGCTCGGCCTGGTCATGATGGACATGCATCGATTCAAGGAAGTGAACGACAAGCACGGCCACCCGCGGGGCGATGAAGTTCTTCGCATGGCGGCTGCTACCCTGAAGAAAGCGTTGCGCACGTCGGACTTCGCCTTTCGAATTGGCGGTGATGAATTCGCATTGATCTTGCCCCAAACGGATGCGCCGCAGGCGCACGCGCTCAGCCGCCGCGTTGAGACGGTATTCGCGGACACCCTGAAATCGCTGCAACTCAATGTCACCGTCGGAATGGATTACGGCGTCGCGAATTATCCTCAGGATGCCGACACTACCGATGAACTGGTGCGCATCGCTGATGAGCGCTTGTATCAACGCAAGCACGCTCACCGTGGGCGCTCCGCTGAAGCTCCCGCGCCGCGCCCCGTAGAATCTGCTCCAGCACAACCACCCGTAACTCCGCCAGCGGCAGAGCGCCCTGCATCTACTCCCGCACCTCCTCCGATTTCCATCGAGAGTAAACGCCCGCCGGAAAAACAAGAGGAAGCAGCACCACCGGCAACTCCGCAGGGGCAGCCTGAAGGCTCAAAATTATCTTCTGTTCCCAAGCCTCCGCGCACTTTTACAACCCCGCGCAAGGCGGAACGCGTCTCCATGACCGGCACAAACGCCTACGCGGTGCTTGGCGAACAAGGCGCCCGCCGCGCGCGAGTGCTGGATCTCGGCTTTGGCGGCGTAGCTCTGGAACTCGATTCCTCAGAGGCATTGACAGAAAATATTCTGGCCGTTCTGCACGTCCCGATTCTTCCCCCCGTGCGCGTGAATCTGAAGCCGGTCTGGTCCCAGCGCACCAGTCTCGGCTATCGCGTCGGTTGCACCTTCGTCAACTAAACCGCTCCTCGCAAATCAGCTGAATCTTCTGGGTTGGCGTCCATTTGACGCCTCGCGTATAATGGGCACTGCCTCGCGACCTAGCGACGCGGCAGGATCTGACAGTGCCGTGCAGACCGGACGCGATGGATTGGAGACCCATGAAACCCGGAATTCACCCCGACTATCACGCTGTTACCGTGCATTGCGCCTGCGGGCACACTTTCCCTACGCGTTCGACCATAAAAGGCGACACGTTAAGGGTGGAAATTTGCTCGAGCTGCCATCCCTTTTTCACTGGCAAGCAGAAGCTTATCGACACCGCCGGACGCGTTGAGCGATTCACGAAGAAATACGCCGACGCCGCTGCCAAGGCCGGAGCCGCGAAGAAGTAGCGGCTGTTTTATTTCCTCAAGCACTGCCATGACGCGTTTTTTGCCGAAGGCGGAAGTGCGCTTGTGTGCGTGCTGTTAGCCGTGCGTGTAGAATAACGTTCCATCGTGGCCGATCAATCTCGCATGTTCGAAGGAGCGCGTTCGGGAGAATTCGTGGAAACTGCACCGCCGCGAGTAACCCTGCGAAACTCTTTTGCGCATCCCTACGATTCCGCCATTGCCGCGGCGCGCACCTGCTACGCGTCGAAATTAATTGGCCCGGAAGAAGTCACCGACAAGCAGCGGCTCAATATCGGCGCAGGTACTTTTTACAGCGGCCATCACACCGTCTACCAGCACGCCCATTTCGAATTTGGACTCCAAAACGTCAGCCGCCAGTTTGTGTGGTGCTTTCTTCACGCTCATCCCTTCTATAACTCTGAGCAACAAAGCCAGCGCTACGTCCGCCTGGATCGCGCCCACGCATACGTGCCGCAGCTATCATTGTTTTTTGACGAAGACAGCAAGGAAATCTACGAGCAAGCCATCGCGCGGGCGTGGGATTACTACCGCGAATTGTCAGCACTGCTCGTCGGAGATGCGCGGTCCATTTTGTCGAGCATCTGGCACATCGGGCCGATGTCGCATCCCAAGCGTGCTCATAAAATTGAGCGCTCCGCCGAAAAACGCGCCATCGAAGTTGCGCGTTACGTGCTCCCGGTGGCGGCCTTCACCACCATGGTGCACACCATATCCGGGATCGTTCTTCATCGCCTGTGGCGGATGACTACAGCGTGCGACACGCCCAACGAGGCGCGCGCCGTGATCGGCGCCATGGTCGCGCACGTGCGAGAAGTGGACGCGCAATTCTTCGATCGCTTTGGCACGGACCCACTTGAGGAAGTTCCGGAATGGAGCGATCGAGATCGAGAACATACCGGCGTCAATGGCGCAATAACTCCGAGCCTTGGAACCGCGAACGCCGACGGCAACTTCGAACGTGAATTTGATTCCAACCTTCGCGGAAAAACCTCCAAGCTGATCGATTATTCCGCCAACGCGCCGCGCGTAATTGCGCAAGCCTATCGCGCAGTCGTAGGGCTTACCGAGGCGCAATGTTCCGACGCGGAGGCAATAGATCGTCTTCTGAATCCGACTCGGAATCTGTACCGGCTCGAAACATTAAATGTTGGCGTGCATGCGCCCATGATGCGCGCGTTGCAACACGTTAATTACACCTTCGCGAAGAAAATCAGCCACACCGCCGACAGCCAGGATCAACGTCACCGCATGGTTCCCGGCTCGCGGCCACTGCTGACTCTGACAGACACTCGCGCTCCCGACTTCATCACGCCAAAATTGTTGGCGCAGAATCCCCAAGCGCTCGAGGTTTATGAGCGCGCCATGCAGGACGCCTGGCGAGCCAAAAATCAATTACTCGATCGCGGCGTTCCTCTGGAACTGGCGCTATATCTTTTGCCCAACGCGAAATCAATTCGCGTAGTCGAAACCGGATCGTTGCTGCATCTGCTCCATAAATGGACGATGCGCACTTGTTTTAACGCTCAGGAAGAAATTTATCAGTGCTCCATGGACGAGCTTGATCAATTGCGCGAGGTACATCCGGAGTTAGCCCGCTATGTTGGGCCGCCTTGTTATGTTCGCGCGGGCGTCACGACGCCAATCTGTACCGAGGGCGCGCATTTTTGCGGAATAAAGGTCTGGTTGGATTTTCCCAACGTCGCTCGACCCATCTGAGTAGTTGTTGTTTCCTCTAAGTTGTCAACTGCGCCAGTGCAGCGTTACTGGGCTCGACATGGGATGCACCATGGGCGCACCGCTCGCGCGCGATTCCAGCAAATTCGCTTTCAGCGCGAAATACCATTTCGCCGGGCGGTCCGCGTCATCGATCAACATTAAGCGAGGGTTGTATTTCAAGCCTTCCGCCTGCTGGATCATGGTTTCCTGATCCTGCCGCAGGAATTTTTTAGCGAACGCGCGGAATACCGGAACGACCAACGGCATCCACCTCGCCAGATTCCATGCCGCCACAAAATCGATGCGGCATAAGTCTCGTCGCACCGGGGTCACCGTGGCGCGACTGGAAAACCATAAGCGACCGCTGCGTATTTCTTCCAGCCGCATATTGGGCAAGACAAAATCGATCATTGTGGTGGTGGCTTCCCCTGAAAAATATCGCAACAATTTGTACGGCGCGCTGTTGGACGAGGGCTCGTGTCTGCTCATACGAAACCCATTGGGAATGGGCTCGAAGCGCTTTTCTTTTTCATGGATGCTTCGCCGGCTGCGCCAGTACCACGATTGGTGTACGAATGGACCGTGCGCCGGGTCCATTAATCCGATGATTCCCTGGTCCACGTGCGAGGGAAGCTCGCAAGACAACCGGGTGATTTTGTATTTTTCACTGAAGACTGGCAGCCGCGGCGCCTCAGGTGCCGCTTCAGGCGTCCGCGACCCCGGCGCGGTCATATAAACCCAGACGTATCCATCGTGTTCCGCGCACCGATAATGGCCGGCGAAAATCCGATCGACGCGTAATTTGTCCTGGCTTGCAAGCGACGGAATTTCCAGGCATCGCCCGCTGCACGCGTCAAATTTCCAGCCGTGGTAACTGCATTCGACGGCCTTCCCGTCAAATCTTCCGTATGACAACGGAATTCCCCGATGCGGGCAAGCATCCCGCATCGCGAAAGCCTTCCCATCCGAAGTGCGTCCCAGCACCAAAGGCACTTCCAACAACATGGCAGTAACGAGGTTTCGACCCTTTATCTCGGAACTTCGCAGCGCCGGATACCAGAAATCCCATAGGAACCCCGCGTCTTGATTCAGCGGAGCTTCGCGAAGCGGGGCCGTTGCTATTTGTGGCGCGGATTGCACAGCTTTCGTCATGTAGGGACCAAATCGTAGTACACATCCACCTGCGCATCAACGACACGATAAGCGTCAGATCACGAATGGCATGCGAGATGGCCCCCTGCTGTTATAGTGTGCAGCACTCGACTGCTTACTTTTAAGGAGATCTCATGCGATTGAAGTTCGCTGTAAGCGCGTTCTCTTCTATCTTGCTCATTGCGCCAGGTCTGGCGCGTGCACAAAACCCGGCAGGCTTCACGTCGAAGGACGCGAGCATTGACGGACTGAAATTGCACTACGCCATAGGTGGACATGGTCCCGCCGTAGTCTTACTGCATGGCTTTGCCGAAACTTCACGGATGTGGACGCCGATCCTGCCAGTGCTCGGCGAGAAATTTACAGTAATCGCCCCGGACTTGCCGGGAATCGGCGATTCGTCAATCCCCGCAAACGGGATCAACATGAAGGACGCGGCGATCAGTATGCACTCTCTAGTCCGCTCACTGGGCATACAAAAAGCTCGAGTCGTGGGACATGACATCGGGCTCATGGTGGCCTACGCTTATGCCGCGCAATTTCCGTCCGAGGTTGAGAAACTCATCGTCATGGATGCATTCTTACCTGGGGTCGAAGGCTGGGAACCGATCTATAACAACCCTTCGATCTGGCATTTTCGATTCAACGGCCCCAAGCCCGAAGCGCTGGTAGCCGGACGGGAAGCTATCTATTTTTCTTTTTTCTGGGATGACTTGGCCGCGGACAGGAATCGCTCTCTCCCCGAAGCCGACCGCAAGGCATACATCGAGGCGTATTCGCGACCTGGACGAATGAGAGCGGCGTGGCAATATTTTGTATCCTGGCCGCAGACCGCCAAGGATTTCGCGGAGTTGACGCGCACCAAGCTGACCATGCCAGTGCTCTCGATCGGCGGAGACAAATCGCTGGGGAAAGAGCTGGGGCAGCAGATGAAGGTGGTGGCTACGGATTTAACAGTGGTCGTGTTACCAGATACCGGCCACTGGATCCTGGAAGAGCGGCCGAAGGAAACGACCGACGCGGTGGTGAAGTTTCTGTAGCGAGAGTGACGGAGTCGAGCTGGACGTCAGGAACACAAAAAAATAGAGCGGACTGCTAGGCCGTGGGGAGCTAGGCCGTGAACCTCTGAATTAGGTGGGCACCACGAGCCAACCGTTAGGCTTTCCTGCCCCGCTCGCGAGTCGTCGCCTCAATTAATGCGTTGACCAGCCAGCGGGACAGGCCGTGCACACAGGCTGTCTGTCCGCAGCGCCTCAGAGATTCGTCATTGGTTCAAACAGCTTTCGCTCCCTCACCTGCTTCGAAGAACCGCTCCAGTCAGTATTCTAACAGGATGGCTGTGGCAAGGTCGAAGGCCAGAACCGAGCCGTTTCGAGCTCGGCGTGGGGCTTTTTTCGGAGCTTCCGATTTCTATTGACTTCCAAACTGCTAAAATCGCTGAGTTAACATCCTACTGATCTTGTCGCGGTAAACGGACGCGGCTCTGTAATGGCTATGGAGGAATTCGCATGCGCAGCGCAGTCAATCTTTTCCTTGCAGCATTATTATGTCTAGGACTGCCCGCCAATGGCCTCCTCGCCGCCGCTAAAGACTCCTCTGAAACAACCTCCGAGCAGCTGGGGCACGTCGATTTCCCCAATAGCTGCAAAGCGGAAGCTCAGCCGGCACTGCTGAAAGGCGTGGCGCTGTTGCATTCGTTTCAATACATGGCGTCCGAGAGTGCCTTTAAAGCCGCCACGGACCTGGATGGAAATTGCGCGATCGCGCACTGGGGCGCGGCGATGGCGCTTTATCACCAGCTTTGGGATTTTCCCGGAAGGCGAACCCTCAAAGAAGGTCTAGAGAACGTGGAAGAAGCGCAGAAACTCAGCGCCCCTACTCCCCGAGAACAGGGCTACATCGCCGCGGCGGCCGCATTTTACCGGGACGACGCCGGCCTTTCTCATGTGCAGCGGACTACCGCTTACTCACAAGCCTTAGCGCAACTGCACTCGGCCGCACCGGGCGATGTGGAGGCCAGCGCGTTTTATGCCTTGTCGCTGGTGGCTTTGGCGGATGAAAACGTCGACGACACCGCTAATCGCAAAAAGGCGATTGCTATTCTCGAGCCGCTTTTCCAACAGCATCCCGACAATCCTGGTGTGGCGCATTACCTGATACATGCCACGGACAAACCGCAGTTTGCGAGCGAAGGGCTGGCCGCCGCTCGTGCCTACGCCAAGATCGCGCCGGATTCGTCCCACGCCTTGCATATGCCGTCGCACATTTTTACCCGTCTCGGCTTGTGGCAAGAATCGATCGCATCGAACATTGCGGCTACGGCGGCAGCGGCACGCGCTACAGAAATGCATCAATCCGAATCGCATTATCAGACGCATGCGATGGACTTCCTGGATTACGCGTATCTGCAAAGTGGACAGGGAGCCAAGGCGCGCGCCCTGTCGGCGGAAGAGATGAATGTGCCCGGTTCCGGCGAAAGAGAAAAAGCCGATCATCGGGCGGTGGTGGACGCCCGTAACGCCATCGAACTCCATCGATGGAAAGAAGCAGCCGACCTTACCGTTCCGGAACGGCGAAACTCGCAGGACGCTGTTTACTGGGCGCGAGCGATAGGAGCAGCGCGCAGTGGAGATGTGGCCTCCGCGAAAACCGATGTGGGTAAATTAACAGAAGTAGTGGCGCATCGCGAAGGCGAGAGCAAGGCCACCGGTTATGACGTTTCCGCGGAGAAGGCTACCGATCTTCGCGAAGCGGAGGCCTGGCTAACCTACGCTCAAGGCGATTCGTCAAAGGCCATAGAATTGTTGCGCGCCACGGCCGACCGCGAGGATGCAAAAGGAGTGGACTCCGTGACCATGCCGGCGCGCGAGATGTTAGGCGATTTGCTATTGGAATTAAAGAAGCCGGGGGATGCGTTAGTGGCTTATAAGGCAGTCTTGGTGGAGGCGCCTAACCGGTTTGACGCTTTGCTGGGTGCCGCGCTAGCAAGCCAAGAGGCGGGCGATAGGCACTCTGCACGAGATTACTACTCGCAATTGTTGAAGATCGCGGACCCAGCGGCCGACCGGCCCGAACTGAAGGAATCTAGGACCTACTTGGCCGCCGGCTCCGAGGTTCGGTAATGTATTCTACGAAAGTGGCCATTGCCGGGTTCTGCTGGTGTTTTGGTACCTGATTGTTCCAGGGGGCCATGCCGGTTTGCCGACCGTATTGGTCCGCGGTTGGCGATTGGGCTGCACGATGGGTACACTGGTATCGGCATTAGATGTCATCTTTCAGTGTTAGGCCCAACGGGCGCGTAGTGAAGTCTAGCTGCGATTTATTGCAACCAGCGACCAGGATGAACATCGAAGTTTAAAAAGCATGCGGCACACCTCAAAATTCGGAAATTACTTCGCCAGAACTCTGGCGCTGGCAATTGCCTGCTGCATCGTCGTCTTCCTGATACAGGTCGTGATTCACGACCACGAAAGCGGGCAAAACGAGGCGACCTGCCGAGTTTGCCACGCCGCGCACATGGGCACGGCGCCGAGCGTCAATGCGCTGTTATTGGCCGCGCCTCTTTTTCCAAGTGGCTGCGTCGATGAAATTGCCGTACAGTTTCACAAAGATTTATTCACTCACGATTCTCCTTCCCGTGCACCTCCCGCTGCGTAAATCGCTCCCTAATTAAGTCGAAGGCTCCCGTCGCGCTGTTCTGCCCCTAAGGCAGCCGCGCATCGCTATTTCCAGATATTTCCAGTCGGCCAACCTACAAAGCACATCGCCCGAACTCACAGGGCAGAGGAGAAATCGAATGATGGTCAGAAGGCTTGCACTTTTCGTTTTGAGTTTAGGTTTATTGTTCGGTGCAAATCCCAGTTATGCCCAGTTGGGTAATGCCGGCTCCATTGAAGGGGTCGTAAAAGATCCATCGGGGGCGGCCGTAGCCGGTGCAACAGTGGAAATTACTTATGGCGTGAGTGGCTTTCAAAGATCCACCGCCACCCAAAGTGATGGGACCTTTCGCTTCACGAACGTGCCATTTAATACCTATCACACGGTTGTGAACGCGACAGGTTTTGCACCGTACACGCAAGATATAGACGTGCGTTCGGCAGTGCCGGTAAACGTGCAGTTGGCCTTGAAGTTAGGCTCGGCGGCGACCACGGTTACGGTCGAGGCTAACGGCGGGGATCTGATCGAGACTGAGTCTACCTTTCATACGGACGTGGATCAGGGAATTATCGACAAGCTTCCGTTGGAGAGCGTGTCATCGTCCTTTACTTCGATAGCGACACTGGTTTCGCCAGGCGTTGCCGCAGACTCCAATGGCCTCATGCATGGACTTGGGGATCACGCAGAGAACTCCGTCTCCCTTGATGGGCAGCCGATCACAGACCAATTCAGCAAAGTATTTTCTAACCAGCTTCCTTCCGATGCCATTCAATCGATGGAAATTATCTCAGGCGCCCCACCGGCGGAATTTGGCGATAAGACTAGCCTAGTGATAAAAGCAACCACAAAATCTGGGCTTGGGGTAACCACGCCCACGGGGACCGTTTACGCTTCATATGGAAGTTTTGGCACCGCAAACGTCGGCTTTAACTTGGCCTATGGAACGCAGAAGTGGGGCAACTTCATCGCGGCGAACGGGCTCAACTCGGGGCGATTCCTTGATCCGCCTGAGTTTCAAGTGATTCACGCAAAGGGCAATGAGGAGAATATCTTTGACAGACTCGATTATCAGTTCTCCCAGAAAGATACTCTCCACCTGAACCTGAACTATACCCGTTCGTGGTTTCAGACTCCCAATGCGTTTGATAATCTCAATGTTACCGACGTCAACGGAAATCTCGTGGGGAACGCCGATCAGCGGTCGAAGATTGGGACCTATAACATTGCGCCGGTTTGGACTCGGTTGATCAGCCCCACCACAGTGCTTACGGTTGGCGCGTTCGTGCGACATGACGAATTCGATTACTATCCAAGCCAGAATCCCCTGGCGGATTTCAGTCCGATCCAATCGGAGAGCATCGCGCAAAACCGTACTCTGACGAACGTTGGTGTACGCTCTGACGTTTCTTACGTGAAGGGCATCCATAACATAAAAGTTGGTATCACTTATGAACAAACTTTTTTGACCGAGAACGATAATCTCGCCATTGTCAACCCAACCCTAAACTCGCCATGTCTCGATGCACTCGGAAACCCGCAAACCGGTTTCACGGACCCAACGCAATGTGGAGCCGCTGGGCTTACTCCAAATGATGGCTCAAACCCGAACGCTGCCGTTGCGCCATTTATTCCTCTTCTCGGTTGCTTCGACCTGACTAGACCAACTCCAGCTTCCGGGGATGGCTGCACAAATTCCGCGAGCACGTTCCATTTGTTCCATGGCCATACAGATGTCAAGGAATTGGCCTTGTACGCTCAGGACACCATTACGAAAAACAATTGGTCTTTCAATTTAGGTATTAGAGGTGATGTATACAACGGTATAACCAGCTACGCTCAGCCCGAGCCCAGGGTGGGTGTCGCGTACAACATAAAACCCACCAACACTGTGCTGCGCGTCTCCTATGCGCGAATCATGGAGACGCCCTTCAATGAAAATCTCGTCCTTGCCAGCAGCGGTTGTAACGACTCCGTTGTAAATGGAATTTTCACCGCCTCCTCGGGAGGCTCGCCGTGCTTGAACGTGCCCTTGCATCCCGGGTGGCGTAATGAGTTTCACGCGGGATTCCAGCAGGCGTTCGGTAAGTATCTCGTCGTGGACGCAGACTACATATGGAAGTACACCCATTACGGCTTCGACTTCAGCATTCTAGGGAATACCCCCGTCACTTTTCCTGTGGAGTGGCACAGCTCGAAAATCCCAGGCTTTGCTCTTCGCGCCAGCGTGCCCAACTATCACGGATTCAGCGCTTTTGTGGTGATGTCCAGCGTGGCAGCACGTTTCTTCCAGCCTCAGATATCAGGGCTTGGGGTTACACCCGGGGGACAGGGCGGCACTAGCGTCTTCCGTATCGATCATGACGAGAAATTCAACCAGACAACGCATTTGCAATATCAGTTCCGGAGGCTGGGGCCTTGGGTGGGATTCAACTGGCGCTATGACAGCGGTTTGGTAGTGAGCGGAGTTCCCGATGCTGGCGCGGCCTTAAGTCTTACCGGGAATCAGCAGGTGACCATCGGATTGGCTTGCAACGGGGTCTTCGCAACGCCAACTAACCCCCTGACCCCTGCAAACTGTCCTGCGGGCCCTGTTACATCGAAACTGATCACGCTGCCGCAGGGTGGTTTCAATGGAATCCCGAGTCAGGAGAACGACGACCACAATCCCGATCGAGTCAAGCCGCGTAATTTGTTCGACATCGCGGTCGGGGACGAAAACCTGTTCCGCGGTGACCGCTACCGTTGGAGTTTGCGCTTCACGATGGTCAACCTGACGAACAAAGTGGCACTGTATAATTTCCTTTCCAGCTTCACCGGCACACACTTCGTGACGCCGCGTGCGGAGACCGCGGAGCTCGGCTTCCACTTCTAAGTGCTCCATTCATTGACGGAAAAAAGGCCCGGCACGCCACAGCAGCGCGTCGGGCCTTTTTTTATCCTGAACGTCTTACTTCTTCGGTTGAGCGGTGGGCGGCAGAATTCCGCTTAAACGCAGGTAAATGGCCTCTTGGCCGTAGTGATCAGCAAAGCCCATGCCCAATGCGATAAGTGCGCCTGCACGTGAAGAAGGGACTCTGCCGAAGAGGAGAATCGGCTCACTGAGTTTGGAATCATCCACGTTCGCGAGCGCCGTGGCGCAGAAATCAAAGGAAGCTTTGAGCCCCGCTACCAGTTTGTCTTTCGGATTGTCCTCGGTAAGTTTTTCTGCCGTCGGAGCGAGAGTACCGGAGATTTGGGAACACAGCGCGTTGTTCCCTTCCGCGATGTGAATCGTGAGATGGCCAAAAGTGTTCATCTCGGGCGTAGGTTTGAAGTTATATTTTTCTGCTGGCATGGCTTCGGCAGCGGCGACCATATTTTTGTTGAAGCGCGTCAGTTGTTGCTTCACGAAGGAGCTGACCGGATTTGCAACCGGGGCCGTGCTGGCCTGAGGCGGGTTAGTGGTGGTCAGCGGCTTGGTCTCGTCTTTCTGAGCTCTGGTCGTGTTTACCGTACTCAGAGCTACAGAGGCTAGTAAAACGAATCGTACGCAGTTCATTTTTTCCCCTTTCACTTCTGTGGAGTGCAGGAAGCATACTCCCGTGCGATTGCGACCGACAAATACATGACGAAAACCTTCGCATTCTGTTACTTAGAATTTGGTGCGCGGGCCGGGCGTCCGGGAAAGACACCTTCCACTAATTCGCCGTTCGAGAGGACGGGAATGCCATTCACCAGGACGAACTGGATTCCGGTCGAGTATTGCAGCGGATCTTCGAAAGTGGCTTTGTCAGTGATGCCTTGTGGATCGAAAACGGTGATATCCGCATCAGCGCCTTCGCGGATGCGACCTTTGTCTTTAAACATGGGCGCGCGTTTTTGCAGCCGTTGCGCGGGCATGAGCGTCATCTTGCGCAGCGCGGTCATCAGGTCGAGAGTTTTTTCTTCGCGGACGTAGTGACCCAGCACACGGGAGAACGTGCCTTGCCCCCGGGGATGAACCTTTGGTCCGGTGACCGGTACTCCATCGCTGGCCATCATGACGATGGGATCTGCGATGGCGGTGCGAACAGCAGCTTCGGGAATAGAAAAGATGACCACCAAGCCGCCTTCCTTGCGATATCTTTCAAAAGCTTCGGCGGTCAAGCGCTCTCCGGTTTTGCTCCACTGAATATCTTTGTAGGTGATACCCTGCCGCTCCTGCCAGCCCGGATCGAAAATCGCGGACTCGAGATTGGTGCTTCCTGCGGTGTAGGGATAGCACTCGGTTGTCACGTCGAGACCGCTATTTTGTGCGCCTCTTACCATGGAAATTAGCTGCGGCGTATTTTTCAAGCCCATGCTGGTAATGTGCACGACGTGCAAAGGTGCGCCGGTGGCAGCCGCTGCGGCGATGACTTCCTCGATTCCAACCAATCCCGTGGTGGGCTCTTTCAAGCCAGCATGGCGAAGATGCACGTGCACGCTGGCGTTTTCCGCTGCCGCTACGCGAAACACATCCACGATCTCTTCATGCGATGCTCCCGCTGTGTAGTTGATGCCCATGCCCACGGCCAGCGCGCCACTTTGTAGACCGTGGCGAATTTGATTTTTTATATCTTCCACCTCTTGTGGAGTCGCTTCGCGATGGGCGGCATCGCCGGTGGGCAGAAAATTTCCCGGGTCGTGCATCACTTTCATGCGCACTGGAATGTGGCCCGCGCTTACGCCATAGTTTATGAGACTCTTGCTTTCACGCTTGGCGTACCAGGCATCCACGTCGTCCGTGCCGACTTCGAGTTCCAACGAAGTTGTCACGCCGTCGTGAGCTTGAAACTGGTAGTTGCGCGGTTCCTGGGCATGTTCGTGAAGATCGATGAAGCCTGGCGCGACGACCAAACCTTTGGCGTCAAGAACGGTCTTTCCTTTTAGGGGTTCGACGGAGATCGCTCGAATTTTTCGTCCGCTGATCCCCACGTTGCGCACGGCATCCAAACCGGACTCAGGGTCCATCACCCGGCCGTTAGCGATCACGATGTCGTAAGCGGATGCTCGGACTTGGGACGCGGCGGCCGCGCTTCCGCCAGGTCCGTCAAGCCGCGCACAAACGCCAACGATGGCGGCGAGCACTGTGATGCAAATTACGGCAATCCGGAGATTTATTTTGCTCATGAATACTCCCGTCTTATTTCTACAGACTCCCTACACCTGACCTGCGCCCGAGCCAAAAGAAATACACAACGCTCCAGTGCGGAAAGGCTTGATAGCTATAATGGAACCGGCCTCGGTTGGGAAGGACTTTTAATGAATTACCGGCGATTTGGACGCACAGGTTGGAATGTCAGCGAAATTGGCTACGGAATGTGGGGCATGGCCGGCTGGACCGGCTCAGAAGATCAGGAGTCATTGGAGTCTCTGCAACACGCCGTGGATCTGGGCTGCAATTTTTTTGATACCGCGTGGGCCTATGGCGATGGGCATAGTGAAACCTTGCTCGGGAAAATTATTCGCGCCAATCCGCGAAAGACGCTTTACGCTGCCACCAAGATACCGCCCAAGAATCGTCGGTGGCCGAGCCAACGGGGATTTTCCGTGGACGAGTCCTACCCGCCGGACTACCTCGAGGAGTATGTGCACAAGAGTCTCGAAAATATTGGCGTCAACAAGCTGGATCTAATTCAGTTTCACACCTGGGAAGATCACTGGCTGGACGACGATCGGTTGTTGAAAGCCCTTGAAAAGCTGCGCACCGGCAGCGATGTGCGCGCGGTGGGAATCAGCATCAATCGGTGGGAACCCTGGAATGGTATCCGGGCCGTGAAATCGGGGCTGATCGATGCGGTGCAGGTTATCTACAATATTTTTGATCAGAACCCTGAAGATGAGTTATTTCCCGCGTGCCGCGACAAAAATGTAGCAGTGATCGCGCGTGTCCCATTCGATGAAGGAACTCTGACGGGAACACTCACGCGCGAAAGCAAATGGCCCCAGGGCGATTGGCGTAACACTTATTTCGTGGCGGAAAATCTGAAGAGCAGCGTAACGCATGCCGACGCGCTGAAACCTTTGCTGCGTGACGGTATGACCATGCCGGAAATGGCGCTGCGCTTTATTTTGAATAATCCGGACGTGAGCACCATTATCCCCGGAATGCGCAAACGTCGTAACGTGGAGACAAATTTAGGCACAAGCACTCGTGGGCCGTTGCCCGCTGAGCTGCACGCCGAGTTGCGGAAACATCGCTGGGATCGCACACCGACTTCCTGGTCGCAGTAATGCGGGTTGCAGTACTTCGCTTGGTTTGCTAGGCGGATTGTTTCAGAGCGCGTTCGACGAGTACCAGGCACCGCTCCGCTTGTTCCCGCAAAACGTCTTCGCGATAGCCCAGATCGCGTTGCGCGCTGTGCAGTTCATCGGCGATGGCCAGGGCGGCGAGCACCGCAACTTTTTGGGTGTCTACCGTCGCGGTAGCATTTGCTACGGCGCGCATTTTCTCGTCCACGAAGCGCGCCAATTTCAAGACGTAGTCCTCGTCCAGCTCGCCGCTAATCGTATATGTTTGGCCAAAAATTTGTGCTTTTACGGACACGCGTATGAAACTCGTTTCTGTGGATTGACTGGGGCCAAGATAGCACAGTCATTGGCTGTGTGGTGCCGGCGGTTGTTGAAAAAGTGATAGCGGTGGGCAGAAAGCCGGGGGGCCGGAGGTATTTATTACCAGGGCGCTCAAGGTTTATGCAGTGCGCAACTGCGCCCCTAGTTCTTTTTCCAGTGTGGACACGATGCGCGCGGAGATGTCGCCGATTTGCGCATCCGTCAGAGTCGCCGAACGCGGCTGCAGCGCAATTTTGACCAGAAGCGAATATTTTCCCGCGGGGATATTTTTACCTCGAAATAGATCGGCGGCTTCAACGGAAACAATTTCTGGAATGTTCAGCGACGAGATGGCTTTGACCACGTCGGAGAAGTGCGTACCGTCAGAAAGCACCAGGGAAAAGTCGCGCTCAACCGTGGGAAAACGCGGTATGGGCTGATAACGGCGCGAATTTTTCACCCCGTAGAAAGCGCAATAGAATGGGCCGAGATTTATTTCCGCGAGAAAAACGTCCTGGCGGAATTTGAGGCGTTCCGCAACACGGCGGGAGAGTTGCCCCGCAACGCCGAGTACTTCGGCCTTCAAAAAAAGCGCGCCACGGCGTGCTGGATTCAAATACTCGGTCGCGCTTTCTTCCCATCGCAACCCGCCCGAGAGCGAGCTAAGATTGTCGAGGTCGCCCTTTAAATCTGCGAAAGAATAGTCGCGAGCGGGTTCGTACAGATTTTTGTCGCGAGCGGCGCCGGTTGCGCCCAGGGTGAGCACGCGCGTTTCGATAGGCTTACTGCCATTCACGCGATAGTGATGGCCAATTTCGAACAGCCGCGCATTGCGTTGGCCATGATTTAGATTCCATTCGAGCGCGCCGGCCATCGTGACCGTGCCAGTGGAACGGAGCACACCCGCCTCCTCGGACAGCGGATTGGCGAGGCGCGTCGGAGTGACATCAGCAGGCCGGAACAGCGCGTCGCGTTCTTCAGCGACGTGTGGGATGGTGACAATTTCACGGTAGCCCAAGCCGATCAGCCGTTCGCGGAGGCGCATTTCGGCTTCGTAATGAGGCAAGCGAGCCGCGCCTTGTCTCGAGGCAGGCAAACGCGGTGGGAATTTATCGAGCCCGTAGATGCGAACAATTTCCTCGATTAAATCAATCTCGCGGGACACTTCTGCGCGCCAGGAAGGTTGCGTGCATTCCCATGCTGCGAGAATCGAGCCGGCTGCGCCGCGGTTTTGATCAACCCGCACAGGAGCAAAACCTAACGCGCCGAGAATGGATTCGACTTCTTTGTCGGGAACGTCCGCGCCCATGACACGAAGAAGTTCAGCGCGGGTGACCTGGAGTTTTTTGGGCGCCTGCTTTCCGGGATAGACATCCGCGACTCCGGCGAGTAATTCGCCGCCCGCCAGCTGCAGAATCAATTCGGCGCATCGCCGTGAAGCCAGCTCGGCCATTTCAGGATCGGCGCCGCGAGCAAAGCGCGTCGAAGCCTCGGTGTGAAGCTTAAGCGACCGAGTGGCGCGGCGAATGCAGATGGGATCGAACCAGGCGCATTCAATCAAAACATTTTTGGTGGAGAAAGATATCTCCGTTTCGGCGCCGCCCATAATGCCGCCAATGCCCACGATGCGGGAGCCGTCGCCATCGCAAATCACGCAAGTGCCGGGATCGAGTTGGCGCTCGATGCCATCAAGAGTTTTGATTTTTTCGCCAGTGGCGTTGGGCGCGCCGGAGGCGCGAGGATTCGCGCCGCGCACCACGATGGAATGGTCGCGAATTTTGTCGTAGTCGAAGGTATGCAGCGGATGACCAAGCTCGAGCATCACGTAATTGGAAATGTCCACCACGTTGTTGATGCTGGCGACGCCGCAAGCTTCGAGCCTGTTTTTGAGCCATGCCGGGGAAGGCTGAATCTTTACGCCGCGGATTACGCGCGCCGTGAAACGTCCGCATAATTCCGGCGAGCGGACTTCCACTTTGATAGCTTCTCTGGTTTTGGCTGCCGACTCGGACGGCTTGGGCGAAACTGGTTTCAGCGGCAATTTGTAAATTGCGCCAACTTCGCGCGCGATGCCGTAGTGACTCAGGCAATCGGGGCGATTGGAAGTCACCTCCGCGTCGATCACCGCACCGTGCGGGCCATTTTCGATTCCGCCGATGTTCGTTCCGGAAAGTGTCAGGCGCGAAGTCAGTTCCTCCGCCGACGTACTGACCGCCACGAAATCCTGCAGCCAGCTGTAGAGCGCCTTCATGACCGGCTGCCACCCGCGGTCAATTGGCCTAGCTGTACCCAGGTAGAAAATTCCATCAGCACGCGGCCATCTTGCTGGTGCGCGACGAAGAGTGCATCGAGCGCGGTCATCATGGGCGCGAAATTCGGGTCGCCCTCCGTTGGCACGTAGGAGCTGCTACGTAGCCGGCCGCGCAAGGATTTGAGATCAAAATGTTGGAAATTGGGAAGCTGGTGCGTCAAAAACTTTTTATGCCCGAAAAACGCGCGGACGTCTTTTTTTTGCGGATAAGAATCTCTGACGCGTGAGTAGTCCGTGCCAAACCGTACCAGCAGCTCCTCATAACTCACCGCAAAACCGGTTCGCGACAGCGTGCGGTCGTTCCACACGATCGCGACCCAGCCATCCGGGCGGAGGATGCGCGCAAATTCACGACGCGTAGGTGCAGGCTCGAACCAATGAAAAGCCTGTCCCACCGTGACGAAGTCAGCGCAGGAATCTGGAAGCGTCGTTGCTTCTGCCGATCCATTGATGCTGCTGAACCGTGGATAACCAGCAAGATATTCTTCGCCGGCCTCGCGCATTTCCTGGTTGGGCTCCACGCCGAACACCTGATTGCCGTTTTTTAGAAACAACTCGGACAGAAATCCCGTTCCTGACCCAATGTCTGCAATGACGTGCACCGCCGATAGTTGACTTTGCGACCGCAGAAAATCGAGCACACCGTCGGAATAATGCGGACGATAACGCAAGTAATCGGCTGCGCGATTCGAAAAACGATTCTTAGCGTCAGCAAAACTCACTGCAAGACCAGCCTCACTCACGGAAATTGCCGCAAGAAGCGGCCGTCGTTCTGAAAAAATACCTGAATGTCATCGATGCCGTATTTCAGCATCGCCAGCCTATCGATGCCGATGCCAAAGGCAAAGCCGCTGACTTTCTTGGGATCGTAGTTCACGAAGCCGTAAACCGCGGGATCCACCATGCCCGCCCCAAAAAGTTCAATCCAGCCTGACCCTTTGCATTTCGAACATGTCGTGCCGGACGAATTCGAACCGGTGCCATTACAAAAAATGCAGGAAGCGTCGAATTCCACGGACGGTTCGGTAAACGGAAAATAGCTGGGACGGAAACGCGTCTTCACACCGGAGCCGAAGAATTGCTTCACGAAATATTCGATGGTACCGGTGAAATCGCAAAAAGTGATATCGGCATCAACGGCCAGGCCTTCTATCTGATGGAACATAAAAGAATGCGTAGCGTCGGGATTGTCGCGGCGATACACCTTGCCGGGTACGATTACCCGCACGGGCGGCTTGTTTTTTTCCATGGTTCGAATCTGTACCGGAGAGGTGTGCGTACGCAAAAGCAGACTTGACGCGGGTTGCTTGCCCGCCACGGACGGAACGTCAATATAGAACGTGTCCATGTCATCCCGCACCGGATGAAATTCTGGAATGTTGAGTGCTTCGAAATTGTAGTAAGGCGTTTCAATTTCCGGCCCTTCGGCGACGGAAAATCCAATGGAAAAGAAAATGTCTTCGATTTCCTGAAAGACCTGACGAATTAAATGACGCGACCCAACCGGACGGATAGCGCCGGGAAGCGAAAGATCCACACGATCGCGCGGGCTCGCGGCAGCGTCGCTACCGGAGTCGATAGAAGCGTGCAACGCTTCAATCTTTGGCTCAACGCGGGCACGCAGCTGGTTGAGCGCCGCGCCCACGGCCGGTTTGAGCGCAGGCCCAGCCGGTTTCAGCCAGTTGTCGGTAATTTGCGTAAGGACGCCGGACTTGCGTCCTAACCACGCATCGCGAAAAAGCTTCCACGACTCTTCGCCGTGAACGCGAGTGGATTCGTCGTCGAACCGCGCGCGAACTTGCGCGAACAGCGGCGCGAGCTGATCCGGTTCGGTGACACCCAGCTCAGCGAGCTTTTTCGCGGTGATGTTTTCGGCAGCATTCATGAATGAATCGAGGTGACCGGAATACACGTTATCACTAGCCGTGAATTTCCAAACCTGACGACCATGAGGCTATGTGAGCCAAAGCTATCGGAAAGGCCATGACCCAGGTCCACACTGCGAACCTGGGCATCATTCCAGTAGCGTGGTTCGCCTAAACCAAAAGCCTTTAGGCGGCTTTCTTTTTCTTTTGAGGTGGCGCAGCTGCTCTCGCTTGTTCCGCCAACAACTTGAATGCGGCGGCATCTTTCACCGCAATGTCGGCCAAGATTTTGCGATCGAGATCCACACCAGCGGCCTTCAAGCCATGGATCAGCTGCCCGTAAGTAATGCCGTTCAGTCGCGCTGCGGCCCCGATGCGCTGAATCCACAGCCGGCGATACTGCCGTTTTTTTACACGGCGATCGCGGAACGCATAGCGATCAGCGCGATTGGCAGCTTCCTGCGCGGATTGGTAGAGCTTGCTCTTAGTGAGAAAAAAACCTTTGGTGCGCTTGAGATACTTCTTTCGCCGCGCACGGCGTTTAGTGCCGCGTTTTACGCGTGCCATCTGGGTTTCTCCTTAATGAAGTGGGAGACAACAGGTTGCGCACACACGCAGAAACGAGCGTACGGCAACGGGTTTGTCTCCGGTAGAACTGCTGAACCGCACGTGTTCACCGCGAGGCGAACACTTAATGCGGCTGGTATCGGCCGGCAGGCACCCGTGAAGCGCTGCCTGGCGCGATGCCATTTCGCTTTTCAGCCAAACGGCGCGAGCTTGCGCTCGACTTTTTGTTGCTACTGCATCAGCTTCGATGATTTGAAGCTGAAAGTCTTTGCCAAAATTCAGTCTAAGCGTACGGAAGCAAGAGCCTCACGTTGGCTTTATCAACGGCGTTCACTAGCGTGAGCTTTTTCAACTTGCGCATGCGGCCGGGTTTCTTCGTGCCCAACAAGTGGCGCTTCCCCGAATGCATGCGAAGAATTTTGCCCGTGGCGGTAACTTTGAAGCGCTTCTTAGCGCCGCGGTGCGTCTTCAACTTCATCTTGGGCTTGGAACGATTCCTTGGCATTTCTTAAATCCTCTCGCAATCAAGTCGTTTGATATTGGCGCTATGGCGTGAAGCTTTCTGCGCTACTGCGACTGCTGGGCGTTAGCCGGCTGTCCCGCAGGCTTGCCCGCCGGAACACCCTTCTTGGGCGCCAACAACGCCACCAGAACATTTCCTTCCATGCGCGGCATGGTTTCCACTTGGCCGTTATCGCCAATTTCCCCCAGCAAGCGGGTCATCTTGGCGCGACCCACTTCCTGGTGGGCCATTTCGCGGCCACGATGAAAAATCATGGCGCGAACCTTGTGGCCTTCTCCCAGAAAGCGAATAATCTGATTCTTGCGAACTTGATAATCATGTTCCGCGGTGGCGGGCCGAAACTTTACTTCTTTCAGTTGCGAGCCGCGACTGCTCTTGCGTTGTTCGTGCGCTTTCTTGTTGGCCTGGTACAGATACTTGCCGTAATCGGTGATCTTGCAAACCGGCGGGTCCGCGGTGGGCGAAATTTCCACCAGGTCCAAGCCCTTTTCCTTGGCCATTTTTATGGCTTCGAAAGGCTGCATGACGCCGAGCTGGCCGCCTTCTTCATCAATCACCCGGATTTCGCGCGCCCGAATACGTTCGTTAACGCGAATGCGGTCGCTCTGCCGGAAAGTACGTTCTGCGATATTTCCCCCTAATGCCCCAAGGCACTTGCGGTATTACATCGACATCGAAGCCCGCGAGGCCAAAATTAAACCCGCTACCCACAGCACAAAACCTCTATGGGATGGGTTTCAAAGTATAGCATGCGAGCGCGGTAGTCCGACAAGCACGTGATTCTCAGGTACGGGCCCGTTTCGTCAGTTCCGATAAGTGGTCACTCAGAACTTAGCTATGCGGCGGAACCAGTCACGCAGTTTTTCAGAGTATAATCCGCGCTAAACGACAAGACCTTGTGGCGTCGATGGCCACTTTTCTGAAGAGCCGCCTCACCATGATCGACGAGATCATTTCCCACTTTCGCGTCATAGAAAAACTAGGCGCTGGGGGAATGGGCGTCGTCTATAAGGCCGTCGACACCCGTTTGGACCGCCCGGTTGCGCTGAAATTCCTGCCAGAGAACAGGCTGCAAGACGCGCAAGCGTTGGACCGCTTTCGCCGCGAGGCCCGAGCGGCATCCGCTCTAAATCATCCAGGCATTTGTACGATCTATGACATCGGCGAACAGGACGGCCGGGGTTTCATCGCCATGGAGTTCATCGTCGGCGAAACCCTGAGCAGTCACATCCATGGAAAAGCGCTTCCTCTAGAAGAACTGCTGAAACTCGGGATCCAGATAGCGGAGGCCTTGGACGCCGCCCACGCCGAAGGAATAATCCACCGAGACATCAAACCAGCAAATATTTTCGTGACCAAGCGCGGACAGGTGAAGGTACTCGATTTTGGCCTCGCAAAACTTGTTCCCAAAGGCATTGCCAGTGCGGACGTAGATCTCGGTGGTGAACTGCCGGGTTCTACTTCGATCGTGGGCATCATCAGCGGCACTCCTTCCTACATGTCACCCGAGCAGGTCCGCGGCGATAATCTGGACCAACGCACGGATATCTTCTCGCTCGGCCTGGTTCTGTATGAAATGGCGACGGGGCGCCAGGCGTTTAGCGGCGCCACAGGCGGGATGGTTATTGAGGCGGTCCTGACGCGGTCCCCTGTTCCCGCGCGAAATATCAATCCCGATATCCCGGCAAGACTCGAAGAAATCACCAGCAAGGCCCTTCACAAGGATAGAGAGCAACGCTATCAGCGCGTAGCTGACTTACGCACTGATCTGCAACAACTGCAGAGAGACACGGATTCCGGGACCGTTTCAGGTTGGAGAACTGCGGAGGGAGACCCAGAATCCGCCCTGATATCGGGCACGAGCCCTTTACACCCGACTGGGAAACAGCGAACACGAAATTCGAAGTCGCACACCGGTACCCTCCGCCCCGAGCGGGGCTCTAAGATCATTGACTCGCTTGCAGTTTTGCCTTTCGAAAATGCTAGTCGCGACCCGGAGCACGAATACCTCAGTGACGGAATCGCCGGCAGTCTTATCAACATTCTGGCGACCATACCCAAACTGCGGGTGATTGCCCAGAGCACGGTATTTCGTTACAAGGGCCGGCGAATTGATCCCCAAGCCGTCGGTCGCGAACTTAATGTGCGCGCCGTTCTCACCGGAAGAATAATGCAGAGCGGCGGATCTTTGCGCATTGGGACCGAGTTAGTCGATGTGGCCTCAGGGTCTCAATTGTGGGGCGCGCAATACGATCGCAAGCCGGGCGATATCTTTGCGATTCAAGACGAAATTTCCAACGAAATGTCGGAAAAATTGCGGTTAAAGCTCACTCGGACAGAAAAAAAACGGCTAACCAAACACCAAACGGACGATGCCGAGGCTTACCGGCTTTATCTGAAAGGTCGTCATCATTGGAACCGGTGGACCGAAGACGGATTCTACAAGGCCGTCGAATACTTTCAGCAAGCTGTCGAGAAGGATCCCAGCTACGCTCTGGCCTACACTGGTTTGGCCGATTCGTACGTGCTTCTGGGGTGGAATAGTTATCTGCCGCCGAAGGACGCGTTCCCTAAAAGCAAAATGGCCGCGATGCAGGCCCTGCGGCTCGACCCCACTCTGGGCGAAGCCCGTACACCACTGGCAGCCGGGCTGTGGCTTCACGATTGGCAGTGGCAAGAGGCTCAGATGGAATTCGAACGCAGCCTGGCGTTGAATCCCGCCCATCCGACTGCCAGTCATTGGTACGCCGAGTATTTGATGACTATGGGCCGCCACGTGGAAGCCATCGCGAGGATAAAAAACAGCCGAGAGCTGGATCCATTATCCCTAATTATCAGCGTCGCTATCGGACGGGATTTCTACATGGCCCGTAGATACGACGATGCGCTCGAACAACTCCGAAGAACTGTCGAATTGGATCCAAATTATCCAGTCACCTACTGGGTTCTGGGCCTGTTACTCACGAAAATGGGTCGCTATGAACTGGCCATCGTGGAGGGTGAGAAAGGTGTGAAGCTGTCGGGCGGCAGTCCTCTGATGAAGGCGGCCTTGGCGCAAACCTTTGCTACCGCGGGTGAAAGAAACCAAGCAATTCAGATCCTCGGTGATCTGACCAACCTGGCAAAGCAAAAGTATGTTGCACCTTACTTCTTCGCCGGAATCCACATCGGTTTGGGAGAAGACGACCGCGCGATTGAATACTTGGAGAAATCCTACGAAGAGCACTCCCACTGGCTTATCTATGCTCACTTAGACCCGAGCATGGACGGCTTGCGGTCCGACCCGCGTTTTCAGGACCTGTCGCGGCGCATCGGCCTTCCCTTGCCTCACGCGATACCGACTTGAAGAAGGTCAAGGCAGCGTCTCCCGCGCCCGCAAACTTCGTCAGCGCTCGGTAAGTCACGCACTCGGAAACTGGCTTCCCCGAATTCAACGCCCGCATTAACCGGCACCTGTGAATCAATTTGATTTGATTATTTGGAAATTTAATTTAGGAAATGGATTTTGAATCTACTTCCTTGGTCAGCGACTCGATCACTTCGGGGAGCGGTTTGGGGCCGAGGTCGCCTTTGGCGCGATGGCGGACAGAGACGGTGCCGGCTTCGGATTCTTTGGGGCCGAGTACCAGCATGTACGGAATTTTCTGCAGCTGCGCATCGCGGATTTTTGCGGGCAATTTCTCGTTGCGATCATCCAGATGCACGCGAAATCCGTGGCTCTTGAGGGTGTCGGTCACGTGGCGCGCGTAATCGGCAACTTTTTCGCTCACGGGACAAATCTCGATTTGCACCGGAGCGAGCCACAGCGGAAACGCGCCAGCATAGTGCTCGACTAAAATGCCGAAGAAACGCTCAACGGAGCCGAGCAAGGCACGGTGAACCATCAACGGCTCGTGCTTGCCGCCATCTTCGCCGATGTATTGCAGCTCGAAGCGAGCCGGCAAGTTGAAATCGAATTGCACGGTGGTAAGTTGCCAGGGGCGCCCAATCGCATCGATTAACTTAACGTCGATTTTGGGGCCGTAGAACGCAGCCTCGCCATCAATTTTCTTAAACGGAATATTCATGCGCGTCATGGTCTCGGCCAGCGCGGCGGTGGCACGCTGCCAGTCTTCCGGTTTGCCGGTATAATTCTCGGGGTGAGATGCGTCCCAGTCACTGAGTTCAACCTCAAATTTGTCGAAGCCAAAAGTCTTCATGACCGCGAAAGCAAAATCCATGCAGGCTTCTACTTCGCTTTCGATTTGCGATTGCATACAGAAAATGTGCGCATCATCCTGCGTAAAACCGCGAACCCGCAGCAACCCGTGCAGCACGCCGCTGCGCTCGTAGCGGTAAACCGTGCCAAGCTCCGCGAGACGCACAGGTAAATCGCGATAACTCTTCATCCTGGCTTTGTAAATCAGAATGTGGCCCGGA
>Ga0185299_10001398_pt1 | contig 47331 bp, 47 predicted proteins | sample PaiPotPPA55metaG_FD_128002 | JGI IMG/M metagenome (GOLD analysis project Ga0185299, IMG submission 128002) | Iron sulfur acid spring bacterial and archeal communities from Banff, Canada, to study Microbial Dark Matter (Phase II) - Paint Pots PPA... ... | reverse complement strand
CCGCCGGCCCCGCCCCCGGAGCCGGCAGCAAGGAAATCGCCGACGCGATCACCGATCTCACCCCGCACCAGGCCGGTCCACATCAGCGCGGCCAAGCCACCCGAGAGCACTAAGGCACCGAGGCGATCTGATGGACCGTGCACACTCGGCGCAGCGTGTCGGCGGTGACCTCGGACAGGCCGAGGTGGCGAACCTTTCCGTCCGCGACCAGCTTGGCCATGATTCCGACAGTCTCCTCGATCGGAATGTTCGGATCCCGCCGGTGCATGTAGTAGAGGTCGATGCACTCCGTGCCGAGGCGGCGGAGCGACTCGTCGATCGAGTGGCGGATGTGGTCTTACGAGTTGTCCACGACCCGGCGTCCGTCGACGCGCCGGACGCCGAATTTAGTCGCGAGCACCACCTCGTCGCCGTGGCCGCGCAGGGCCCGGCCGAGGAACTCCTCATTGGCGGCCTCCCCGTACGGCTCGGCGCCGAACGCGGCCGCCGTGTCGAAGAAGGTGACGCCAAGTTCGACGGCGCGCCGAACGGTTTGCTCGCAGGCTTCCCGGTCGGCGGGGCCGTAGAACTCGGACATCGGCGTGGCGCCGAGGCCGATGGCCGACACCTTGAGATCGGAGATGCCGAGCTGCCGCTGCGGCACTAGCTGGAGCGGCGAGGGCGGAACGGTCGCCGTCATTCTCCGCGGGCTCCCGTTCCCGTTCCGCGGCATTCGGCCAGCGCGGCCTTCAGCCGGCTCACGGACTCTCTCGGGCTCGAGGCCATCTCGCAGAGCCGCTCGAAGTCCTCGACGTAACTGCGCACTTCGTACTCCTCGTCGATGAAAAACGCACGCGACTCGTTCTCGAAGCACACGACGTCGGGAGACGACCCGGCGAACGGGGTCAGCAGCGAGAACGAGCCGGATGAGATCGGCGGCAGGCCCGCGGACAGGTTCAGCACCCGGATCTCGACCAGCGGATGGGCGGCGGCGGTCAGCGCGATCAGGTGCTCGATCTGCCGGGCGGAGACCGCGCGGTCATCCTGCGGCTCCCCGCGCGCGGCGACGAGCCGCAGGATGACGCTCTCGTCCAGCACGACCGATAGACGCACCGGTTCGCGGCCCTCCTGCGCCGGGCTCAGCACGTCCTGCCGCCTGCGGACGATGTCGAGTCTCCGCTCGACCTCCTTGGACAACGGCGGCCGCGCGCCGGAGAGGATCACCATCCTGCTGTAGTCGACCGTCTGGATCAGGGCGTGCGGAACGACGGCGCAGTAGCACTGCACCGACCAGGAGTCCGCCTCCGTTTTCAGCAGATTGGCATACTCCGCCGGGACCGCCTCGGCGAACGCGTCCCACCAGCCCCGCGACGTCGCCTGCGGGACCAGCGCGCGCAGCGAGGCGGCCTGCTGCGGCGGAATCCCGTAGAGCTCGATGAGGCGATCAAGGTCCTGTTCGGATATGCCGATGCGCCCGTTCTCGATGCGCGAGAGCTTGGACGCGGACCATCCCACGCTGCTCGCCACGTCCTTGCCGTGCAGCCCCGCGGCGTCCCGCAGCAGCCGCAGCTCACGGGCTAGCTGGCGCGCACGGGCCGAGGGCGTACCCTGGGCATCCACCATCCACCGGCCTCCAGGATCGGCTTGCCTCCGACGCGGATCGGAGCCTCGCGGAAACATGCTTCGCATGCAGCCGTGCAATCTTGCAATCAAGCTTGCCTTCACTCTATCGCAGCCGCACGATGTCCGTACCGCACACCGCACCACGATTCGAGCGGTGATCCCGCCCGATCAGGACACGGAGAGGGGAAAACGAGATGGAGGACCAGCGCCCGCCACGCCGCCACCGTCCCAAGGTCGTCTGCCCGGCATGCCAGGGCCTCGGCCGCAACGGCCCGGAGGGGAGCGTCTGCCGTATCTGCTGGCTCACCGGCGTGATCGACGCGGCCAGATACGAGAAGATCAAGTCGGACCGTGCCCGGCGGGGCGACGGATCCGGGGCGCCCACCGACACGGAGGACGATCCCCGGCCCTTTCGCATCAGCGCCTAGCGGCGGAGGGTTGAGTTAGAGTTCCGCGGCGAGGGCGTCTAGCCAGTGGCGCGCCGGACCTAAGGAGATCAGGCCGCTGCCGGCTCCGGCGAGTTCGCCGACTGCCGGGAGTAAGGCTTCGTACACGCGGCGGATCGTGTCGCGGTCCGCGAGGTGGAGTGCGGCCGCGGCTTCGAGCACGTACATGGCCTCGCACATCAAGTCGACGGGAGGCTCGGGCGCCTTGTGCAGCGCGGCGACGGCCTCGTCTGCGCGGTTGGCGCGGACCAGGAGCAGCGGTTCGATCCAGGGGCGGTATGGACCCCAGTCGGCGTCGGGGTCCACGTGGTTGATCGCTTCGCGGGTGGGGCTTAGGCGCAGGGACAGCAGGGCTAGCGGGAGTAGGCCACTTTGCAGGCCGGGCATTCCGGAGCCGTCCAGCAGCGCGGCGGCGGCGCGGTAGGCGGACTCGTCACGGTCGACGCTCGGGGTGGTGACGGCTGTGCGTAGCGCGCGGTACCAGGTCGTGAAGACGGCGACTAGCGGGCGTTCATGGTGCTGCGCCAGGCGATCGACGGTGTCGGCGTGTACGTCGGCCACGGGGAAGTCGGCCAGGGCGGCGCGGGCCTGGAGGCGAATGAGGTGGCCGAGAATCTCGTAGTTCTCTAGGCCGTGTCGGGCGGAAATGTCGATGAGTTCAGCGCCGATCGCGTCGCGGTGTGCGGCCAGGCCGGTACGTGTGCAGGACTGCATGAAGGTGCCGTTTAGCGCGAAGGCCAGGAGCGCCGGGTCGCTGAGACGGCGGGCTAGGGTTTCGGCTTGTCGTGCTGCCTGGGGTCCGCGGGGGTTGCGGGTGCCGCGCATTTCGAGCGCGATCGTGGCGAGCAGGCGGCAGCGGGCAACGTCGGCGGCGGGCGGCTCTGGCAGGGCGAGGAGGGTGCGTTCGGCGGCGGCCACCACGTACGCCGACTGCTGCGGGTCGTCGCTGCGCGGCCAGATCGCGGGCACGTCGTAGGCGCCGATGACGCGGGCCGTCAGTTCGGGATCGCGGTACGCCTCGGCCGCGTCGATCGCTTCCAGGCGCTGCCCTCGGGCGGCTTCGAGCCCTGATCCGCCGGTCACCGCCAAGTTTCGCAGTACGCTGATCGTCGATTCGATCCGGGCGCGGGCGCCGGGGGCGACGGCGCGCTCGAACGCCTCGGTGGCCCGGTGCAGGCCGTCGGCATCGGGGGCATCCGGCTCAAGCTGCGGCTGCTGGGTGAGGATGTCGTGCTCCAAGCGGCGCAGACCGGCCGAAGGGTCGACACCGAGCTCGTCGAGCAGGATCTGTCTGGCTCGGCGGAGCACGGTTAGCGCGTCGCCCTGACGTCCCGACCGATACAGCGCGAGTGCGAGGAGCCGCCAGCCGTTCTCCCGCCACGGCTGGTCGGCGACGTGGGCTTCGAGCCCGGGGATTGCCTGTGCTGCCTGGCCGAGAGCGAGCAGGAATTCGGCACGCTGCTCGATGGCTCGCAGCCGCAACTCTTCGAGCCGCTTGCACTCACCACGGGCCCATTGCTCGTCGGCGAACGCCGCGTATCCCGGGCCGCGCCACAGGTCGAGCGCCGTTTCCAAGCGTTCGATCGCCTTCGCATGGGGAAGCGTGGCGGCGGCCTCCAGGGCGGCCTCGAATCGCCACGCGTCCACGGCCTCGGGCGTGGCACGCAGCGCGTAGCCCGTCCCCTGCGACACGAGGAGCCGGGCGGGGGCGCGGGAGGGGCGTTCGGGCTCGAGCGCGCGGCGCAGCACGGCGACGAAGGTCTGCACCGCGCTGACGGCGCCGGGTCCGGGCTCCGGCCACAGGTCGCTCACCAGACGGTCGAGCGGCACGATGCGGCGGCGCGCCACGATCAGCCGGGCCAGCACCGCCCGGTGCCGCGGGCCCTTGAGCTCGAGTTCGTCTCCGGCGGCGTTCCAGGCGGCCACTGGGCCGAGCACACCGAATGTGACCTGGTCGTTCATCCGGATCAGCCTAACGCTGCTTAGGCGCTGATTCGCGCGCGGCAGGCTCTACGCAACGGCGCTGACGAAAGCGAGAGGCACATCATGATCATCCCCGGCTTCGAATATCGACACGCGCCTGTGGCGGACGATGTTGAACTGAACGTAGCGGTCGGCGGGTCGGGCGGGCATCCGATCGTCCTGCTGCACGGCTTCCCGCAGACCCACCTGATGTGGCGTCACGTGGCCGCCGACCTCGCGGCCGAACATACGGTCATCTGCCCGGACCTGCGTGGATACGGAGCGAGTAGCAAGCCCGAGGCCGGACCGGACGGCGCCGCGTACGCCAAACGGACCATGGCGGCCGACGTCGTGGCGCTGACCCGCGCGCTCGGCCACGAGCGGTTCGCGCTCGTCGGTCACGACCGCGGCGCCCTGGTCGCGTTCCGCGCCGGGCTCGACCACCCCGCGGCCGTCACGCATCTGGCCTGCCTCGACGTGCTCCCGACTCTGCAGATGTGGGACGTGCTGCGCGGCACGACCGCCGCCGTCGGCTTCCACCTCTACCTGATGGCCCAGCCTCCCGGCCTGCCCGAACAGATGATCGCCGCGAGCGCCGACGCCTTCTTCGGCCACTTCCTCGACGCATGGGTGAAGGACCCGGCCGCGATCCCGGCAGGCGTGCGCGCCGAATACCTCGCGGCCAGCAGCGCCGCCGTTCCCTCGATCGTTGCCGACTACCGTGCGTCGGCGACGATCGACGTCGAGCATGACGCGGCGGACCAGGCGACCGGCAACATGCTGCGTATGCCGGTGACCGTGCTGCAGCAGGACTGGGGAGCGGCGCTGGGCTACGACGCCACGGCGCTCTGGCGCGCGTGGGCATCAGACCTCGAACACGTCACCGTCGACTGCGGCCACTTCATGGCGGAGGAAGCCCCCGCGCTGGTCGCCGTGCAGATCAGAAAGCTGCTAAGTCGCTGAACAATCATGATTACGCCGGCCATCCGACAGCTCGGCCGCGCTGTCGGACAGGTCGGATCCCTACTTCTGGCTGCTCGAGCTCGTCGTGTGCGCGCAGCTGGTCTGCGGGGAGGCCGAAGCGTACGTGGCGCCGGTGTACGGGGAGGCCGTGGTGAACGTGCAGCCGTTCTTGTCGGCGGACGTGCGACCGGTGTTCGTCGTGCTCGTCGTACCGGTGGCGCCCGTGTGTCCGGTGCCCGTGCTGTTCGAAGTGCTCGTGGTGTACGTGTGGCCGGTGCTCGGGGCCGAGCTCGTCGCCATGGCCACGCCGGCGCCCCCGACGATCGCCATAACCGTGAGAGCGGCGCCTCCCACGACGCGGCGCCGGGTCCGTCGCGACCTGCCCTCGGCGACCACGTCGTCAGGGTTCGTAGAATCGAACCGGATCTCGCTCATATGTTCCTCCAGTGCTGATTTCAACCATTGACCATCTTGTTCGTGCACGGCGGATCAGACTCCCCTCACGGATAGGTCGCGCAGGGCCGGCTGGCCGCGGAGTTTCGCCAGCGCTTTCGAGCTCTGGCTGCGCACGGTGCCCACCGAGCACCCCATCGCCGCCGCCACCTCCGCTTCGGGCAGGTCGGCCCAGTACCGCAGCACCACGGCGGTGCGCTGGCGTTTGGGCAGTGCCATCAGGGCCCGCAGAATGTCGACGCGCGTCGTGTCGGCACCTTCCGGCGGGACCGCGTAGGCGTCCGGTGTCTCCACCGCCGTGTCGGTGAGGATCTCGCGTACCCGCCGCTTGCGCAGCCGCGAGTTGTTCGTGTTGATCAGGATCCTGCGCACGTACGCGTCCGGGTACTGGCTGCCGCTGACCCGCCTCCAGGACACATAGGCCTTGGCCAGAGTCGTCTGAACCAGGTCCTGCGCCAGATGCACGTCGCCGACCAGCAGGTACGCCTCGCGCTCGAGGATCGCGCGCCGGCTGACGACGTACTCACGGAAGTCACGCTCGCTCGCATCGTCCACGCCTCACTTCCTCTCCAGCACCTAAGACGCGCGCTGGCACCCGCTGCTATGCCTGCTTTCTGTGGCTAGCACGGGTTGAAGCTCACTGAGACGATCCCGCCGATGCGGCGAAGAGGTTGGTCAGCTCAGTACACCTTGTCGCAGATGAGCCCGGCGACCGTGGCGAGGTCGGCGATCCCGGTGGCTTCCATCTCGCTCTCGCCGATGCGGCGCAGGCTGTAGGTATGCCGGGTCCAGCCGTGGTCATCACGTACGTCGTTCTGTAAGACCTCGAACGTGTGCCCGTTCTGGACCACGATCCATTTACCGTCGCCGTCCTGCTCGAAGCGCACGGCCCGCCCCCTTGAGTACTTCTCGATCGCGCCACTCATGTCCCCTTACGTGCCCCGGAAAGCGGTCATCCACTCGGCCGGGCGACAGTGGCGTGCGTCATCCGGCCAGCACTATCCAGGTGCGACCTGGGGTGAGCTGCATCGGCTTGCCGCCGACGGTGTACGTGGTCTGCGACGTATCCGTGGGCTTGGACCACTGCCCGTGCCAGACCTTGCCGTCGCGGTAGAAGTCGGCCGCGCCTTGACCTGTGGTTTCGGAGAAGACCTCGTTGGCCGGCTGCGCGGCGTTGTGGTCGGTGAACTTTCCCGGCACCACCTGGACGTGCTGCACGATCACGTTGTCCGCGCTCGCGCGACCCTGGTCCAGCGTCGTCGCCGGGCTTCCGTCCACCGAGACCAGCCACCGCGTGCCCGAGGCGGTGAAGACGAAGGACGCGGTCGGCATGTCCACCGTGACGGACGTGTCGGGCTGGCCGCCGGAAGGCATGGCGCCGAAGCGGAATCCGACGTTCTGGGTCTGCGCGAGGTGCGGGTACGCGGCGAAGATGTTTTTCGGATCGATGTACGTCGGGGAGCTGCCGCCGTTGCTGAACAGGTTCGCGGCGATATCCGGCGTGATGTTCTGCACGTTCGCCGCGGCCAGCTCGGGCAGCAGCCCGGAGATCGCACCGGAGTACGCGAACCCCACGCGGCCGTAGGCGGCCAGCAGCGGGATGTCGGTCTGCCGCGCGCTACGCACCGGCCCCACCCGCGACGGCGCGTTCGAGCTGTCGAAGACGGCCAGGTACCGGCTCAGCCCGCCCTCCACCTGGATCACGTAGACCAGGTCGGCCGAGTTCAGCCCGGCCTGCTGGCTCTGGGCCGCCCCCACGTTGTCGATCTTCACCGCGAGCACCTGCCCGTCCGGACCCATCCCGGTCAGCGGGTTCACCGCGGGCACGGTTTTGGTCGCGGTATCGGAGCTGTGCGCGGAGGGCTTCGCCGCCGGGCTTCCGCCGCCCGACACGGCGAAATAGATCCCGACGCCGAGTGCCCCGAGGGCCACCACCCCGGCCGTGATCAGCGCCGCGACTCGGCGCCGGTTCATCATCATCGGCTCACCCTCGTTGGCTCACCCAGCTACCCGACCGTAGAGGCCATGCCTATCACGGTAAGCCGGTGAGCGCACTCGCTGAGGGGGTCTGCTGATACCTGGAAGAGCAGAAACCCCCTGGTGAGAGGCATTTTCCGGCTGCGGGTGGCAGGGTGGAGGGCGAGGACTTCTTCCGCATCCGATCGACGGGAATCTGAGTATGAGCACGGATATGAAGGAAGTCGTCGTCATCGCCCCCGGCGGAGCGGGCATCGTCGTCGCCAGCATGGCCGGGCACGGGGAAAGCCCCTACGAGCGCGAGATCGAGCACGCGCTCGCGACCACCCCGACCGACGAACTGCTTGCGCTGCCGTTCCTCGCCCCGGAGCAGGTCGGCACCTCCGTGCACGCGTACGCGCTGGCCAAGCGGGGGAACGCGTTGCGCGTCGAGACCGCCGCCGCGGCCTGCGGCCAAGCGCTTCGCCACCCCCGACGAGGTCGGCGACGTCGCCGCGTTCCTGCTCAGCGAGCAGGCCGGGTTCATCACCGGAACCGACCTGCTGATGGACGGCGGCGTGACCTCGGCACTGCGCGTCGGCGAACTGACGATATAGCGCTGACAGCACCCTGAAACAGCTAGGAGGAGAAGTGAGCACTACCGCATGGAGCGAGCACGAGCTCGCCGAGGTCGAATCGCGCGACGAGGTGCGCATTTCCTCGCTGCGCCAGGACGGAACACTGACCAGCAGTCGGATCATCTGGGCCGTGCGGCTGGGCGACGAGGTGTACGTCCGTTCCGTCAACGGCCGCGGCGCCGCCTGGTTCCGGGGCACCCGCGCCCGGCATGAGGGTCACCTTGAGGTCGGCGGCCTCGCCAAGGACGTCGCGTTCGTCGACATCGACGGGTCCGACGAGATCGAGGACCGGATCGACCGCGCGTACGCGAGCAAGTACCGCAATTACTCGCGCAGCATCGTCGACCACATCAACAGCGTTGAGGCGCGCGCCGCGACCATTCAGCTCGTGCCGCGCTGAGACCACTGACAAAGCAGCACTCCGCATTTCAATCCCTAAGGAAATCACCATGCCCATCGCCAACGCCTTCGCCGCGACCTCCGCCACCGGACCGCTCGAGCCGATCACCATCGAGCGCCGCGAGCTCGGGCCGCACGACGTCCTGATCGAGGTCAAGTACTGCGGCATCTGCCACTCCGATATCCACACCGTACGCGGCGAGTGGGGCGAGGTCCCCTACCCGCTGGCGCCCGGACACGAGATCGCCGGCATCGTCGCCGAGGTCGGCTCGGCGGTCACCAAGCACGTCGTCGGCGACCGGGTCGGCGTCGGCTGCATGGTCAACTCCTGCCGCGAGTGCGAGCCCTGCCTGCGCGGCGAGGAGCAGTACTGCCTGAACGGCAACACCCTCACCTACGCCTCGACCGACCGGGACGGCACGATCACCCAGGGCGGCTACACCTCGCACATCGTCGTCACCGAGGACTTCGTCCTGCGCATCCCCGAGGGCATCGCGCTGGACGCCGCCGCGCCGCTGCTGTGCGCCGGCATCACCCTCTACTCGCCGCTGCGGCACTGGAACGCCGGTCCCGGCAAGCGCGTCGCGATCGTCGGGCTCGGCGGCCTCGGCCACATGGGCGTCAAGATCGCACACGCGCTCGGCGCCGAGGTCACCGTCCTGTCGCAGAGCCTGAAGAAGCAGGAGGACGGCCTGCGCCTGGGCGCCGACCACTACTACGCGACCAGCGACCCGAAGACCTTCGAGGAGCTGGCCGGCCGCTTCGACCTGATCGTCAACACCGTCAGCGCCGTGGTCGACATCAACGCCTTCCTCGGCCTGCTGGCCCTGGACGGCACCCTGGTCAACGTCGGCGCCCCGGCCGAGCCGCTGCCGGTCGGCGTCTTCTCCCTGCTCGCGCGCCGCCGTTCCTTCGCCGGTTCGGGGATCGGCGGCATCCCGGAGACGCAGGAGATGCTCGACTTCTGCGCCGAGCACGGCATCGGCGCCGACATCGAGGTCATCCCGGCCGAGCGGATCAACGCGGCGTACGAGCGGGTCCTGGCCTCCGACGTGCGCTACCGCTTCGTGATCGACGCCGCCACCCTGAGCCGACCCGTCGGAGTCGAATAATACGAAGCTCGCTGAACGAGGGCGGGGCCTGAGAGAATCCGAGTTCCCGTCGGGCTCCAGGCCCCGCCCATGTTCCGGAGACATCCGTGCTCGGACTCGAACTCGTCGTCGTCCTCGGCGTCACCATTCTGCTGTGCGACGTCGCGGCCAGGCGGCTGCGCGTCGCCCCGCCGATCCTGCTGCTCGCCTGCGGCGCGCTGCTCGGCTTCGTGCCCGATCTGCGCGCGGTGCAGCTGCCGCCGGAGGTCGTGCTGCTGCTGGTCCTGCCGGTGCTGCTGTACTGGGAGAGCATCACCATCTCGCTGCAGGAGATCCGCAGCAACCTGCGCGGCATCGTCCTGACCGGCACCTTGCTGGTCATCGTGACGGCCGGGGCAGTGGCGGTCGCGGTCCACGCGCTGGGCCTCGGCTGGCCGGTCGCCTGGGTGCTCGGCGCCGCGGTGGCCCCGACCGACGCGACGGCCGTCGGCGAGTTCGCCAAGTCCCTGCCGCACCGCAACGTCACCATCCTGCGCGCCGAGAGCCTGGTCAACGACGGCACCGCGCTGGTCGTCTACGGCGTCGCGGTCGGCGTCACCACGGGAGCGGAGCATCTGACCTTCCCGCACGTCAGCTGGCTGTTCGTGCTCGCCTACGGCGGCGGAGCGCTGTCGGGAGCGCTGGTGGCGTGCGTCGTCGCGCCGATCCGCAAGCAGTTGGACGACAGGCTGCTGAGCAACGTCGCCATCCTGGTCACGCCGTTCGCCGCGTACCTGCTCGCCGAGTCGATCCACGCGTCGGGAGTGCTGGCCGTGGTCGCCTGCGGGCTGATCATGGGTCAGCTGGGCCCGCGCGTCGGACACGCCGACGCGCGGCAGCAGACCGAGGCCTTCTGGTCGCTCTCGACTTTCGTGCTCAACGCGTCATTGTTCGTGCTCGTCGGGCTGGACACGCAGAGCGCCGCGCGCGGCCTGAGCAGCACCGGCCTCGCCAAGGCCGCGGTCATGATCGGAGTCGTCGCGGTCACCCTCGTCGTCGTGCGCTTCGCGTTCCTCTACGTCACCGCGCACCTGATCCGGCTGATCGACCGCCGCCCGCAGCAGCGCCTGCGCCGGGTGAGCAACAGGGCCCGCGTGGTGAGCGCGCTCGCCGGTTTCCGCGGCGCCGTCTCACTCGCCGTGGCGCTCTCGGTTCCCGAGGTGCTGAACTCGGGCGCCGCCTTCCCAAACCGCGACACGATCATCTTCGTGACCTTCGGCGTGATCGTGGTGACGCTGGTCGTGCAGGGGCTGCTGCTGCCGCCGATAGTGCGCTGGGCGGACCTGCCGCAGGACACCCGGATCACCCGGGAACACCACCTCGCGAACACGGTCGCCGCGCAGGAGGCGCTCACCGCGTTGCCGGACGTGGCCGAGGCGCTCGACATCGATCCGCACATCGTGGAGCGGCTGCGACGCGAGTACGCCAAGCACCTGCGCGTCCTGCAGGCGAACGCGAACGCCGACGGAGACGGCGAGGGCGTCGAGGACGAGGAGGCTCTCCGCTACGACCGGCAGTACACCGAACTGCGCCTCGCGATGCTCGCACGCAAGCGGGCCACGGTGCTCAGGCTGCGCAACGAGCGGCGCATCGACGACAGCGTTCTGCTACGGGTCCAGTCCAAGCTCGACCTCGAGGAACTTCGGCTGTCCCGCCGCAGCACGCTCGGATGACTCGGACAAGGGGCCTCAGGCCTCTTGCACCGCGATGTCCTCGGCCGCGAACTGTTCACGCTGGGTGGCCGCCCACGAGGCGAGCAGCTTGAGCGCGTCGGCGGTCGGCGAGCCGGCGGCCGCCGTGTACACGCTGAGCACGAGACCGGGCTCGCTGGGCAGATCCAGCGACTCGAAGTTCAGGTCGAGGTCGCCGACGACGGGGTGGTGGATGCGCTTCAGACCGCTGCGGTGGTACTTCACGTCGCGGGAGGCCCAGCGCTGCCGGAACAGCTCGCTCTGCGTGCACAGCTCGCCGACGAGCCTGATCAGCTCCGGATCGTGCGGCGTGCGCCCGGCCTGGAGCCGGAGCATCGCCGCCACGTCGTGCGCGATCTTGTCGTAGTCCCGAAAGAACTCCCGCGCCGCCGGGTTCAGGTAGGTGATGCGGATCAGGTTCGCCGGCGGTCCTGGGCCGTCGAGCACGGGTGCGTAGAGCGCGCGGGCGAGATTGTTCATGAGGATGATGTCGTGGCGGCCGTTGCGCACCCAGGCGGGCGCGTCGGTGATCGCGTCGAGTACCTGCTTGACGGCCGGGCGGACGTTGCCGACCGTTTTGTCGGGCCTTTTGCGGCTGGGTCCGGCGGCGCGGGCCAGGTCGAAGAGGTACTCGCGCTCGGCGTCGTCGAGCTTGAGGGTGGTGGCGACGGCGTCGAGCACACTCTCGGAGACTCCGGCGAGATTGCCGCGCTCAAGGCGCACGTAGTAGTCGACCGACACCCCGGAGAGCATCGCGACCTCCTCGCGGCGCAGTCCGGCCACGCGGCGGTTGCCGCCGTAAACCGGCAGGCCGGCCTGCTCGGGCGTGATCCGTGCGCGCCGCGAGCTGAGGAACTCGCGGACTTCCGCTCGTGTGTCTGCTGCTGCTCCCATGTCTCCCACCGTAAGCCGGGGCACGGTGCCACGGGGGGATCCCCGCGGCACCGGCCGGATGGTCAGCTCAGAGGTTGACCATCTTCAGGTGTACCTCGCCGTACCGGTCGCCCGCCACGCCGACGGTGTCCACCAGCGCGTTCAGGTCGGCGATGTCGTCGGCCGACAGCGCCAGCGCCGTGGCGCCCGCGTTCTCGTCGATCCGCTCGCGCCGGCGGGTGCCGGGGATCGGCACGATGGACGGGCCCTGCGCGAGCAGCCAGGCCAGGGAGACCTGCGCGGGCGTGGCCTCACGCGCGTCCGCGAGGGCGCGGACGTGGTCGATCAGCGCCTGGTTCGCGGCGAGGTTCTCGGCGGCGAAGCGCGGTACTCCGGCGCGGATCTCGCCGGGTGCGAAGGTGGCGTCCGCGGCGACGGTGCCGGTGAAGAAGCCCCGGCCGAGCGGGCTGAACGGCACGAAGCCGATGCCCAGCTCCGCGCACGTCGGCAGCACCTCGGCCTCGGGGTCGCGGGTCCACAGCGAATACTCGCTCTGCAGCGCGGTGACCGGGAACACGGCGTGCGCGCGGCGGATCGTCCCGGCGCCCGCCTCGGACAGGCCGAAGTGCTTGACCTTGCCGGCCGCGACCAGTTCGCCCACGGTGCCCGCGACGTCCTCGATCGGGACGTCCGGGTCGACGCGGTGCTGGTAGAACAGGTCGATGTGCTCCGCGCCGAGGCGCTTGAGGGAGGCGTCGGCGACGCTGCGGATATGCGCAGGCCGCGAATTCGTGCCCTTCATCTGTCCGTCGACGATGTCCCAGCCGAACTTGGTGGCCAGCACGACCTGGTCCCTGATCGGCGCGATCGCCTCGCCGACGAGCTCCTCGTTGACGTAGGGGCCGTACACCTCGGCGGTGTCGATGAAGGTGACGCCGTGCTCGACGGCGTAACGCAGCACGCCGATCATGTCGTTGCGGTCGCCCGGATTCGGGCCGTAGGACTGCGACATCCCCATCGCGCCCAGCCCGATGGCGGATACTTCGAGGCCCTGGCCGAGTGTTCTCGTGTGCATCTGTATCTGCCCTCTGCTCTCAGTGCTCTCAGTAGCCGGTCTTGGTGCCGTAGTACGTGGGCTTGCGCGGCGTGTAGTGCTCCTCGATCGCCGCGATCTCCTCGCCGGTCAGCGCCACGTCGAGGGCTGCGACCGCGTCGTCCACGTGCCGTGTCTTGGTGGCGCCGATGATGGGCGCGGACACCGCCGGGTTGTGCAGCACCCAGGCCAGCGCGACCTGCGCCATCGGGATGCCGCGTGCCTCGGCGATGGCCTGGCCCGCGTCGACCGTGCCCTTGTCCGATTCCAGGAACAGCGGCGTGCCTGCCGAATCCGTGCTCGGCCTGCTCAGGCCGCGCGTCGTGCCGCGCTCACCCCAGGGGCGGGCCAGCAGGCCGCCGCCCAGCGGAGACCACGGGATCGAGCCGACGCCCTGGTCGGCCAGCAGGCCGAACATCTCCCGCTCCTCCTCGCGCGCGATCAGGCTGTACTGGTCCTGCATCGAGACGAACTTCGTCCAGCCGTGCAGCTCCGCGGTGTACTGCATCTTCGAGAACTGCCAGGCCCACATCGACGAGGCTCCGAGATAGCGGACCTTGCCCGCCTTCACGACGTCGTGCAGCGCCTCCATCGTCTCCTCCACCGGAGTCTCCGGGTCGAAGCGGTGGATCTGGTAGAGGTCGATGTAGTCCGTGTCGAGCCGGGCCAGCGAGGCGTCGACCTGCTCGAAGACCGCCCGCCGGGACAGGCCGCGCGCGCCGGGGCCGGTGCCCATCGGGGCGAACAGCTTCGTCGCCAGCACGACCTGATCCCGGCTGGTGTACTTGCGGATCGCCTCGCCGGTGATCTCCTCGCTGGTGCCCGCGGCGTAGACGTTCGCGGTGTCCCAGAACGTGATGCCCAGCTCCACGGCCTGCCGGAAGAGCGGCTCGGCGGCGTCGGCGTCCAGCGCCCAGTCGCGACCGGCGCCGGGACGGCCGAAGCTCATGCAGCCCAGGGCGATCCTGCTGACCTTCAGCCCCGAGCTTCCAAGACGGGTGTACTCCATGATGTGTCCCCTTACTTGTCCCCCCTCAGTCTTGCCCACTCCCGACCGGGTGTGGGAGACCCTGTTCTGCCGGGTACCAGCGTTCCCCCCTTCAGGTGTCGCTGAGACGAGCGGCCTGGTTCCGCAGGGCCGTCACCATCGCCTGCGCCTGGGCGGAGAGGCGCGGCCGGGTCACGACGACGGTCGCGCGGCCGGGCCAGTGGCTGTCGGTGACGGCCACGGTCCGTACGCCCGCGGGCAGGGCCGGCAGCGCCAGGTCGGGGATGACGGTGATGCCCAGGCCCGCCGCGACCAGGCCGAGGCGCGTCGACCAGGTGCGTGCGGCGTGGGCGATGTGCGGCTCTGGGAGGGTCGGCCAGGCTCCGAATTGCGGCTCGCCCGCCGCGCCGACCCCGGCGATCCAGTGCTCCCGAGCCAGGTCCGACACGGTGACGGTGTCGCGGCCCGCGAACCGGTGCGTGTCCGGGACGACCACCCGAAGATCGCCCTGGAGCAGCGTGGTCTGCCGCAGATCGCTCAGGTCGTAGTCCGGCAGCCCGTGGCCGACCCCGATGACCGCCACCTCAAGCCGGCTCGTCCGCAGCCGCCGGAGCAAGGCGGGCGTCGAGGCCTCCTCCAGGACGATGGCGAGACCCGGATGGTCGGAGGTCACCTGCGTCATCGCCCGTGGGACCAGCGCCATCGCGGCGGTGGGGTAAGCGCCGATCGTGAGTCGGCCCGCGAGCCGGTCGCGTAGACCGGCGAGTTCGTGTTCGGTCGCCGCGAGGTCGGCGAGGATCTCCGTCGCACGGCGCACGAGCACCTGGCCCGCCGGTGTGAGCGCGACGCCCCGGCGGCTGCGGTCGAAGATCGGCGCTCCGGCTGCCGCCTCCATCGCGGCGACCTGGCGGGAAATGGCCGACTGCGTGTAGCCGAGCGTCTCGGCGGCCCGGGTGAACGACCCCGTAGCCGCGACCTGGTGAACGATGCGCAGGCCGGTGACGGTGAACTCGGGCATGGTCGGAGGCTAGCATGCGCTTTTGTCATGGATACGGTGCTTAATCATCGTTGGACTGCATGGCTCGAGGAGAGCACGCTGGAGGCATGACACAACAATTCACACGAGATGAACTCGTGGCACGTCTGGTCCGCGCCGGTGAGCTGGACGTGTCGGGCGAGGAGCCGACGGCGCCGTATTTCGACACGGAGAAGTTCCGCTTCCACGGGCCGGACGGCTTCGAGGCCGACTTCGCCGGGCTCGACGCCTATTTCGTATCGGTACGCGAGGCCTTCGACGACCTGTCGATCCGGCGCGGCGTCGTGGTGGCCGAAGGCGACCAGATCGCCTGCCAGACGTGGATCGAGGGCACCTTCGTCCGCGAGTTCACCCAGTCACCGGTCGGCCCGCAGCCGCCCAACGGCGAGCACATCGTGTTCGACATGATCAACATCTTCCGCTTCGACGACCGGGGACGCATCGTCGAGGAGTGGGTGCGCATCGACAACCGCAGCCTGCTGCGCCAGCTCGGCGCCTAAGCAGACTGACGGGACACGGACGCGAACCCCCGTCATCCTCGCTGTGCGTGGCTTCGGGGACGTGAAGCGCCGCTCCGGCGAACGCTCCCACGGCGCCGGTTTCGGCGGGTGCCGACGATGCGGTTCGTGTGGTGCGCGGCGAGGAATTCGGCGACGGAGGCGGACCAGCCGAACTGCTCGGCGCGGGCGCGGGCCTGCGCCCGGCGGTCCGCTTCCGGCTCGGCGAGCAGTTTCCTGACCCCCTCGACGAACGCCTCCCCGGTGGCGGCCACGCCGCCCTCGCCGACGACCTCGCTGACCCCGCCCCGAGTGCTGGCGACGACCGGCGTGCCGCAGGCCAGGGATTCGAGTGCGGAGAGGCAGAACGTCTCGATCGGGCCGGGAGCCAGGGCGATGTCCGCGGAGGCCAGCAGTGCCGCGAGGTCCCGGCGGTCGTGCACGAATCCGACGAAGCGCACGGGCAGCCCCGTGGCCGACGCGCGCTTCTCCATCCGCTCCCGCAGCACACCGCTTCCCGCCACCACCAGCACCGCCGGCACGCCGGAGTCCTGGAGCAGCTCCAGCGCGTCAAGTGCCCGCTCCGGCTCCTTCTCCGGGGCGAGTCGGCCGGCGTAGACGATCAGCACCTGGTCGTGGGCCGCGTACCGATCGCGCAGCTCACGGTCGTAATGCGCGGGGGAGAAAGTCTCCAGATCGACGCCCAGCGGAATGCGCAGCAGGTTGTCGACCTGGAGCCGCTCGAACTCCGAGGCGGCCCACCGCGTGCAGCACACGATCCGGTCGTAGTCCCGCGCCGAGCGCCGATTGGCGAAGTCGCTGAACGGAACGGCGGCGCGGGCGAGGACCGGCGGCAGCATGGCCAGCCGGGCGGTCAGGCTCTCGTGCGAGATCATCATGGTCGGGATACCGCGCCGCCGCGCCCAAGCCCCGGTCCACCGCAGCGTCGAACGGTCGGAGACCTCGAGCCGATCCGGAGCCAGCTCCTCGAGCAGCTTGATGACCGGCCCGCGGCGCACCAGCATCCGCCGGTTCCCGGCCGTCGGCGTCCCCGGCAGGGTGATGACCCGGCCCTGATCGGTGATCACATCGCTGTGCCCGGTCCCGGGCACGATCAGGATCGCTTCATGGCCCGCCTTCACGTACCCGTTGCCGAGTCCGTGCAGCGCGGTCCGCAACCCGCCCGATTCCGCGGAGACGAAGTTCGCGACGCGCACGATCCGCATGCCTCACAGCCCCCTTGACCGGTGTGATCTCTCAGAGCTTCTGAACTATGCCAGGGGGAGGTATAGAGAGCATGGACATCAGTCGAATCCCGGGTACGTCACTGGTGCGACAGGGCGCGGTCCGATACGCGGGCGACCGGCGGCGTCGCCGGGAAGCGTACGTGTGCGATCAGGCCGCCGCCGAGTCTGGGGCGTAGTTCGAGGGTGGCGCCGTGGGTGTTCGCGACGGCTTCGACGATGGCCAGTCCTAGGCCGAGGCCGGTCGGCGGGTGCCCGGGGTTGCCGCGTGAGCCGGGGTGCGGGTGGGTGAGCCTGTTGGCGCCGAGCCGCTGGAAGGGCTGGGTGAGGCGGGCCGCGTCCTCGGTCGGGATCAGCGGCCCGGTGTTGATGACCGTCAGCACGACGCGCCCCTGCCGTGTTCCGGTGCTCACCTCGATGCGACCGCCGGGAACGTTGTGGCGCAACGCGTTGTCGAGCAGGTTCGCGACGAGGCGTTCGGCCAGTTGCGCACTGCCGTCCACCGGCGCCGGGTCGAGATCGGCCTCGACGGCCAGGCCGAGCCGCTTCGCTTCCTCACTGCGGGAGGCGAGGGCCGTGTCGACCAGCTCGGCCAGGTCGAAGGGGGTACGGGTGCTGAGACCGGCCTGGCCGCGGGCGAGTACAAGCAGGGACTCGATGAGCCGGTTCTGCTGGTCTCCCGAGGCGATGACGCGTTCGTGGGCCTGTTTGAGTGACTCCACGGTGGCCTCCGGGTCGGCGAGCGCGACCTGGCTCAGCACCCGCTGGCGGGCCAGCGGGGAACGCAGTTCGTGCGAGGCGTTGGCGATGAACTGGCGCTGGGCCTGGAAGGTCGCCTCGAGCCGGGCGAGCAGCGCGTCGATCGTGGCGCCCAGTTCCTTGATCTCGTCGTCGGGGCCGCTGAGGCTGAGCCGCTCGTGCAGGCTGGTGGCGGAGATCTGCCGGGTCGCCTTGATGATCGTGCGTACCGGCCGCAGGATCCGGCCCGCGGCGATCCAGCCGAGCGCGATCGAGAGGGCGGCCATGATGCCGAGCGCGATACCGGCTTGGATCAGGAACTGGTGCAGCAAGCTGCCGGCCTGGGCCTGCGCGACCGCGGCGAGTTGGATGACGACCGCGTTCGCCTGGGAGCGCGTGAGGCCGAGCGACTCGACCTCGAACGCCGCGCTGGCGCCGGTCGGGCGGATGCTGGTCCCTTCGATGATCGGGCTCGCCGCGGACGTGGACCTGCCGGTAGCGCCGAAAACGGTGCCCGTGGCGCCGGACTGGCTTATTCCGACTGCTCCGGAAGTGCCACCGGTGCTGCGCAGCACGAGTGCGTAGGTGATCGCGAGCAGGGCGATCCCGGCGAGGAGGAACAGGCCTCCGTAGAGGAGCGTCAGCCGGAGTCGGACCGTGTGCCTCGGCCGGTTCAGGACTCGTCGCACGGCTGATCGCCTCCGATTCGGTATCCGGCCTTGGCCACGGTTTCGATCTGGGGCGGGTTGCCGAGTTTGGTCCGCAGCCTGCTGATCGTGATCTTGACGGCGCTGGTGAGCGGGTCGGCCGCCTCGTCCCACACCCGTTCGAGCAGTTCCTCGGCCGGCACGGCGCGGTCCCCGGACGCGAGCAGCAGCTCCAGCACGCCGAACTCCTTGGGTGCGAGGTCGAGCTGCCGCTCGCCGCGCCAGGCCAGGCGCCGCGCGCTGTCCACGGTGAGATCGCCGCGGCGCAGCACCGGGGGCACGGCCGGCTGGGCGCGGCGCCAGAGCGCGCCGATCCGGGCGACCAGCACCGGAAAGTCGAAGGGCTTGGGCAGGTAGTCGTCGGCGCCTCGGGTGAGGCCGTCGACCAGGTCCTCGGCGCTGCCCGCGGCCGTGAGCATCAGGACCCTGCTGCGGCAGCCGGCCGCCACAAGCTCGGCGCAGACCTGGTCGCCGTGCACCTCGGGCAGGTCGCGGTCGAGCACGATCACGTCGTATCCGTTGAACAGGGCCCGCTCGAGGCCGGAGCGGCCGTCGAACGCCACGTCCACGGCCATTCGGTTCCGGCGCAGGCCGAGCGCCACGGTCTCGGCCAGCTCTTCGTCGTCGTCGATCACCAGTATGCGCACTGCTGCCGCACCCGACCCTTTCTCCGCCGCCGTGACCGCCCGGGCACGGGACCCCAGGATTGCCTGCCGGGGGTTTCCTCTCGGTTTCATGAGTCTGCCATGAGGTTGATCTGCGGCGCCGCCGGGCGAAACCGGGCCGAAACCCGGGACGGCCTAAACCGGTCTCGACAACCCGGCACCTCGTCAGGGTTCGTATCCGCAGGCTGCGCTATCGCCGCCTGCCACCGGAAGGACGCACATGCTCCTGTTCACCTACATGCACCGTGAGCTGCGACATCGGCTGAGGCAGACGATCTTCGTCGCGGTCGGCCTGGCCGTCGGGATCGGCCTGGTGCTGACCGTCGCGGCGACCTCGGCCGGCGTACGCACCGCCCAGAGCAAGGTCCTGGCCTCGCTGTACGGGCTCGGCACGGACATCACCGTGAGCAAGACGCCCACGAACTCGGGCCAGCAGAGCTCCGGCAGCGGGGCGGTCACCCCGCAGGGCAACCCGATGCAGGCCATCGACATGCTGGTGAACGGGAACCCGGCCACCTTCAACCCCTCCGCGGTCTCGCAGCTCGAGAAGCTGAACGGCGTGGCGGGGGCGGAAGCGGAGCTGCCCCTGAACGACCTCAAGGCGCCCGCCCCGACCGGGACGGGAGGCTCGGCCCAGCTCTCGGCGCCGACCATCTTCAACGTGGACGGAGTGGACCCCGGTCACGCGGACCTCGGGACGCTCGGACAGGCGAGGCTCCTCTCGGGGCGCGGGTTCCGGGCCGGGGACGCGAGCGCGGACGTGGCGGTGGTCGATGCGACGTACGCCAAGCAGAACAAGCTGAAGGTCGGCTCGACGATCACGCTCGCGAAGACGTCCTTCAAGGTGGTGGGCATCGTGCAGCAGGCCGCGGGCGCGGCGCAGCAGGTCTTCATCCCGATCGCCCGCGCGCAGGCCCTGGCCGGTCTCAAGAACCAGGCCGGCACGATGTACGTGGCGGCCGCGAGCTCGGCGGACGTGGACCAGGTGGCCAAGGAGATCACCTCGACGCTGCCCTGGGCCACGGTCACCACGTCCGCCAGCCTGGCCGACGAGGTCACCGGCTCGCTGGCGAACACCTCGAAGCTGGCCAACGACCTCGGCCGCTGGGTCGCGATCGCCGCGCTGGCGGCGGCGTTCGCCCTGGCCGTGCTGCTGACCTCGGCGGCCGTGGCCCGCCGGGTGCGCGAGTTCGGCACCCTCAAGGCGCTCGGCTGGCGCACCCGCAGCATCGTCGTCCAGGTGCTCGGCGAGTCGATCGCCGTGGGCGTGGTCGGCGGAGCGCTCGGAGTGGGCCTCGGGTACGGCGGCGCGGCGCTGGTCGACGCGATCGCGCCCACGCTCAGCGCCGCGCTGCCGTCGAATTCGGCCGGCGCCGGTTCGGGCGCGCAGGCGGTGACCGGCGGCACCACCTCGGCCGCCGGAGCCCCCGTGTCGACGACGGTCAGTTCGCCGTCGGCCCCGAGCAGCGTCACCGTGCACTTCGGTGCGCACATCGCCCTGGACGTCGTGCTGCTGGCCCTGCTGCTGGGGGTCGCGGGCGGAGTCCTCGCCGGGGGCTTCGGCGGCTGGCGCGCCGCCAGGCTCCGTCCGGCCGCCGCGTTCCGTCGGGTAGCGTAAAGGAGCTGATGAGAAATGTACGAGCTGACCGGAGTGGGTAAGGATTTTCAGAAGGGCAACAGGACGGTCGCCGCGATCCGCCCGATGAACCTGCGGATCGAGGACGGCGAATGGCTGGCGATCCAGGGACCGACCGGCCACGGCAAGACGACGCTGCTGCACCTGCTGGGCGGTCTCGACCGGCCGACGCAGGGCAAGGTCGAGTACGACGGCCAGAACCTGACGGCGCTGAGCGAGGCGAAGGTCACCCGGATCAGGGCGCGGCAGATCGGCTTCGTCTTCCAGACCTTCAATCTGATCCCGACGCTCAGCGCGGCGGAGAACGTGGAAACGGCCCTGGCGCCGCTCGGGATCGCCGGGCCGGCCCGACGTGAACGCTCGTTGCGCGCCCTGGAGCGGGTCGGCCTGGCCGACCGGGCGCGCCATCTGCCGAGCGAGCTCTCCGGAGGCCAGCAGCAGCGCGTCGGCATCGCGCGGGCGCTGGTCAAGGAGCCGAAGGTGCTGCTCGCCGACGAGCCGACGGGCAATCTGGACGAGGACACCCGCGACGAGATCATCGCCCTGCTCGAGGAGTCGTGGCGGGAGACGGGTCTGACGCTGATCCTGGTGACCCACGACAGTTCGATCGTCAGGCGCGCGCAGCGCAAGGCCACGATGCGCAAGGGGCTGCTCACGATCTCCAGCCCCGCCCCGACCCCGCCCGGCCAGGGCGTGAAACGGGCGTAGAACGGGCGTAGTCGGCGCAACCGGCCGGCCGTAGGCGGAGCGAGGTCCGTGGACTCGCTCCGCCTACGGCCGGTCAACGACGCCTGTGATGTTTCCTAAGCCCATTTGGTCCCCCACTCCGCCAGTGCCCGCAGCACCGGACGGAGCTCCTCTCCGGCGTCGCGGGTGAGGTGGTACTCGAAGCGTGGCGGCCGCTCGGAGTACTGGCGTCGCTCGATCACGCCGACGGTCTCGAGTTTGCGGAGTCGGTCGGCCAGGACGTCCGGGGACACGCCGGTGAACCTGGCGATCTGCTGGAACCGGTGCACGCCGTAGCTGATCTCCCTGATCGCCAGGAGCGTCCCGCGCTCTCCGAGGATCCGCAGCGACGAGGTGATGGGGCACGCCCGCGGGGAGTTCGGCAGCCAGGACGGCGGGGACGGCGGGGACGGCGCCGGATCACGGCGAACCGCTTCGGCTCCCGCGCGAAGCGCCTGCAGTTCCGCACCTCGGCGGCGCCGGTACGCGGTCTGCCTGCACGCGGCCGAACAGGTGCGCCGCGGGCGTCCGCCGCGCTGGTCCAGTTCCGCGCCGCAGATCTCGCAGTCCGCCATCCCGGCCTCGCAATCGTCACGCGACAAAAGAGGGCTCGTTCCACACCGTGAAGAGCCACTTTACCTGCGTATTTTAGCGCAGCCGCGAGGATTCGCCGTCTGGTCTGGCCCGGGGTGAGTTGTCTGTCCCGAGTGACCTCCGTAGGTTCCGCGGCATCGAGATCCGCGCCTAGCAAGGGGGACGATGTATGTCCGAAGTTGGCTCGACCACACGATCGGCCGATCCAGACAGCGCCGCGCGCAGCGGGGCCCGGCGGGCACTGCTGCTCGGCAGTCTGGGCATGTTCGTGGTCGCACTCGACACCACCATCGTGAACATCGCCTTCACGACGATCGCCGGTAGTCTGCACGCCTCGACCGGACGGCTGGCGTGGGTGCTCAACGCCTACAGCCTCGTCTTCGCGGCCCTGTTGATTCCGGCCGGATGGGTGGCCGACAGGTACGGGCGCAAGCGGGTCTTTCTAGCCGGGCTGGTGGGGTTCGCCGCGATGAGCGCTCTGTGTGCGGCCGCGCCAGATGTCGGGGTTCTGATTGCCGGGCGCGGGCTGCAGGCCGTGTTCGCGGCGCTGGTGGTGCCGAGTTCGCTGGCGCTGATTCTGCAGGAGTTCCCGCCCGCGCAGCGCCCGATGGCGGTCGGGACCTGGGGCTCGATGGGGGCGGTGGCCGCGGCGCTGGCCCCGACCGCGGGCGCGTTGCTCACCGAGTACGCGTCCTGGCGGTGGATTTTCCTGATCAACGTTCCGATCGCCGCGGGCATGGCATTCTTCGGCTCGCGGGTGCTGCGGGAGACGCGCGCACCGGCCACGTCCCGGTTCCCCGACCCGGTCGGAGCGGTGCTGGTCGCGGCGATACCCGCGCTGCTGAGCCTCTCCCTCTTGCAGGGCCCTTACTGGGGGTGGTCCGACCCGAGGGTCATCGGCGGGTTCGTGCTCGGATTCGCACTGCTGCCGGTTTTCCTGTGGCGCTGCTGGACCGCGGCCAACCCGGTGATGGACCTGGCTCTGTTCAAGGAACGCCAGTTCCGGCTCGTCAACGCGGGCACGCTGCTGTTCGCCACGGCGTTCTTCGGGCTCCTGCTCAGCGGAGTCGTCTTCCTGCAAACCGACTGGCACTACTCCGCGTTGCGCTCCGCGCTCGCCACCGCTCCCGGCCCGCTCGTCGTCATCGTGCTCGCCCGGCCCGCCGGCAGGATGGCCATCCGCCTCGGCCACCGGCGCGTGCTGCTGGCCGGCGCGGTGGCATGGTTTCTGGGAGCCGGCCTGCTCGCCATCCAGGCAGGCGGTTCCGCGCACTGGGCCGCCGACTGGCTGCCGGGCACGATTCTCATCGGCATCGGCGCCGCGTTGACGCTGCCCATCCAGCCCGGTGCGGCCGCCAAGTCCCTGCCGCCGCGGCAATTCGCGGTCGGCTCCGCGATCAACGCGAGTTTCCGGCAACTCGGCGCGGTCCTCGGCGTGAGCATCTTTGTGGCCGTACAGAGCTCGGCGGGCCCCGCCACGTACGTCGATGCCTTTCACCACGTCTGGTGGACCTTCGCGGCCCTGGGACTCGCCGCGGGTCTCGTCGTCTGCCTATGAGTCGACTTGCGCCCAGGACTGTCTTCGGTCCTGGGCGCAAGTCCGGTGGGACGTTGCCTGGCTACTTCGAGGCCATGGTCGGGAAGACCAGCGAGGCCCGGCCGATGACGTGACTGTCGATCTCGAAGTTGAACAGGGCGGCGCTGATGGTCGAGCCGAACCCGGTGGTGGACTCGTTCAGGGCGGTGATGGTGATGTAGTAGTCGTGGATGCCGGAGCCTGCGGGCGGGGCCGCGCCGATGTAGCGGGGCATGCCGGCGTCGCCGTCGAGCTGGATCGCTCCGGCGGGCAGGGTGGTGGAGTCGAGCGCGCCCGCGTTCTCCGGCAGGGACGTGGTGGTGCCCGGGATGTCCTCGACGGTCCAGTGGGTGAAGCCGCTTCCGGTGGGCGCTTCCGGGTCGTACATCGAGACCACGAAGCTCTTGGTGCCCTTCGGGAAGCCGTACCAGGACAGTTCCGGCGAGATGTCCTTGCCGCCGGGCACCCCGAACACGCCCGACCACTGGGCGAGCGGCAGCGCGTGCCCGTCGCGCACGGTGGTGCTGTACGCCGTGAAGCCCGGGACCTTCGGCAGGAACTCGTACGGGTTGGGCAGGTCGCGGTGGTGCGACGAGCCGTCGTGGTCCTTGGCCGAGACCGACTTGCTACTCGCGACGGCGCTCCCGGTGCCGGCGGCGTAGACGGCGCCCACGCCGAGCCCGAGCGCCGCGGTGGCAGCGGCGACCCTCAGCTTGTTGATCTTCATTTCGCGCAATCCTTCCCCACGATCCGAATGACCGTCAGACGGCGGCCCAAGCGCCTTCGGCCTGTGACTTCGTGCCGTTCGGCGCCTGAGGAGGATCGTGCCGGATAGGATTCCATATGTCCAAGAACTGGATTCAATCATTTCAATAAGTCGAGTGCATGGTAGGAGAAGAGCCCCATGGCCGGAGAGAAAGACCTTCGCACGCTGCTCGCCACGATGAGCCCACAGCTCAATCCGGGAGAGTACGTGTACACCGTCGCCCCCGACGGACGTGTGCCCGCCGGGGTGCGCCCCGTCGTCACCGTCGCCGAGGAGGAGGGTCTTACGCTCGTCGTGCCGAGGCAGGACGCCGACCGGGCCGGCCTCGCCTACGACTACGTCGCCGGCTGGATCACCTTGCGCGTGCACTCAGCGCTCGAGGCCGTCGGCCTCACGGCGGCCGTCGCCGAGGAGGAGGGTCTGACGCTCGTCGTGCCGAGGCAGGACGCCGACCGGGCCGGCCTCGCCTACGACTACGTCGCCGGCTGGATCACCTTGCGCGTGCACTCAGCGCTCGAGGCCGTCGGCCTCACGGCGGCCGTCGCCGAGGCCATGGCCCGGAACGGGATCAGCTGCAACGTGGTCGCCGGCTTCCACCACGATCATCTGTTCGTCCCGCACGCCGACGCGTTCCGGGCCCGGGATGCTCTGGAAATGCTCACCCGCTGACCGGGCGCAATCGGCTACAGATCCGGTCCGTCGGGCCAGTCGGTGCCGTACTCGCGAGCGTAGAGCTGCGTGGCTTCGATCTGGACCACGGTCGAGACACGGCTCAACGTCCAGTAGTAGCCGATGACGTGGAGAAGCTCGACGATTTCCCGTTCGGACAGGACGCCGCGCAGGGCGGTGAAGAGCTCATCGGAGACGTGCGGGCCGGTCACGACCGCGGCGGTGAACTGGAGGACCGCCTGGTCCGGTTCGGACAGAGCGGCATTGGTGTGGTCGTGATCGCGGATGAGCTTGCGAGTCGTCTCGGTGACTCCGGCGGCCTCGGAGATCGGCTCGTGCTGCGTCCATACGAAGGCTGACTCCGTGTGCGCGGCAAGGGCGAGGATCGCCAGTTCGCGGGTGCGGGCCGGGAGTTCGAGCGAGGTGTACAGGGCTCGGGCGAGACCGAGGAGCGGCTGCACCGTGGCAGGTGAGTGCGACAGCGTGGTGAACATGGCATCGGGTGGCAGGGTGGCCAGGAACCGTGCGACATCGTCGGGGATCGAGTTCGGGTCAGGGTCGTTCAAACGCGGCATCGGTCATGTCCTCCTTGGTCAGGTCGTCAGTCGGATCAGTTCGTTGACGTCCGGCTGGTGTTCGAGGTCTCTGGTGAGCGCGATGAGCCGTCGCGCCGCGGTCGGCGGGATGAGCCCGTCGATGAGGGAGCTGAATTTGGCTTCTACCGCTTCGGATCTCCCGGGGGTGTCGGGGTGTCCGCGGAAGCCGTGCTGGAGGTGGGACAGGACCGTGCCGTCCCGGAAGGTGATCTCGATCCGGGCGCTGAGGATGGGGGCGTCGGGTCCGAAATCGTCGGCGTACGGCGCGACCTTGTCGATGACGCTCGCGATGTCGGGCCGCGTCCAGAGCGCGGGATTCAGGTAGTCGGCGGGTGTGTTGCCGCCGTGCACGAGCATGAGCGCGATGCCGAACGCGGTGCTGAACTGCGCTGAGACGGCGTCCGTCGGATGCGTGGTCGTCGCGCCGTGGCCGATCGCGATGGCGGGCAGGCCGACCTTGATCCGGGTGATGTCCCGCCAGTCGAATCCGTGCGAGTCGATGAGGCCGCGTAGGCCTTCCAGGACGGTGGCGGCCGAACCGATGGTGGGGTACATGCGGAACGCAGTGTCGACAATATGGAAGCGATCCCATGTGCTGTCGAGCATGGTTGGAACGGCGTCGTCGCCCGTGAAGAGGCGGTAGATCCCTCGCTTGCCTTCGAAAATGGTCAGCGGTCCGGTCAGGCCCTGGTGCGCGAGGATCGCGGCCTGGGCGCCGAGGCGGGCAGCAGAGCCGGAGTGCATGCGCTTGACCTCGCCGCCGCCGAACTCGTACTCCATGCCGCCTCCCGCATCGCTTCCGGCGACGGCGAGCGCGTGGGCGAGTTGGGTCGCGGTAAGGCCGAGCAGTTTGCCGCTGGTCGCCGCTGCCCCGAAGGTGCCCAGGATCTTGGAGCCGTGCCAGCCGCGGCCCACCATCCTGGCGACCGAAGTGCTGCCGAGGATCGACATGACCTGCGCGCCCGCGACGACGGCGGTGATGACCTCGCGTCCTGCCGCACCGGTCTTCTCCGCGAACGCGAGCGCGGGCGGCACGACGTGCGAGCCGATGTGGGCCGCGTACATGTGCACGTCGTCGAACTCAGTGCTGCCGGCGAGCGCGCCGTTGGCGAACGCGGCGTACGGCGCCGTGGTGCGGATCGCAGTGTGCAAGATCGTACTCTGCGGCGCGGCGCGCATCTCGTCGACGAGTCGGAGCTCCGGCTGGACGTTCGGGAGCGTGGCGCCGTGGATTTGCAGGCCGAGCTGATCGAGGATCAGTATTTTCGCCGCGTCGACGGCGGGCGCGGGGATCCGGTCGTAGTCCAGCTCCGCGACCCAGTCGGCCAACTGGGTCGCGAGCGTGTGCTGAGTCGCCATCAGCGCTGGATGGACTTGATTTCGGTGAACTCCTCGACGCCGACGCGGCCGAACTCGCGGCCGTTGCCCGACTGCTTGTAGCCGCCGAACGGGGCGAGCGGGTTGAACTGCCCCGCGTTGACGTCGACCTGGCCGGTCCGCATCCGCTTCGCCACCGCCAGCGCCCGGTCAGGCTCGCCGAAGACGGCGCCGGCCAGACCGTAGACGCTGTTGTTCGCGATCGCGACGGCCTCGTCCTCGTCGTCGTACGCGATGACGGACAGGACCGGGCCGAAGATCTCCTCCTGCGCGATCACCGAGTCCGGATCGACGTCCGCGAACACGGTCGGCCGGATGTACGCCCCGTGCTCGAGGCCGGGCACGCGGCCGGGACCGCCCAGCACGAGGGTCGCCCCGTCGGCGATGCCGCGCTCGATGTACCCGTTGACCCGCGCCCACTGCTTCTCGGACGCGAGCGGGCCGACGAGCGTCGTCTCCTCGTTCGGATCGCCGACCGTGTACGCCTCGGCGCCCTGCTTGATCAGGCGCAGGATCTCGTCCTGCTGCGACGCGGGCACGATCATGCGCGTCCACGCGCCGCAGATCTGGCCGCTGTTCGTGAAGGCGCTGCGCAGCGTCGAGGTGACGGCGAGCTCCAGATCGGCGCCCTCGAGAACGACGCTCGCCGACTTGCCGCCCAGTTCGAGCGCGACCCGCTTGACCGTGCCGGCGGCCAGGGCGCTGATGCGCTTGCCGACGCCGGTGGACCCGGTGAAGCTGATCATGTCGACGTCGGGATGGGTCACGATCGCCTCGCCGACGACCGGTCCGGTGCCGTACACGATGTTGAACACGCCGTCGGGCAGGCCCGCGTCGGCGGTGGCCCGCGCGAGGATGGGCGCGGTGAGCGGGGCGAGCTCGGCGGGCTTGTAGACGATGGTGTTGCCGGCCAGCAGCGCCGGGGCCAGCTTGGTGATGATCTGCTGGAGCGGGAAGTTCCACGGGGTGATCGCGCCGACGACGCCGATCGGCTCCCGCACGACGAGCGAGTTGCCGATCTCCTCGCTCCACGGGAAGTCCGCGGCGAGCCCGGCGACCGTCGCGGCGACGACCGGCGGGAGGCCGGCCTGGCCGAAGCGCGAGAGCATGATGGGAGAGCCGATCTCGGCGGTGACGGCCGCGGCGATCTCCTCGGCGCGCTCGGTGAGCTGCTGCGCCAGGTTCCCGATGATGCGGGCGCGCTCGGCCGGCGCCGTGGCCGCCCACCCGGCGAACGCGGCGCGCGCCGCGGCGACGGCGGCCTCGGCATCCTGCGCCGTGCCGCCGGGGATGGTCGCGACCACCGCTCCGTCGACCGGGCTCACGACCTCGATCCGCTGCTCGCCACCGGGGGCGAGCTTCCCGTTGATCCAGTGTCCGGCGATGCTCAGTCCAGTCTGTGTCTCTGTCATGAACACAACCCTGCGCTCGATCGAGAACCGGATCCATGTCAAGAGTGTCCGTGGATATCCGCGCACCGTTGGCCCGGGAATGGCGCACCATGGAGTTGAGACCTGATCGACGGGGCTTGATCGACAGACTTGATCGACAAGGAGGATTCGCCTGATGGATCGCGCGCAGCTCGCGGACTTCCTCCGCGCTCGTCGGGAAAGCCTCCAGCCCGAGGACGTCGGCCTGCCGCGTGGGCCCAGGCGGCGGACCGCGGGGCTGCGCCGCGAGGAGGTCGCCGCGCTGAGCGGAGTGTCCGGCGACTACTACAGCCGGATCGAACAGCGGCGCGGCCCGATGCCCTCGGAGCAGATCCTGGCCGCGCTGGCCCAGGGCATGCACCTGACCGTGCAGGAACGCGACCACCTCTTCCAACTGGCCGGCCACGCCGTGCCCCGGCGTATCCAGCGCGGCGATCACATCAACGCGGGCATGATGCGCGTCCTGGACCGCATGCAGGACACTCCGGCGCAGGTCGAGAACCTGCTGGGCGAGACGCTCAAGCAGACCCGCCTGGCTGTGGCGCTGCTGGGCGAGGAGACCGCGTACACCGGGCTCGAGCGCAGCCGGGCGTTCCGCTGGTTCACGAACCCGCAGGTGCGCGGGATGTTCCCCGACGACGACCACGACCACCACAGCCGGAACCTGACCGCGCAACTCGCCGCGGTCTACGCGCGAACCGGCAAGGACTCCCCGGCGGGCACGCTCGTCGACGCGCTGCGCGTACGAAGCCGCGAGTTCGCCGAAATCTGGGACGAGCACCCCGTCGTCGGCCCCTACTGCGAGCCCAAGCGCATCCGGCACCCCGACCTCGGGACGCTCGAACTCTACGGGCAGACCCTCCTGGACCCCGACCAGTTCCAGACCCTCATCGTCTTCACCGCGCTTCCGGGGAGCGAAAGCTACGAGAAGCTCCAGCTCCTGCCCGCGGTCAGCAGCATGCGCGGCTGACAATCGTGCTCAGTCCGCCCGCGAGCCCGGCAGGAGCAGTGAAGCCGTCGATGCCGACGGAGGCCGGAGCGACGATACGGACGACGTGGCCCCGGGCCGGGGCCACGTCGGCATAGCTCAGACCTGCGTGGAGCCCGCGAGTTGCTCGGCGTGCGGGGCGTCGGCGTCGGGCACGACGGGGTGCGCGTCGGGCTTGATGAACAGCGCCTTCGCGGCCCATCGGGGCAGGTACCAGTTGGCGCGGCCGAACAGGACGACGAGCGCCGGGGTGAGCAGCGTGCGCACCACCAGGGCGTCGATCAGCACGCCCGCGGCCATGCCGGTGGCCATCATCTTCACCGTCGGGTCGGGGGCCATCGAGAGCGAGGTGAGCGCGAGCACGAGGATGAGGGCGGCGCTGGTGACGAGGCGTCCGGTGCGCCCGATCCCCTCGACCACGGCCCGCTTGGTGTCGCCGTGCTGGTCATACGATTCGCGCATTCGGGCGAGGATGAAGACCTCGTAGTCCATCGAGACGCCGAACAGGAAGCCGAACAGCAGCATCGGCACGTACGCGCTGATCGATCCGGTCGCCGGAACGCCCCAGATGGACTGGGATCCGATGCCGTGCTGCCAGATCAGCACGAGCGCACCGTAGGCGGCGCCGACCGACAGGATGTTCAGCAGGACGGCCTTGGCCGGCAGCACCAGCGAGCGCATGCCGCGCGCGAGCAGCACGAACGTGATCAGTGCGACGACGCCGAGGAGGATCGGGAAGTACTGGCCGATCTGGTGGGCGACGTCCGCGGCCTGGACCTGGCTGCCGCCGACCAGCGCACCTGCGGGGGCGTGCGCCTGAACCTCAGCGAGGACGGGGCCGGCGCCGGAGGTGCCGATCTCGGTGTTCGGCAGGACGGTCACGACGCTGCTGCCGCTGTGCGTCCAGGCCGCGTCGGTCGGAGCGAGCACGCCGTGGATGTCGGGCAGGCCACGCAGGCTCGCCGCGAAGGACGTCGGGTCCTGGCTGTGCGGCACGAGCACGGGTACCGGAGTGAGGAGGCCGGTGGGGAAGCCGTCGTTCTGCATCGCGACCAGGCCGTCGTGGGCCGGTCCGGTGCTGGCGAGGTTGCCTGCCGGGGCGTTGTTGATGTTGATGCCGAGGCCGATGACGCTCATCGCGATCAGGATCGCGCTGCCGAGCGCCGCCGCGACGCGGGGCCGGCGCACGATGCCGCGCGCGGCCTTCGTCCAGAACTTCGGCGCGTCCTCGGTCTCGATCCGGCGCTTGCGCACCCGGGCCCGGTCGAGCGCGGGGCCGATGGTGTCGAGCAGCAGCGGCACGGTGGTCAGGGCCGTGATCGCGGCGATCGACGGGATGAAGAGGCCTGACAGGCCCACGCCTTGCAGGAAGGAGATCGGCACGACGATGAGGGCGAACAGGCCGAGCGAGGCGACGGTGCCGGAGAAGGCGACCGAGTGCCCTGCCTTGCGCATCGAGGCGATCACGGCCGTGCGGTTGTCCGAGCCCGCGTCGCGTTCCTCGCGCCAGCGGTTGACCAGCAGCAGCGAGTAGTCGATCGACAGGCCAAGGCCGAGCAGCGCGACGATGAACTGGACCGCCGGGTTGATGTGGATGGACGTGGCGTACGTCAGGCCCCAGATCGCGATCTGCATGGTCAGCACGGAGACGGCGGCCGAGAGCAGCGGCAGGAAGGCGAGGGCGGAGCCGAAGACCCAGAAGAGCACCAGCAGGGCGAGCACGCCGCCGATGAGGATCTCGGTGATCACGCTGGATCCGCCGGAGGAGGCGTTGCCCGCGGACAGCTGCTCGTAGCCGGTCTGGCTCACCTGCGCGCCGGACACATCGTGCGTGATCACGGAGGCCATGTTGTCCATGACCTGCTGATCAACCGGGTTGCCGGCGACCGGCGGGTAGACCAGCACGAGCGTGGACTCGCCGCCCTTGCCGACGAGCGACGCGTCGTGCGTGGTGGCGTAGGAGATGTCGTGCACACCCGGCGTCGACTGCGCAACGTGGTCCACGGCCTCGAGCGCCGCGGTGGTCCGCGGGTCGCTCACGTGGGTGCCCGCAGGCAGGTCGACCACGAGCACGCTCGGGTTGGCGGCGACCCCGCCGTACTGGGTCTGCATTGTCTGGTTCGCGGTGTACGAGGCTGAGTGCAGCGTGGTGCCCGACTGCAACCGACCGGACAGTTGCGGGGCAATCAGTACCCCGATCACCGCGACGGCCAGCCACACCATGGCTGTCAGTGCGCGGTGCCGCAGCAGGAACGCGGCGAAGCGATGCACGGGTCCACCTCCTGGATCGTCCCGATGCTTTCGATGCGCACCGGGCCACGGTCACGACGCTACGAAGTCGTACCTTTCGATCCGCTTACGCGTGGTGATGCAGCGGGATTCTGACGGTGAAGGTCGCTCCGCGTCCGTCGCCCTGGAACTCGGGCCGGGAGTCGGTGACGGTGATGGTGCCGGCGTGCGCGGTGACGATGCCGCGGGCGATGGACAGGCCCAGGCCCGTGCCTGCGGAGGAGCCGGGGCGGCGGGTACGGGAGGCCTGGAGGCGGACGAAGCGGTCGAAGATGCGGTCGCGGTCGTCGGCGGGAATGCCGGGGCCGTCGTCGGACACCTCGATGAGCGCGGTGTCCCCGTCCTCGGTCGCGACGGTGAGGCGCACGTGCTCGGCGGCGTGCCGGTCGGCGTTGTCGAGCAGGTTGCGGATCAGGCGGGTGAGTTGATCCGCGTCTCCGAGCACGAAGACGGCGGCGTCGGCGTGCGGTTCCACCGGAATCCGTGACGGTGCGGTGGCCGCGGCGCGGGCGAGTTCGGCCAGATCGACCGGTTCGCGCTGGGCGACGAGGGCTCCGGCGTCGGCGCGGGCCTGGAGCAGCAGGGCGTCGACGAGTCGTTGCAGCCGGGTGGTCTCGGTGACGGCGCGCTCGGCCAGTTCCAGCCAGGGCGCCTGGTCGGGATGGGCGAGCCCGACTTCCAGGGAGGTGCGCACGGCGGCGAGCGGGGTGCGCAGTTCGTGTGAGGCGTCGGAGACGAAGCGGCGCTGCTGGGCCGAGGACTGGTCGATCCGGTCGAGCATGGAGTTCAGGGTGCGGGCGAGCCGGCCGATCTCGTCGTCGCCGCTCGGTTCGGGGATGCGCCGGTGCAGGTCGCTCCCGGTGATCTCGGCGGCCTCGGCGCGCATCCGCTCGACCGGCCGCAGGGCGCGACCGATCAGCAGCCACGAAGCGGCCAGGGCGCCGAGGATCACCACCGGCAGCCCGAACAGCAGATGCCCTTGGATGTCGCTGGTCACGATGCTCAGCACCCGGTTGGAACCGCCGGCGAAAACGACGACCGGCGTGCGGCCGCTGACGTAGCGCTCGGCCGCGACCTGTTCGTCGCCGCGGTTCGCGGCGAGCGCTGTCGGCGTCGTGTGCCCGCTGGCCAGCGCATAGAGGGCGGGCAGGCCGGCGACGTTCGGGGTGGCGGCGAGCACCTTGCCGGTGGCGTCGTCGACGACCTGCGCCCACGTGTTCGCGTCCGCTGCCGCCGGGGCGAGCGGCTGCGGCCAGGCGCCGTCCGTGCCCGAGCGGGCGACCGAGTCGGCGTACGCGGACAAGGTGGTGGTGACGTTCGCGCGCACGGAGATGACCAGCGTGATCGCCAGGACGGCGAAGCCGGCCAGGATCGTCGCGGTGATCACGAGTGCGGCCAGCGCGGTTATGCGCAGGCGCAGCGAGCGGCTACGGGCGGCGCGGGTCAATGCGGTACCCCGATCCTCTGACCGTCTCGATACCGCGCGCGTCGAACGGTGCGTCGACCTTGCGGCGCAGGTGGTGGATGCGCACCTCGACCACGGCCGGATCGGATCGGGAGGCGGCGTCCCAGCAGTGCTCGAGCAGTTCCGTCTTGGACACGGCACGTCCGTCGGCACGCAGCAGGTATTCCAGCACGGACGATTCGCCCGCGGTCAGCGCGATCGGCGTCTCGCCGCGGCGCACCGCGCGCGTCGCCGGGTCCAGGCTCAGGTCGCCGGCGCGCAGGACGGCGGGGCGCGGCGGAGTGCCGCGCCGGAGCAGCGAGCGGATCCGGGCCAGCAGCACGGGATAGCCGAAGGGCTTGGTGAGGTAGTCGTCGGCGCCCAGGTCAAGGCCCTCGGCCTGGTCGAGGTCGTCGTCCATGGCGGTGAGCATGAGCACCGGCGTCCAGTTCTCCGCCGCGCGCATTCTGGCGCAGACCTGGTAGCCGTCCAGGCTCGGCAGCATGACGTCGAGGATGACGAGGTCGTACTCGTGCTCCGTGGCGCGCCACAGGCCCTCGGCGCCGTCCTCGACGAGTTCGACGGCGTAGCCCTCGGCGCCCAGTCCCCAGGTCAGGGAGGCGCCGAGGGACACATCGTCCTCAATGATCAGGATGCGCATAGCTCAAGCATGCTACGAACCCGCACCTTTCGATCGCCTTAACCGCCGTCCCCGGCCCGCCCACCTCGTTTCCCGCAGATTCGCCGCAGGTGACGGGCGGGTTTCCGGAGCCTTGACAGCGCGGGACCCCGGTGTTCTCATTTGCCATAGCAAATCTCTCCTGGCTGGTTGTCACTATTCCCGCTCGCAAAGACACTAGCTATAGCAAATCTACTACCTTGAGAGAGGCCATCATGTCTCCCCTGCTCCCTCGCTCGGCCGTCTCCGCGACGCTGGCCGCGCTCGTGCTCGGCGGCGTCCTCGCCGGGTGCTCGACCGCCTCCCCGACGACGACAGGAGTCTCGAGCAGCGCATCGGCGCCCGCGTCCGTCGCCTCGCTGATCACCCAGTCCCACTCGGAGTCGGGCCTGGTCATCTACGGCAACGCGCCGACCGCCGCGATCCAGCCGCTGCTGTCCGCGTTCACCAAGACCTATCCGTGGATCAAGCCGCAGTACTCGCAGCTGTCTGACAACCAGGTGTTCACCAAGTTCGAGTCCGAGCACGCCCAGAGCGCGCGCACCGCCGACCTGCTGATCTCCGATGCGATCCCGCAGGCGCTGCAAGCGGAGCAGGACGGCCTGATCGCGAGCATCACCCCGCAGGGCCTGGCGGACTTCCCGGCCTACATCAACCAAGGCCACGGCGTGTACGTCATGTCGCCCGACCCGGTCCTGGCGGTCTGGAACCCCAAGCTGGTCTCCGGCGGCCAGGTGCCCACCACGTACGCCCGGCTCGCCGCCGATGTGAAGAGCGACCCGGCCAAATACCCGCTGGTCAGCTACTCCCCCGACAACCCGCTGGGCTACGGCGCCGTCTACGGGCTGATCCACATCCTCGGCGCGAACACCGTGTACAGCGACCTGACCGCCCTCGGCCCGCACACCAAGACCCTGGACGAGGGCCTGGACGGTCTGCAGTACCTGGTCCAGGGCGGAGCCTCGGTCGGCTGGCTCTCCAGCGGCCTGGCCCAGAGCGTGATCCCGCAGTACAAGGGGCTGGCAGCCTACGGATTCATGACCGACGCCACCCCGCTGGTGCCGCGCCTGATCGCGCAGACCGCCGGCGCCGCGTCCCCGGCCTCGGCTCAGCTGTTCCTCGACTACATCTACAGCGCCGCAGGTCAGCAGGTCATGTGCGCGGTCGGGTTGGAAGCGTCGATGAACAACTTCAAGTCCGCCTCCGGCTGCACCGCGGACCTGACCGATCTGGCCGCCAAGGTGCCGACCGCGAACACGTACCTCGTCCCGGTCTCCCAGGACGTGGTGAACCAGCAGGCGACCATCACGGCCAAGTGGAACAAGGCCCTCGGACGCTGAGACACCGCCATGACCCAGCACACTCTCCCCGCCGCGCCGGTCGCCCCGCGCAGCCGGCGCCGCCCGCTCGTCCCCGCGGGCCCGGGCCAGTTCCTGGTCTGGGCGGCGGTGGCGGTCCTGACCATCGCGCCGCTGACCCCGCTCGTCATCACGTCCCTGCGATCCAAGCCCTACTACCTGCCCGGCGGGGTGTTCACCGCCTCGGCGTACAGCCAACTGCTGGGCGATCCGGCGTTCCGGCAGGCCGCGCTGAACACGGTGATCTTCGCGCTGAGCGCCACCGTGCTCGCGGTCGTGCTCGGCGCCGCCTTCGCCGTCCTGGTCACCCGCACCGACCTGCCCGGCAGGCGACTGCTCGGGCCCGCGCTCCTCGCCCCGCTGCTGATCCCGCCGCTCGGGCTGATCGTCGGCTGGGAATCGCTGTACGGACCGGCCGGATACCTGACCCAGCTGTGGTCCAAGAACCTGCATCTGCCCGCCTGGAACCTCACCTCGCTGCCCGGCATGTCCGTGCTCGGCGCCGTGGTGACCCTGCCCATCGCCTACCTCACCTGCAAAGCAGTGCTCGAAGGCGGCGACGGAACGCTGGAGGACGCGGTGCGCGCGAGCGGCGGCGGGACCCGGCGCATCCTGCGCACCGTGACACTGCCTCAGCTGCGCACCGCCCTGCTCGACAGCGGAATCCTGATATTCACGCTCTGCCTCGAGGTGCTCGGCATCCCGCTGTTCCTCGGCAACCCCGCGAACATCAACTTCATCGCCAGCTATCTGTACAACACCTGGAACAACAGCACCGTGCCCGACCCGCCGGTCGTCTCCGCGGGCGCGATCCTGCTGCTGGCGGCCGCATCCGTGCTGCTACTCGTCCGAGCTCGACTGCTGCGCCACTCCGCCCGCTACACCGCAGGCACCCGCGCCACCGCGCCCACGCAGCCGATCCGCCTCGGCCGCTGGCGCGTGCCGGCCGCATTCGGCATGGCCGGGTTCGTCGCCGTCACCTGCGTCATCCCGCTGCTCGGGCTCGGGCTGATGTCCTCGGTGACCGACCTGACCACCCTCGTCGCACCCTGGCACCTGTGGACGGCGGCCAACTGGCACGAGGTCTGGAGCGACCCGACCCTGCACCGGTCGATCACCGACAGCCTGCTGATCGCCACGATCGGCAGCGTGGCCACGGTCGCGCTCGTCGCGCTGGCCACCGTCGTCGCGCACCGCTCCGGCTTCCCGCTGCGCCGCACCCTGCCCGCGCTGCTGGTCTACCCGAGGGCCACGCCCGGGATCGTGTTCGGGGTCGGATTCTTCTGGCTCTACCTGGTCGTCGACTGGCCCGGAGCGATGCTGCGCAACAGCCTGTGGGGCGAACTGTTCGCGCTGTGCGTGCGCAACATGACCCTGGCCTACATCGTCCTGGCCCCGGCGCTCGCCCGGATCAGCCCGGAACTCGCGAAGGCCGCCTCGGCGTCCGGCGCCGGCTGGTGGACGACGACGCGGCGCGTCACGCTGCCGCTGCTGCGACCCGCACTGATCAGCGCCGTAGTCCTGATGTTCGTGACCTTGGTCAGCGACTACGACCCGGTGGTGTTCCTGGCCAAGCCCGGCACCGAACTGCTCGGCACCACGATGCTGCAGACCTGGTCCAAGGGCCTGCCCGGCCCCGTCGCCGCCCTCGCCCTGATCCAAGTCCTCCTCGTCGCCCTCGCCCTGGCGCTCGGCCTCGGCTGGACCCTGCGCAAGAAAGCCCGCCGCCATGCCTGAGATCTCCGTCAAGCTGTTGAGCAAGAGCTTCGGGCCCACCCGGGTCCTTGACCGGATCAGCTTCACCGTCCCGGACAAGCAATTGGTCACTCTGCTCGGCCCGAGCGGCTGCGGCAAGACCACCACGCTGATGGCCATCGCGGGGTTCAACAACCCCGACGGCGGCACCATCAGCCACGGCGAGCGCGTGCTGTTCGACTCCGGGCAACGCCGCGACCTCCCGGCCGAACAGCGCGATCTCGGCGTCGTCTTCCAGTCCTACGCCCTGTGGCCGCACCTGACCGTCGGCGAGAACGTCGCCTTCCCGCTCAAGATCCGCCGCACCGGGCGCGCCGAGATCAAACGCCGGGTCGGCGAGGTCCTCGACCTGGTCGAGCTCGGCCACCGGGTCGACGCGCATCCGCAGGAGCTGTCCGGCGGCCAGCAGCAGCGCGTTGCCCTGGCCAGGGCGCTGGCCCACGGCCCGACCGCGCTGCTGCTCGACGAGCCGTTCTCCAACCTCGACGCCAAACTGCGCGACCGGGCCAGGGAATGGCTCGGCCGCCTCCAACGCGAACTCGGCATGACCACCGTCTTCGTCACGCACGACCAGACCGAGGCCCTCGCTATGAGCGATCAGATCCTGGTGATGAACGGCGGCCGGATCGTGCGCGCGGGCTCGCCCGAGGAGGTCTACCGGCGCCCCGGCAGCCGCTTCGCCGCGCAGTTCCTCGGCCGCTGCAACTTCCTGACCGGCAGCACGCGGCAGATCGCCGGCGGCGAATACCTGCTCGAAGCGCTCGACCTGCCCGGCACGGTCCGCTTCCACGCTCCGACCGCGCCGCCGCCGGGACTCGCGACCCTCGCGGTGCGCCCCGAATCGCTGCTGCTGACCGAGCCGGACGCCGGCGACGCGGCGGGCTGGCCCGCGCAGATACTGCGCACCAGCTTCCTCGGCGACCACTACCTGCACACCGTGCGCGTCGGCGCGCAGGTTCTCGAGGCCCAGACCACCAGGCCCGTCGCGACGAGCACGGTCCACGTCTCCATCGCCGAGGACGCGGCCAGCCTCGTCACCGACGACCACGAGGAGTTTGACAATGTGCTGTAGCAGACATCAAATAGTGTCATGACGCTGCCGGCCCTCAGTTCCCAGTCCCTGGCCGACCAGGCCTATCAGGCCCTGCGCGCGGCGATCGTGCGCGGCGACCTGCCCTGGGGCGAGAAGATCACCGAACGCGGTCTTGCCGCGCGGCTCGGCGTGAGCGCCACCCCGGTCCGCGAGGCGCTGCGCAGGCTCGAGCAGGAACAGCTGGTCGAGCACACCGGGCCGCGCTCGCTCCGGGTGGTCACCGTCTCGCCCGAGGAGCGGACCGAGAGCGGCGCGATCGAGTCGGCGCTGGAAGGCGTGGCCGCACGCCTGGCCGCGCACAAGGCCACCGAGGCGCAGCTGGGGCGGATGGGCAGGCTGCTGGACGAGGCCGACGCGGCGGCCGACGCGCTGCGCGGGGACCGCAACGCCGGAAGGGACCTGAGCCCCGACCAGATCGAGCGGATCTTCGACGCGGTCCGCGGGTTCCACCAAGAGGTCGAGCAGGCTGCCGGCAACTCGCAGCTGACCCGGACCCTGGACCAGGTCAGGGCGTTCAGCCGGTCCGAGCGCCTCAAGCTCGCCTCGGCCCAGCTCGCCGCCGGCGCCGCGGGCCAGATCAGGCGCTACGCCCAGCACCGCGAGATCCTCGACGCCCTGCTGGAGCACGACGCCGAACGCGCCGAGCAGTTGGCCCGCGTGCACGCCTCCTCGGCGGCGAGCGACCTCGCGGGCTGGGAGACGCCCTAGCCTCCGGAACGTCCCCGCACGGACGCAGCGCGCGCCTCGCTATGCCATTTGCTATATCATATAGATCTTGGCTTCATAGAAGGCGGTACCCCATGGAAATCAGGATTCTCGCGCCGACCGGCGCGCTGGGCGCGGGCTTCCGCACGGAGTCGCTCGAGCGCGGCGTCGCGATGCGCCCGCACGTGATCGCGTGCGACGCCGGCTCGACCGACAGCGGCCCCGCGTACCTCGGCGGCGGCGAACCCAAGCTCTCCCGCGAAGCGGTGGCCCGGGACCTGCGGCACCTGCTCAAGGCCAGGGACACGCTCGGCGTGCCGCTGATCATCGGATCCTGCGGCACCAGCGGCTGCGACAGCGGCGTGGACTGGGTCGCCGAGATCGCCCGGGAGATCGCCGCCGCAGAGCGCCTCTCGTTCAGCCTCGCCCTCATCTACGCCGACCAGGAGCCCGCGGACCTGGTGCGCCGGTACCGGGAGGGGCGGATCAGGCCGCTGGACGGCGCGCCCGAGATCGACGAGGAGACCCTGCGCGCCAGCCACGTCGTCGCCATGATGGGCGTCGAGCCGATCCAGCAGGCGCTGCGCGAGGGAGCCCAGGTCGTGCTGGCCGGCCGGGCCAGCGACACCGCCCTGTACGCGGCGCTCCCGCACATGCTCGGCGCCGACCCCGGGCTGACCTGGCACGCGGCCAAGACCATCGAGTGCGGCGCGGCCTGCGCCATCCCGCCCTCGGCCGACGGGCTGTTCGTGCACCTGCGCGAGGATCACTTCGACGTCGAACCGCTCGACCCCGCCTCCCGGCTGACCTCGCACTCGGTCGCCGCGCACACCCTGTACGAGAACGCCAACCCGTTCCTGATCGCCGAACCCTCCGGCACGCTGGACACCACCGAAGCGGCGTACACCGCACTCGACGAGCGCCGCGTTCGCGTCGCCGGTTCGACCTACCGACCGAGCGATACGTACACGAACAAGCTCGAGGGCTCGCGGCTCGTCGGGTACCAGACCATTGTCATCGGCGGGATCCGCGACCGCGTCGTCATCGAACAGCTCCCCGAGTTGCTACCCAAGGCGAAGGAGTACTTCCGCGCCAAGATCAAGGACGTGTTCGGCGGACGGGTCGACCCGGACGACGTCGACATCGACTACCGGCTGTACGGACGCGACGCCGTCCTCGGCCCGCACGACCCGGCGCGCGACGAGCCCGTCCACGAACTCGGCATCCTGATCACCGTCACCGCCCCCACCCAGCACCTCGCGCACGCGATCTCCACCTTCGTCGCCCACGCCTCCTCGCACCTGCCGGTGCCCGAATACGACGGGCTGGCCAGCACCATCGCCTACCCCTTCTCCCCGCCCGAGACCGACCGCGGCCCGGTCTTCCGCTTCACCCTGCATCACGTCGCCGTGCCCGAAAGCCCACACGAACTGTTCCGCACCGTCCACGAGAACGTCCGCGACAGCGACGACGAGGTGACCGCGTGACCCGCCTGCTGGATCTCTGCTCCCTGATCCGCTCGAAGAACGCAGGACCGTTCTGGCTCACCTTCGACTTCATGGCCCGCGACACCGACAGCTACCGCACCCTGCGCGACTCCGGCGCGCTGAACGCGGAACTGTTCGCGGAGCTCTACGGCGCCGACCCCGCGCAGGTGCTCGTCGTGAACCACGACCGCGCCGAAGCGGTCAAGGTCTCCTTCCCCCGCCCCGTGCGCCAAGGAGACCTCGCCGACTCCGACAGCTACGGCGGACAGCAGTACGCGCCGCTCGTCGACCTCCTGGTCGGTTCGGAAACTCCGCCCGTTGTGCTGCGCGAATGAGCGAGACCCGGCCTGATCCGTTGCGACAGGCTGGCCGCCGAGGACCGCGCAACCCTGATCGAGAGGAGCGGATATGGCTCAGGTCCCCGCAGGAGCGCAACGCTCCGACGACGGCTACTACTGGTGGGACGGGACCGCCTGGCAGCAGATCCCCGAGGACGAGCGAGACTCCCCAGCCTCCGGGGGCGCGGCGAGCGCGGACGCGGGCGCGGGCGGGATAAGCCACGACGAGCTCTCCCGGATCACCAGCGAAGACCAGCTCGACGATCGGTCCAAGCCGTACTTCCAGCCGGATGCGGACATGTATCCCGATGACGCCTCGGACGCCGAGAGCGCCGACATTCTCAGCGACGAGCCGGCACCCGACACGACAGGGGGCACCTGATGGGCGATGAGCCGGTGAGTTTCACCGAGGTGTGGAACGCCGTCAAGGACGTCGCGAGCCTCATGCAGAACGGCGAGTCGCAGCACTTCCCGAACCCCGCGTTCGCCGTGCCGAAGGATCACAGCGCGGGCGACCTGGACTGGGCTGACGAGGCCGAGCTGACGAAGTCGTACACACTGACGTGGGGGTCCTGGGCGGCGGAGCAGGGATTGTCCTCCGGCACGTCGCTGCGGGTCGGCGTCACCTGGCGGTACGGCGGCCGGCTCAAGGGCCAGGGCCGTTTCCTCCACGAAGCCCGCCTGTGGGCCGTGCTCGACTACTCGGGTCTCGGGCAGACCTTCGATGTCCAGGGCTCGTTCGGCGATCCATACCTGCGAGGCAACACCGGCGTGCTCGTCGGCACGATCTCCGTCCAGCAGAAATACATGCTCTTGCACTGGGAGGACATCGCCTTCGATGTCGAGATCACCGGTGCCGGCGGTGGCTACCTCCGCAAGAAATGACGAGGATCTGATCCAGGTCCGAGCGGTAGACCATCTCGGAAGACGGCCACTGGATCTGGGACGGCACCGAATAGCAACCGCGCGATCAGTCGGATCCGACGCCGGCGCGGATGCGGCGACGGGAGCGCTCTTCCACCTGTCCGGTCCGCTGTAGCGCGAGGGCGTCAGGCGGGCCATCCGCGCGTGAGTTCGCGTCGGGTGCTCACTCCGAGTTTCCGGTAGATCTTCCTCAGGTGGTACTCGACCGCCTTCGCGCTGATCATCAGTTCCGCGCCGACCTGGCGGTTGGTCAGTCCGGAGGCGACGAGCCCGGCCACCGACACCTCGCGCTCGGTCAGGGCGACGTCGGGGCCGCGCGGGACTCGCCGGACGAGGCCCGCCCGGTCCTGTGCGCAGTCGCGGACGAACGCGAGGGCGCCGAGTGAGGCGAAGTCGTCCTCCGCCGCTTGGAGCCAGCCGAGGCCGGCCGACGTGCGGCCGAGAACACACAGGAGCCGGCCGTAGGCGAACTTCAGTTGCGCCCGGTGCAGGGATGGCACCTGCGCGCTGGTCTCCGCGGCCCGCAGGCCCGCTTCGTATTCTTGTTCCGCCGCGATCAGATCGTGCCGGTGCTCGGCCAGCCGGCCCGCGAGCCGATGCTCGGCGACCGCCAGGGAAGGCACCTGCTGCGCGAGCGTGCGCAACCGCGCCAGGCCCTGCTCGGCCACGGCCCTCGTCCCCGCCTCGACCGCCGCCTCGGCGTACACGGGCAGCAGCAGCGGCGCGAATTTGGCCGGCGCGTCCTCGAGTCCGGCGGCTTCGGAAGTCAGCCAGTTGATCGTGGTCAGGATGTCCCTGTGGCGACGCGACGACAGCATGGCCACCACGTCCGCGAACGCGGCCATCACGAGCCGGTCGGGATGCGCCGATCCCGATGCCCTCCGGTAAACCGGCGCCCATCGCGTGTCTCCGGGCGCCGTGCCCGCTCCGCGGACGGTCGCGAACATGGCCCGCAGGGCCGGGCCGGCCGTGTCGCCGCCGAACGCTCCGATGTCGTCGACGAAGGAATCAGCCCTCTGCCAGTTTCCGAGCAGGAAGTGCGTGATCGCCAGCCACTCCAGCGCACGCAACAGGTCCGGCCCGGCATGCGTGCCGCGGCTACGAGCGACCTCCTCCAAGTCGCGCGCGCCAGCTTCGAGATCGCCTGCCAGCACTCGGCATTCGCCGCACAGCACCAGCAGTCCCGCGTCACGCGGCCGGGGCCGTGGCGTGGACGCCGAGGGCTCTGACACCGTCGCGGCGGGCTCGGCGCCCGCCTCGGCGTCCGCAGCATTCTCATCGTCTTCATCGTCCTCACCGCCGAGAGCTCGAAGCACCTCGCGCGGGCCGTCCGTGTAAGCCCGGCCCACCAGCAGCAGGCGCCGCGCCGTGGCGTCCCGCACCGCGTCGCGGCTTCCCGCGATCAGCGCCTTGGCCGCCGCGTCCACCGCGGTCCTGCCCCTGGCCATGCCGCAGGCTATGGAAGCCTCGATGGTCTCGATCACCGCGCTCGCATCCGGCTCCGCGTCCGGTCCGGCGCCGGCGAGGGCGCTCCGCGCGGCTCGCAGCTGGTAGACGGCGGCGCCGAGCCGGTCTTCGTGCAGGGCGCGGCCGGCGAGGGCGCAGTAGCGCAGCGGCGAAGGGGGCAGCGCCTCGACCCGGGTCCACAGGTCGTCGTCCCCGAGTTCCGCGCTGTACACGCTGTGCATCGCGGCCAGCAGCAGTCGGCGCTCCCGCTCGCTCCGATCCCCGCTGACGTCGGCCGCCCACACCAGCAGCTGCCGCGTCGGGACGTCGATCTCGGCGTCGGGCGCGCGGCCGTCGACGGCGGCCGCCTCCAGCGCCGCGGCCAGCTCCGGGTCCGGGCGATCGGCCGCCAGGGCGCGGCGGGTCAACGCCGACCGCGGATCGAGCGTCTCGGCAGCGGCGCGGTGCAGCGCCCGCCATCTCGTCGGGCTCAGCCGCGCACGCGTCCGGCTCTCTTCCGCATCCGAGTACACGCCGGGTGCCCCCACCCTGTCGCTCAGCGACATTGCCGATTCTTTGCCTTTGATTCTGCCTCATGCCGCCATGGCCGCTCGCCGTGGCGGGGACGCGAGGGCGAGATCGACCGCGAGACGGGGAAAACATCGCTGCGCTCTTGGCTGCCGCATTCGGCAGGATTTCGAGGCGAGCGGATTTCATAGTGTCAGAGCCATCACACGCACGGCACGGACCGGCCTCCCGCCGACCGTCGGAGGGGAAGCAGCAGCATGCCTAAAGCCCGCCGCGGCCGTCACCGGCGCCGTATCTCCCGAGCCACGACCCGCGCCGTCGGCCTTCCCGCGCTGGTCGCGCTGGCGGGGGCGTTGGTGGCCGCGACGCCGAACTACGCGTTCGCCGAGCGCCTGCCGGTGGGCGGCGCGCCGCCGACCCGCGCGTGCCAGGGCCCTGGCACGCCCTCCGCTTCCGCTTCCATCTCGCCCTCGGATTCTGCGAGCGCGTCCGGTACCGGCACTCCGTCGGCCACGGCTTCTCAGACTCCGACATCCGCGACGGCTGCGGCGACCGCGAGTGCAACCGCGTCGGCCACGGCACGGCCCAGCGGTTCGAGAACCAGCCGTCCGACACCGACGGCGACCTCGTCCACACCCGCGTCCGGCCCGTGCGTGGTGGTGACGAGGCCAGGCAAGCCCACCGCGACGCTCACCCGGTCGCCGTCGGCCCGGCCTTCATCGCCGCGGTCCGCGAGCCCGAGCCGTTCCGCCGCTCCGACGACGTCTCTCGCCTCCGCACCGAGCGCCAGCCCCTCCGGCTCCGAGGCGACGCAGCCGCCGGTCGTCGGGCAGGAACCGTACGGTCCGATCACCCGCGCGCAGATCATGCAGCGGGCGCTGGCGTGGATCGAGCAGCGGGTTCCGTACAGCCAGACGGCCTGGTGGGTGGACTCCGAGGGCAACTACCGGCAGGACTGCTCCGGGTACGTATCCATGGCCTGGGGTCTTGATCAGGCCGTCGATTTCTGGACGGGCAACCTCGACACCGTCTCCCATCAGATCCCCGGCACGCAGTTGCTGCCCGGGGACATCCTGCTGTCGCCGACGCACACGGTGCTGTTCGCCGGGTGGGCCGACGGCGCGCACACCGTGTTCGACTTCTACGAGGAGTCGCACCCGGGAACGGTGGCGCACTACGTCACGGGCGCCTCGCTGGCCGGCTACCTGACCGCCGGGTTCGTCCCGTACCGCTACGACGGCGTGGTCGGGCCGACCGGGGGCCCGTTCGTCACGCCCACCGCGGGCGTTCCGATCACGGCCCTCGGCCCGCTGGCCCAGGAGCTCGCCCCGGAGGGGAAGGTCCTGCATCGGCCCCCTCCGGCCTCGTGGCAGACGGCGTCGGCCCCGGGAACGACGCCCGCGCCGACGCCGACACACGCCTCGGCGGTGGCTCAGGGCGCGGACCTCGAGCCGGCCGCCGCCGAGATTCCCGAGCAGGAGGCGGGATCTGTGGGCATCGCCGTCGGCGGTTCGGCGCTGCTGTTCACCGGCCTGAGCCTCGCCATGACGCGGCGCCGGGCCGCGCGGGCGGGCGGCGGGCGCTCGCGGCGCCGGCACTGAACCGGGCGCGCGTTGCGTCATCGGGCAGCGGAAACTGCGCCTTCGGCCACCTGGCTAAGCAGGTGGATCAGGTCCGGCACACCGGAGACTGAACCGTCGCCGACCCGGCGGACCGTGCGCGGTCCGCGCTCCCGGTCGACATCTCAGTGTTCGATCCCGGCGGTTCCTTAGGAGGGACAGTGCCTACCTACCAATCCCCCGGCGTCTACGTCGAGGAGGTCTCCTCGGGCTCTCGGCCCATCGAGGGCGTGGGCACCGCGGTGTGCGCTTTCGTAGGTTTCACCGAACGCGGCGTGCCGAACCAGCCGACGCTGGTGACCAACTGGACGCAGTACTCCAAGGCCTTCGGCGGCTTCGTCGAGGGCGCGCACCTGCCGCAGTCGGTCTACGGGTACTTCCTCAACGGCGGCGGGGCGGCGTACGTCGTGCGTGTCGGTGCCGACGGCGAGCAGTCATCCGCGAACGGCCGGACGAACGGGACCGGGGCCGCGCTCGGCCCGGTCGCGCTGAGCGAACTGCCCGCGGCCGGGGACGGTGCGCGCCCGGCGCTGCGGGCCGGGGCGCTCAACCCCGGCGAGGCGGGCGGCGAGCTGAACATCGAGGCCACCGACGCGAGCGAGTCGGGCGAGGAGCTGTTCAAGCTGGTCGTCAGGCAGGGCGACCGCGAGGTGGAGAGCTTCGACAACCTCTCCCTGCGCCGGGGCCCGCGGAACGCCGCCACGGTGGTGCGGGAATCCTCGAAGCTCATCATGATCGAGGAGGTCAAGGGCGCCTCCGCGCTGGTGCCGGCCAAGGGGACCCGGATCGCCCTGGCGGAGGGCGCGGCCTCGACGTCGCCCGCCGTGCCGCGGGCATCGCTCCCGGCCACGGTCTCCCCCGCGGACTACGTCGGGGACACCGCCGACCGCACCGGTTTCGCCGGTCTCGAGGCGATCGAGAACGTGACCATGCTCTGCGTCCCCGACCTGATGGCCGCCTACCAGAGCGGGGCCGTGGACCTCACCGGGGTCAAGGCGGTGCAGCTGGCCATGATCGCGCACTGCGAGCTGATGGCGGACCGCCTGGCGATCCTGGACGCCCCGCCCGGACTCGGCGCCCAGCAGGTCAGGGACTGGCGGGTGGACACCGCCGGATACGACTCCAAGTACGCCGCGCTGTACTGGCCCTGGATCAGGGTGCTCGACCCGGCCACCGGCGCCCCGACGCTGATCCCGCCGAGCGGCTACGTCGCGGGGGTGTGGGCGCGCAGCGACGAGACGCGCGGCGTGCACAAGGCGCCGGCGAACGAGGTGGTGCGCGGCGTGGTCGACCTGGAGACCAACATCACCCGGGGTGAGCACGACCAGCTCAACCCGGTGGCCGTCAACTGCATCCGGTCCTTCCCCGGCCAGGGCATCCGGGTCTGGGGCGCGCGGACGCTCTCGAGCGATCCGGAGTGGCGCTACCTGAACGTGCGCCGGCTGTTCAACTTCGTGGAGAAGTCCATCCTCGACGGCACCAACTGGGTGGTGTTCGAGCCCAACGACCGCTTCCTGTGGGGGTCGGTGCGCCGCACCATCACGATGTTCCTGCGCCGGGTCTGGCGCAGCGGGGCGCTGTACGGCCGCACGCCGGAGGAGGCGTTCTTCGTCAAGTGCGACGAGGAGAACAACCCGCCGGAGGACCGCGACGCCGGGATCCTCACCGTCGACATCGGGATCGCGCCGGTCAAGCCGGCGGAGTTCATCGTCTTCCGGGTCTCGCAGTACTCCCAGGGCGCGGCCCTGGAGGAGTGAGCCGGACCCCCGCCTGAGTCGAGAGAGGACAGAGCACCGTGTCAAGTCCGAGCCCAGACCCGTTCCCCACCATCGCGTCCGCGCCGATCTTCGTGGTGTCCTCGAACATTCAGATCCCCGGTGGATTGAAGCTTCAGAACATCGCGTTCCAGGAACTCGGCGGCATCAACAGCGAGATCAGCATCGAGCAGTACGTCACGGCCGACCTGACCGCGGGCGTCAACCACACGAAGCAGTTCGGCCTGGTCAAGCCGCCGACGATCACGCTCAAACGCGGGCTGGACACCAGCCTCGCGCTGTGGGCGTGGCACCAGATGGCGGTGGCCGGCAACCCGGCCGCCCGGGCGCAGTATCTGAGCCTGGACATCTTCGCCGCCGGGCTCACCCAGCTCGCGAGCCAGAAGCCGCTGATCAGCTACACCCTCCACTACGCCTGGTGCGCGAAGATCAACATCTCTTCGGCCAAGGCG
>Ga0185299_10001397_pt1 | contig 47407 bp, 31 predicted proteins | sample PaiPotPPA55metaG_FD_128002 | JGI IMG/M metagenome (GOLD analysis project Ga0185299, IMG submission 128002) | Iron sulfur acid spring bacterial and archeal communities from Banff, Canada, to study Microbial Dark Matter (Phase II) - Paint Pots PPA... ... | reverse complement strand
GCCATGCTCGGAAAAAGTTGTAAGGTTTGTGGACATCGAATCCGTTAATGGCTGGGCGTCCGCCAACGCTTCCTTCTCGACATCGACCTCCATGGCTGTCGTTGCGGGTCCAAAGATACCGGGGCCAGGAGACAGTATTCCGCGGATCGGGCCACCGGCGGTTATCCCGACATCGTACAGAAAACCTGGATAGACTTGGACCCCTTCCGACGTCTTTGGCCCGCCCATGGCTTTCTTAATCGCAGCTACTTTTTCGGGAGCCAAGCACGAATCGGTCTTTCCTTCCTTGCATGTCAGCTCGACGGGATCGAAGTCGCATCCAAGCGGATCGGAGATCGTTCCGTCGACCACCCCATCCTTTGCGTCGCACTGTTTCAGGAGTGCGTCGCTGATCAGTTTGCGATCATCGTCAGCAATCGCTTGCGTAATGATCGGCTTGCCGTCAGCGTCCTTCGGCGCAATTTGGTTGAACGCTACGGGGATCCACTTGCCGATCGCCAGGTTGGAAAGGCCGGTGCGCATCGCCGGATCGCCAACGATGATGCCGTCGAAGACCGTCGGATATCGCTGGGAAAGAACCATGCCTTCACGGCCACCGGTAGAACATCCGGAGAAATACGAAAACGTCGCTGGTTTTCCGTAGTACCGCGCGATCAGTTGTTTGGTCAGCGCTGCGATCTCAGCATTGGCGAGATACGCAAAATCCAGATACGCCTGCTGATCTCTCACAAAATCAAAATCAAAGCCGGGGTGATGACTCTTGTGGCCGGTGTCCGTACTGACCACGGCGAATCCACGCATCAATCCAGGTATATCCCCAGCAGCATTCAGACCAAGTGGCGGCATCACGACGCCATTGCTTCCAGCTCCGCCTTGCATCAGGAAATCGCCATTCCATTTTTCAGGCATGGCCAAAACAAAGGTGATGCCAAAGTCCTCGCCGCCCACTCCCGTTCGGCGATTGATCACGCCTTCCACGCGGCAATACGCAGGCAGCGGTGCGCTATGACCTGGGCCCCAGGGATTTGCCTCGGTCGTCCCTGCCGCAATCGCTGCCGATTTTGTAATTTCAAGATTTGGAGCCTTGAAACTCATCAAGCCCGCGCATGAGTTTGGCTGCTGAGCCGACACGCAATTGATGGCAACAAATACCCAAAGCATGTTCCTCAGGAATTGCGAACACATGTTGCCTCATTTCTTTACCGATTTCGCCCACAGGTCCGCGTTTCAAAGAACCCCGTTCATGCGCTAGATGCGGGATTGCCCGTGCCTTGCGATTTCACTGCACGTTGATTCCGTCTCGCCACTCTCCATAGGACACTGCAGAAATTATTCCGGCAGCATAAGTTTCCCATTGACGTCAAAGTTCCCAATGACCGATGGGGCACCGGTTCCGGGCTGACCACCGCCGATTGAGACAGTGTACTTGCCTTGCGCAACGATAATGTCTCCGAGATCATTCACCATGCTCAGATCGCGTGGGTTCAACTTAAATTCGACTTTTTGACTCGCGCCCGGTTCCAGATGGACGCGCTGAAATCCGCGTAAGGCGCGGAGCGGAGCGCCTGGAACATCGGGGAACTTCAGATAAAGCTGGACAACTTCGTCGCCGGCAAGCTTTCCACTATTCGTCACTGTCACGGACGCATCAAGCGGATCGCCGGCGCTAATAGTCGCGTTCGGCAGACTTAGATCGCTGTAGCTGAACCTCGTATAGCTAAGCCCATATCCAAACGGCCAGAGCGGTTCGCCTTCGAAGTAGCGGTAAGTGCGTCCCTTCATCGAGTAGTCCTCGAAGTGGGGCAACTGGTGAACATCTTTATAGAAGGTAACCGGAAGGCGCCCGGCGGGATTGTTCTTGCCGCTCAGAGTTTCGGCGATGGCTATGCCGCCTTCTTCTCCGGAATACCACGCTTCGAGGATTGCGTTCGCGTGTGCCTTCTCCCAGTTCACGCCGAGTGCGCTACCGTTCATCAAGATGATAACGAGAGGCTTGCCAGTCGCCGCCACGGCTTGCACCAGATCCTCTTCCGGTTTAGGAATATCCAGGCTGGTGCGGTCACCACCTGAGAAACCGGGCTCATCGATTGGCATTTCCTCGCCTTCAAGGTGGCTGGTGATTCCGACTACCACAACGACAACGTCCGCATTTTTCGCCGCGGCAATAGCCGCCGCATCAGGGGCATTAATCACGGGCGCCCAGATGAGCTGCGCTTCGATCTGACTGTCTCCCGTGTGGCCGTAGATAGCGTCGAGCTTGACTGGGTGTCCTTTTTCAAGATGAACTCGGCCGACGCCCGATCCGGCGCTATACATCTGCATGACCGTCTTGTCCCCGATCGTGACGCGCGCGAAGCCGTCGGCTTTCATACCGACCAGATAGTCGCCGGTTTCAGAAGCTATCAGGAGACCCGTCCACTGCACAGATAAACTTCGAGTTCCTTTGGCCTCTTGGGGCAGATTGGTCTCGTGCAAGTCCACACTGCGATCAACACGCGAGGTTAGCGGCGTAGGCTTCGCATCAATGCTCAGGCCCGAACTGTACTCGGCGTTAAGACCCGGTTTTCCATCAGGCGTGGTGAGCACAGCCATGGGCACCGGATTTCCCTGATTGGAGAGGAACTGAGTTCCAGCGACATAGGTAATCTTCGCCTCCGGGAACTCAGCCTTCATTCCTTCCAACACGCTTACCGTGTGCGTGGGAGTGCCGTTGTAGTTTCCAAGCAGAACCAGGGTCTGATCGGCCAGTGGCCCGACCACAGCGATGCGCTTGACCGATTTGAGAGGCAATGTGCCGTCATTCTTCAGTAGCACTATAGACTCGTTTGCCATGCGACGGGCGAGTGCGCGGTGCGCGGCGCTATCGAGCTGAGCTTCATCAATATTGCTGTACGGCACCATCTCTGGAGGATCGAACATACCGAGACGCATGCGAGCCGTGAACAAGCGAATGAGCGCCGTGTCGATCGCACTCTCAGAGAGATATCCCTGCTGCACAGCTTCTATGTAGGGCTTGTAGTCGTGGTCGTCCTTTACCTTCGTCAAGAAGTCGATACATTCGTTGTCCATGCCGCGCTGCAACGAAATGGCCGACGCCTGCGGCTGAGTTGGACGGTAACGGTGGCCGTCAAAGATATCGTGGACAGCGCCGCAGTCAGAGACGACGTATCCCTGGAACTGCCACGCACCGCGGAGCGTGTGCTGCAGCAAAAACTGGTTAGCGCAGGCAGGCTCGCCGTTGATGGCGTTGTAAGCGCACATCACAGACCCGGCGTGGCCCTCCATAACTGCCGCGCGAAATGCCGGTGTGTAGGTGTCTTCCTCGTCGTGCTTGCTGACGTCTACGTCAGTGAAGTGGCGCGTCGGCTCAGGCCCGCTGTGTACGGCAAAGTGTTTGGGCGTCGAGATCACCTGATAATAATGCGGATCATCTCCTTGCATGCCGGTGACGAAAGCGACGGCCATACGGCCACTGAGGAAGGGATCTTCCCCGTATGTCTCCTGGCCGCGGCCCCAGCGCGGATCCCGAAAAATGTTAACGTTGGGCGCCCAAAAGTCGAGCCCCTCGAAGATGTTCGAGTGCCCGGCCCGTACATCCTGCGCATGCGTGATCCGGCCCTCGATGCCGATGGCAGTCGCCATCTCGTGGATGCGCGGAGTGTCAAATGTCGCGGCGAGTCCGATCGGCTCGGGAAACTCCGTTGTCCCGTTCGCGAGGACGCCGTGCAAAGCTTCGCTCCACCAATCGTAGGCTGGAACCCCGAGGCGCGAGATCGCTCGTGCCTGATTCACTAGCTGCGACGCTTTTTCCTCCAACGTCATGCGGTGAACCAGGTCTGCCGCGCGTTCTTCCGGCGAGAGTTTGGTATCCATGTAGGGAAAGTTCGAAGTATCCTGAGCAGCGGCGGCGCAGGCCACGAGAGTGATGCAAGCGGTCAAGAGTGTCTGAATGAGCGTTCTCGAATAATTCATCTCGTCTCTCCGTTATTGAAAAAGCCTGGGTGCGAAATCCTTGAGATCGCGACGCCACGTCTGCCATTCGTGATCTGTGCCGGGCGACTCGTAGAAAACGTGCTGAATGTTGGCCTCCTGCAGCGACGTATGTAGCCTTAGCAGTCCCGTGCGCATCCTCTCCGGTTCTTGCGTCCCCACTCCAATCCAGAGCAGGTGAACTTTTTTGGCAAAAGCCGCCGGGTCCGCAAAAACGCCGTTGTAATCGCTCTTAGGATCCAGCTTTCGGTTCCCCAGCACCAGCATTCCCCCTGCTCCACTGAATCCGCCGATATAGGAAAATAAGTCGAGATGATCCAGCGTGATCTGGAACGTCTGCATTCCTCCCATCGAAAGACCGGCCATTGCGCGATGATCTCGATCGGAGAGGGTTCGGAAGGTCGAATCTACGTAGGGAATTAGAACCTGTGTGACATCATCTTCGAATGCCGCTGCCATGTCTTGCATGGCCTTCATCATTTCGGGCGAACCAAACGGTTTTCCGGTCAAATCAGGAGGAGTCTGCCCGGCCCGTCGCGCGTAACCATACGCCATGACGATGATCATCGGCTTACAACTCTTGGTCGCGAGCAGATTGTCGAGGATGAAGTTTGCGCGCCCTTGTCGGATCCATCCGGTCTCATCCTCGCCAGCGCCATGCTGCAGGTACAGCACTGGATACCGCGTGTTCGCCTGGGTGTCGTAGCCGGGTGGCAGATAAACCAGCGCGTGGCGCCACGTTCCCGTCACTTTCGAGTTATACCAAATCTCCCGAACTTGACCATGCGGCATATCTTGGATCGAATAATAGGTAGAGCCCGATTCAGGGACCTCAACCATGCTTGCGTACTTACCGCCGCCGAAAAACGAACGACTGTTGGTATCGCCGACCTCCGCACTGTCAATGATCAGGGTGTAATAGTGCAGGCCAGGAACGAGCGGCGGTGTTGTAGCCATCCAGAATCCGTCGGGCTGCTTCTCCATATCCAGTTTGGGGCCACTCCAAAAATTCAAGCGTACTTTAGTGGCATCAGGAGCCTTAACACGAATCTGCACTCTCCCTGCGCTATCAACTCTAGGATATTCGGCTCCCCAGACGTTCGTCTCAGCGGGATGAAAATCGCCAGCCTCTTGTGCACAACAAAAACTTGTTAACAACAACATCAATATTCGCAAGCACCTCATCGATTATCTCCTCGTCGCTGATCGACATCGAATTTCAGCCAGAGCGGTCGAAGCGCCATGGGATTGCCAATACTTTCAAAAGTGGAAGACTTGCCTCAGTTTGTTTCGCTGTTCAATTGAGAGGACGGTTACGGACTTAGGCTCAACTTTCAGAACCAGTTTGCCATCTTGTACTTTCACTGAAATCGGTATCGGTACGACGACGTTTGGCGCGTCGAAGGTGTTGACGCTATCTACCCTCGGCGCGGTTAGGGTTTGTCCGGCAGCGGATTTGGCCGTGACGCCAGCGAGGCTTGCTTCGATCGCGACTGTCTGGTTCGGGTCGATGTTCGTAATTTCCAGCCACAACTTGCCGTTAGTGTCCTTAGCTGCAATTGCATCCACCCGCGGCAAGCTGATGTTCTCGTGCGTGTAGGTGCCGGCATCGAAAGTCACAGGCACGATCGTTGCGTCCTGGAAGGGCACATACATTTTGAAGACGTAATAGGTCGGAGTCAAAGCCATCTTTTCTTTGTCAGTCATGATCATTGCCTGAAGTACGTTGATCATCTGAGCGATGTTGGCCGCGCGCACGCGGTCAGCATGCCGCGCAAAAATATTCAGATTCAAGGCTGCGAGAATCGCGTCACGCATGCTGTTCTGCTGGACCAGGAACCCGGGATTACTGCCCGGTAACGGAGCGTACCAGCTGCCCCATTCATCCACTACAAGCGCTACCTTCTTCTGTGGATCATATTTGTCCATGATGGCCGAGTATTTATTAATAAGACCGTCCATCGTCAAAGTTTCTTTGAGGAACTGCGCGTACTCGCTTTCGCCGAAACCCAGAGACTTAAACTTGTCCTGCCAGCGCACCACCGTGTATGAGTGCATCGAGAGCCCGTCGATGTCCCAGCTCCACGTGTGCTGCTGATATGCCTTCATCACAGCTTCTGTCCAATCGACGAAGCGAGGCTCAGCGCCGCCAGGACCCACTGCAATCTTCAGCATCTGGTCATTGCTTTGCTGTGCCGGATTGTAGTTTCGGGCGAATCGGCTGTAGATCTTCATCTGGCTCACGTAGTAGTCCGGCGTCATGTTGCCGCCGCAGTCCCAGCTCTCGTTCCCAACCCCTAGGTACGCGACCTTGTAAGGAGATGGATGACCGTTGGCAGCGCGCTCTTTCGCCAGGCTGTCCGGCAGAACAGCCGTCATGTATTCCAGCCAGTCGGCCGCCTCGTGCGGAGTACCGGACCCGACATTAACGGATACGTATGCTTCGGAGCCGATCTGGTCGATGAAGTCCATGAATTCGTGCGTGCCGAACGTGTTGGGTTCAGTGACGCCGCCCCAGTTCGGATTGAGAGTCACTGCTCTGTTAGGTCCGATCCCGTTGCGCCAGTGGTATTCATCGGCAAAGCAACCTCCGGGCCAGCGAACGTTCGGCACCTTTATTGCTTTTAGTGCGGATACAACATCATTGCGAATGCCACGAGTGTTTGAAATTGGAGAGTCCGGACCCACCCAGATGCCGTCGTAAATACCGTGTCCCAGATGCTCCGCGAACTGACCGAAGATGTTGCGGTCGATCTTGGCGCCGGTTTTGGATGCATCAACCGTGAGTTCAACTTTGTCGGCGGCTATCGCGGCGGCAGTCAGGGCCAAACTCACGAAGGCGAAAGTGGCCAGAAGGTGACACCTGCGAACTAACTTCCGAACGATTGAGGGATTGGGTTTAGAAGCAAGTCTCAATGACATCTATGTTTTCTCCGGTAGTCACCCGTACCATTTGAGGAAAGCGAACGGAGCTTTACCCTGAGATTAAGCAAGCCATGTGTGGCCGCGGGAACTCTACATTGAGAGCTCCATCTGCGGCCGTGACCTTGATGCCGAGATCTGTTGGGTAGAGAAGTTTAGGATTCGTAATTGCCAACGGGATCCTCGTGGTCGCGGGTCCATCGATTCTCCAGACTGCGAGCAACCTCTGTTCCGGCGACCTCATGCCTAAAGCCACCGGCGCCTCGAAATTGGTTACGTCCGATGTTCCGAGCGGATAAAACGGTACTGCCGCGGGAATGTGCTTACGAAGAACTTCCTTATAAATCCGAATGCCCTCGGCAACCTGGGCTGCGGCTTCCGTGGAAAGCGAATCCAGGCGTCCACTCTGGTGAATACGACACATCATGGCAGCAACCATATTAAAGCTTGCTTGATCTGCGTCAGACTTTGCCAGCGGGTAAGACCAGATGGCAAGCTGCTCCGGCAAAACGGCTGCGGATGCGCCAACCAGAATCATCGGGACCTTTAAGTAATCTTCCTGGTCAGTCATGGACTGTACTTGCAAACGGCTGAGCATGGCGTAATCCATTCGGCCGCCGCCGCTGCCGCAATTCTCAATCACCAGATCTGGGTAGCGGTTCAGCATGGCATCTAACCAGGCGAGATGAGCACGGTTGTGCTCGAGCAAGCCCTGGCCGAAGCTGTCCGCGTTGAGCTCGGTGCCTTGCAGCGAATCGACGTTGTAATCCATCTTTATGTAGCCGACGCCGTAGTCGTTCACCAGTCTGGCGATCACCTGATCGAGGTAAGCGCGAACTTCCGGATTGCGGAAGTCGAGCAGAAGTCGCGAATTCTTCAATGCTCTTTTTCCGTGACGAACAAGAAACCAATTGTCTGGTTTCTGCGCGAGCACTGACTTCGGTCCGGCAACTTCTGGCTCCAGCCACAGACCCGGAACCATTCCGGCGTGCCTGATTTGATCGAGAAGAGACTTCAGCCCGTGCGGAAACCGTGTCGTGGACGCTTGCCATGTCCCAAGTGTCTGACTCCAGTCCTCGTGTAGGTCAGCATACCATCCGGCGTCGATTACGTAGTACTCGCAACCAGCTTTTGCCGCCGCGGCGATCATCGGCAACTCGTTCGCTTCCGTTGGGTCGCCCCACAGGCAATTCATGTAATCGTTGAAAATCACCGGGCATCGCGCATTGTCCTTGTGTGGCCTCTGGCAGGCTGTGCGCCGGTATCGCGTCAACGCTTCAACGGCCTCGCCGAACCCGCCGCGCACGCATCCCACAGCTACTGGAATCGTCTGATAGGTTTCTCCAGGCTTAAGATTTTTCCACGCCGCCGAGTGCAGATCGTCGGGGCCACCGAGGTAGGCGTACACATCGTCGGCATTATTGTCGCGGGCCGAAACATTGGAGATCTCCCAATACCAGGACCCGTTATGTTCGATTTGCCAGAACCAGATCAGCCCAAGCTTTGTGTTCTCGGCCATTGCCATCGGCAAGTAACGCTCAGTGGACCAACTGCCGATGCTCCCCGCTTGCGCTTCCGACCAGCTCGTACGCTCGTTTTCGACGAAGCCCATTTCTGACGGACGCATCGTATGCCACTGCCCCTCGGCCATCCAGCTGTTGACGGCAAGGTGGATGCGGAGTTCACGGTCATATTTTTGTGGGTCAGCGAGTCCGTGAAGCATTGCGGAACTCAGAAACTCAATTCCCACGGGCGAGCTTCCCTCGTTGGTAACTCGCGAGAACCGGCGCACAACCGGGAGCCCATCAAAAGACTCATATACGGATTCCACGCGAAGGCGGAGACTTGCGTCCGTATGTGTGCATACCAAGCGCTTGCCTCCGCGAGCGGACTCTTCGCGTTTTCCGTCAAACATCAAACGCATGCCTGGCTGCCCAACGCCGGATTTCATTCCCTGATCGGGAGAATTTTCGCCGCTGCATTGAAGGGCCACTTCAACACCCGAGGATTTGCCGACGTCCACGACGTCGGTCGGGAGAAGCTGTTTCTGACGCAATTTTCCCGCGATCACTTCGAATGAGAGAGTTAAGTCATTAGTTTTCCATTGAAATGGCTCCAAGGCATCTGAAGCATAGGCGAGACTGGTGATAGGCGGAAGTACAGCGCTCAATGCTGCTAAAGCAGTGGATTCCAAGAATCTTCGTCGGTGCATAGATAGTCGTTGTGAGAAGTACGTATCGTTAACTGTAACGATGTGAAATAGCAGGAGGGGCTGGCTTTGTCAAGCGCACGATAGCGGCGTTGTCGTTACCATATGATATGTCCGGTTGAGATAGCACGTGATATGTGTTCGCTTTTCGGGCGGAGAGAATAAGAGCGGCGTAGCCCACGATGCCCACTGTTTTCCTGTTTCCTTTCACTTGGAGTTTGTGCAAGAGCAGTGCGCGTCAACCCTTACAAGCCTCCGCAGTCTATTAGTGCCGCTATTTGTATCCAATATACAACCCTACAGAACGCCGAATTAATTTTATCTAAAACGTTCCAGATTGATTATTTTGCTTGACAAACCAAAGCGGCTGAGAGAAAAGTAGTACCCGGCCCGAAAGGGCGTTCCCCAAGATCTTTGTGGATTGACTTCATCGAAGAAGAAACAAGCCATTGGAGGCTGCTGCTATGAAGTGCTCGTCCTCGTCCGTCGAGAGTAACCTTAGCTGCGTGAAAAGCCGTACCTTGCGTTGTACGGGACTGCTTTTCGCGTTTGCTTTATTCCTTTCCCTTCACGCCTTCGCACAAGAAGGCACAATCGTCGGTACAGTTACCGATTCTTCAGGCGCGGCCGTTCCCAACGCCACTGTCACTCTCACCAATACTGAGACGGGCCTGAGCCGGGAAATCAAAACTAACCCGACAGGCGAATACGTCGTGCCAGGTTTGCACATCGGCCACTACGTGGTAAAGGCCGTCGCCTCGGGATTCAAAACAGCAGAAAAAACGGGCCTCGTTCTTAACGTCGGCGACCGCGCCCGCGTGGACTTCCCCATGCAAGTGGGTGGGACAACGGAGAGCGTTACGGTAGAAGCCGCCGCCATCCGCACGCAGACAGATACCGGGGAACAGAGCAACCTGATCAGCGGCCAGCAGATATCGGAGCTCGCTGTCAATGGCACGAGCCTATTCCAACTTGCTGCTTTGGCTCCCGGCGCATCGAACGACATCACCAATTACAAGGATGTCCCCGTTGGCGGCGATACCGCCGTCAGCTTCAACGGCCAGCGCACCGCCCACAACGCTTTCATGCTGGATGGCGGTGAGAACTACGACCGCGGTTGCGGAGGCTGTGTTTCCGTTGCCCCTTCCAGCGAGGCCATTGCGGAGTTCCGTCAACTGACTTCCAACTATAGTGCCGACTATGGCCTCGCTTCTGCCGGCACCATTACCATGGCGCTCAAATCGGGCAGCAGCAAATTTCATGGCTCGGCATGGGAAAACAACCGCAATGACGCCTTCGATGCTCGTAACTTCTTTTTCCCGGCTCCAAACAAGAAGCAAGAGCTGCGCATGAACATCTTCGGCTTCAATATCGGCGGCCCCGTCATCAAGAACAAGACCTTCTTCTTCTACAACATGGAGTGGCGCAGATACATCGACGGTGGATCAACCAACCAGACCGTCCCCGATACCGCGACTTACGGTGGCAACTTCAGCTCCGATCCCACCCCAATCCTGGTTCCAAGCAATACCAGAGTGGCTTCTTCCGTTTTGTTTGCCAACTGTCCGGGCGGAGTTGCGCCAGCGGGCATCATTCAAGGCACGCAGTTCCCTGGCAACATTATCCCGTCCTGCATGATTAACCCAAACGCCACTGCACTGCTCGGTACGGGCTTTTTGCCGGCACCGAACTCAGGGATCGCCAACGGAGTGGGAAGCTTCGTGGGCGGCTCCAATAGTGCGACGAATTTGAAGGAGGAAATGGTCCGCATCGATCACAACTTCTCAGATAAATTTACAGTATTCGGTCACTTCATTGCCGAGCAAATCTCCCAAGGCTACAACACGGCCCAGTGGAGCGGTGATAACTTGCCCACGGTTGGAGATACGTTTAACAATCCAGCCTACAGCGCCGTCATTCACGCTACCAACACCATTAGCCCATCCCTCGTCAACGAAGTGGCGTTTAACTATAACGGCAACCGGATCAATATCACTCCATATGCCGCCACCGGCTTAACGAGCTTGGCTCTCCCCGCTTGCTCTTTGCCATGCGACTTCACCAACTCCCGCTTGTTCACCGGACCGAACAATTTGAACCGCATGCCCAACATTACCCTCGACAAACAAAGCAATGCGAATTTCCAGATCTCCAGCTGGCCGTGGGTCAACCGCGCCAACGACTACCAGATCCGCGACGACGTCTCCTGGACGAAAGGCGCGCACCAATTCAAGATCGGCGGAAGCTGGGCCCTCTACAAGAAGGTTCAAGACCTTTTCGGAACGACCCAGGGCGCATTCACCTTCGAGGGCAATAATCAGAGCTACACCGGAGATAGCTTCGCTGATTTCTTGCTTGGCACCGCCTCCGGTTATCAGGAGCTTGCCGTCCAGGACCACGGCTCGTGGCCTAACGTTTCCTGGGGTGCTTATGTTCAAGACAACTGGCGCACGACCAATAAGCTAACCTTGAACCTCGGCCTGCGCTGGGATGGAGTGCCTCACGCGTACGAATCCAACAACCGCATGGGGAACTTCTATCCCAATCTGTATGACCCAACCCAGGCCGCCGCGTTTGATACTCAAGGGAATATTTGCAGCGGTCCGAGTGATCCAGGTTGCAGCGCCGCAAGTCCTGGACTCGGCACCAGCCCGAACCCGATCCTGGCTGGCGTTCCCTTGTACCTGAACGGCATCGGGACTCCGGGGAAGAACGGCGTACCCAAGGGCCTGGTGAACAACCACTGGGCAACCTTCGGTCCGCATCTCGGCTTTGCTTACGACCTGACCGGTAGTGGCAAGACCGTCGTTCGCGGCGGATTCAGCCTGATGTACGAGCGCATTCAAGGCAACGACATGTACAATGCCGGTCCAAACATCCCCTTCAGTCTGAACGTTGGCTTGACCGCCGTGGAGCTCCAGAATCCCAACATCCTGCTTGCGACCGGTGCCGCGCCTACGTTCCAGACCATTAAGGCGGCGGACATTACTGGCCTGGCTATCGATAACTACAAGCCAACAGCCAGCACTCAATACAGCGCTGGTGTTCAGCATTCGTTCGGTCCGAAGACCGTTCTGTCTGTCTCCTACGTAGGCAATCAAAACCGCCACCTGAACGACTATCGCAACATTAATCTCCCTTCGCTGGCCGAGCTCCCACTCGTAGCTTCAAATTCAATTCCATACCAGAGCGCGCTTAGCCTTCCGTACAAAGGGCTCAGAACCCTCAGCATGGCGCAGAACGAGGCGAGTGGTCACTACAACTCCCTGCAGATTGATTTGAACTCGCAAGCCAGCCGGGACCTGCAGCTTCGCGCTTTTTACACCCTTTCGCGATCCATCGATCCATCCACCGGTGGCAGCGGTCAGGACTTGAATCCTGTTTCCAACCCTTACCTTGGGTGGCGGTACGATCTTGGGCCGAGTCTATTCGATCGGACCCATAATTTTTCCGCCAACTTCATCTACAGCATCCCGGTGCTGCGCAACAGCTCGAGCCGTCTGGTGAAGTCCACGCTCGGTGGCTGGCAGGTCTCGGGCATCATCACCATCGAGTCCGGAATTCCAATCAACATCAGCGCGGGCAGCAACAATGTCGTTGGTGGCGGCAACCGGCCTGACTTGAACGGCAAAATCAGCTATATGCATAAGCCGGTGGCGTCGACAGACCCCTTCCAGCACATCCAGTACTTCGATACCTCAGTCTTTTCGGCTCCAGTAGCCGGCGTCTGGGGCGATCTCGGCCACAACGCTCTGCGCGGACCGGGCCGCGACAACTGGAACCTCTCGCTCTTCAAGACCTTTGCCTTTGGAGAGACTAGCGGGTTGCAACTTCGCTTGGAGACCTTCAACACCTTCAACCATACCCAATTCCAGAACTCCGATGACAGTGTCGGCGACACTCGTTTCGGAGAGTTCACGTCGGCGTACCCTGCGAGAATTGTCCAGCTCTCCGGGAAGATTTACTTCTAACCTAACCAAGTGGCCCGTCATTCCGCTCGCACTAAACTGCGGGCGGGATGATGAGGTGATAAGACTTCAGTTTCTCCAACCGCTCGCATCGAACCAGGTGCGAGCGGTTTTTCTTTCGGGAATGCCAGTCCAAGCGGAGGCCGCAGCGACTCGGGGGTGAGCAGCTCTGAAGCTGACCTTTCAGTTCCAGTTATTGTATTGGCGCTTCGCCGGCAGCAAAGACGTAGGTCGTGAGCTTATACAACTTGATGTTGGCATGCTCCGAGACAAGCGCGGCGCCGCCCTCATCTGCCAGCGCAAGAGTCACATTTTTCATCGGGACAGGGCGATTCAAGGTGCTAGGACTGTCAGGGATGGCCGTCTGACTCATTTGTGAATCGGTGCTTGGAGATGGTCGTTGCATCGGAGAGTTCGCCTGTTCGCCATTCAGCGTCCTTGAGCTGGGGTCCGGAGATCCATTCGGCAAACTAGGCACCGCCTGGGTCGTTGCGGTGTAATAGACAGGAACTAAATAGGCCTTCAGGGAAGTTGAGTGATCCTTCCACTCTGCTGTCTCCATGCGAATCGCGAGCCTAGCCCGCTCTTTTGCGGTCTTTGCGTCGGACTCGATGACTACTCCGGAGAAGAGAGCATTCCTCGGAATGACCGTGCCCTGGAACAAGGTGGCGGTCGCAAGCTTCGCCTGGACTTTTGTTCCAATCTTGGCTTTTCCGCTCTCGATGCTCTGCTGCAATGTCAGGGGAAATTCATGAAGGGCGGGCTGTGGCGAAGATGGCGGTATCTTCTGGGCGAGAGCGGCGGCAGACCAAAAACCCAGTACCGCGCTCTGTACGAGTATCCTTCGAATAAACATCGGCATACCCTTCGGCAACTGGCTCCGACTTGCCGCCGGGGGCTGGGCGCTCATCCTACGGTGGAAGTATACACCTTGGTGGCTTCGTGTCTCTCCGACTCGCGGCCCTTACCAGCGACCCGGGCTAAAAATAATCACCAAGTTACCCGAATGAAGCACTATAAGTTAGGAGTCGTTGCAGTCGGCCTGCTGTTGCCGATTTTCGTCGAGGTCGTAGCCGAGTCCGGTGGCAAGTCCCTCCGATTCTCTCGGGGGGCTGGCTACGGATTATCGAAACGGTGCACCTGGCGGAGCAGCGCGCCTGATACGTCGAGCGTAGCCGAGACTACCACGTGGGCGGGAAGCTTCGAGAATCTCGAAGCGGAGGTGGAAAATGTTCGGTTCGAGACGATTCAAGGTCTGGAAAGTCGCGGCGAGGCCGCTCGCAAGCAAGCCGATGATTCGGATGGCCCTGGCTTGCGGTGCGATGGGAATGTGGGCTACGGCAGACATAGTCGGCCAGGACCGCTCCGCGGATATGGGTGGAATTCGCGGCGATCATGCGGAGCTTTCCATCACGGTTAAAGAAGGTTCCAGTCAGCTGATCGGGCCGCTCGTCACCGTCAAACTCTACCGGATGGGCACTCTTACCGGACAGATGAGCACCACCAAAGGGCGGACCGTTTTCATACTCAACGATCTTGGTGATTACGTAATTGCCGCGGATGCCGTGGGCTATCGTTCTGCTCAGAAAGAGATATCAGTTCCGGTTGCGGTAGCGGCCGAAGAAGAAATCACTCTCAAACGCGATTCGAGCGGCGAAGCTCTTGGTCGCGACGCACGTCCTCTGCTGGCTCCCAAGGCGAAAGAAGCGACGGACAAAGCTCTGCAAGCTCTCAAAGACAACAAACTCGATCGCGCTGAGAATTTTCTGGACGAAGCCGCCAAGCTCGCCCCCAATCACCCTGATGTTCTTTATTTACAAGGCGTCGTGTACCTCCGGCAAAACCAGCCCGAGAAAGCGCGTGACGTCCTCGAAAAGGCAGTACAAATGGACCCTAAGAACGCCCGCGTTCTGTGTGCGCTCGGCATGGCATTCGTGAACGAGAATCGCTTTGACCTTGCGGTAGCGCCGCTCCAGCAATCCGCAGAGATCGATCCTGACAGCTGGGATACGCACTACGCACTGGCGAAGGCGTTCTACCATCAGCAGCAATTTGAGGGCGCGCTCCAGGAAGCCCAACGAGCGCTGGGCCTGTCGCACGGTTCCGAACCCGCGATAGAGCTGCTGATCGCGCAAGCACAGACGGCGGTCGGTAAGTTCGAAGACTCCGCGGAAACGTTACGAACTTTCCTACGGGTGCATCCTAGCGATAAGGGAGCGGCAACTGCCCGTCGATGGCTGGATCGTCTGATTGCCGATGGAAAAGTCCACAAGTGATTTATTGGCGAAGCAATCTCTTACCCCTATATGTGTGCTGCGTGGTCGTACTCGCGCTCGCGGCCCCGGCGCCCGCTCAATCCCCCTCCGATGCCCTCGCCTTCGAACAGCAGGGAAATTTTGCAGAGGCCGCACGCATTTGGCAGGCAGTGGTCCAGCACAACCCGCGCGATGCTGCGGCATTCGCCAGCTTGGGCCTCGATCTAGCTCGCCAGCAGAAATATGCTGAAGCGATCCCTGCCTATCAAAGAGCCCTGGCCCTGAATCCGCACTTGCCCGGCGTCCAACTGGATCTCGGCCTTGCCGAATTCAAGCAAGGAAATTTTCAAACTGCCATCGCTCCGCTATCCGCTGCACTCACTGCAGATCCTCGAAGCGACCAGGCGCGAACTTTACTTGGAATGAGCTACTACGGCGCTGGCCGCTTCGCTGAAGCCGTCAAATATCTCGCGCCAATTGTGAAAAGCGATCCCACAAACGTTGAGCTTCGTAACGTACTCGCGCAGAGCTGCTTGAAAATCAAAAATTATTCCTGCTCCTTGGATCAGTTTCGCGCAATCCTCCAACAGGATCCTGATTCTGCAGCTGCCCACATCCTGATGGGCGAAGCTCTCGATGGCCTGCAGAAAACCAACGACGCCGTCGCCGAATTCCAGGCTGCCGCGAAGATTTCACCGCGTGAGCCCGACCTCCACTTCGGCCTCGGTTACTTATATTGGAAATCACACGATTATGACCGCGCGAAACCAGAATTCCAGGCCGAACTGGCTCTGGATCCGAATCATGCCCGCGCGCTGGCTTATCTCGGCGACATCGCGCTGAAGAATAATGACATCGCAACCGCGGCTTCATTGCTGGAAAAATCAGTTCAGCAAAAAAGCGATCTGCGGATTGCGTATCTCGATTTGGGCGCGGTCCGCATGCAGCAGAAACAATTTCCGGCGTCATTGAAAGCGCTTCAGCGCGCCGTAGAACTCGATCCGACCCAACCCGACGCCCATTACCGTCTCGGGCGCGTTTACCAGGCACTCGGCAGTACCCGGGACGCTCAGCGAGAGTTCGCAAAGACTCGGACACTGCATCAAAAGGCCGACGCTGCAGTCGTTTTAACCAAGCCCGGTGCGCCCGTTCCCGGGCAATGACGCGGGCTCACGTATGTGCCGTATAGGTTCAGGTCCTAACTGCACCCGCTCGTACTTCCGCAGCTCATGCACTTATAGCAACTGCCGTTTCTCACCATGATCGAGCCGCAGACGTGGCAACTGGGAGCGTCTCCCAGGTCAACGATGCTTGCCAGGGCATCGGCAGCGTGAGCAGAAGCGGGTCTGTATCCCGCGGAGATGTGGTTGTCCTTGTGTGTGGCGGTCCAGCGGGCGCCGGCATGCAGGAAATTTATCAGGTTACTTCAGCTTTGAAGAACCTGCCTATTTGCAAACATGTCGCAGTCCTGACCGATGCTCGCTTTAGCGGAGTTTCGACAGGAGCTTGCATCGCGCATATCTCCCCAGAGGCCTTGGCCGGCGGGCCAATCGGACGTGTGCGGGAAGGAGACACGATTGAGATTGTGATTGATCGTAACGCGCTCTGCGGAACAGTCAACCTTGTTGGTGAAGGCAACGAGCGTTTCTCCGGTGAGGAGGGAATGCGTCGGCTGGCGTCGCGCGCCTCACGGCACGATCTCGCTGCTCATCCTACGTTGCCCGATGAAACCCGCCTTTGGGCGGCGCTGGTACAGGCAAGCGGAGGTGTGTGGGGAGGTTGCGTTTATGATACGGTTGCGATTCTCGCCCAACTGAAGCGGGGCGCTGTGCCGCCTGACAAAAATTGTGGCGCATCACAATTGGGGCCATAAGAGGCTGATTACATGAAGCTATATCGGACAACCCAGGGTGCCTACGTTGAGGAGAACGGCAGCTACTTCCTGGTTCCTGCGTCAACCTGGGACGAACTTATCTGCAGCACCGATCTTGATGGGCGAGTCCGGGCGGCCACTGGCGGCGAGGCTACTAGCAGTTTCAATGTTGCGACTGTCCTCGCACCCGTAGGCAATCAGGAGGTGTGGGCAGCGGGTGTGACCTACTATCGCAGTCGCAATGCACGAATGGAAGAGAGCAAAGATACGGGCGGAGGAGATTTCTACGATCGAGTCTATGCAGCCGAACGGCCGGAGCTCTTCTTCAAGGCCACGGGTTGGCGCGTTGTAGGACCGGGAGCCGCTGTCCGTATTCGGTCCGATGCAAAATGGTCGGTGCCTGAACCGGAACTTACTTTGCTGATTAATCCTGCGGGCAAGATCATCGGGTACACCATTGGCAACGATATGAGTTCACGCGATATAGGAGGAGAGAATCCGCTGTATCTGCCGCAGGCGAAGGTGTATGACGGCAGTTGTGCGCTTGGTCCTTGTATTTTGCTCGTGGCCGATCCTCTAAGTAAGACCACTATTATTCGCCTTGAAATTGCACGGCAAAATAGGTGTGTTTTTACGGGGAACACCACGCTTGCGGAACTGAAGCGGGACCCGAAAGAGCTGGCTCAAGTTCTCTTTCGCGACAACAGTTTTCCTCAAGGCGCATTTCTGTTGACAGGAACCGGCATTGTCCCAGGGGATGGCTTCACACTAGAGATCGGAGATGTAATTCAGATCACCATCGATGGAATTGGCACGCTTGAGAACCACGTCATGTAATGCAACCCTAGCTGCGCAACAAGCGTGCCGTTCACCATTCGCATGGTTCCCAGAGGATTGGCCGCCTGCAACTCTGGTGGAAGCGCCGTGTCCGCGAAATCCTGGTAACAAATTAAGGTGTGTCTCTTCCGCGATGTCCAGGAAACTGACAACTTTTCCGAAAATGGAGGGAATCTGATTTTCTACCACGGCGACAGCGATATCTGTTCTCGCCACTCGATACGTTCGGTTACTACAAGGACACGGTAAATGCGAACGGCGGATTCGATGCGGTGTCTAAGTGGCGTCAGTTTTACTTTGTTACGGCAATGGGGGCACTGCGACGGCGGACAAGCCCTTGATCAGTTTGACCTACTGGGTGCGATGGTCAATTGGGTGAGAAAGGAGCAGCTCCTGCGTCCGTGATCGCAACTGGAAAGGCGTTTCCGAAACGCAGTCGCGACCGCTCTGTTCTTATCCGAAGCATGCCCACTACAAGGGACAGGGCGACACCGAGGACGCCAACAATTTCGAGTGTCGTTGATGCCCCGTTCTAGGCGTGCGTTTTTGCTGCGGCAACCGTACGTTTAGCACCGCGCCGCTGTGTCGACCTGCGCACGACTAACTCTGGCTGCAGCACAACGCTTTCAACTTTCGGTGGCGTTTTGGAAGTTAGTATCGCAAGGGCAATACGCGCAGCTTCCTCCCCTATTCGCCGGCTGTGCTGATTGATGCTTGAAAGTGGAACGCTTAGTGCATCGTCGTAGTGCAGATTTCCGCAGCCAATAACGGCGACATCTTCCGGGATCCGCAATCCCTGATCTAAGGCGTAATTCATTGCGCCCATGGCCAACGGATCATTAAAACAGAACAATCCGTCAGGTCTGGGCCTCAGGCTGAGAAGTTCACGCATTGCTTCTGCACCTCGTTGTCGCGTTTCCACGTCTCCCTTAGGTTCGGCGATGATGTAATCATCACTGACCTTCAAGCCTGCCTGGGTCAGAGCCCGTTTATATCCTTCCACTCGACGAATACTAGGGCTAGTTTCCGGGCCTCGAATATGCGCGATTCTTTTGCAGCCGACATCGATCAAGTGCTTTGTAGCAAGCATTCCAACTGCTTCGTCGTCTACTCCAACGAAATTTGCGGTCAAGCCGGGTAAACTGCGGTCAATCAGCACGTAGGGTGTTTTCTGTTTCTCAATACGGAAGAAGAGATCAACAGTAGAACGGCAGGAAGCAATTATGAGTATATCGAGGCGGCGGGCCAGCAACTGATTGATCTCTTGTTCTTCAAGGTCCGGATCTTCTTCAGAGGAGGAGACGATCAGATAATAGCCGCTTCCCCTCAACACATCAGAAAGCGACTTGGCAATTTCTGCGAAGAAAGGATGGAGGAGGTCGGGAACCACCAAACCGACCAGATACGTGCGTCCAGTGACTAGGCTCCGTGCCGCCAGATTGGGCTGATAATCAAGCTCTTTAACCCGGGCTAGAACTCGCTCGCGAGTCTCGTCGCCTACATCGGGATGATTACGCAGGACCTTGGAAATGGTTATGACCGATACCCCAAGATCTCTGGCGATATCCTTCATTCGTGTGCTCATAGAGTTGACTCAGTATATAGAAGGCTTAGTTCGATCGATGGCATAATTCTTGACATCGATAACTTTACCGATTATTGTGCTTCGATACGCGTCTCCTTGTACATCGGGAAACGTTTAGAGGTCAATGGAAAAACTCACACTCGGATGACGTAATCACGAGGAATCACAGAATGAAGCTTCAAAGCGTGTCCAGGCCGTTGCTTAACGGATGTGTTGATCCCGGGCTTGTGCCTCACAGGACTCTTTACACGGGTGCCCAAATGCCGGTAATCGGACTGGGAACGTTTGGATCGGACCATGCGTCAGCGGTGGAAATCGCGGCGGCCGTGGAAGGTGCGGCTGCGATCGGATACCGCCATTTTGACTGTGCATCTGTGTACAGCAACGAGCACCAGATTGGGTATGCGCTCCAACTGGTGTTCCGCGGCGGGATTAAACGCGAAGAACTGTGGATTACATCAAAGCTGTGGAATGACAAGCACAATGAGAACGACGTGATCCCTTCCTGCCGGCAGTCCCTGTCTGACCTCAGACTGGACTACCTGGATTCGTATCTGGTTCATTGGCCATTTCCGAACTTCCATCCCCCCGGTTGTGACGTGACTTCGCGAAGCAAGGAAGCAAAACCCTACATCCATGCCGATTTTATGAACACCTGGCGAAAGATGGAGGAACTGGTTGATCTAGGTTTGGTTCGTCATATTGGTACCTCGAATATGACGATTCCGAAACTAAAGCTTCTCTTGCGCGACGCTCGTATCAAACCGGCAGTGAACCAGATGGAATTGCACCCACATTTTCAGCAGCCGGAGCTATTCGAATTCGTCCGGTCGAACGGTATCGTTCCGGTGGGTTATTCTCCGATCGGCTCGCCAGCGCGGCCGGAGCGAGATCGCACACCTGAGGATACTTCGCCGACGCAGGATCCGGTGATTGTCAGGATTGCTAGTCGTCTCGGCGTGCATCCGGCAATCGTTTGCATAAAATGGGCTGTCCAGCGCGGACAAGTTCCTATTCCATTTTCAACAAAGCGAAGCCAGTATTTGAGTAGTCTGGAAGGTGTTGTGAGCGCGCCCCTGACGGAAGATGAAATGCGTGAGATCAGCTCGATTGACCGTTACTGCCGCCTTATTAAAGGCCAGGTATTTCTTTGGAAAGAGGGGCAGTCATGGGAAGACCTTTGGGATTTGAACGGGGAGATCACGCCGGCATGACCTGGGTCTCGACAACCTTGCCAAAGGTCGCAGTCACGGCGACTAACCAGCAGTCCATGCGCGCCGCATTTCTGCCCGGTAATGATCAAGTCGAACTTCGCACCGTGCCCGTTCCTCGCCCCGGACACGGCGAGGTCCTGCTTAGAGTGAAGGCTTCGACGATTTGTGGTTCGGACATTCGGTGCATCTACCACGAGCATCTTGGCAAAGGACCCGAAGGATATCAGGGAGTGATTGCCGGTCACGAGCCGAGTGGGCAAATCGTGGAGGTGGGACCCGGCTGCCGCCGTTTCGTTGTTGGCGACCGAGTGATCGTTTATCACATTTCCGGTTGTGGGATATGCAACGATTGTCGGCGCGGGTACATGATTTCCTGCACCAGTGAAAAATACCGCCGCGCGTATGGTTGGCAACGCGATGGCGGTATGGCCGATTACATGATCGCGGAAGAGAAAGATCTCATCGCGTTGCCCGACCAGCTTTCCTACGCAGACGGCGCACAGGTGGCATGCGGTTTCGGCACAGTTTACGAAGCAATCGAAAAAATCGGAGTCAATGGCAATCATTCGGTGCTCGTCACCGGACTTGGACCGGTTGGAATGGCAGCAGCGGCGCTGTGCCGGAAACTCGGCGCGCAAGTGATCATCGGCATTGATGTCGTCCCCGAGCGTTTAGAACTAGCCCGATCGCTGAACCTTTGCGATCTCGTTCTTCGGTCTGGTTCCGACAATGTAGCCGAAGTCAGAGAGTTGACGGGTAATTACGGGGCCGAGCGCACATTCGACTGTTCGGCGAATGCCACGGCGCGTGCCACAGCAATTCGAGCCACGCGCAAATGGGGAAAGATTGCGTTTGTCGGCGAAGGAGGAACGGTTGAGTTCAGCCCATCCCCCGACATTATTCACGATCAGAAGACGATCTATGGTTCCTGGGTAACGACGACCTGGCTGATGGAAGAATTGGTTGAACGCCTTGTGCGTTGGAACCTGCATCCCGCCGATATCATTACTCACCGCTTTGCATTGGAAGAAGCCGCTGATGCTTATGCTCTTATGGCGTCAGGCAAGTGTGGCAAAGTTGCGGTCTGCTCCGATGACGAAATGGCCCTCAAATGAAGCCAAACTGGGAGCAGATTCTTGGCGACCGGCTGCAAGTTTTTGGGCATCGCAACTGGCTCGTCATCGCTGATTCGGCATATCCTGCACAGACCCGGCAAGGTGTGGAAACCATTGTCGCCGATGAGGAACAAACGACTGTCCTTGCGGGGGCGCTTGCAGTTCTCGGCGGATGTCAGCACATCAAGCCGACGATTTATATCGACAAGGAACTGAGGTCCGTCTCTGAGGTGGACGCCAGAGGTATCACAGCGTACCGGAAACAGCTCGAGAGTCTATTCGATGGACATGAAATGCGTTCGCTTCCACACGAAGAGCTCATCTCCAAGCTGGATCGGGTGGGCGAGATGTTTCGAGTGCTTTTGATTAAGAGCAACATGCGAATCCCATATACGTCCGTCTTTTTCGAACTGGAGTGCGGATATTGGAATACCGAAGCAGAGAATCGGCTCCGGGCCGTAATGCGATCCAAAGGTCAGCGGTCCACAGCTGCAAAACGCAAGAGGCGTTAGTTGTTAGTCGCGGAATCCAAACATGAAGGCGCTTGTACTTCAGAAACCAGGGCAGGCATCCATAGAGACGATTCCGGACCCGGTGCCCGCGGATGGAAACGTATTACTCAAAGTTCGAATGGTCGGCTTCTGCGGCAGCGATTTGAATTCCTTCCGTGGGCTTAATCCGCTCGTCTCGTTTCCGCGGATTCTGGGGCATGAAGTGTCTGCGACCATCGTCGGGGGTAGGAACAGCTTGCCTGCAGGGACGGATGTCGCGCTTTCGCCTTACACAAGCTGCGGTCAGTGTGCATCATGCCGGCGAGGACGACCCAATGCATGCCAGCTCAACCAAACTCTTGGTGTTCAAAGGGATGGCGCTCTCACCGAATTTATCGTAATGCCGGCGGAGAAGTTATATCCGGCGAAACTCACGCTGAAAGAATTGTGCCTAGTTGAACCGCTTACGGTCGGCTTTCATGCGGTGGCACGTGGACGAGTCACCGCAGAAGATACTGTTGCAGTTTTCGGATGTGGCGGAGTGGGGCTCGGAGCCATAGCTGCATCGAGCTCTCGCGGTGCAACGACAATCTGTATTGATGTGGATGACGAGAAGCTGGAACTTGCACGGCTGGCAGGCGGCGCTTACTCGATTAACACGTCGCGTGAGCCGTTGCATGAGCGGTTGCAGGAAACAACTGAAGGACGTGGCCCGGATGTGGTGATCGAAGCCATCGGCACACCGGTGACGTTCCGAGCGGCGGTTGAAGAAGTCGCGTTCACGGGAAGAGTCGTGTACATCGGTTATGCCAAAGAACCGGTGACCTATGAGACGCGCGTGTTTGTACAAAAAGAATTGGATATTCTCGGATCGAGAAATGCTCAGCCGGAAGATTTTCACGCAGTGATCAAGCTTCTCGAAGCACGAAAATTCCCCGTGCGGCAGGCGGTGAGTCTGGTGGTTTCTCTCGAAGAAGCGCCTGGCGCATTGCGCTCGTGGAGTGAAAATCCCTCGAGTTTTAAGAAAATTCTGGTCGCATTGGACTAGACCGATGATCATTAGCGTGAGCGAATCAACAACCACGATCCGTCCTGGCGTTACTAACACCGGGCTGTTCCGCACTGCGCAAGGTGAAGATCTCGCTTTCACTTTCGTGCTCCTTACCTCATTGTTTCTCTTGTGGGGCTTCTGCAATGGAATGATCGACATCCTGAACAAGCATTTTCAGGACACGTTGCACATCAACAAGGAGCAATCGGGTCTGGTGCAGGCTGCGAATTATCTGGCCTACTTCCTGATGGCTGTTCCCGCGGGGTTTATTGCGAAAAAGTTCGGTTATAAAGGCGGCATCCTTGTGGGGTTGTCGTTGATTGCTGCCGGCGCGTTTTGGTTCATTCCTGCCGTGAAGATCGGCACCTACTCCGCCTTCCTGCTAGGTCTGTTCGTCATTGCCGCAGGCATGACTTGCCTGGAAACGATCGCGAATCCGTATGCCACGGTTCTGGGTTCGCCGGAGGCCGGACCCACGCGCATCAATATAGCCCAGACGTTAAATGGCGCCGGCTGGATCCTGGGTCCAATCGTCGGCGGTCACTTTGTTTTCGCGGGCGCCAGCGGCGCTGACGCCAACGCGGGGCTTACAACGCCTTATATGGGTATAGGCGTTTTCGTAGTTCTGCTGCTCATCACCTTCGCGGTGTCGCCAGTCCCGGAGTTGCACGTCGAGGATGAGAGCCGTCGTTCGCAAACGCAGAATGACATCAGGCCTACAGGTGGGCAGAAGGTGACGATCGCGATCGTGTTGGCAATCGTCTGCGGGCTGCTGTACTTCTTCATCGCTCCGATTCTTGGATTGGTATGGACGCTCTTGCACCTGAACGAGTCCCTATTCCAGCCGGTGAAGACTATCCTGCTGGTGGGCGCGTACGTACTTTCATTCCTGGTCGTCTCACGGAACTGGGACATGTTCCGGCGCAAGCATTTCACATTCGGCATTGCCGCGCAGTTCCTCTATGTGGCGGCGCAAACCGGCATCTTCAGCTTTTGCGTCAACTATGTTCTCGAGAATGATCCGGGAGTCACGCGGCTTCAGGCTTCGCGATGGTTGGGCGGCATCGGGTTCGTTTTGTTCATGATCGGCCGTCTGTGCGGCAGTGCCGTGATCAGCCAATTCAAGCCGGATCGCGTGCTGGCCGCTTACTCCGTCATCAACGTGGCCCTGGTCGCGGTAACGATGGGCGGCGGCAAAACGGGAATGTATGCCATGTTCGCCAGTTTCTTCTTCATGTCGATCGGATTCCCGACCATTTTTGCGCTAGGCATCCGCGGGCTGGGCGAGCATACCAAGCTCGGTTCGTCGCTAATCGTGATGTCTATCGTAGGCGGAGCTATAGCCGCGCCCTTCATGGGCCACATCGCGGACCTGCATTCGATGCGCATCGGTTTTGTGGTCCCGCTGGTGTGTTTTGTCTTCGTCGCTCTTTACGGCCTGACTTGGGCAAGCCTCATTAGGCAGGACTCATCGGGAGCCCCGGAAGGTTAGCGATTGTCGAATCAGCCAGAATGACTGCAACCCAATATCGTGGGTGAGGGAACGATACCATGCTCTCGCATTCTTCACTTCTATGGCAGTACGTTCGAAGGCTTAGCATTTTCGTGCTCGCATTATGCGCGTTATACAGCCTTCATGCACAGACCGCCACAGCTCCTACCGCGTCTCAGGATCCCGAAATCATCGATCAGGCTTGGCAGAAAGGCAGCAGTAAGTATGATGCTGAGCGCGTCGAGATCCTGAAGCGGGTCGACGCCGTTGACCGCGAAGGTCCGTTCCGTCCTGATTGGGAATCACTCCAAAAATATGAGACACCCAAGTGGTACCGAGACGCCAAGTTCGGGATTTTCATTCATTGGGGAGTGTATTCGGTTCCAGCTTTCGGCAACGAGTGGTATCCGCGACTCATGTACATAGAGGGATCTCCAGAATACACGCACCACATCGCCACTTTTGGAACCCAGGACAAATTTGGCTATAAGGATTTCATACCCATGTTCAAGGCGGAGCATTTCGATCCGGCTGCGTGGGCCGAGTTATTCAAAAAGGCAGGCGCAAAGTACGTCGTGCCGGTTGCGGAACATCATGATGGTTTTGCGATGTATGACAGCAGTGTGAGCGATTGGACAGCAACTAAGATGGGGCCTCATCGCGACACCACCGGAGAACTGGCCAAAGCAGTGCGAGCCGCAGGTCTGCACTTTGGCTTGTCGTCTCACAGAGTGGAACACAATTTCTTTTTGGGCCCGGCCCGCACCATCCCTTCTGACGTAAACGACCCGCAATATACCGCGTTATACGGCCCGGCCCATACCTGGATGATGAATCCATCGGGTACTCCCCTCAATGATGATTTCACCTATGTTTCGTCAGCTTGGGCCAATGACTGGCTGGCGCGCGCCGCGGAACTGGTGGAGAAATATCATCCCGACATCGTGTACTTCGACTGGTGGATCGGGCAGGCGGCAATCCGGCCGAATCTCACCCGCTTCGCCGCGTTCTACTACAACAGTTCGCTGAAATATGGTGACCACGTCGGCGTGATCAACTACAAGGACTACGCCATGCAGCAGAACTCTGCGGTACTCGACATTGAACGTGGGCAGCTCGGCGATATGCGTCCTTTGCCGTGGCAGACCGATACGTCCGTGAGCAACAAGTCGTGGGGTTACATCAAGGACGATACATTCAAGTCCCCGGAATTTGTGATCCACCAGCTGATCGATATCGTCAGCAAAAATGGCAATCTGCTGTTGAACATTGGCCCGCGCGCCGACGGCACCATCCCAGAAGAGGTGCAGCAGGTGCTTCTTGGCGTCGGCTCGTGGCTAAACGTAAATGGGGAGGCCATCTATAGTACCCGCCCCTGGAGGATTTATGGCGAAGGTCCTACTAAAGTCACGGCGGGATCTTTTCACGATACTGACACCATGCACTACACAGCCGACGATTTTCGTTTCACGACCAAGGGCGATGTCCTTTATGCGATCGGACTTGAGTGGCCAAAGAATGGTGAGGCAGTGATTCACTCACTGGCTGAGACCGCCGGCAATGAACCAGTGCAATCCGTCGCCTTGCTGGGCAGCGACACCAAAATCTCTTTCGACCAGCGTCCAGATGGCCTGCACGTCCGCCTGCCCTCCCAAAGCCAGGCGAAGTATGCTTACGCGGTTCGCATTAGTTTTCACAGTAATTCTCAGTAACGCGGATGCTGGTACTGCGACTGGCCTCGCCTGCACAACTGCCGTGTCCTCAGTTGTTCCGGGTTGAGCCGCTCTGATCGGCGCAATTGGCACGCCATCGAGCCTCGCTTTCGCTTCTCCACTCACTCGAAATAGGTGTACATTCTTAAGATCGGTGCCTGTACCGATAACTGTGGCTGCTAGCTTACTCGCAAATGACCCTACAAGAGATTGCGAAGCGGGCAAAGGTCTCGACCGCGACTGTGTCGCGAACTATCAATCGCATTCCCACGGTAGATCCGGTCCTTGCCAGACGGGTGTGGAGGGTGATCGAGCAAGTTGGCTACTACCCAAACTCTCATGCGAGAACGCTTGTTTCCGGACGCAGTCGTATTTTTGGTTTGATCGTCCCTGAAATCACCAATCCATTTTTCCCCGAAATCGTCCAAACCTTTACGGAATTGGGTGTTAAGTATCAATACGAGGTCCTGCTTAGTTTCCTGGCTCAGGATACATCGCTACTGGAGAACGCCGCTCGTCAGATGATTGAGCGTCGCGTCGACGGCGTGGCCATCCTGACCTTTGGAAGGGAGGATGCACTAATCGATGTTTTGGTGCGTCAAAACGTGCCCGTGTTTGTAGTCGATATGGAGTCCCCGGAACCGCTGGTGAAAAGTGTCCACATCGACTACGAACACGGCATTCGCCAGGCTGTGCAGCACCTCGCAGCGTTGGGGCACCTGCGTATCGCATTTGTCAGTGGGCCGGAACATTTGAAAACGGTAGTGCAGCGAAAAGCCGCCTTCTTGGAATGCATGAGAGAAATTGGTTTGCCCATATCTCCGCAACTGCTAATTGACGGAGATCACACCATGGCGGCAGGGATGACGGCCATTTCAGCCCTGGCTGCTTTGCCAGATCGCCCATCTGCGGTTGTCTGTTCTAATGACCTGACTGCGATCGGCGTGATGCGCCAAGCATTTGAGCTGGCTCTCGAGATTCCGCGGGATTTGTCGGTCGTGGGGTTCGATGATATCCGCCTGGCACAATTCATGGTTCCGCCGTTGACCACGGTCCAACTGTCGCAAATCGAGCTTGCGGACATAGCATTTAGGGCGTTGCTCGACTCCGCGGAAGCTCCGTGTAATAGATCTTCGTGCTACGAATACACGATTAAAACGAACTTGGTGCTCCGACGTTCTACAGCACTGGCACCCGGTCGGCTTCGACAGAGTAGTTGCGAGTCTCAGAATATACGCGCTTCCGCGAGGCCGTAAGCACCGGCTCTCGCGAAGAGAGCGGTCAGTTCTTCCAACCAAAAACTCCATAATCGCGGCCGCCTTCACGATGACCGGATGTCCGATTGTGGCATGCGCAGGCCTCCTCGAAAAAACAACTTGACAACGCATAGTGCTTTGGTATTAGAATGCTCGAACTTCGGTACAGTTACCGATAACTAATCTCCGACACGAGAGGGGTCCTAGCCGATGCCCAAATTCCGCAGTCTCTCCCTATATCTCTTCGTCATCGTGGCTGCCTTCGCGATGAGCCTTGCCGCGCCCCTCGCTCAAGGCCAGACGCTTGCCTCCACAGCTTCGTTTTCAGGTACGGTTTCGGATTCCTCCGGCGCGCGCATCGCGAATGCGAACGTCGCCTTGAGTAGCCTGGAGAAAGGAGTTACACGTACATTTAAGACTGATAGTGAAGGCAACTTTTCGTTTGCTCTCCTTCCAGCAGCCACTTATACGCTGGTAGTGGAGGCGCCAGGGTTCAAGACCTTAAAGCAGACTGGGATCGCTTTGGAAGTCGGCCAGTCCGCAAGCCAAAGCGTCAGCTTGAATATTGGGACGTCAGAACAAATCGAAGTGACGGCGGAAGCACCTCTGCTGCAGACGGACAACGCCAATCTCAGCGCCGAAATCTCTACGAAACAAGTGACTGAATTGCCTCTGAACCTTCGCAACGTATTCAACTTCGTGGAGTTGAACTCATCGGTCAACAATTTGTCGCAAAGGCAAACGATTTCGTCAGGCGGACAGCAAGGCTCCGCCGACCAGGACGTCTCCTTCTTTAATTTCGGCGGTGGCTACTTTGGAACGACTGCATTTCTCCTGGACGGTTCGTGGGATGCGAGCGAAGGCTGGGGCGGTGTCATCTATGTCCCATCGCCTGATAACGTTCAGGAGTTCAAGGTGCAACAGAATACGTTCACAGCCCAATACGGCTGGAGCACCGGGAACGTCATTAACGTAGTCACCAAATCCGGAGGCAGCAGTTTGCACGGAGACGTATACGATTACTTGCGTAATGGCGCACTCGACGCCAACAACTATTTCAACAATCTGAGTAATCAGCCGAGACCCAATTCGCACCGGAATCAGTTCGGCGTTGCCGTCGGAGGGCCGGTTTACCTTCCGGGCATCTACAAGCAGCGCGACAAGACATTCTTCTTCTTCAACTTCGAGGGCCATAGAGACCATAACGCCGGGCAGTATGCAGGTACCGTTCCAATTCCGGCTTTCCACAACGGGGACTTCTCGGCGCTACTGGGGCCACAAGTTGGGACCGATGGTCTAGGCAGGCCGATTTTCAGCGGCCAGATTTATGACCCGTTCAGCACTCGCCCCTTCGGGGGTGGGTTCATACGCGACCCTATCCCGGGGAACAATCTGGCGACATATATCTCCCCCTATACGGGTGCGTCGCTCATCAATCCTATTGGGCAGAACCTGGTCAACTTTTACCCGACCGCGCTCAACCCCAATTCGTTGTCGAACAACTGGAGTGCTACGGGCCTTCAGGCGGACTATTCGGACGAGTACAGCGGTCGCATTGACCACAACTTCAGCGATAAAGCGCGGCTCTACGGACGATACTCTTATAAAAAAGAATACAAAGACGAAGAGGCCGCTTTCTACGGCGCGAGTGATCCCGCCGGTCCGGGACAGCGAAACCCCAATAATCGCTGGAACGTTGGCGTTGGCTTGAGCCAGGTCTTCACTCCCACTTTCACCATGAGCGTCAACCTGGGCGGTATGAAATGGGTGGAAGGCAACGATGTGCAAAGCCACGGTTTCAAGGCCTCGTCTCTAGGGTTACCGAGTTTCATAGATACAAACTCGCCGCAATTCCCTATCATCAGCGCGGCCAATTATCTGCCGGAAGGGCCGGTGGCAGGGGCAGGGCAGGGTGCATTTCCTCGTAGCGCTGCCAGCGGATCTATTGATTTCGTCAAAGTGCGGGGAGCGCACCAACTGTCCTTCGGGTATATGGGGATCGCGACGGATGAAAACGGCGGACGCTACCACTTTACGCCGTTTAATTTCAACAATCTGTTCACGGCAGGTCCGGATCCACAAAACGCGACCGCGGGGACTGGCGATTCAATTGCCTCCATGCTGATGGGGATACCGGCCAGTGGGAACACGGGTATTGCTATTCAAGAGGTGAGCCGCACCTGGTTCCACGGCCTGTATTTGCAGGATGACTGGAAGGCGACGCGAAAACTCACCCTGAATCTCGGACTACGTTGGGAGGTTCAGCGGCCGGTAACCGACCGGTATAACCGGCAGGCGTGGTTTGACTACAACGCAACCAATCCCATCAGTTCGGCTGTTGGTCAGACCTACAAGGGCGAGCTCCAATTCGCCAGCTCCAGCAATCGCGGGCTGTTCAATACTAATTACAAGAATTTTGCTCCCAGAATCGGATTCGCCTATCAACTGATGCCGAAGCTGGTGATGCGGGGAGGCTATGGCGTCTTCTACCCACCCAGCTATCGTGGAACCGGTCCGGCGCCCGGCTTTAGCTCGGACACTCCGTACGTAGCTTCCAACAATGGTGGCCTGAACCCGGCGGGTACCTTGAGCACCGCTTTTTCGGGTGGCCTCATTCCAGTAAGCGGAAGTTCATTGGACGGCTTGACCAATGTGGGCTTCGGCGTAACCGCTGTTTCACGAAATCGAAAGACGTATTACGACCAGCAATGGATGTACGGTTTCCAGTACGCGCCGACCTCCAACGACGTAATTGATATCACGTACGTGGGCAATCACGGCGTCCACGTCGATGCGAGTGGACTCAACCTGAACCAGTTGGATCCCAAATACTTCTCTATGGGCAACGCGCTACTGACCCAGGTTGCAAACCCGTTCTTCGGCCAAATTACTTCGAGCGGCTGCAGTCTTGATCAACCCACGGTTCAACAAGGGCAGTTACTCAGACCCTACCCGGAATTCTGCGATATTAACGAGAGTCAGGATCCAGCCGGCGGTTCGCATTACAATGCGCTCGACGTGAACTACACGCACCGGGTGTCGCAGGGGCTCACTTTGTTGGCGTCCTATACGTTCTCGAAATTCATTGACAACGTCGGGGGGCCCGAAAACTGGGCTTCAGCATCCGCCAACTTCTCAGAGAATATTCGCAACGTTTACAACCTGGCCGCGGAGAAGTCGGTTGATGCGACCGACACTCCGCATAGCTTCGTTCTGAGTTACATATACGAGCTGCCAGTTGGGAAGAGTAGGAAGTTCGGTTCGGGTATGAACGGAGCCTTGAACGCTATCGTTGGCGGCTGGCAGACCTCCGGAACCCTGACCTTGAAAGAGGGTTTTCCTCTCACGATTACCAGTTCAGGAAATGGAGTTAACTATTTCGGCGCTGGCCAGCACGTGGATGTGATCGGTGACTACCACGTTTCCAATCCAAGCCGCACTGAATGGTTCAACACGTCTGCCTTCGCGGTGGCCGCGCCGTGGACTTTGGGGAATGCTCCGCGATACTTCTCTGATCTGCGCGCGCCCGGCTACAAAAATTGGGACATAAGTATCCAAAAGTATTTCCCGATTGAAGAACGGTACCGGCTCCAGTTCCGTCTGGATATGTTCAACACTCTCAATCACGCTAACTTCTACAGCCCGAACACGTTCATGGGGGGTGGATTTGGGACGATTAATCAAGCATGGACGCCGAGACAAATGCAAGCAGCACTGAAGTTTTATTGGTGATGCGTGCGGAGAATTAGGACTGCTCCCAGTGTTTGTTATTCGATCGTCTGTTTTTTGTTGGGCGTAGCATACCCGCAACAGCCGCCCGAATTCGAATCTCTTCTGGCCTCGGCGCAACAAGCCCAGGCCAGAGGGGACTTCGAAGCCGCCGCCGAGTTCTACCGGAAGGCGGTCGCTGCCCATCCTGAAATCCCCGAACTCAAGGCCAATCTTGGCTTGATGTATTACCAGACGGGGAAAGATCAAAAAGCTATTGAGGCTTTTAACCTGGCAATTCGTCTGAAGCCTGACTTGTTTGTTCCGAACCTGTTCCTCGGAATTGAATACCTCAAGTTGAAGCGCTTCAACAAAGCGATTCCGTATCTGAAACGCGCAGCTCAATCCAAGCCAACCGACGCCCAAGCCCAACTAGGTCTCGGTCAGGCGTACGCGGGAATTGGTAATACGCGGCTTGCCATCCGTTCCTATCTGCGGGCCACTGATATTGACCCGCAAAATGCGGACGCCTGGTATCACCTCGGCGTCGCTTACCTGGAACAAGTTGAAGCCGACGCACGAGTTCTTCTGACCCGGCACAAAGATTCCGGATTTGTGCAGGCGCTCCTCGCGGACACCTTTGCCGAGCAACATGCCTTTCTTCAAGCCGCGGACGCTTATAAAAAAACTTTGAGTCTTGACTCATTTCCTCCAGACACGCATGCCAACTACGGTTTCGTATTGGTAAACCGGCACGACCTTTCCTCCGCGGAGCACGAGTTCAACACGGAACTCGCCTCAAACCCGGGCTCGCTTATGGCCACGCTGGGCCTTGCGCGCCTGCATCTCGAGCGAAGTGAACTAGAAGAAAGCGTGAAGGAAATTGCCGGCGTCTTCAAAGCTGATCCGGGCTTCCTTGCCTCGAACGCGTCGCGGTTTAGCGCCGGCTTAGCTCCCGAAAAACTTACTGAACTCGACCGTGTTTTGGAACAACGCCAGACATCTGGCGAGACTCCGGAAGACCTTTTAGCTCTCTTCCGCAATCTGCCCCCGAACCAAAGGTCATTCGAGGCTCCGAAGATGGCGACCGGTGCGGATAAGAGCTTGGCAAGTAATGCAACCGGGTTTTACAAGGATGGAAATTACACACAATGCAGCAATGCGCTCGCGCCCAGACTTGAAACCCTCCCACCGAAGGATCTCCGGTTACTCACAACGTGCGCGTATCTGAGCGGCAATACCCGAACAGCCTTCGAGACAGCAAGAAGACTGGCGGCAAGTTCTGCGACAGAAGCGGAGGGTTTGTACTGGGAAACAAAATCAGCCGAGCAGCTTGCAACAGGAGCTCTGGCGCGCGCAAGTGAACTCGATTCCAGCTCGCCGAAGTTGCACGTCCTGCTGGGAGACATTCATCGCCAGAGAAAGTCTTTTCCCGACGCGGAACTGGAGTATCGCAAGGCCTTGGCACTCAAGCCGGACGACAGCGGCGCTTTGTTCGGCTTGTCGTTGGCTCTGCTGGCCGACGGTCAAACCGATGAGGCGCTTCACCAGGCACAGGCTGCACTCGAAAACAACCCCGACGATCCGGAATTGAACGCTGTCATGGGCGAAATCCTTTGCGCGCGAAGTGATTTCGCTGGTGCCGAGGGCTACCTGAAAAAGAGCCTGAACACAAAGCCGGAGTACGTTCCCCATGTTCACGCCCTGCTCGGCAAGGTGTATGCCCAGACAAACCGTACCCAAGAAGCGATCGCAGAACTAAGGCTAGCGCTTGCCGACGATAAAGATGGCCATATTCACTATCAGATTGCGCGTCTTTATCTGAAAATTGGAGATCGCGATTCAGCCAGGCAAGCCTTTGAGGTGTCAGACCGGATACGACGGCAAGGATTGACCAGGGCAGCGGTCGCAATGCAGCAAGGCGAAGACGACGCCGAGCCTCAATAGATTTTCCATTGCATACGAGTTGGGGCAACGACAAAGTTGCCGATATCTTTGCGCCACGAAAGGACGACGACTGCGAACAAAATGATCAGACACTACGGTACTGTTCTGCTGCTTGTTATTGCCAGCTCCGAAGTATGGGCTGCAGGTCAGCCGCAATTTGCCGTTAAGGACTCTCATCGGGATACCAATGGCGTCACTTTCAGGACTGCCGCCGGGACCATGCGGATTGAAGCCTGTGGCGATCGCGTTATACACGTTGTCGCCAGCCCGACATCCGAGATTCCGACTCCCCGAGTCCCTGTTGTTATCCAGGCGTGCAAAGCTAACAGCCTTCAGGTCAGCATAGGGAAGAACGAGGTGAAGCTTTCGACCCCTGCGATGACTGCGTCGGTGGACGTGGCCACTGGGGCCGTAAGCTTCCACTCCGCAGACGGAAAACTCGTGCTGGCCGAGCCGAAGCAAGGCGGTAAGGCATTTGACGTGCAGTCGATTGCAGAGATGAAAACCTGGCAGGTGCAACAGACCTTTCTTTCGCCCGAAGACGAGGCGCTGTACGGCCTCGGGCAGCACCAGGAAGGCATCTTCAACGTCCGTGGCCTTCCCATTCGGCTTCAACAGGCGAACACAAATATTTCTATTCCGGTTGTGCTATCGAGTAATGGATATGGAATTCTGTGGAACAACCCGTCCCTTACCGACTTCAATCCTGCCGATCAGCAGGTAGTCATAGACCCGAAGACAGGCATGGGCAAATTCACCACGGGCACAAAAGGCTTGTACGGGTTCCTGCTGAGCGGCGACAACAGAGATAAGTTGGTGGTTGAAGTGAACGGGCAGCGCGTGATCGATTTGGAGAACATGTGGACTCCAACATCCGCTTCAGGCTCCGTGAATTTGGAGGCGAACAAAGAATATGAGGTGTCCGCGCGCGGCGGCCCAGGAGGCGTTCAACTGGCGGTTCGTCCGCCCCAGGACACTACAACGTTCCGCTCCGAAATAGGGCAGGCAGTCGATTACTACTTCTTTTACGGCCCAGACTTGAACCGCGTCATCTCAGACTACCGCCAGCTCACCGGCGAAGCGCCACTATTTCCAAAATGGGCTTATGGATATTGGCAGTGCCGAGAGCGCTATCACAGCCAAGAGGAAATTCTGGATATTGCGGCCGAGTTCCGGAAGCGAAAAATTCCTGTCGATGCTTTGGTGCAGGACTGGCAGTATTGGGGCAAGTATGGCTGGAGCGCGATGAAGTTCGATGAGCAGTATTATCCTCAACCCAAAGAGATGCTGGATCAGCTGCATTCCGAAGACCTGCACATGCTGATCTCGGTCTGGTCAAGATTTGGGGAGGACACTGATGTTTACAAGCGGATGAAGGCGCAGGGATTGCTGCTTCCGGGATTACCTTGGACGGATTTCTTCAACCCGGCAGCTCAAACCGCATTCTGGTCGGAACTCAATAAAGGACTTTTCCGGGGCGGAATGGATGGCTGGTGGATGGATGCGTCCGAGCCGGAGTTCGACGTGCTCAAGGGAAAGGAGACGTTCTTGGGCAGCGGCGAGTCCGTACGCAATGCCTATCCTCTTTATGTGACCAAAGCAATGTATGAAGGCCAGCGGTCAACCACAGACCGAAAGCGCGTCGCGATTCTAACTCGCTCTGCGTTTGCAGGGCAGCAGCGAAACGCCGCCGCCTCCTGGTCGGGTGACATCACCTCAAACTGGATTACGCTGCGCCGGCAGATTCCCGCGGGTTTAAGCTTCAGCATGTCCGGAATACCCTATTGGACTACCGATATCGGCGGATTCTTCCGGCCCGAGGACCAATACACCTCCGATGCTTACCACGAGCTGCTCATTCGCTGGTTTGAATACGGAGCTTTCTGCCCGATTTTCCGTGTTCACGGATACAAATCGAATGCGGAGATCTGGAATTACGGTCCACAAGCAGAGAACATCCTTACGCAATACGATGAGTTGCGATATCGTCTGATGCCGTACATCTATTCCGCCGCCTGGGGCGTTACGAACAATGGTGAAACTCTCATGCGGGCCCTGCCACTCGAGTTTACTTCCGACGCAGGAACACGAGGAGTGTCCGACGAGTTCATGTTTGGTGATGCGTTGTTGATAAATCCGGTAACGATCGAGGGAGCGACTCAGCGGACGGTTTATCTTCCAGCGGGAACTGATTGGGTCGACTTCTGGACGGGCAAGGGTGTGAAGGGTGGTCAAAGCATCACAGCAGACGCTCCACTCGACAAGATGCCAATTTATGTCAGAGCGGGCTCAATTGTTCCTTACGGCCGGCGGGCCGAGTCCGCTTCAGCCAAGCCCGATCCGATTGAGCTGCGAATCTATGCCGGAGTCGACGGTGGCTTCAGCCTGTATGAGGATGAAGGCGACAATTACGACTATGAGCACGGCGCGCATTCCGTCATACCGATGCGTTGGGATGATGAAGCCGAGAAACTCATAATCGGCGATCGCCAAGGTAGCTTCCCCGGAATGCTCGAGCACAGGACCTTTCACATTGTAAGAGTGGCCGATGGACACGGCACAGGAATTGCGCCGGCTTTGGAAGCTGACGCGACGATCGAATACGATGGTAAGGCTACTTCGGTGCAGATCCGCCCTCGGCCGTAAAAGACTAGCAGCTTTTTCGGTCAGCACTTGGGAGGGCAATGGAATCACTCCCATTTCGACTAGCCCGGCCATGAAGATCTCACGCCGTCACTTCGTCGCCTTATCCGCAGGCGTGGTTACCTCTCGTTTATTCGGCCAGGGTGTGGCTCCTCGCTCGGTAAAGCCAGAAGCTAAACCTGCTCCTTCTGGACGCGTGGTCGACGCGCATTTTACCGATGTTGCTCGCGAAGCCGGGCTGACCGCGCCGGTAATCTATGGCAATCCAGACTTCAAGGATTACATTCTCGAGGCCGTTGGCTGCGGCTGCGCTTTCATTGACTACGACAATGATGGCTGGATGGATATCTTTCTGTTGAGCGGCACGAAACTAGAAGGCCCCCCGGCCGGCGCAACAAATCGTCTCTATAAGAACAATCGCGACGGTACTTTTACTGATGTTACCGAAAAAGCCGGCCTCCGAGATGCCGGCTGGGCGTCAGGCGTGTGTGTTGGCGACTACAACAATGACGGTTTCGAAGATTTGTTCATAACGTATTTCGGCCAAAACAAACTCTACCGAAACAACGGTGATGGTACTTTTACTGACGTTACAAAACAAGCCGGGCTGCTCAGCGACATGCCGCGCTGGGGCGCTGGATGTACGTTCGTGGACTACAACCGGGACGGCATCCTCGATCTCTTTGTCTCCAATTACCTTCAATTTGACTTTAAACGTGTGCCCAAACCGGGCGCGAATAGCAGTTGCACCTGGAAAGGTATGCCGGTCGAGTGCGGTCCACGAGGGCTTCCTCCCGGATATCACGCGTTGTATCGCAACAACGGCGATGGGACCTTTACCGATGTGAGCCGACAGGCCGGCATTTCCGATCTGCGTGGAAGCTATGGCATGACGGCGGTAGCGGCCGACTTCAACGAAGACGGCTGGCCAGACATCTATGTGGCTTGCGATTCAACACCTAGCCTTTTGCTCATGAACAGCGGCAACGGTACTTTCTCTGAAGAAGGCGTGCTGCGCGGGGTCGCGCTCAGTGAAGATGGAATGGAACAGGCGGGTATGGGCATTGGGATCGGCGATTACGATCTCGACGGCCACCTCGACATTTTTAAGACGCATTTCGCCGACGACACGAACGGGCTTTACCACAATGACGGCAGAGGAAACTTCGAAGATGTGACCCGTGCGGCAAAAATCGGAGTTGAGACGCGCTACATCTGCTGGGGTGCGGGAATCGTTGACCTCGACAATGACGGGCTGCCGGATTTGTTCATGACCTCCGGCAGTGTTTATCCCCAGATCGAAAAAACACTCCCGCAGTTTCCGAACCGCGGGCCGCGCGTGGTGTTCCGAAATCTAGGTAATGGGAGTTTCGAAGAGTTGATTGATGAAGCTGGGCCGGGAGTTGCTGCCGCGCATTGCAGCCGTGGGTGCGCCTTCGGAGACTTCGATAATGACGGTGACGTCGACATCTTAATCGTGAACTTGAACGAACCTCCGTCGCTGTTGCGAAACGATGTACGCGGGAATCATCACTGGTTGAAGATAAAGCTGATTGGAACTAAATCGAATCGCAGCGCCATTGGAGCGCGGGTGGTGCTTCACTACGGTTCGAGAAAACAAGCGCAAGAAGTTATGAGCCAGTCGAGTTTCTATTCGTCCAACGATCCGAGGCTGCACTTCGGACTCGGAGTCGAAACAAGTGCCCACATTGAGGTTCGGTGGCCGAGTGGTCTTGAGGAGAAGTTTAAGGCCGTCGCTGCGGATCAGTTGGTCGTCATTAAAGAAGGAACTGGCGTGCTTGCCGGTGCGGGTTGGTCGAAATAAGTGGGCAAGGCCGTGCCATTTCCAGAGCTAATCGGCGACTGATGGAATGTCAGTCACGCAACCACGGTGTCGGACGGATCACGAGCAAACCGGAACACGGTGGATCTCGCTTGTTTAAGCAGTGTTCAATAAGGCTCAAGATCGGGTGCAATTTGGGTGCAATAAGACTTCCTGAGAGTTACTCTGGGCGCTTTATCAGGCGATCCGCGCCGTTGTTTTTCAAGTAATTGCCTCTGAACCATAGGCTGTCAGGCCAGAGGCCGCCGTCGTCCGACATCACTCAATGCTCGGGCACTGCGCATTTGTGTGATTGATGCGGCGCTATTCTTGGCAATTCTTGAGACGAGGGCCGGGGACACATCGGGGACACATTAAGCTGTTTCTTACAGGTCTTGGAACAGCATCCAGTGCGTTCCGGTTCCTGTGGTTTCGTACGTTTACGATTTGGCTTCCCGCTTTCAGGGCGATGCCATAGAGGGAGGTTCAGCTGGTCCGAATTGCGAAAGGAATCATGCTTGAGAGACAAGCGATGCGGGCCGGTCCAGTTCACATCGAGTTGAGGCTGAGCACCCTGTCTGCGGCTGATCACAAAATCGTGTGTGACTTCGAAGAGGGCTGTACATCGCTAGAATCGCAGGTCCGTCGAAAACGGCGACGCGCCCTTTCCCGCTGGAAGGGAAGCTGTTAGGATGTTTTTGCGAGGTTCGTTTCCCTGTGTTTTCTTCCTGGCCATCAACGTGGACCGTCCTGAGCAGTATGCTGAGCTGCTCAGAAATTTACAGGCGGTTTACAGGCGGTTTTGCCAGGAACAGGAGCTTGCTAGAGCATTCTGTGCGAACAGTGCGCTCTATGCAAAACCTGCAAATGCCTTGTCCAGCAAGGTTTTCAGCGAAGTCGTTGATTTGGCGAGTGGGGACGTAGTTCAGTTGGTTAGAACGCTGCCCTGCCATTCTGTCTAAAGCATATCTATAGTATTTTCAATTACTTGTGGGATATCCGCCTCAGAGCGCACTGTCACCAAGTGGATCTCTTTTCTCATCCTTATTTACCCTGCCAATAGCACTGAGAAACGCCGTAATACCCGATGCTTGGCCGACACAAGCCGTGCCGATGCCATTGAGGGTATTACGGCGCCAGATGTCTCGATCGCTATGCTTTATCCAAGCTTGGGACAAGAATCCGGAAAAAGACTTCGACTAATTAAGAGAGTCTTTCAGTCTGTTCCTTTAGGAGAATAGGAACTGAAGGACCATTGCTTGCGATTCCGGGCGCGGCCAATCCTGCCGAAAGGCTGGGCATTGAGAACGTCCGTGCGCGACGTGACCTCGACATGAGTGACACGGGCGGGCAGGTAGGGAACCACGAACAGGAAAACCAGGCACAGGGCGAGCGGGCGGTTGACACCCCAGCGACGAATATTCGAAGTCATAGGTCTCTCCGGGCGCAATCACCTGTGCCCGCGGAAGCACGAGGCCATTGATTCCGAACCGCGACACCCGACCGAGATCGGCCTGTTAATGTTGATCGGCCAGATGCGGTAGCGTTTCCCCAACTGCCAATGGGTGGTCGGAGCTTTCATCCTGCCATTCAGCAACAATGAGATGTCGTGCATTTGCACGAGGGCTCGATTACCTTCCCGAAGTGGAAACGCCGGTCACACAAAATCACCGCACCGTCAAATCCCGCCAATAGGCGTCACCTGCTTCGTGGTGCGGAACGAGAACGCGCTGGTAGAGCCGCAAAACGACCCTCTGGTTCTTGTAGTCAGATAGATCAATACTGATGTCTTCCCAATGGCGCAAGTCGGATTGGCGCGACTCATACAATCCGTCAATGAGCTTGTCGAATATCTTCTTGTCATTGACATAGACCTGCAATTGCCAGGCACGCCCCACATCAACGCCGGCTTTGAAAGTCAAAGATGGTGTAGGTCCCAGGTTGATTGTCCGTCTCAGGACGGTTCCGCGTATTTCATCCCGAGGATAGGTGGCGAGCACTTGGCCGTCCAGGTAAGTGATACCTCGGATTCCCGGCATGCCGCCGCCCGCGCCTCCGAACCCACCCCGCTCCATCGTCCAGTCCGGGTTCCAGTACTGCATGAGGTCCGCCAGTTTGAATAGCTCTGCGGGCTGGGTGACAGGATCCTGAACCGGAATTCGAATAGCGTCTCCTTCGTCACGCGCGCCGTGAGAGATGAGGATCGCCTCCCCGATTCGCACCGTGCGTCGCGCCAACTCCGAAATACTCTCATCCACTGGCGGCGTAAGTTGGAGGGGGCCCATCTCCTTGCCCTGGATCCGATCGCGGAGTTCAGCGACCTGTTCAGAAGGCAGGGCCTTCATCCCATGCATGGCTGCAACCACCGATGCTGAGTTCGCAGCATTACAGTCGGTATCCGCGAAGTCGGCAGCGTGAACCGCCAGTTGTAGCGTTTTATCGAAGTCGCCGTCACCAAACCAGACACTCGCTGCAACGATACCCCCATTGACCACCGCGTTATTGGTCGCGGGATATTCAATCCCCCAGCGCTCGTCGATAGCCCGGAAAATCTGCTCCGCGTTGCTACCCGAGTCTGCCATCGTAATGACCATGTCCAGACACTTACGATAGGGCGAATCCGGGTGGATCAAACTGGCAGCCTTGCGAACAATCGAATGGGTGTCCTTTTCTACAAAAGCGAGGCTCACCATTCCGGAGACGAAAACTGCCCCATCCGTCCCTTCCGCGTAGCCATTGATATGACCGAGGTTGCGCGCAAGTGTTGCCGCCACGTTCGGCATACCCGGTGTCAGCGCGCCATAGACGTCACTGCTGAACTCCGGTCCGATGGTCCACCAGAGCTTGTTGTATCTTGGGTGACCAGTGTCCGGTGGCTTGACTCCTCGCTTCAAGAGTATCAGCGCCTGTTCGCTCGATCCCCACGACCCAGCATTGTTCTCAAGCCATTGTCGTCCGAGTTGCTCAACGGTGAGCCCGATGCCGTATTTCTCGAATGCCCGGACCGCGACCATTTCGTAGTAGTAGTCATCATCGACAGGCGCATAACCAGGAAGGTGCTTGAGGGGGGGTAACGGGCAGAGTCGAGGCTGGCTGATGTTCGAAACGGACGCCCGTCATCTGAGCGATCATCTGAGCGGTCCAGATAGCCTGCACGCGGTCAAGATATTCGGCGCGCGACAAGGAAAGCATACTCGACGAGCGCTCGTTGGACGCCGCGTGCACCCGGTGCGACGGATCCGCGACACAGGTGAAGAGAACCACGATGCACAGCAGGGAAGTTGTCTGTTTCTTCACGTTCTGTTCCGCTGAGATGTCGTGCATTTGCACGAGGGAAAACTTATTTCTGCCTCGGGGTGTTGGAGACCGAATTCACACTATGCAGGCGCACTCTCGCGAGTTCTCGTGAGAAGTGAACCAGAATCGCGTCGGCGTTACCGTTATGACCGTCCCCGAAGAAACTGGCCACTTCAAAGGAGGTTGGCATCGACGGCTGGGCGCCAGGTCGAGTAACTGAGATTGCGGCCACGGCTGAAGCCCAAGAAGCGCTACTAAGCGGATCTTGCCCGTTCATTAGTGCGACGGCGAATGCACCGTTAAAGGCATCGCCCGCTGCCGTGCTATCGATAGCGCGCACCTTATAAGCCGGCAGTAGCTGTCGGGTTCCGTCCAAAAGCGCAACGTAGCATCCCCGTTTCCCGAGCTTGAGGATGACATTTCGGGATCCACGCGCGAGCAAAGCGTTCGCCGCATCCTCGAGCTCGTCTTCGGAGAGTTCTTCCGGTGCGCGCCCCAGAAGGAAGCAGGCCTCCGTTTCGTTCGGCGTCAGCCAGTCGACACACTTCAGGAGTGACGCCGGCAACGGGCGGGCGGGCGCAGGATCCAGTACCAGAGGGATTCGTTCTCGAAGTGCAATTGTAGCCAGATACTCTACGGTCTCGAGCGGGATCTCCAATTGGGTGAGCAAAATGCCAGCGCTTCGGATAAAGCCGATATGGGAATCGAGGTCTGCCGGAGACAAATGTGCATTTGCCCCAGCGACCACCGTGATCGCGTTCTCTCCCTTTGCATCGGTAGTAATCAGTGCGACGCCCGACGATCCAGGAACTGCTTCGATTCCGTCGGTGTCTACGTCCGATCCTTCCAGGCTTTCTCTCAGCTGTGCGCCGAAAACATCAGTTCCCAGCCTTCCGAGCATGGTGACCCGGCCGCCAAGACGGGCCGCGGCCACCGCTTGGTTCGCGCCCTTACCGCCAGGGAAAGTCTGGAAGCTCAGCCCTGCAACCGTTTCACCTGCAACCGGAATGCGTTGTGTGGCAGCTACTAGGTCGAGATTGATGCTTCCCACTACTACGATCCGCTTGGCCATAGGGATACCCAATTTCAGTTCTCGCTTTCGCAGCGGTTCGGAGTTTACCGCAGCGATCACCGCAACGTCACTTCACAAATACTGGCGCCACCGCGACTGCGCCCAACCCGACGAGGAAACAAATGAACATCAACGGTATTAGCTTTCGCGCACTCGGAGGTGCACTGGCAAATTCTTTCCAGATGAAGACTCCCCATATGGCGGAAACCATCGTCGCCCCTTGCCCGATCGCGTACGAAATCGCCGGACCAATGATCTGCGCATGGGAAGCGACAAAGTTCAATACCGCGCCCGTGCACCAGATCATTCCGCCCACCATTCCCCACCAGTGCCACGAGCCTCGTCCCTTAAAATAACCGGTCATGCTGACTGGCGGGCTCCCAGTCAAAGGCTTGCGCATGAGAAAGTAATTCACTGGAATTGCGCAGAGGGCCGTACCCACCGCAAAAAAGAACGCAACCGAATAGGGACCAAGAGAATGTTCTCCAGTGATGGCTTTGGTGACTAGCGGATAAAAGACGCCCATGAGAATACCGCAGGCCAGGCTTAACTGGATGCCGCGAGCACTCAAAGTTTTCCGTGTCGTCTCGCGCCTGCGGTACGCCACCGCGTCCAGTACAATAGCCACGACCACCAGTATCACCCCGCCAAATAACAGCAGAGGGCTCCCCTGCGGTGCAATGAAATAATTCAGAAGTACACCCACCACCAGTGCCAGCCCAATGCCGATGGGAAATGCGACCGCCAGGCCCGCGATCTCAATGGCCGCAACCAGCAGAAGGTTGGCGATATTGAAGACCGCGCCCCCGAGGAGCGCGAAGATAATGTGTCTCGTGTCCGTGTCGCGGATGTTATTGAGGAATGAGAGTTGGCCCCCGCCGGCACTGCCGAGAGTCATTCCCCAAAAAACACTCGCCACAATGATGCCGATGACATAATCCCAATAGAAGAGTTGGAAGGGCCAGCCGGGAGTAAGTTTCATGGTGTTGGCCCATGAGCCCCAGCACAACATGCTTCCGATCATGAACAACAGTGCGACTCCGTACGCTTCCGGTTGATACATGGCCCTCCCAGTTCGAATCCATTCCCCGCGCGAGTATAGCCCGGCGCGACTTGGCGGCGCGGACGACGGGGAAATCGCTCGCGCCAGCCCCCCTGACAACCTCTAGAACACGAATTTCATATTCAACTGCATGTGGCGACCTGCACGGCCACCGGTGATATATCCAAACTGGCTTTGCGCGTTGACTTGACGGTCATCGAAAGTATCGATGCTTGACCACTGGGTGTGATTGAAGGCGTTGAACGAATCCGCGCGGAACTGTAACTCACGGCCTTCGCCGAACAGCCTGAAGGACTTCTGCAGTCCCAGGTCCCAGTTGTTGATTCCAGGCTGGCGAAGATTGTTCCGACGTTCGTTGCCCCGAGTCAAAGCGAAGTTTGTTATGCCTTGCGAAATTAATGTCGGGTCTGTGCTGGCAGCGGGTTCCGTGTAGCAATTGGTGTCGAAGTAGTGGGTAAAGGTTCTGCTCCCGCGTGCAAGATTGCCGTTACAGGTTTGGAGTGGAACATCTCCCATGTAGTCGTAAGAACTGGTATAGCTGTTCCAGACCGTTGTGGGCGCCCCTGATTCGAAGGTGGCAATCGAATTAAGCTGCCACGCTCCCACCGCCTCGCGCAGGAAGCGGTTTCCGAGCGCCTTTCCCGGCAGTTCGTAGGTAAAAGCTGCCACGAAGCGGTTGGTGTGATTGGAATCGGATGGGCCATAGGCCCACTCCGGATGCCACTGACCGCCGAGGGCCCGGGCCCCGCCTTCGCCACCCTCGCCGAAGTAGTTGTCCATTTGCTTCGACCAAGTGTAGGAAACCTGGCTGGTTAGGTTATGCCAGCCACGGGTCGTCAATTGGGCATTCAGGGCGTGGTAGTTATTGCTACGATTCGGGTGCACCGCCCAAATCGATTCCCAGCGGCCGGGAGCCACTGCCGTAAGCGGACGGGCCTGATAATACGCAGTACTGTTCAGGTATGTGCCTTGTGGCGGGGCATTCAGGTCATACTGGGTAATGAGTTTCGTGCCCTCGGACCCTACATAGCCCAGTGTCGCCACCACGGCTTTCCCCAGTTCACGTTGGACATCCAGACTCCAGCGCTGGATGTAAGGCGCGAGCGCACTTTTGCTATCGACGGTGCGGGTGTCTTGGCGGAGAGCCAGCAGACCTCCGTCAGTTCCCAGGGGAACCGGCCACGTACCCTTGCTGATTGAGACGGCCGCTGGAAATACGTCGTTGAGGGTATAGAACGTCTCGGCCGGATCGGGCACCTGGACGGCGGAATTGTAAGGAGATCCACCATAGCCCGGCGAGTTGAAGAACATCTGGTCGAGGTACTTGTAGCGGCCGGTCTCGTAGAACATGCCGTAACCACCGCGAACCACCGTCTTGTCGCTCATCCGGTAGGCGAACCCGAGCCGCGGCGCGAAGTTATTTTTGTCCGCAGGGAAGGGAGGATTATGGGTCCCTGGAGTTAACCCGGGCATGACCATCCGATACCCCGGATACGTCGTGTCAAGCACGCCCCAGTAATTGTTCACGCTCGATGCGGGCAGAGCTACGTCATAACGCACGCCCAGGTTCATCGTGAGTCTTGGAGTCACATTCCAAGAGTCATTGAGGTATCCGGAGTACTCGGGCATGGCAAAATAGAGGCTGCCGTCCCCGCCAGTTAGCGGCGAGCGCTGGTCCATGGAGCTCACAAAGCCTGTTTCGAACTCGGCCAGCCGATTGAAGCCGGAACCATCCCCGATGTTGGGTCCTTTGCTGGTGTAGCCCCCTTGAACGTTCATAGAGCGAATGACATCATTGTCGCGCTCATGACGGCGCGACCAGTAAAAACCGGCCTTCAATGTGTGCTGTCGAATGACTTTCGAAAGGTTATCCGAGAACTGAAATATGGGCACGGCCTGGTACCAGTATTCGGTTGCTCCAAGGCTCAGCCCACTTCCAAAGTCACCCGGGAACCCAATGTTCACGGAGAACGTAGCGTCATTCTTGATGTTGAGCAGCCCCAGGTCATACGACGTAAATCCAGCTCCGCCTGTCGAGGTGTTTTGGAAAAGACTCGGGAGCCAGGTTGCTTGCATGAACTTGTTGACCTGCGCAGATTGGGTACTCCAGTTGTATGCACTGGTCCAACTCACGTTTAATTCATTGGTGAGAGTGGAAGTAAAGCTGTGCACGTAGTGAACCTGGTAAGTATTCACACGATGAACGGGACCGTCGCCCAGGGACAGCGACGGGATCAACCCACCCTCATTGATCTTGCTGCCGGTATCGCGCAAGTAGCGGAAATAGAGAACGTCGCGATTGGTCAAATTGTAGTCAATGCGAGCTGTGTAGTTGTCGTTGTTGATGCCGGCGGTATTGGTTCCCGACCAATTGTTGAAGTTGTTGGGATCGGGAGACACATATCCGGTTGGCTGCGGAAAATGCGAAAGATAAGCCAAGGCTATTGGGCTAGGGTTGGAAATGACGTTGCTCGAGAATGGCTGGCGCAACCCGGTGTTCGGGTCATAGGTGGTTGGGTCGTAGATCACAAAGCGGCAATTGGCGGGCGCGCTCGACGAGCCATCGCACGACGCTGGATTCACCGGGAAACGAGTCAGCCAGGCGCTGAAGTCGCCAGTACGCTCGGCGGCGGTGGGAACGTAGGAGCTGAATGTGCTCAGGCCGCGGTTGCGCAAGCGCTCGAAGGATCCAAAGAAGAACATTTTGTTCTTCCCATTAAATACTTTCGGGATGTCCACGGGACCACCAACCGTGAAGCCATATTGGTTCTGGTGATACGCATTGCGGCCGAAGCCCTGATGGTTACTGTAGGGATCGTTAGCGTTCAGGCCTGAATTCTGGAAAGAGTCGTACACCGTCCCATGCAGGGCATTGGTCCCCGATTTCGAGGTCACACTAATTTGGCCCACATCGCGGCCGTACGCCGCCGAGTAGTTCGAAACTTCTACTTTGACCTCCTGGATTGTGTCCTGGTTCACGTTCATGACCGGACCTTCCACCCAATTGTCGTTGTTGTTTAGACCGTCGACGTAATAGCCGACACCGTACTCGGTGCCACCCACATTCAACTGCTTTGCACCCGGGCTGGTTGCCGAGGCCAGTCCCCAGGCCGTGCGGGAATTATCGCCGGTGCCGCTGTTGAAGTTGGGCACGATCTGGGCGTAATTCAGGTAGCTTCGGCCTTCGATGGGCAGGTCGCGGACAAATTTGTTCTCAATGACCTCCGACACGTTCGCATCATCGGTCTGGATTAGCGCCGCGGCGGCGGTAACTTCCACTGTCTCTACGCTTTGTCCCATCTTGAGTCCGAGGTTGACACGCCGAGTGGTGCCGTTTTCGAGGGTTACCGCGGTCGAAACGGTATGCGCGAAACCTTCTTTGATTACCTCGACCTTGTATTGGCCGGCTATGAGATTGGGAAATTGATAGTCACCGTTCGCGTTGGTGGCCGCATTCCACTGGACGCCGGTGTCCACGTTGGTGAGCGTTACCTTCGCGTCTACGATCGCCGCTCCTTGCGGGTCGACCACCGTGCCCACGATGGTGCTAGTAATGACGACTTGGGCCAGCAACCCCGTGGCCACAAGAACGAAGAACCCGAACAGCAACGCCCTGTAGTTCCGCATACACGCCTCCTGGCACAACGAAGTGCCAAACTCTCGCTGGAAAGTCGTTTCGGAAAATTATCGAGTGAAGCAATAATTTGAAACGTTTCAAATAAACAGCGAAAGTTTAGTCTGATCCCTCAATCACTGTCAAGCAGAAAATCGAAAGGTGTCAAAGCTTTTTAGAAATGTCCCCATCGTTAACTTTTTAGAAGTGTCCCCTTTTTTGTGTTGTGGTGTTCTCGTTGGAATGCGCACTGGAAGCGAAGCCCTGTAGTT
>Ga0185299_10001396_pt1 | contig 47409 bp, 41 predicted proteins | sample PaiPotPPA55metaG_FD_128002 | JGI IMG/M metagenome (GOLD analysis project Ga0185299, IMG submission 128002) | Iron sulfur acid spring bacterial and archeal communities from Banff, Canada, to study Microbial Dark Matter (Phase II) - Paint Pots PPA... ... | reverse complement strand
AGCCACAAACTGCATTCTCTCATCTGTCACCGAACACTCCTTCCAAGGCATCGCTCCCTCCCCCTAAAGGGAGGAAGTGTCACCCATGTGTCCGGTACAAACCGTCACCTATGTGTCAGGCCGCTCATTATTGAATCAACTGCGCTGGTCCGTTTTTTTAGTCCAGAGTAGTCCAACAATTCAGCAACCTTCTCTGCATATTCACGCTGCGAATCGCCAAGAACATGACTGTAAGTGCCGAGTGTCACGCTCGGGTCTTCCTGCATTCAATCACGCACTGCCCTGGCCCGGCTATTCCGCTAATCGTCTTGCAGACGAACAGATTGGGTATCGATCCGGGAAAGAATTGTCGAGTTGTTTTCGTGACGCCAACATTCTGGCAATCGGAACCCGGACGCAGCAAAACGGCGAACGCTCTACCGATTTGGACAGTATCTTACTGGATTCAACGACGGAATTTCTTCTTGAGGCAAGCGGGCGCGGTGCTTAGGCTCTGGTACTAGAACTGGAGGAATCAGCGATGGGCCTATCTACTTCGGTTAACAACGGTCATTCGTTTTCGGGCGTTGAGGCGCGCCGAAGCACGCGTATCAACGGTCCAGTCCGTCTCGTTATAGAAGCAAAGAATAAAGTGGGACAGCCATTTCAAGAGAAAACATCCGTCGTAAGCCTGAATCTTCACGGGTGCCGATATCGATCGCGGCATGACTATTCCATCGGAATGTGGGTAACCTTGCGCCTCACCGAGCCGGGCGGCGAAGCGGAGTCAGCGGTTCTGCGCGCACAGGTGCGGTCCGTCCGCGCCCCCAAGAATCCAAACGAACTCTACCAAATCGGAGTAGAGCTCGAATCGCCGGCAAACGTTTGGGGCATTCCCGCGCCACCTTCAGATTGGGAACGGACGTTCGAGGCTGCCGCTTTGTTGAAAGCCCGACGAGAAAATGATCTGCCTACCCCGCTGCCCACCGCGGTAAGTGCGGAGCGTGAGCTAGCAGCGGTCGCAACGACACCTACGCCGGCGGAACAAGTACTTCCCACCCAATTTATTCCCATACTGCAGAAGGCCGTGCGAACGGCGGTAGCAAAACAGCTCGACGAATCCCTTAAAGACGCCCTTTGGAAGTTCGATGAAGTCTCTCGGGCGAGAGTGCAGCAGGCGGAGGAATGCCTTGAGCGGCGGATCGAGATGATCGTGTACACCTCACGCGCCGAAGTCGTTAGCCATCTCGATTCCCGGCTTGCAGAAGATCAACAACGCTGGAAAAAACAGCAAGACGCGTATCGGAGTAGGGCTGAAGAAATTGCTCATGGCCTCGAGAAGCTCGGGGCGGATACGCGGCGCGACCTGGCCGAGACGAAGACATTCGTCGAAAGGGCAGCCGGGGAATTTGAACCCCGGATGCGCGACCAAATCACAGCCTCCGTGGAACGTGGCAGCCGGGAATTTGAGGCCGCCGTCGCCCTGGTTTCGGATCATCAGCTGGCGCAGCTGGCCGAAAGTGCGCTGACTGTGACGCGAGAAGCTTCCGTGCAACTAGAGGCCCGCGCCGCCGAAGCACGATTGCTCATGGAGAGTGCTGCCAACAGGCTGCAGGAGTTGCAACGTCAGGCGGATACGCAGTTCAAAATTGTATCCGAAGCAAACGAACGGATTATTTCTTCCGTTGCTGCTCTGGATGCGGAAAACCGTGTTGTATGCCAAGAGCGAATCCAGAAGCTAGAGGACGACCTTGCCCGTGCAGCTGACCGCTCAACCGAACAGTTTCGCAACGGGCTCAACTCACTACTATCCTCTCTGGTTGGCACGGTCAGCACCGGCGAGGAACACACGGAGTCAACGCTCCATCACCCCGAATCATCTTCGCCGTCGAGCGTGTGAAGGCTGGTTTGATCAAGGACCCTTCGCAACCCCAGCGCCGCTTCAGGGAAACCATAAAGGCCATCTTAGCGGAGTTGTTAATTTTTACCCATCTCCTCTACTGGACTTCGTAGCGACGGCCGCAGCCCGTGGCAGTTACTCCTCGGCGTTATTCGAGCGCTCCAAATAGTTTGGGATGTCGCGATTACCGCGTTGCCCAAATTCAAGGGTCTAAGCTATAGTCACGACAGCAGTCGACGCAAGTATGGTATCTCCTTGAGCGCCCCCATGATGGAAGACTTCTCCCAGTATCATCGACCGGTCAGTGCCCTGTTTGCCCACTCATACGATTCCACCAGCTCGGAGCAATACCGCTTGAGCGAGGAGCAGATCGAGTTCTTCCGCGAAAATGGCTATTTGAAGGGCGTTCGCATTCTGACTGACGATCAAGTGGAAGTTCTCCGGGCGGAATTGGAACAGCTGATGGATCCGGCGCATCCCGGTCGGCATTTATTTCACGAATACCATTCCAACGAGTCGACGGACCCAAGCCGCGTCGTTTTCCACGCGTTAGGCGCTTGGCGCGTTATGCCCGGCCTTCACGATCTGCTCTGGAATCCCGCATTTTTGGTGCCGGCGTCCCAGCTACTGGGCGGTCCGGTGCGCTTCTGGCACGACCAGCTTTTCTGCAAACCAGCGAAACATGGCGGCGTAGTTGCGTGGCACCAGGATTATTCGTACTGGACAAGAACCACGCCCCTAGCCCACCTCACTTGCTGGATCGGCTTGGACGATTCAACTCGGGAGAACGGCTGCTTGAATTACATTCCAGGAAGCCACAAGTGGCCCGACCTGCCTAAACCTGTTTTGACGGGGGAAATGGACGGAATCCGCGACACTCTTCCCGATGAGCTGAAAGACAAATTCAATCCCGTGGCCGTGGAATTGAAAAAAGGTGAGAGTTCGTTTCACCATGCGCGGACCATGCACGGTTCGCACGCGAACACTACGCCCTCGCCACGTCGCGCCACCGTGATAAACGTCTTTCGTGATGGAGTGATGTCGAACGCGGATGAGCCGCTTCTGACAGGTGTTCCTACAATTCCGCGCGGGAACAAGATGGGCGGACAATTCTTTCCGTTGCTGTTCGACCCCCAGCCGGTTTCTTGAGAGTCTCCCTCAGCTCTCGAACGGCCGGCACGCCTTTCCAGCGGCAAAACTCAACTATCTTGATTCGTTTCCTGGTCCGTTTCTCTCTTTTCGCCTCGGCGGTCAGCCGCTCGGTAAATCGATCCAAAGTTTGATCGAGTCCGCAATTCAGAACTGCCCTCTTGTAGGCGATCGCCTGTTGTTCATCTGTCCAAGTCATGCCTAGGCTTTGGCGCCTATCTCCAGCTGATGCGACGGGCCACGTTGAGCGGCCAACGCCCGCAGGGACACCCACCGTCACTCGGGAGTTCGGCGCCACGACGAGGCAGCCGACGAATCGCTGCAGCCTGAGAGCGCTCCTACTTGTAGGCGTTGATGCGAACGATCGGAACCTAATAATGCTGCGTATATCGGGACTTACGGTCGCGCTGCGAGCTACCAGGCAATTTTGTTAGGGAAGAATTCGGAGACGAGATCTTCGTAATAGGGCAAGATTTCTTGCGTCTTGGGCCGTTCGCGGCCTTTCGAATACAAATCGTATTGGTTGAATTTCCGAACCCACTCAAACATGCGTTCGTCTTGTTCGTTCATCAGGTGCCGGTAAGCACCGTGCCGGTGCGCAGGATAAAAGGAATGATACCGGAGCATGTACTGACCTTCTTCCGGCAAATATCTGCGCGTCGCCTGATAGATGTACTCGTCATGTCCAAACGAAAGGTGGACCTTGTCGAGCCCGCAGTTCTTTTCGTAGATGCCATTTTCGGTTTGGTAGTCGGAGACTAGGCTGTCAGGATTGGCGGCAAAGAATTCCGGGAAGACGATCTGATCCGAGTATCCACAACCCACGGGAAACGTATCGCCCACCACGGCCCATTGCGGCTCTCCATACAGGCAGAGCACCTTTCCAAGATCATGCACAAAACCAGCGAGGATGAACCAGCGCGGATGACCATCCTTGCGAATTGCTTCGGCGGTCTGCAGGAGATGTTCGATCTGAGTAAGATCGGTGTCGGGGTCACTATCATCCACGAGAGTATTTAGGTACTCGGCCATTTCCCAAATGCTTTTCTTATCTCGATTCAAGCCGCAATATTCCGCCTTCTTGGTCAGTACAAAATCAAGGGTCTGGTAGGCGTGGTTCTGGCGATAAAACTCCGTTACCGTGGGATTGGCGTCGGCCTTGTAATTGCGGAATTCCTCTTCCGATTTACCCTGACGATAGCGGGTGGCTACGAAGTTGTCCCAGTCGTCCAGTTGCTGCAGAGGGGCATTCTCAGATCGGTCTTGCATGGTCATACTCCTGAATTACAATTATGAGCCCCTGCAGCTTGGCCCGCAATAGTGGTCTCATGTTGCAAGCCGCTGCCTTAGAAGTTCTTAATATGTCCGCTCTCGCGCAGTGTGGTGTGTCGAGGGCAGGTAAATTCTCGCTATGCACTCCATAAGTTTCCGCTTAGTGACCCTTTCCTGGACAGGTTGCAACACCGCCCTATTCTTCGCGCAGTGTCTTGGCTGGGTCGATCCTCGCAACTTTCAGGGCAGGCGCTGTTGTTGCCAGCAGTATCACAACAGACAGCATCAGCACCACGACCACGATGGTCGGCATATTTCGTGATCAAGCGAGTAGACTAGCACTCCGCCGATGCTGGCCGGTGACAAGGTGAGAAACTGACACCGTCGCATGACGCGTAGCATTCCAAGTGTCGCAGGATTCTGCAGGAAACCCGGGTGGCTTCCTCGTGGTTGCCCTCACCAATAACGACCAGGACCCCAATATCGGGCAACGTAAATGGTGAAACTATTCCAGCAGATTAGGCTCGTCCTGGATGATACGCGCGAGCAGTGGCTGAAACTGAAACCATCCCGCCAGGTGAGTTCCCACCTGCTCCCTCGTTGTAACTGCAGTGGCGTGATCGATCTTTACCGGTACGCCTGCCGCCTCCGCGAGTAACTGCGCATGACAACTACGGTCCATGGTGATGAACCACCACGCCGCTTCCTCGACGCAATGGCCAACAGTGATCAATCCGTGATTGCGCAGAATCGCAGCTTTGTGTCGTCCGAGAGCCTGCGCGATGCGCTCGCCCTCCGACGTTTCGTAGACCACGCCGGTGAACTCCGCAAAGAGTCCGTGGTCCTCGTAGAACGCACAGGCATCTTGAGTGATAGGGTCGAGCAGCCGCCCGAGCGACGCCCAGGATTTCCCGTACATCGAATGCGCATGCGCCGCTGCGATCACGTCGGGCCGTGCGGCGTGTACCTGAGAGTGGATGGCAAAGGCCGCTCCATTGACCGGATAATTTCCTTCCACCACTTCGCCGCGATGATTCACCAGAATCAGGTTGGACGCGCGAATTTGGCTGAAGTGCATCCCGAATGGGTTCACCCAGAAGTGGTCGAGTCGTTCCGGATCGCGTGCGGTGATATGTCCCGCCACTCCTTCATCGAATCCCAAACGTGAAAAAAGACGGAATGCGGCGGCGAGCATGCGTTTGCGATGCAAGCGCTCTTCGGCTGCGGTGGCAAACACAGGTGGCCGCGGAATGTTCAGTACATTTGCGGGTGCTCCGGCCATTTTAGACCTCCCAGTCCAGAGAACATCCTGACTTGGCACGGTGCTCGCGATTATACACAAATGCCCGCCGCGTTAGTCACTGTCATCTGTAAGCGGCTATCAGCAGTCGGTTAGCTTACGGCTTCGCCCCAATCGTTAGCACCGGAGGAATCACCCCTGAGCAAATTGAATCACAAATTCGAGCTTGCTGCGCGGCCCGTCGGTATACCCAAGCGAACCGATTGGGCATACAAGGAGGCGTGGGTTCGCACCCGGTGAAGGTGAGTTGCTCATAAAGATTCTGTATATCTCGCTCGATCTGGCTATGCGTGGGTGGATGAACGAAGGGAAATCGTACATTGCTCTGGTAGAAATCGGCTGGTGGGCTGGGGTACGTAACGGCGTCGAAAAATCCCAAGTTTGCCATCGGCGATTGCGTTTATGGCGCCTTCGGCGTTCAGGAATTCGGAATTTCGAACGGCAATTGGCATTACGAAGATAAATGCGGGCGCGATTCCTCTGCCCGTCTTTTTCGGGACGCTTGGAATGCGCGGGATGACCGCTTATTTTGGCTTACTGGATATCGATCAGCCAAAGCCCGGCGAGCCGTAGTTGTCTCAGGCGCGGCCGGAGCGGTAGGAACGGTCGTAGGACAGATCGCCAAAATAAAAGGCTGCACCGTGGTAGGCATCGCCGGCGGGGCCGAGAAGTGCAACTACATTGTGAAAGAGCTCGGCTTCGACTCCGCCATCGACTACAAGTCGGAGGATGTCCACAAATCTCTGCGGAAGCATTGCCCGAATGGCGTTGACGTTTATTTCGACAACGTCGTCGGCGACATCCTTGACGCTGCGCTCACGCAGCTCGCGCGCGGCGCACGCGTGGTCATTTGCGGCGCAGTCTCGCAATACTGCGATACCACACCAAACGACATCAAACAAACTACCGCCATCAATCCTGAGCGTGTAGTGGCCCATCCTGATATAGCCAAAGCCAAAGTCTCCGTGGTCGTCGGTCTTAACCGTTTTGACAAGCGACCCGTCATCTCACGAGGCGCGAGGCCAACGATATTCGTATAGCGCCAGGTTGGCGTGTTTCCTAGCGATGGACTGTCTCAGCCAGCGGGGAAAGCCGTGAAATGTCGTACCTACGACCCGTCCCTTCGATCGCCGCGCTTCAAGAATCGCTACGCCGGCCCAGGGCCCATTTCCCGGGCCCGCAGTAAGCCAGCATCAGCAATCCACCCATGATGGCCAGATTCTTGCGAAAGTGCGTCTCCTGCATTGCCGCCATCATTTCGCTCGAAGCCCAATAGTTGTGGAACAGCAGCGTCACCGCGGTCGTGTACCAGAACATTATAAACGCCGCGACATGCGCCTGATATCCCGTCACCAGACACACCGAACCCACCACTTCAATCACCATCGCCGCAGCCAGAAGCACGGGAATCAACGGCAAGTGCCTCGTATTCATGTACGCCACATTGCCGGACCATCCAAAGATCTTGCCAATCCCGCTGGTCGCGAAAATGTAGGTCATCATTAAACGTCCGAGCAGTGGAACAATTGGGTGGTCGAGACTCATCGTGTCTCCTGTTCTTTTCTAGACCCGGGTCAACTATGTCGCGTGGCGACATAGCCCCGCGACGGCATAGACGAACGCCACGGCCGCACGTTAGCAGGGCCTTGGTGGCCTTACCGGAGTTGGCGTGTTCCACTTGGATTGATAACGCGTTAACGGAACAGCCCAAGACCTATCAGTTCGGTGCGAAGCGCGGCGGCGTCTGTAAATAGGATGCCATGCATACCAAAGGCCATCGCTGCCTCCACGTTGGGTTCGCGGTCATCGATGTAAACAGTCAGGGCAGGGTCGATTGCAAAAGTCTCCAAGAACAGCTTGAAAATGCGTGGATCAGGTTTCAGCAGTTTCACTTCGCCAGAAAGCATAACTCCCCTGAACCACTTCAAAAACTCGAACCGCTTCAGAGCGGCAGGGAAGGTCTCAACAGACCAGTTGCTCAGCGCATATAAGGGAACTCTGTGAGAATTTAGCTTCGTGAGAATGTCAACAGTGCCAGAGATCGGCCCGGCTAGCATCTCGTCATACCGTCGGACCCAGGCATCGATCAACGGTGCCTTATGCGGATGAACTAGCTTCAGTGAAGAGCAGGCATCGGCAAACGGGCGACCAGCGTCCTGTTGTTCGTTCCAGGATTGCGTACACACCGTGGCGAGAAACTCCTCCATCGCTTCCGTGTCGCCATCAAAAAACTTGCGATACAAATACCGTGGGTTCCAATCAATTAGAACGCCGCCAAGATCGAACACGGCGATGGAGCATTCAGCCATGAGGAGAAAAATTCTAACTGAGAGAACGACTCCGGTCGAGGTGTTCAGTATTCAGCGACGGGCGCGGACTCTGAACCGCAGAGTGGTAAAGTGTCCAGATGCGATCCAACCGATCCGTGCCACCCTGTGTCGTGATTCCTGTACTCATTTACCTCGACCCCGGCGCAGCAGCCGATTGGCTGTCAAAGGCTTTTGGCTTCACCATCCGTCTCCGCATCGCCAATCACCGCGTCCAGATGAAAGCCGGTGATGGCTGCTTCACCATCGCCGAAGGCAACGTGATACCCAACGACTCGCAAATTGTTCAGGTTCGCATCGAAGACGCTGAGGGGCACTGCGAGCGAGCACGACAGAACGGTGCCATCATCCTGACGGAACCCCAGGACCAACCCTATGGCGAGCGCCAATACAACGCTCAGGACTTTTACGGCCACCGCTGGGACTTTACGGAGACCATCACGGATGTCGCTCCCGAAGAATGGAGCGGTGGTGCATTTCATCTTGAGTGATTCATGCTCCTTGCCGCTATCGGGTGGTTTGGAACTGGATTTCACTTGATTGCATAACAATGTCGGCTCCCTGGACCCGAGTAAACTTTGGTTGCTCAACGACCACAGGCTCGGGAGAAAGGAGCCGAACATGATGATTATAGGCGTAGTGACGAACCGGTTCCATTTGAAAATGGACGACTGCCTGAGGATTCTAATTTCTTCATCGTATCGAACCGGTTCTGGCCAAGAGAGAACCTGCTCCACGTCGATGCGTGCTCTAGCATCTGGCGATTGAAATCGAGAGACGCCTCGCAACTTCCATTCAATTATTACCCATGGCACAAAGCGTAGTCCATTTTGTAGTCCAAAACCGGGGTACCGTGGGCCATTTTTCGGGGAGCGACGGTGCAAGGGATGTAGGATCAACGAGACTTAGTGATTTAGTTTTGGGTTCGAATCCCATCGGCTCCACCAAAGTCCTTCCCATGTCGTACCGCGTGTACATTCTTCAAACTATCCCTCACGACTTCATACCCCTACATTCCTCCGAACAAAGCCTTGCGCATCTCTCGTGATTGGGGCGTACGTAGATTCGCGCATCGATCCCGCATCGGAAGTCAGAATCCGGTTGTGTCCAATAATGGATGTGATATACTCCATATATGGAGAATCAAGGAGGGGCACGTGGCGACGATCAATCAGCCGGCAGGGATAGCCTGGGATAAGCCCGCAGACCTTTCGAGTAAAGATGCACAAAGGCTATTGAGTCCGGCGGCGGTAAAGGCTTTTATGAAGTTGCGTGAGCTTTGGGGTTTGCGCGACAAAGACGCCAGGAAACTACTGGGCGGCATATCTAACGGCGCATTTTACGAGTTGAAGAGAAAAGCGCGCGGCGCGCTTGACCAGGATCGTCTGGCCAGGATTTCGATTCTAACGGGAATTTTCAAGGCGCTAAACATTCTCTATAGCAAGAAACTTGCTGACCGCTGGATTCAATTGCCAAATGACAACCCAATGTTTGAAGGCGCCACGCCTCTTACCTACATGATGAAGGGCGGCCTGCCGGCGATGTTGCGCGTAAGGCAGCTTCTGGATGCTCGCCGGGGCGGCTGACAGGTGCTGCCCCGGGTTACGGACTTCCGGCGTGACGACACCCATCGTCTGATCCCGTCCGCCTATAGCGGGGGGGACGAAAGTGTCCTCGCGCGCCTGACCGATGATCCCGGTGAGCTTGCTGCTCTATTCGAACTTGAGGGCGCGACGAACGACCGGCTGCTTGGTGAAGCCGGCTTGCTTCCCGGCATTACCGTCCGGGAACTCGTCTTTGGTCTTTCTTACTCCCACATCGTCAATGCAGCCTTCACGCACGCGCGTCCGTCGGGAAGCCGTTTCAACGGACCGGAACGCGGAGCGTGGTACGCCGGATTCTCGCGCGAAACCGCGACGACGGAAGTGGCCTACCACAAGAGAAGAGAATTGGAGGAGATCCACTGGGAAGAGAAGGAAGCGTTTACCTACGTCGATTTTCTGGCCGACTTTCGCGGCAAGTTTCACGACATTCGCAACGATTCGTCCTTCAAAAATTGTTTGGATCCCAACAGCTACGTCGCAGCGCAACAATTAGCCAGAGTGCTTCTTGAAGCAGGATCTGGCGGCATCGTCTATAACAGCGTTCGGCACAAAGCGGGAACATGTATAGCGTGCTTTCGACCAGCGTTAGTGAACAACGTCCGGAAGGGTTCTTCGATATCCATCGCCTTCGACAGCGCACTCGCCGCTCCGGAAATCCGCGAACTCAAAGCCGAAGCGTAGAGGGCTCTCGGCTCGGCCGTTGGTGGAAAGTCGGCGTCAAATCCTGAAGATAGAGGTCTAAATTTCGAAAGTGGTCGAGTCTTGTCGGCGTCTGTAAAAATGTACTGTTGCCGCCCCAAAATAACACAGTCCTGTACTAAGGCATTCTCCGAAGTCCGTAAGCAGAAACTTATTTAGCTGATTTCGTAAGTTGGTCAATCGATGGGATGTCCCAAAACGGCACCTCGGAGGCCCAGGAGTTGCACGGTATCGAGCAGCTCGGTTGGACAGAGGAAGGACGGACACTGTGCCTGCAATTCGTTTCGATATTCTGAGACGCCATCACGACGGCAGTTTTCTTTGGCTCGAGGCGGCCGCCGACATCCACATGGCGAAGGCCCGCTTGCGACAACTGTGCGCCCACTGCCCGGGGGATTATTTTGTTTTCGACCAGGGAAGCCAACAAATTGTCGCCAGATCCGCGGAACTGGACGGAAACGACGTTTATGGCTCTTAAGTTGCTCCTCGTCAACGCTTCGTGTTCTACACGAACATGCGAGACCCCCTACGTCGTTTACCTGATGTTCACAGATACGGGGCCCCGCTATAGTTCGCCGACTCGCAAAGATCGCATCAACCACTGGGAAACGCACGTGAGAACGCGGAAAGGTAAGAGGAGAACGTCATGATTCGTCGTCGCAATACGTGGCCCCAAGTTTTTTCAGCATTTGCCATCGGTCTGGGTGCCGGTGCTGCTCTGGGTTTGCTTTTCGCTCCGCAGTCGGGAGAAGACACCCGGGAACTCCTCCGCGGCACCGCCCAGGACGGAATCGATGACGCCGTCGATCGCGGCAAGACCGTGATCCGCCGTGTTCGCAAGAACATGGGCGATGCCAAGGACTTCGTAAACGAAGTCGCAGACACCGCCGAAGGCGCCTTCCGGGAAGCTCGAAACGCGTCGTCGTAACCTGTAGAACGTTTCAACTAGAACGTTTCAACCTGCTCTAGGCTCGGGCTCGAACACGAACTCACTTTTGAAGGGAGCGCAAAATGGATTTGCTTTGGACCATCGCCGTAATTCTCATCATCTTGTGGCTGCTCGGTCTGGTGACGTCGTATACGTTGGGCGGGTTCGTCCACATCCTGCTGGTGCTGGCGATCATCGTCATTCTGATCCGGGTCATTCAGGGCCGCAGGCCGGTTTAGCCTGCGACCGCCCCGTGCGGGACTGCCGCTCCCGATGTGCCGGCCCATTTCGGGACTCGGCCAGCAATTTGTTCGGTAATGCGTTCGCTTTCAGAAAAGGAGCCCAGTCGTGAAACCACATAAGTCGTCAAAAGATCAAGCACTGTTGATCAGCGTCGCCGAATCTATCGGTTCGACTCTAGGCGCCATCGCGGCCAAAGCGGACGCCGCTCAAAAAGCCATCACCGGCAGCACTATCGTCTCCGACGTAAAGCGCGAGACCAAGAAACTGGTTCATAAGAGCAAGCGGGCCGTCGTCGCCGCTAAGGGTTCGGCGAAGCGGTCGAAACCCGCCCGCGCCGTACGCCGCGCCGTTCGCAAAACGAGGAAACGTGTGGCCGGCAAGTCCCGCCGAGCCAAGAAATAGCCCCGTCTCAACTCAACAGGTGCGATGGGGCCAGGAGGAACGATCACATGACTTCGGAAGTTCCCCTTGTCTATGGCAGTCGAAGTCTGGCAAGTACGCGGCCCAGGATTCTCGGCCTCTGCTGGGTCGTTTATGGTGTCCTGCGCTTGGCTATGACCTTCTGGCTGCTCACCTTTACTACCACGGCCACGCTCATGTTTGGCGCGTTGCTCACGCGGGTCCCGGATCCGTTCTCGCTGATGAGCATTTTTCATTTTCTCTATCTTGGCGTGATGATCTGGTCCGCGGTCAGCGGCGTCGTCGGCATCTTGGCCGGTGTGACGCTTTTATCGGGTCAACGCTCCGCGCGCCCTCTCGCGATTGCTGCCGCGCTTCTTTCCTTGTCAGAACTCCCCTTCGGGATAGCCCTGGGAGTTTATACCTTGGTGGTAGTGGTCCCGCCCTACTCCGCCGCGCCTAGAGCCTAGCCCAACTTGGCGTGGAACCTACCGGGAGAAATAACCAGTCTTCGACCGCACCGTCAGTCCTAGGCGTTTCACTTTCACAACGACTTTGCGGAACGTGTCGTCCTTAGCCGCATTTGTCGGGTAATACGCCAGCTCGTAGGACGTCCGCAATTCCTCCGCGATCTGCCGGAAATAGGTGTGCGGGTCCGTCTGCTCCGCGTCGATGTGCATGCCCCCGGTTTCTTTCGCGATGCGATCCATCACACGAATTCCGTACTGATTGCGCGCGGTCAATTTCCCGTGCTTTTTTTCCGTGTAGCGAATCGCGAAGATCACCACATTGGCGTCCTGCGCGGCTTCGATTGCGGTCATCATGTCGTGCGAACTGGAATTGTCCTCCCCGTCGCTGAATAGCAGCAGCGCCCGCCGGCCATTTTCCCTGGCGAGCTTTTCCGTAACGGGATAATAAATGGAATCGTAAAACGCCGTGCCCAGGTCCCGATCCTCTTTCGGACCTAGCTCCGGGAAGTGCCCGGTGTCCTTGTCGTAGAGCCTCCAGGACTCCATCATCGCTTCGCCAGACGTCGACAAATCGCTCACGAGCCGGACATGATTTCCAAATCCCACGAGGAAAGCTCGGTCGCGGGGTCCTAGAGCCTCTTTCAGAAATACCTTCAAGTCGTTCTCGTGCTGCTTTGCAAAGTGTTCCTGGCTTCCGCTCGCGTCCACGATCAGTCCCAGCGTCAGCGGGACATCCACGCTCTTGGCAAAAAATGCGATTTTCTGTGGCGCGGCGTCTTCTATGACTTCGAAATCGTCTTTAGTTAGATTATCAACCAGCCTTCCGCTGGCATCCCGCACCGAAAACGCGACGGTCACCAGGTTCACGTCCACGCGAATTGAGTCCTGCGCCCCACATCGCGCCCACCATACCGGCAACAGGACAAGGAGCACTAGCAGCTTCCGCACGAGTTCACCTCACGACAGCAGCTCGATTGACTCAAATCGCCACCCGTGGAACGCAAAAAGGCCCCAATTTGTTTCAGGATGCCTACCGCAATTTGCCCGCACCGATACACCCTTCGCCCGATTCTCACTTGTCTCTGATCGGCTTATCGTGCAAAGCGTCAGGAGAACAACCTATGAGCCTATACAAGAAACTTGGGATCGAGATGCTCGTGCTGGGGTCTTGCTTGCTGCTCGGTGCATCGATGCCGGCAAAAATCCCATCGCGCCAGGACGCGCAGCAAACAGCCCCAGACAATACCAAAGCAAACCAAAACACAAACCCAACCGCCGACCAGCAAAAAATGAACCCAGCGGACCGCGACCTTACTAAGAAGATCCGCATGGCTCTTCACGATGACCAGTCGCTATCCGTGTACGCTCACAACATCAAGATCATCAGCCAGGACGGCAAAGTGACGCTAAAGGGCCCAGTCCGTTCGGAAGAGGAAAAAACCGCCATCGAGGCCAAAGCCGTCGCGGTCGCGGGCGAGGGGAACGTAACGAATCGTCTGCACGTCGCGCCACCAAAGTCTTAGACAAATAAATTTTCATCCGCGGAAAGTTCGAGAATTCAAAGGAGAAACAGAATGAGCGATAAGAAAACCGCAGTCTTCGGGATCTATTCCACGCGCAACGCCGCCGAACAGGCCGCCGAAGCTCTGGTGAACGGAGGATTTGCCACAGGAGACATTTCCGTGCTCCTGCCGGAAAATCTCGGTACCCGCGAGATCGGCACGGAGAAGTCCACAAAAGCCCCGGAAGGCGCAACCACCGGAGCCGGCACGGGAGCTGTCCTGGGCGGCGCGTTGGGGCTCTTGGCAGGGATCGGCGCACTCGCCATTCCAGGCGTTGGCCCACTCATCGCCGCCGGTCCCGTCATGGCTACACTGGCTGGTATGGGAGTTGGCGGCACCGTCGGCGGTCTGACCGGCGCGCTGGTCGGACTCGGCATCCCGGAATTTGAGGCCAAGCGCTACGAAGGCATCCTCCAGAAGGGCGGTATTCTTCTATCCGTGCACTGCTCCACTTCGGATGAAGTGACGCGCTCGAAACAAATCCTGAAGGGCACAGGCGCGGAGGACGTGTCGTCCACAGGGGAAGCCTCCGTCGACAAGGCCGACCGCGCACGCACAGTCGCAGGCTCGTAAATTCAACTGAACAATCGCAACTTGGCGGAAATAAAGAGAGGCCGCGACTGAATCGCGGCCTCTCTAAAATTATAGGTGAATTATAGGTGCCCTCTAGAGAGGGAGGGGTTTGATGCTACACAACGGAACCCGATGCGAGAAACACAACCCAGCAAGCCGCCCCCATTCTGCCTCGCCGATATGCTCGAACTCGCTCTAGCTTCACCCGCCTGCCCTGGCTCGCGCCTCGTTCACGCGCTCCCGGCAGACTTCTTGGCCTCCGCCGAGTCGTAACTCTCCCCATAAATTGCCGGCACTTTACCCCCAGCCGGACGCAAGTAAACCGACAACTGCCCTCGGTGATGTATCGAGTGCCGCAAGCCGAGATCGAGAAATCCCACCGCCGGCAATTGAAACATCCCGCGGAAATCGATCATCTTCGCCAATTGCTCGCCAGACGCTTTCTTCAGCGCTTCCAAATCCTTCGCAAACGACTCACCATAAAACTTGCCGATATCCGCCGAGTTCTTCAAATCCTCCGGGCGGTGTCGCGGCGTGAAATCGAATCCTCCCGCTACCACGCCCGAGTAGAACCGGTGCTCCGCAGCCACAATGTGCCATGCAAGCTCCAGCGCTGTCTTCGCCACGGGCTCCGGCCGATAGTCCCCATTGTTCAGTGGAATCGCTTCGATCACACAGCGTGTTGTCTGGTGTTCTCTCTGAATCGCTGGTAGCGCCATGTGCAATGCCAACATCGCCTGTTCCGGTTGTAGATTCGGCATGGGAGCGGACCACCTCGACCCGCAGTATACATCAGTGTAGGCGCCGGGCTTAAGCTCGGCGCCTACGTCGCATAGATCGCTCCAAACGTTGCTCATTCAGTGGCAGATCGAATCCAGTCTGGACCATGTCGCAGCCAAGCCTAGCGTATGCAGCGTCATTCCAAACTAACGGTCGCTGCGCCGCCGTTCCGCAGTCCTCATGTTTCGCAGCACCCACACCGCCAGCGCCGTATCGTCAGTTGCGCCGGTTTTCCTCCGTAGATCGCCTAGCAGTCGAAACAACGATTCTCGCGGCAACCGCAATTGCCCGGCCATCTCCTTCACCGTGTTTCCTGAGGCCAAGCTGCGCAGCAAAATCGATTCCTCCGTTGTGAACCGTGCGGCCAATACCGCCCCTGCCGGCCTCGCGCCCTGTCCGTTCCCCGCGGAACTCCCCGTCCAGTGCGGATTCGGCGCGCTCGCACTTTTCATCGCTGCTCTGACTTCCAGCGTTTTCAATGCTTCCCGCGTCGGCATAGTTCCCCCGTTGACTCTGAAAAGACGAACGTCAGGGCACGGCTTCAGTTCACCCTGAGGGATGAAGGGCCGTTGCGCACGTACTGGGCTATCAACTGGCTTTAGCCGCTGAGCGCTGTTGGTCCGCCCCACTCAACTCAAATGCATGCAAGCTGCCAACGAATCCAGCCCTAACTCTCTCCCAGAACTATCGGCCGAACACTGGAAATGCTTGAAACTCCAGTGACTTGAACGTTCAGCGCGCACAACAACAACACTCGTGTTGCATGAAAAAATTCCAATTTGACTTTGCCCATTCGAAAAGGGAACTACGCGGTGCAGCGTATTACGCCGCGAGTGAATCGTTGTTGCCGTGCCTGTCGGCTCTCAATGTAGGGGAGGGGCTTGCTCCGCCCGGCGTCAACCGGGCACGCTTTATACCCCGGAGCTCGAACCGCGCCCGCCATTTTCGTAGCCCGTTCAGCAGCGCAGGCGCTTGGATGTCGCCGGCAGCACCCACGATTCCCGACGCCCGCCCAGCGGTACCAGACCTTCGTCAGAATGTAACTTTGAGAACCTAAGGTAGGGACTAGTGCGCAACCGGCCGAAGTTGCAGCACAATCTCTTCCAGCCAATTCTCCAGAATCACGCGCTGCTCGGGCGCAATCTCCGTAAACGACAGCCCCATCCCGAAACTCGGGTCGCTGTAGACCACTTTCGCCTTAGCCTCAAACGCGCCTTGGTCGCGAACGATCCGCAGCCTCACTTGCGTCCCCGTAGCGAAGGGATTCAGTGCATCCACGTAGCAACCGCCCAGGCCCACTTCCGAAGTTCGCGCCGACAGCCGCGTCCCCGTGCCGGACTCGGTCACCTCGACGGAAGCCACGAACGAACACCGCCGCACCGCCCGCGGTTTCGCGAATTTTTTCGCGGCTCGACCGCCACCAGCCTTCTTGTGTGCATCATTCGGCATCGTTTGTACCCGGCGTTCTGACCCGGAAGTCCTGTAACACCACGTCTGTATACTCCATTGTTTCGCGCCCACAGGCCGCTCAACAACTGACCGTCCGGACAGCCATGCCCTAAACGGAAACCAAACCGCGAATACGGGCGCGTGGACCACAGAAAAGCCTCAATCTGCTTGTTGGATTTGGGGGAGGACCTAGCAGCCTGCGGAAAAACTCAAAAATATGTCATTCCGAACCTCGTTCGGTTTTTGAACGGGGTGAGGAATCTGCTTTTTCCTTGGTTTTCTTGCGAACAGCAGATTCCTCCCCCGCAAACGACGCGGGTTCGGGATGACAAATCCGACTTTTTCCGCAGCCTGCTAGGCCTTGAGGCCGTTAGGAACCAGAGGAAGGCTCCGCAACCGGACGCCAGTAGCGTCAAAGATCGCATTGCCGATAGCTGGCGCAATTCCCACAATGGGAGTCTCGCCCGCTCCAGACGACGGAATATCCTTCCGGTCAAGTAACACCGCTTCGATCTCGGGCACATCGCGGAAACGCGGTACACGGTAACGTGAAAAACGCGCGTTGATGATTCGGCCATTCCCGAACTCAATCGCCTCGAACAGCGCTCCGCCCAATCCCATGATGTTCGCGCCGATCACTTGATTGCGCAGCCCATCTGGATTGACGATCGCTCCACATTCGAACGCCGTCACCACGCGGACTACGCGGACATCGCCCGAGCCGCGATCGACGGCCACTTCCGCGCACGTCGCGACATAGCCGTTTTTCTCGATCCCGCCACCCAACCCGAATCCCTGCCCGGGCTGCAATTTCTTGCCCGGCCACCCAAACGACTTTGCCGCGGCCTGAAACACGTCGCGCAATCGCGGATCCGCGATATTTTTTACTCGAAACTCCAGTGGATCAATTCCCGCGGCATGCGCCAACTCGTCCATGTGCGTCTCGCGAGCAAAGTGATTGGCTGTCGCGGCAAGCCCCCGGTAAGAACCCTGCCGCAACGGCGAGCGCGCCGCGTGGAACTGAATGCGCTGGTTCGCAACGACGTAGGGAGTGGCAATGCCCGAGCCGCCGGAATTGTAGTTGTGGAATTCCCAAGCCGTCAGCATGCCGTCGCCGGTGATCCCGCTCTTAACCTCAATTATTCCAGCCGGCCGAAAATATGCCCACGTGAACTCCTCCTCACGCGTCCACACAATCTTCACCGGGTGTCCCGCCGCGCGCGCCAGCCGCGCCGCTTCCAACGCCGCGTCGCCCGTATGTTTGCCGCCGTATGCCGAACCCGTATCCGGCACGATCACGCGTACGCGGTCCTTCGCCAGGTGAAGCGCATCCGCAAGATCATCGCGAACTGCGAAAGGCCGCTGCGTCCCTGTCCAGACCGTAAGCTTCCCGTCCACCCACTCCGCTACCGCAGCGCGCGGCTCCAATGGCGCATGCGCGATATACGCCACCGTGTACGTTTGCTCCAGATGATGTGTGGCATGAGCCAAGCCTTCTTCGACCGAACCCGTCGCGTGCGCGTCGCGGCCCTCGTCACCACCCTCCACATTGCTCTTCAAATAAGAAAACAATTCCGTGCTTGAAGGCTGCTTGGTCTCTTTCCACTGCCCGCGCATTGCCGCAACCGCTTTTTCCGCCGCCCGCTCACTCGGCGCTGTGGCTCCAACAAAATTGCCGTCGCGAACGACAACCACGCCCGGCATCGCCTCAGCCGCCTTTGTATCCACAGAAGTCAGCGTCGCCCCAAAAGACGGCGGCCGCAGCACCTTCCCGAACAACAGTCCCGCCGGACACAAATCCGTCGTGTACTGGTGCTTGCCCGTAACAAACGCCCGCCCGTCCACCTTCGGCAGCGCCTTCCCCGCGACGGTCCACTCCGCGACCGGCGTAACCGGATCGGCATCGGGAATGTTCTGCGCCAGCGTCTTGCCAGTCGCCAGTGTCGCGTAAGACAGCGAACGCCCCGACGCCGGGTCGGTAACTCTCGCGTTGGCCGCCATTAATCCGCTCGCCGGCACGCTCCACTCCTTCGCTGCTTCCGCCACCAGCAGCTCGCGCGCCGCCCACGCTGCGCTCCGCAGCTGCGGCGTCATATACGGCGTGCTCCGGCTGCCAAACGTGCCCATATCGAATGGCGTCAGCGCCGTATCACCCATCACCATGCGCACGCTTTCAAACGGCACGCGCAATTCGTCTGCCACCGACTGCGCCAGCGACGTCCGAATGTTTTGTCCGATCTCCACCTTGCCGGTGAAAACGGTCACCCCGCCGTCCTCGCCGATGTGCAGCCACGAAGTAATATCCTTCGGCGCCTCATCCCCATGAAATCCGCGCGCACCGCCCGATTCCTGCGCCCCAACTCGTGTCCCCGCCGCCACAGAAAACACCGCAATACCCGCTCCCAGCAATTTGAAAAAATCACGTCGCTGCAGCTCAAAGTGATGCATCGGCCGAGCCGCAAACTCGTACCGCTCCGGCTCAATCACCAATTTTTCGTCAAGCCCGCTCATCGCCCCCGCCCTCGCATAGCTTTAGCCGCCGCCTGCACCGCCACGACAATGCGAGGCTGCGTCCCGCATCGACACACATTCCCCTGCAGCGATTGCACAATATCAGCGTCCGTAGGATTCGAATTCTTCTGCAGCAGCGCCACGCTGCTCATGATCATTCCCGAAGTGCAATAAGCGCACTGAAACGCCCCCGCCTTCAGAAACGCCTCCTGCACCGGGTGCAATGCACCATCCTTGTCCAGACCCTCGATGGTTGTAATGGATTTCCCCGCCGCATCACCAACAGGAAACAAGCACGAACGCCGTGGCGTCCCGTCCACCAGCACCGTGCAAGCCCCGCACTGCCCTTCGCCACAACCGTATTTGCTCCCGGTCAGACCAAGCTCATCACGCAAAGCATAAAGAAGAGGCGTATCCGGGTCCGCGAGGAGGGAATAACTCTGACGATTAATTTCTAGTCGGATCGGCATCACCATCCACCTTCAACCAACTCAATACGCGCACGCCGGAAATGCGCCGCTATTCGCATTCTACACCTACCCATCCAATCTCTAATCTCAAACCTCCGACTACCTCAAAGCGTCCGCGCCGTATAAATCAAATACACCGCCAAAATGACCCCGAACAGCGCCGCCACCACCGCCCAAATCGTAACAATCGCCCCCGCCGGCTTGAACTCATTCGCATCCAACTGACGCATCGTAGTGTGATACCGGACCGACGAAGTCAGCGCCATTAATATCCCCAACACCATGAATCCAATTCCCATCCCCAGCGACAACCCGCTCTCATGCTCCGCCTCACCGCGCAAGCGCAAGAACTCGCGCAAGGTAATCCCAAACCTCGCCACCACAAAACCAAACACGATGATGCTGATACTCGTGCGAAGCCAAGCCAAGAACGTGCGCTCGTTCGCCAGATGATCGCTGGCCTTACCCATTTTCGCCGAAGAAACGGAATCACTCATATGCGTAAGCTGCCCATGTCGGCTCGCATGCCAACAGCAAAGCAAGTCGCGCCTCGGCGACACGCCGTAACTGTAATCGACAGCCAAGACACCCCGCAAGACACGGCGCTCGCCCATGTGGGCTGCTCCGAAAGCTGGATGCCTCCCACACCTGTTCGAAGTGTGGGGTTGTTGAGATCTCGCCGGGTGCGGGCGCCGATCCTAAATATTTCAGAGTGGCTCTTGGCGTTTCCGATCTCCCCGTTTATCCTCTCACCGGGTTACACCAACGAACGCTTCCATGACGCTGCTATCCAGATCCCAGGCCAAGTCGACTCTAACCGGCCACAGATTCCTTTTGCTCTTCCTTTTCCTGTTGGCCATGCTGATCGTCTATCCATACGCCGAGGCCACCCACTTCGGCTACTACGCGCTTCGCGTGATGGCAATCTTTGCCACCTTTCTCAGCGTCTATGCCGCCAAAATCCACCGCAGCCTCCTCGTCCTGGCCATTGCGCTTGCGATTCCGGCAATAGTCCAACGCGTTGTCATTCCCAAGGCCGATGCTGGCGCCCTTCCGTTACTCAACATCGCCCTGAGCTTTCTCTTTGACTTGGTCATTATCGTGATTCTTTTCCACCGTATCTTCGCCAACGAACGCCCCAACGCCGAGACCATTTTCGGGGCCCTTTGCATCTACCTGTTGGTGGGATTTAGTTTTGCCAGCGCCTACGGAATGATAGCCACCTTCCAGCGCAACGCCTTCTATCTCGATCCGCGCACCAACCTTCACACCACTCCCGACCACTTCGATTTCGTTTATTACAGTTTCGGCACCATGACCTCCCTCGGCGCGGCGGGCATCACACCAATCTCCGGACAAGCACGCTCCATTACCATCCTCGAAGCCATCCTGGGCGTCCTCTACCTCGCCGTTCTGATCACCAGATTGATGGGCGCCTACCACACTAACTCCACCGATTGAGCCGCCGTGCTCTTCTCCTGGGTGCCGCACCCTCGGGTTTTGAGGGTGCGGTCTTTGACGTACCTTACTCTATCGAATCGCAAATCCCGCCTCCGCCCCCGAGGCACTGGCTCCAACTCGCAACTCGACAGCGAACGCCGCCGCATCGACTCCAAGCTAAATTTCTCCCGGAAAAAAACAACTAGCAGGGCGTCCCCAGTCCCCCCTCCCAGTGGCTTCTAACGAAGGACCGCTGCTGGTCCTTTTGCCCGACGTCCATTTGCCGGACGTATCCCATCCGTTCCTGGCCCGAACTTTAAATGTTGACGAGCGTCGAAATGTTTTTATAATTGAAATCGCGACGCTCCTGTCGAGTAAGGAGGTGATCCACTGAGGTACACGAAGAATTAATCCGTAACCACGCGAGGCGCCTGTGATTCTGCCAGGCGCCTCGCTTTTCATCTCTCCCCCAAGCGCCGGCGTCAACCGGTTCCCCGAAAATTCTCCCCATAAATGAAGCCTGCCTGCGTCGCACCTCGCCCGAGTTCCGCCGAGTCTGCGTCCGTCCATACGGTGTTTGCTGTAGTGAAAGTCGCGTAATTCGATGACATATGGCGGTTCTGCTGCATGGGGGCTGCTTTGCTCGGAAAACAATCGTGGATAATAAGCGTTTGTTTTGGCCTATGTTTGGCGTGTGAGCAGAGGGCCCAACAACCGCATTCTGATTCGGAGGGTTTACTTCTTGGCGATGTCAAAAACACGACGCAAAGAGGACTCGCGCGTGCCGCCGCAGTTAGAGAAGGCGCGCACCGGCATTCCAGGATTCGACGAGATCACCCGGGGCGGCGTCCCGAAAGGCCGTCCGACCATCATCTGTGGCGGCCCGGGTTGCGGCAAGACCATGTTCGCGGTGGAATTCCTGGTTCGCGGGGCCACGCAGTTCGGCGAGCCGGGGGTCTTGATGACCTTCGAAGAGACCGCCGCTGAAATGACCAAGAACGTGGCGTCCTTGGGGTTTGATCTGAAAGATTTGTCGGCGCGCAAGAAACTCATGATGGATTACGTGCGCATCGAACCCTCGGAAATTCAGGAGACCGGGTCCTATGATCTGGAAGGCTTATTCATCCGCCTGCAATACGCCGTGGATTCGATCGGCGCGAAACGCGTAGTCCTGGACACGTTGGAGGCGGTGTTTTCGGGATTCTCGAATCAAGGACTACTGCGCGCGGAGATACGCCGATTGTTCCGCTGGCTGAAGGATCGCGGACTGACGACGGTGGTGACCGCGGAACGCGGCGAAGGCGCGCTGACCCGCTACGGTCTGGAAGAGTACGTTTCCGACTGCGTGATCTTTCTCGATCATCGCGTCAACGAGCAAGTCTCCACGCGGCGAATGCGCGTGATCAAATATCGCGGTTCGTCGCACGGCGCGGACGAATATCCCTTCTTGATCGACGACCAAGGATTCTCAGTTCTGCCGAGCACCTCAATGGGGCTGGATCATGCTGTCTCGAGCCAGCGAATCTCCTCCGGCGTGAAGGAACTGGACGACATGCTCGAAGGGAAAGGGTATTTCCGAGGATCATCGGTAATGGTTTCGGGCACGGCTGGTTCCGGCAAATCGAGCCTGGCGGCGCATTTTGCGAACCAGACATGCATCGACGGCAAGCGCTGTCTCCATGTGGCCTTCGAGGAATCGCCTGCTCAGACTCTACGAAACATGCGGTCGATCGGGATTGACCTCGCGCCGCACGTTAAAAAAGGACTGCTTCGGATGGAGGCCTGGAGGCCAACGCAGAGCGGTCTGGAAATGCATTTGTTGCGGATTCACAAGTTAGTGGAACAGTTTAATCCCCAGGCGGTCATCGTCGATCCGATCACCAATCTGGTGACGGGCAACACGCATGAGGTTCATGCGATGTTGATGCGCTTGCTGGATTTCCTGAAGACCAAGCAAATTACGGCGTTCTTTACGGCATTGACGGAGGGCGGGGCCGCCATGGAGCGGACAGAGGTGCAAGTCTCTTCGCTGATCGACACCTGGATGCTGCTGCGGGACGTGGAGCTCAATGGCGAGAGAAATCGTTGCCTGTATGTGTTGAAGTCGCGCGGCATGGCCAACTCCAACCAGGTTCGTGAGTTTGTGATGACCAGGAATGGGATCCGGTTGCTACCGGTTTATCTGGGATCCGGCACGGTGCTGACCGGATCGGCTCGATTGAGCCAGGAGGCTCGCGAGAAGGCCGACGAGACGGCGCGGCTGCAGGAAGCAAAAGAAAAGAGCAAGACTCTAGAAATAAAACGTAAAGTTCTGGAAGCCAAAGTCGCTGCGCTTCGGGCCGAGTTCGCGGACGAAGAAGATCGCCTGGCGCAGAGTGCGAAACGCGACGAGCAAAAAGAGCGGAGTTTGGCACGGGATATCGCAGAGATGGCTAGCCTTCGCGGGAGCAAGGCACCGGGCAAAGGCCAAGGGGCGTAACTTGGGCGGAAAGAAAAAGGCGGCGGCTTCCGTGAAAAAGAAGGCAGCGAAGAGCGGTGTCGAATTCATTGAGCTGAAATTATATGTTGCCGGGCAAACTCCCAAGTCCCTTGCGGCGTTGGCCAATCTCAAAAAAATCTGCCACGAGCATTTGGAAGGCCGGTACACCCTTCACGTGATCGACTTGGTAAAAACTCCGCAACTCGCGCAGGGCGACCAGATTCTGGCGATTCCGACGCTGGTGCGGAACCTGCCGGTTCCCATTCGAAAGATCATCGGTGATTTGTCCGACCTGGAGCGCGTTCTGGTCGGGCTGAACTTGGTGCGCGCTGAGACCGGGAGTTCGAAGTGAAGGGGCGGCGTCGCACGGTGAAACCAAGACGCAGGAAGCGCGCGGCAATTCGATACATTTTGCGGCTCTATGTAACCGGTCAGACGCCGCGGTCTCGGAGGTCCATTGAGAATCTTCGCAAGCTTTGCGAGAAGTACTTGAAGGGGCAATTTGATCTGGAAGTGATCGACATCTATCAGCAACCTGCGTTGGCGGCTGAAGGCCAGATCATTGCAGCGCCCACATTGATCAAGACCATGCCATTGCCTTTGCGCCGGCTGGTGGGAGATTTTTCCGATCAGGCCCGAGTTGTTCTCGGGCTGGATTTGAAGACCACGTAGGAGCGGGCCATGAAGAAGACGAAGAAAAACCGGCCGAAGAGAGCGAGCGAATACAAGGAAGTATTGGCGCGCGTCGCCGAGCTGGAAGAGACATTGCGCGCGATTCGCATGGGTGAGGTTGACGCCGTGGTGGTCAGCGGTCCCATCGGCGACCAGGTCTTCACCTTGCAGGGTGCGGAGCATCCGTACCGGATTCTGGTGGAAACGATCGATGAAGGCGCGGCCACACTTTCCGACGATGGCACAGTGTTGTACTCCAACCGGAGCTTTGCGGCCATCTTTGATGTGCCTTTGGAGAAATTCATTGGTGCGCCAATCGAGAGTTTCGTGTCAGGCGAAGATCTGCAGGATTTGAGGGCGCTTCTGAAAGATGCCAGGACCGGCAGTGCGCGCGGGGAAATCCGTCTGCGGACCGTAGACGGCAAGGCGCGCACGATACGCCTCACTTTGAGTACGAACCGGCAACTCGGCGTCGAAGCAATTTGCGCGGTGGCGACGGAATTAACCGAACTGGTGGAAACCAACGAAGCCCTGAGGGTGACCGAGACTTCACTTCGCCAATTGTCCGCGCGTCTCTTGCAACTTCAGGATGAGGAGCGGCGCCGGATCGCGAGAGATCTCCACGACGTCACGGGACAAAAAATTGCGATTCTTTCGATGTCGCTCGACCGGCTGGGGCGCCTGGTGGGATCAAAAGGCTCCGAAGTTTCCGAGACTTTGGACGAAAGCCGTGAGGTCGTGCGGAAGATCGGCGAAGAGATTCGGACCTTGTCGTATCTGTTGCACCCGCCCCTGCTGGACGAGTCAGGGCTGGCTTCGGCCGTGCGGTGGTACGCGGAAGGCTTTCAGAAACGTAGCGGAATATCTCTGACCGTGGACATTCCGCCAGGCTTGGGCAGACTCTCCACGGAAGTCGAAACGGCGCTTTTTCGCGTGGTGCAAGAGAGCCTGACCAACGTGCATCGCTATTCCGGAAGTCCGAACGCGGAAATCAAGATTTTCGCGGAGGATGGCCAGGTTCATCTGGAAGTCGTGGACCACGGAAGAGGCATTGAGGCAGGCGTTGCTCCCGTGATAATCGATGGCATAGCTTCGCTGGGAGTCGGCATTCCCGGGATGCGGGAAAGATTGCGTCAGTTAGGCGGGCAATTGGAAGTGGATTTTGGCAGGAATGGAACTCGGGTTGTTGCCATCGTCCCGCTGAAAAAGCCGGACGCCACGAGCTTGGAGACAACGGAATACCCGGCAGAGGACGGTGGTAACACTCAACTGGGAGTGGATTCCGGTGCGGCCGCGCGCAGCGATGCGCGGCGACGTATCCTGATCGCGGACGATCACGAGGTGATGCGGCGCGGCGTACGGGGCCTGCTGGAAAGCCACAATGAATGGGCCGTCTGTGGGGAGGCACTCGAAGGCAAAGAGGTGGTCGTGAAGTCACGCGAGTTGCGGCCGGATCTGATCATCATGGACATCAATATGCCTGGCTTGACGGGAATTGCGGCGGCGCAGCAGATCCGCCGGGACAATCCTTCGGCGAAGATTCTTTTCTTTTCCGTACATGAATCGGCGCAGACCGTGCGCGAAGTGATCAACGCCGGGGCGCAGGGATATGTGGCAAAATCGCGCGCGGGGCACGACCTGATTGACGCGGTGCGCAGCGTGCTCGACGGCGGAACGTTCTTCCCGACCCTGGCGCGCTCGGCTTAGCGCGCTCGGCATGGTCCGCATCTAGCTTTTGTCGTCCTCAACCCTATCGTCTATTTGCAACGTTACGTTTAGATTTTCCGCAGTAGACGGCGATGTTCCCAAATTCTCCGTGACCTCTGTGCTCCGACCTCTGCGCTCTCTGTGTTAAAGCTTTTGCCCTTGCCCTTTGCTGACGAAATTTCTCTGGCCGGGTTGCAGTTCGCCGGGCGAAGCCCAGCGCCTACATTTCGGAGAGGGTTGTTTCCAACTCACCTAGCGCGGCGGCGACTTCTGCGGGGTTGCGAAGCGAATAACGTGCGCTCGTTGGGCGCGGGCGACCTACCAGCACCGATACACCCCGGCGGACCGCTGCGAAGCCGGACTCGTCGGAAAAATCGTCGCCGAAGTACAAAGGGAAGGACTTTCGGTGGGCGGGCTGCGCGAGGAAACGTCGGACGGCCCTACCTTTGCCCGGAATGGACCTCGGCAAGATCTCAACGTCGCGGATATTTCCTACAGCGTGCAACGTCTTCAGAAAGGGCAGCAGGCTGGTACGCAGCTCCCGCCGAACCCGCGGTTGCAGCGTGGAAGGAACATCCAGGAGATGAACGGACAGGCTGCTGCGTTTGTTTTCGATCCAGACATCGGGATATGCACCGAGCAGTGGTTTAAGGCGAGCACGAGCCCTGCGCAGCGTTGTGCGGACGCTAGCGGGAAGCGAAGACTTGGCGTTGCTCTCCCAGCCATAGAGGCCGAAATAGTGGATGCCCGGAATGCCGATGTGTTTGAGGAGTTCCGGACGGCGGCGTCCACTGACTATGACTAGGGTTGCGTTTGGATGCCGCGCGAGGCGCCGTAGAATCCTCCGCGCTGGGGCGGTGAGGCGCACGAGTTCCGGCCGCGGGGCAATGTCTACCAGCGTCCCGTCGAAATCGAGGAAAACGGTGACACGCCCGTTCCTACGAATTTTCTTTCCGATGCCATCCCAATCTTTCAGAAGGTCAGGGATTTTGCGAATCGGCGACTTCATTTCACGGCAGCGGCAGTTGCTGGCGGCGGCGCTGGAGCTGCCGGTTCGACGCGATCCGGAGCATCGATGCGGATGTCGGTGAGGTCGGAAAGCAAATTGGCTGCCCAGCGGTAGATGTTGTTCTCGCGAACATTGGCGCGCATATGCTGCATGCGAGTGGCTTGCTCTTCGCTGGGCATTTCCAGCGCGCGCAGGATGGCTCCAGCAACCTGCTGGACATCGTAAGGATTGACGAGCAGGGAATCGCCGAGTTCGAGCGCGGCACCGGCGAAGGTGCTCAGAATCAGGACGCCGCGGTCGTCGTCGCGCGCGGAAACAAATTCTTTGGCGACCAGATTCATGCCGTCATGCAACGCGGTGACCAGGCATACCGAGGCCGCCTTGTAAAAACGTGCGATCTCTTCGTGCGAATGATGTTTCTTTAGCAGAACGATGGGCATCCACCGGCCAGCCTGAAAGCGCGCGTTGATGCGCGCAGCTTCGTCGGTGACTTCTTCGAGAAGTTTCTGGTAACGATCGATGGCCGTGCGGCTCGGCGCGGCGATCTGGATGAAGGTGAATCGGCGCTGATAGGCGGGATTCAACTCCAGGAAACGCTCGATACCGCGAAAACGCTCGAGGATACCCTTGGTGTAGTCCACGCGATCGACGCCGACACCAAGCAGGCTTGCGTGAATATTCAAGTCATTGCAAATGGCGGAGACTTGCTCGCCTGCACTTTTGTGAAATTCCTCGGTGTGGCCATTTTCCTGGAAAGATACGCTGATGGGATAGGGCCTCACGCGGGTCAAGTGTCCCTGGCGATTGACCTCGAAGCGATCCCAGGCAGTGAGCGCTTCGACAGAACGGTCCACGCACGAGAGAAAATTGTTGCAATGTGACTGGATGTGGAAGCCGATCAGGTCGGCACCCAGCAACCCGTCGATCAAATCGCGGGCCCACGGGCAGATGCCGAAGACTTCCGGATTGGGCCAGGGAATGTGCCAGAAGATGGCGACACGCGCGTCGGGGCGGGCTTCTTTGACCATGCGCGGGAGCAGCGCGAAGTGATAGTCCTGCGCGAGTACGATCGGTGACTCGATGCCCTCCATTTCCTCCAGCAGCGCGTCGGCGAAGCGGCGGTTCACTTCCTGATAGCAGAGCCAATCCTCGGGCCGGAAGATCGGCCGAGTATGTGCGATATGGCACAGCGGCCAGAGACCCTCGTTGGCGAAGCCCTCGTAGTAGCCTTTTTCTTCTTCGGCGTTGAGCCAGACGCGGCGAAGGGTATAGGCCGGGTGATCCGGAGGTACCCGCAGACGGTCCCGCGCATCCACGACGTCACGATCGGCGTTTCCTGACCCATTAGCGACCCACGTGCCATTGGAGGCGAGCAGCACAGGCTCGAGCGCGGTTACCAAGCCGCTGGCGGGAACGATCACCTGAATCGCTCCGTTGTTCCCGTTGGCGTATTGGTGCATGTATGGCTCGCGGTTGGAGACCACGAAGAGCGGCTTGTTCTGGAGCTTGACACTCAGGCTGACCCTCAGGCGTTCCGCGGTCCACAGCGATACGTTCGATTCACGGAGCCGCGCTTCTTCCTCAGCGGTAGCCCGGGCGGCGTTCAGATCGCGGGCGAGGTGCGTGACCTCGCGGTGAATCTGATCGAAAAGCAGGCCCTCGGGTAGCTCCGGTGGCGTAGTGGCATTACCCGACTGGCCGGTGCGCAATCCACGGAGCCATTTCGCGGTACGCGTCAACGGTCCCGTCAGGGTCCAACGGACCAGGATCAACGCGAGCCCGGTGATGAACAGCGTTTGCACCAGCGCGCTCACCAGCGAGTCGCGAAGCGTATGCGAGACCTGTGTGTCGATGTACGAAGTATCGTGAACGAGAACCAGCGTCCCCACTGCCTGTCCGTTGCGGTGCAGCGGCAAGGCGAAAACGTGCAAGGCGAACTTGTCGATGCTGACAAACTCGCCCATGCCTGCATCACGCAGAGCCGCGTGCGTCGCTGTGGGCGGCCGCGATTGGAAGACTTGCGGCAAGCCGGGCGTCAAAGCTACCGCGGCTCCCGCGGCGTTATAGACGGCGATGCCCTTGAGACGTTCGCGCTGCCCGAAGCGGTCCACGATACGCTGCAGGCTCTTTTCCGGCGAGGGCTTGTCGAACAAAGGCTCGACCGTTTCCTGAAGGCTTTCCCCGAGGGTTTCCGCGCGGTGCGTAAGGTCGTTGCGCAGCATGCGCTTTTGCGTGCGCACCTGATATACCGCGAAAAACAGAGACACCACCACGACGCTGATGATCAACGGCAGAACGATTTTCAGGGTCGTGCGCATCGTTACTTACCTTCTCGACTTACCTTTTCGCAGAAGTACAGTTATAGCTTAACAAGGGACTTCCCTTGGACAAAACTGAGATTAGGAACACCGGAACCCGGTTTAAGAAAAATAGCTCCTTGCGCGCGTAATTTCGCGATTGCTTGTTTTACTGCGAATAAGCTGCCGAGTGCACCACTACGTGGACGGCGATCACGTCTTCGGTGCGATAGTCGACCGAGGCGGTCGTTCCCACGCTGAGTTTCCCGTCGATTTTGGTGTGGTCGTCATCAGGAACTCGAGTGTCACTGGCTCCTGACTCTTTTGCACATCGAAGGAGAAGGAAGCCTCTCCGACTGCGGAATCCTGCCGGAGACGGTTCCACTTTGCGTCGCCGGAAGGTAAGGACCGCTTGTTGGCCGCGGAGATCCCGACCAGCCGCCGACGGCAAAAAACGCTGGGAGCCAGCGCAAGAATAATACGAAAGCACATATTTGTCCCTCTCTAATTGTAGCGCAACGCCGCATCGCAGGTGATGCTTGTGAGATCGTCAAAGTGGTTAGAAAATCGCAACTGCGGGGGATATAGTTCCCCTAAGAAGTTGAGAATAAATCAGATGCGACGCGAGGCGCAGTTCGCATGGCTCGTTCGTCAGCCAGCAAAGCTCTGCTTCTCTCAATAATATCGGCACCCTCTGTCGCGCGCGCTCGCCAACTCGGGTTTCTTGGCTAGCGGACTTCCCAGGTGTCGCCGGCGTGGAGTAGCTTGCTCAGGTCGCCGGGGCCGCGCTTGGCGATTACGTCTTTGATCTGCTGGTTCATTACGTCTTCGTAGCGCGGAAGGTCGTCCCAGGCGCGAAAGACGCCGATGGGCGTGGGAAAGCCTGGGCGGTGCTCCATGTGCGAGAGCAGGAAGGCGTAGGACGGGCGCGGGTGATGCGCGTCGTGGATGACGAGGTCCGACTCGGCAATGCCGTTGCCGAGTTGCACGACTTCGATGTCACCGTCGGACTTGCGGTGGATTCCTTTGTCGCGGTTCTTGCCGAAGATGAGTGGCTTGCCGTGTTCTAGATAGAGAATGTGTTCACTGCGGGCGTCCCGCTCGGTCAACGAAAACCACGCGCCGTCGTTGAAGATGTTGCAATTCTGCAGAATCTCGACGAACGCGGAGCCTTTGTGGGCCGCCGCGTGCTTCAGCGTTTCCTTCAGATGCCCTTGGAAAACGTCAACCGAGCGAGCGACAAAGGTGGCTTCGGCACCAATCGCCAGCGATACCGGATTGAACGGCCGGTCCAGCGAGCCGAACGGTGTCGACTTGGTCTTCTTGTTGAATTCTGAAGTCGGCGAATATTGGCCCTTCGTCAGCCCATAGATGCGGTTGTTGAAGAGCAGCACCTTTAGCCCGACATTGCGGCGCAGCATGTGGATGGTGTGATTGCCGCCGATGGACAGGGCATCGCCGTCGCCGGTGGCGACCCACACTTCCAGATCCGGGCGAACAGCCTTCAGGCCGGTGGCCACCGCGGGGGCGCGGCCGTGGATCGTGTGGAAACCAAACGTGTTCATATAGTACGGGAAGCGGCTGGAGCAGCCGATCCCCGAGATCACCACGAAATTTTCGCGCTTGATGCCCAGTTCGGGGAAAACCGACTGGACCGCTGCGAGAATGGCATAGTCGCCGCAGCCCGGGCACCAGCGGACTTCCTGGTCGGTCTGAAAATCTTTCCTTGTTAACGGCGTGATGGGTGGCAGCGTGGCCGTGGACATTGCACTAGACTCCCAGCAATTCTTCGATTTTTTGTTCGAGCTCGGTTTGTTTGAACGGGCGGCCTTGGATTTTGTTCAGGCCGATGGCGTCGACTAAATATTTAGCCCGCAGGACCCACAGGAGTTGACCCATGTTGAGTTCGGGTACCAGCACTTGCTTGTAGCGTTTGATCACATCGCCTAAGTTCGCGGGCAGCGGATTCAGGTGGCGCAGGTGGACGTGGCCGACCTTGCGGCCTGCGGCGCGTTGCGCGTTGACCGCGGCGGTGATGGCGCCGTGCGTCGAGCCCCACGCTACGATCAGCAGGTCGCCGTGGTCGTCGCCGGCGGGGACGATGTCCGGAATGTCTTGCACGATCGCGGCAACCTTGGCGGCGCGGATGCGCACCATGTGCTCGTGATTGAGCGGCTCGTAGTTGATGTTGCCGGTGACGTCTTGCTTTTCGAGGCCGCCGATCCGGTGCTCAAGTCCGGGCGTGCCGGGGACGGCCCATGGTCGGGCCAGCGTGTCCGGGTTGCGCTTGTAGGGCAGGTATGCATTCGGAGAATTCTTCTCCGTCGCGAACTTCACCGTAAAATCCGGGATGTCCTCGATGTCGGGAATCTTCCAGGGTTCCGCGCCGTTGGCCAGGTAGCCGTCCGACAGAATGATTACCGGCACCATGTACTTGACGGCGATGCGCGAGGCTTCGAGAGCGGCCCAAAAACAGTCGCTAGGCGTGGCCGGAGCAACGATCGGGATAGGGGCTTCGGAGTTGCGGCCGTAGAGCGCTTGCAACAGGTCGGCTTGCTCCGTTTTTGTGGGTAGGCCAGTGGACGGACCTCCGCGCTGGATGTCGCAGATTATCAGCGGGATTTCGACCGCAACGGCCAGCCCGATGGCTTCGGTCTTCAGCGCCATGCCCGGGCCGGACGTGGTGGTGATCGCCAGCGCGCCTCCGTAGGCTGCGCCAATTGCCGATGTGACCGCGGCGATTTCGTCTTCGGCCTGAAACGTGATGACTCCGAAATCTTTGTATTGCGATAGCTCGTGCAGAATGTCGGACGCCGGAGTGATCGGGTAGCTGCCCTGAAACAGGCGCAGGCCAGACTTCTGCGAGGCCGTCACGAACCCCAGCGCGAGCGCTTGATTGCCGCTCAGATTGCGGTACATGCCGGGCGCGAGCTTCGCCGGCGGAATCTCGTAGCTGATCTGGAAGGCTTCGGTGGCTTCGCAGTAGGAATAGCCGGCCTTCATGGCGAGCTTGTTAGCTTCCACAAGCAACGGCTTGTTCTTGAACTTGTCTTCGATCCAGCGGACCGTAGAGCTCATCGAGCGGTTATAGAGCCAGTAGCACATCCCCAGCGCAAAGAAATTCTTGCAGCGGTCCATGGACTTGGCGTCTAGGCCCAGATGTTCCAGCGAAACGCGCGTCAGACGCTCGAGTTCCACCGAAAACAGCCGGTACTTGTCCAGCGAATGGTCTTCCAGGGGGTTGACGGTCATCTGCGCCTTGCGCAGGTCGTTTTCCTTGAAGCTATCGGAATTGACGATCAGGATCCCATTGGCCTTCAGGTCCGCGATATTTACTTTCAGGGCGGCGGGATTCATGGCGATCAGCACATCCACCGAATCGCCGGGGGTGAAGACATCGCTTGACGCAAAGTGAAGCTGGTAGCCGCTGACGCCTGGCAGCGTCCCTGCCGGCGCCCGAATCTCCGCCGGGAAGTCCGGAAACGTGGCAATGTCGTTGCCGTACAGCGCAACCGTGTTGGTGAACTGGCTGCCGGTGATCTGCATGCCGTCGCCAGAGTCTCCGGCGAAGCGAATAACCGCCTGGTCGATCTTTTCGGGCTTGATGCGGGATAGCGGTGAATCAGTTACCGTCGACATGGACCCCTGACCTATCTGGTTGAACTCCTTCGATTTCCCCCAAGGAGCGCGGCTCAATCGTCATGGATTTGACGGTGCGGTAAGGTGACTGGATGCCAGGCCGACCGCCGGGAGCCGACCAAAAAAGGATACCACACCGGCCCGCGCGCGGCGGGGAGAGAGTCCGCCGCGCGGCAATTGTGTTCTATTGCAAAAGACGTGCGTAGAGTCCCGCAGGTTGCACCCGTTTTCGCGACCAAGCGGTTTGCAGCTCTGCCGAACCTTGTAGGGGCGGGGCTTGCCCCGCCCGGCCGACGCGTCGGCGCCCAGCGAAGCGATTCGAAGCAAGTCCGACAATCTGAAAATTCGATTTACGTGCGCCATAGAACGTGGAGCGGGTGCTTTACAATACGACCCAGCAAAAACGATGCACAATTTTCCACAGTCAAACCACTTACAAGCACCGCTCGCCGTTTGTAGAATACCCTCGCCTTTAGGTCCCCGGGGGTGATCATGCTGTTTGCTACAGTAGTGCGCGGCAAAAAACTTGGAACACGTTTGATGCCGCATCGATTCAGCGACAATCGATACCATGTCCATCTTGGGAAGGAGGGTCCGTACATCCCTGTCACCGACTACCGTGACATTCCTTCTTACCTTGCGAACGGCTATTCCCTTCAGATGAGTGTCTCGGGAGAGAACCACACCCCTAGGTTGATTAGACCTGAATCCATCCGCGGATGGCGCACGAACCCCAGAGACCTCACCAGTATCGCGCTCTGATTTCCAATTCGGGAGCGACCAAGAACGACGCGAATTCTGAGACGCACGCTCTCCAGCGCCCGCGCCGAAGCGGCGGCGTTCTCCGTGCAGTCATACGATGACGCCTGCCCGCCCGGGTCAGACCAGCTGGAAACCAACAATCCACGCAACCAATCTCTTCTCCGCGCATTCTGAGCACAAGTGGAGCAACTTTCGCTTGACGTTCGCTTTCTTTTCGCCTAAGTTGATGACACCGATGCTTTGCAGCGTCGGTGCAGCCGCAAACTTGAAAAGCGAGGTCCCCCCTGATGGCCCTGACCAAGCGACAGAAAGAAGTGCTCGACTACCTGGTGTCGTTCGAGACCAAGCACGGCTACGCGCCTAGTTTTGAAGAAATTGGCAAGGGCCTCAAGCTCACTTCGCTCGCCACCGTGCACAAGCACATCACTACTCTGGAGAAAAAGGGATTTATTCGCCGCGGTTATAACCAGAGCCGGTCGATCGAAATTTTGCAATTGCCCAAATCTCCCAAAGAGCAAGTGATCGATCGCAGGGCGCAGGAACTCCCGTTGGTTGGCCGTATCGCCGCGGGCCGGCCCCTGGAAGCGGTGGAGGAGCGCGAGACGCTTTCACTCGGCGACTTTACCCATGGCGGAAACTCCTTCGCATTGAAGGTGAAGGGCAGCTCGATGATCGAAGATCACATCATGGACGGCGACTTCGTGGTGTGCGAGCAGACCCAAGTGGCCAATCCTGGCGACATCGTGGTGGCGCTGGTAAGCGGCGACGAAGCCACCCTGAAGCGCTTCTATCGCGAGGGGCCCGGGAAGATTCGCCTCCAACCCGCAAACTCCGAGATGGCCCCGATCATTGTTCCCGCGAACGATGTGAAGATTCAGGGGCGGGTCATTGGAGTGCTCCGGAAATATTAGCTGGCACTGTGTCGGCCGCTTGTGCCGGCCAGTTGTCATGGAACACAAGCGAAGTCTCGTCTCGTCCCGGCTCATGCTCGCTCGCAGTCTTTTCGTCTTTCCCCGCCATCCAATCCACGATTCGCTGTATGTGTACTCATTGCGCCGCGAGCCGCTCGGCACTTCCGGCGTCTACGCATAGGCTTGATAAACTACAAGCTGACGTTGGACCAAGATCAAAGCATGGGAGCCGTACTGCATGTCGAGCCTCAAAAAGGAACTGTCGCAGGTTAACGCCTTCGCGGTTTCCCTCTGTCTGATTTTCTGCTTGGCATGCCCCAAGCCTTCCGAGGCTTACTCGATCATGGCCCACGAGGCCATCATCGACGCGGGTTGGGATATCAGCATCAAGCCGCTTTTGTTGCAGCGTTTTCCGGAGGCTACCCCGGAGGAGCTGAAACATGCTCACGGCTTTGCCTATGGCGGCGCGATCATTCAGGACCTCGGCTATTACCCGCACGGAAGTCACTTTTTCAGCGATCTCACACACTACTGCCGAAGCGGCGATTTTATTTTGGCCCTGCTGCGCGATTCACAGGATCTGAATGGCTACGCCTTCGCGCTCGGCGCGCTGTCGCACTATGCCGCGGACAATGACGGGCACAAGATCGCCACGAATCCGTCGGTGCCCATCCTCTATCCTAATTTGAAGAAAAAATACGGCGACGTAGTGACCTACGAACAGGATCCGCTGGCCCACCTCAAAACGGAATTCGGATTCGATGTTCTCGAAGTCGCCAGGCAGCGCTTCGCTCCCGACAGCTATCACGATTTCATCGGCTTCGAGGTTGACAAGCCATTGCTGGAGCGGGCCTTTCGCGAAACCTATGGACTCGAACTGAAATCCGTGCTCACCGATGAGGATAAGGTAATCGGCTCGTACCGGCGAGCCGTCAGCAAGCAGATACCTGAGGCCACGCGCATCGCCTGGACTCTGAAGAAAGACGACATCCTGAAAGATCAGCCCAGCCTGACGAAACGCAAATTCCTGTATAACCTTTCTCGTGCGAGCTACGAGAAGAATTGGGGCAAGGAGTATCAAAAGCCAACCTTCTTCGAGCGATTCCTTGCGTTCCTGGTTAAACTCTTTCCGAAGGTCGGACCACTGAAAGTTCTCAAGTTACGTACGCCGACGCCGGAAACCGAGCATAAATTTGAAGCTAGTTTCAATGCTGCACTGGACCGCTACAAGCTCTTGTTGACGCAGACGCGCACGGGAACGCCTGATATTCCCAACGACAATTTCGACACCGGCGGCGTGACCCCGCCGGGCGTCTATTTTATGAATGATGACGTCCACGCCGAACTGATCGAAAAGCTCGCCAAGCAGAATTTCGCGGGAATCACACCGGATCTCCGTGCCGAGCTCTTGCAATACTATTCCGATCCTAACGCGCCGAACGCGACCAAGCGCAAACCTAAAGATTGGACCAAGGTGCAGGTGGCACTGCAGCAGTTGAAGAATACGCCGGCCACACCCGAGACTGCCGAGGCTTCGCCTCCTTCACCGTGAGCCGCGACGCGTCCCATGTAGCCGCCGTCTCCGAGACGGCGGGGTTTAGATTCCACAACACAAAAGCGCATCCAAACCCTGTAGTGGCCGATCTTCAGATCGGTCATCGTAAAAGCAACGCGTCAGCGTAACGACCGCAGACATTGATCCTGGATTCGTCCTCACCCCCACGCCAGCTCCCGGCCCACATGAATTTCGTTTTTCCGCCGAATCGAATAAACTGCTGCTGCGTTCGGTCGCTGACGTGAAACAATGTCGGTTCTCGCGTCGCTCTTTGATCGCTCCGAAATGAAGGAAACCAATCCGATTCAGAAATTGCTCGCTGCCAACCGCAGCGAGATCGCTATCCGCATCTTTCGCGCGGCTACCGAACTGGGACTCCGCACGGTCGGCATCTACTCGCAGGAAGATCGTCTCGGCTTGCACCGCTTCAAGGCTGATGAGGCTTACCAGGTCGGTGTTGGCAAGGGTCCCGTCGAGGCGTATCTGGATATAGCCGGGATCGTTGCGCTCGCCAAGGAGCGCGGCGTCGATGCGATCCACCCAGGTTACGGCTTCCTCTCCGAGAATCCCGCCTTCGCCCGCGCCTGCGAGACCGCCGGGATCACCTTTGTAGGACCCACTCCCGCGCTGCTCGAATTGCTTGGCGACAAGACTGCCGCGCGAAGGCTGGCGGCCTCCGCAGGTGTCCCGGTGCTCCCGGGCACCGAAGATCCCGTCAAATCCGCCAGCGAAGCGCAAAAAATTGCGCAGGAGATCGGCTACCCGGTCATCGTGAAAGCCGCCATGGGCGGCGGTGGCCGTGGGATGCGCGTGGTGCGCGATCCTTCGCAACTCGCGGCGTTGCTCGAAGAAGCGCAGGGCGAGGCGCGCTCTGCGTTTGGTGATGCCAGCGTGTTCCTGGAAAAGTATTTACCGCGCGCCCGCCACCTGGAAGTGCAAATTCTCGCTGACAATTACGGCAATTTGCTGCACCTGTACGAGCGCGATTGTTCCGTGCAGCGGCGCCATCAGAAAGTCGTCGAGGTCGCGCCCGCTACGAATCTTCCTTCCAGCATACGCAACGAGTTGTGCGAAGCTGCTGTTCGCCTGGCGCGTAAAGCCAATTACCGCAACGCTGGCACCGTCGAATTCCTCTACGATGTCGATGCCCAGAAGTGGTATTTCATCGAGGTCAACCCGCGCATCCAGGTGGAACATACCGTCACGGAAATGGTCACCGGCATCGACCTCGTGCAATCCCAGATTCTCGTCGCCCAAGGCCATTCGCTCCACGATCCTCCGATGTCCTTGCCGCACCAGGTGAACGTCCCGCTCTACGGCGCGGCGCTGCAGTGCCGTGTTACCACCGAAGATCCCGAGAAAAATTTCGCGCCCGACTACGGAAAAATTTCCACCTATCGCTCTCCCGCGGGATTCGGCATCCGCCTCGATGGCGGCACCGCCTACGCGGGCGCAGTGCTCGCGGCGCACTACGATTCGCTCCTGGTCAAAGTGACCGCCTGGGGCAAGCACCTGCCCGAAGCCTGCAGCCGCATGGACCGCGCCCTCCGCGAGTTCCGCATCCGCGGCGTCACCACGAACATTCCGTTCGTCCAAAAGGTCGTCAATCACCCAAAATTTCGCGCCGGCGAAATCACCACATCCTTTCTCGATGATTCCCCCGAATTGTTCCGTTTTCCGAGCCGCGGCGATCGCGCTACCAAGTTGCTCTCGTACTTAGGCGACGTGATCCTGAACGGCAATCCCGAAGTCAAAGGCAAGAAAGTACCCGAAGCGTTAGAAGCCGCCGTGCTCCCCTCCACGCCCGGCATCGAGCCACCCCCGGGATCGCGCCAGCTGCTACAAAAACTCGGCCCCGAAAAATTCGCCGCCTGGGCCCGCAAAGAAAAGCGCCTGCTCGTTACCGACACCACCTTCCGCGACGCGCACCAATCCTTAATGGCCACCCGCGTCCGCACCTTTGACATCCTCGCCACCGCCAGTGCCGTCGCCCAGCGCCTGCCCAATCTCTTCAGCCTCGAAATGTGGGGCGGCGCGACCTTCGACACTTCACTGCGCTTCCTCCACGAAGATCCCTGGCAGCGCCTCCGCGAACTCCGCGAGCGCGTCCCCAACATTTGTTTCCAGATGCTCCTCCGCGGCGCAAACGCCGTCGGCTACGCCTCCTATCCCGATAACGTCATCGAGGAATTCGTCCGCGAATCCCACGCGCAGGGCATCGACATCTTTCGCATCTTCGACTCCCTTAATTCCATCGACAACATGCGCGTCTCCATCGACGCCGTTCTCGAAACCGGCGCGGTCTGCGAACCCGCCATCTGCTACACCGGAGACATGCTCGACGCGTCGCGCCCGAAATATTCGCTTCGATACTACGTTTCCATGGCCAAGCACCTCGCAAAGCTCGGCGCGCATTTCCTCGCGATCAAAGACATGGCCGGCCTCTGCAAACCTTACGCCGCTCACGCGCTCGTCAAGGCGCTACGAGACGAAATCGAAATCCCCATCCATTTCCACACCCACGACACCAGCGGCATCAACTCCGCCTCGGTGCTGAAAGCTTGCGATGCCGGCGTGGACGTCGCCGACGCCGCCATAGCGGCTATGAGTGGCGGCACCAGCCAGCCCAATCTCAACTCCATCGTCGAAGCCCTGCGCCACACCCCGCGCGACACCCAGCTCGACGTCGCCGCGCTGAACGAATGCTCCGATTACTGGGAAGTTGTCCGCACCTACTACTTGCCGTTCGATTCCGGCCCCAAAGCCGGCTCCGCGCGCCTCTATCAACACGAAATTCCCGGCGGCCAATTCACCAACCTGCGCGAGCAAGCCGCCGCCATGGGTCTCGGCCATCGCTGGCGTGAAGTGGAAACCACGTACGCCGAAGTGAACCAGCTCTTCGGCGACATCGTGAAAGTCACACCATCCAGCAAAGTCGTCGGCGACATGACGCTATTCCTGATGGCGAAAGACATGCGCCCGCAAGATCTGTTACAGCTCGACGAAAAACACGATCTCTCGCTACCTAACTCTGTCGTCGAGATGTTTTCCGGCGTCTTAGGCGTTCCGCCGGGCGGCTGGCCAAAAAAGCTGCAAAAAATAATCCTCCGCGGCGACGAGCCAATCAAAGGCCGCTCCAGCGCTAACATGCCCGCGGCAAATTTCGACGACGAACAGTCCGCGCTCGAGAAAAAGCTCGGCCACAAAATCGAGCGCGACGCGCTCCTCAGCTATCTTCTCTATCCCGACGTCTTTCTCAAGTACGACAAATTCCGCCAAACCTACTCTGACGTGAGCGTCCTCCCCACGCCGCCGTTCTTCTACGGCCTGAAATCCGGCCAGGAAATCACGGTGGACATCGAGCCTGGCAAAACCCTGATCCTCAAATTCCTGACCAGCAGCGACCCGCATCCCGACGGCACCCGCACCTTATTCTTCGAACTAAATGGCCAGCCTCGCGAAGTCAACGTCCGCGACCGCGCCCTCCGCGTCGTCGAGCGCGCCCATCCCAAAGCCGACCCCGCCGAGCCAGGCCAGGTCGGCGCACCCACCGCAGGCGTAGTCTCCGGCGTGGCTGTCCAGCCCAATCAAACCATCGAGCGCGGCGCGAAGCTCCTCACCCTCGAAGCCATGAAAATGCAGTCCAACATTTACGCCACCATTTCTGGTCGCGTCGCCAAACTTCTGGTCACTCACGGCCAGCACGTCGAAGCCAAAGATCTCCTGGTGACTATCGTTCCGTGAGCCTTTTCTCGTGAGTTCAGGCCAGCTCCGCAAACACGAGCAATTCCGCTCGCGCTTCCTCCGCAACCAGCGCGATCTCATGATCTATCTCCCACCGGGCTACGACGAGCAACCCGGGCGTAGTTTTCCCGTCCTCTACCTCCAGGACGGCCAGAATCTTTTCGACCGCGCCACAGCCTTTGCGGGCCAGGACTGGAACGTCCACGGCGCAGCCGACTACCTGATCCAGGGCGGCGCAATCGAACCGCTCATCATCGTCGGCATCTACAACACCGGCAAATCCCGCATCTACGAATACACGCCCACAAAAGTCCCCAAGCTTGGCGGCGGCCGCGCCGACCGCTACGTCAAATTTCTGATCCAGGAGGTTATGCCCTTCGTGAACCAACAATACCGCGCGCTCCCAGAGCCATCCCAAATCGGCATCGGCGGCTCCTCCCTCGGCGGACTGGTATCCTTATATATCGGTCTCAAATACCCGCAGACCTTCGGTAAAATTGCCGCGCTCTCCCCCTCGGTCTGGTGGAATCAACGCGTAATCCTGCGCCTTGCCGCCGCTTCCGACCCGCATCCCCGCCCACGCATCTGGCTCGACATCGGCACGCGCGAAGGCCCCAAAATCGTCCCCGACGTAGAACAATTCCGCGACCTCCTCCTGAAAAAAGGCTGGCGCGAGGGTCAAGACCTCCACTACGAACGCGTCGAAGGCGCCGAACACAACGAAGCCGCCTGGTCCCAACGCGTAGGCCCCTTCCTGCAATTCCTCTACCCAGCGATCACTCCCAAAACATAACCCGCCAGGTTCCCCGGCCCTACGAAGCCGCATCGCTATCGCAAGGCCGCACCGTTATCGCGGGGCCCCACCGTCCCGTCGTTATCGCGAATCCGCATCGTCCCATTGTAGGGGCGGGGATTGTTCATCCTGAGCCTCGAAGGGCCCCGCCCGGCTGTTGTGTGCAGACTCAAAGTTTCCGCACGCCACCCTGTAGCCGCCCTCTTTTACCCTGAGCTTCGAAGGGCCGAGAGGGCGGGGTTTAGACGAAACGAATATCGGAGGCGCGACAGGTCGTGCAACATCGTCGCTCTGGGCTAATTGGCGGTGAAGGCGGCGTCCAGACTTACGGTTTCGCCGTCGGGATTTGTTAGGGTTAGGCGCTGGGCGCCTGGGCCCACGGCGCCGGCTACTAGCGTTAGCGTGTTTGGGTCGACGAGGGTGACGGTGACATTTTTCCCACCGACGGTTGCGGTTGTGCCGGTTTGAAAATTGCTGCCGCGGACGGTTATCGTGGTGCCGCCCGCGGCCGGGGCGTTTGCGGGAGTAATCGTGCCGATTCCCAGCGGGACATTTGCGAGTTGGATCACCGTCAGGCCGGAATTGGTAATGGCGAAGATGCGTTGGCCGGTTTCGTCGATGGTTACAAATTGGGCCAGGAGGCTGCTGGTGTCCGCGGAACGAGCTGCGATAGGTTCAGGTAGGAAAATTCGCAGGCGGAGTTTCCCGGAGCGGGCGTCAAAAATGTCGATGGCACCGCGGAGACTTGGATTTGGTGTGGGATTCGCTGATTCCGGCGGAGCGGGTCCGTTGAGAATCGGTTGGTAGACCAGGGCGCCGCTCGGGTGCATGGCGATGCCGGGTACGGTGATCCCTGTTGGGAGCTGCTCGAGTTCGGGCGTGGCGCGATTGCCGATCAGATTCAGAGCGGAATCGCGAATTTCAACGATCGAGCCGAGCGGAGGACCGGCAAGAGTGCCGGCAAGGGTGCCGGCGCTACCAGTGATGCTTACTGTGGTAGCGAACATTGTGCCGCCAGCTGAAATCGCGACATCGGTGACCGATTCATTTGTGGAGAACGTGGTGAAGTCGTTCGGGCTGGTCGCGGTCCATAGCGCTTCGGAGCTATTGGAGGTGGAGTCGAAGGCGAGAAAGACGGAATCACCCGCGGTGTCGGCTTGCAGCAACGGCGTTCCGGTCAAGGTCGAGACTTCGGGTTGTGGGGCTTGCTGGACTGTGGGCGTATTCGCGACCAAGTCGAGTTGAGAGAGGCAGCCGGTGCAGGGTCCGGGCGTGCTGGATATGGGCACGAGGCTGACAAACGCCGTCTGGGCGTTGGTGGCCGCGACCCGCGCTGGGCCGAACCCTGGAACATTGAGCGCGACATACGGAGGAGGTGTCGTGGAACTCGGTACGTCCGGATTGAGCAGAAGAATAAAATTCGAGCCCCAATCCGCGACCAAGAGTTGTGTACCGTCGGGAGTCAGAGCCATGCCGCGAATGTCGGCGTCGGGGCATGGACCGGATTCCATGTATTGTGGCTCCGGGCAATAGACCGGCAAACCGCCGGGCTTAAATGAGCCTGCTTGAAGATCGAAAACGTCGATGCCCGCGTCGTAACTGAGATAAATGAATTGGCGAGGCTGATCGTAGAGCAGAAATTTGTAGAGGCCCGGGTGTGCATTGACCTGCACACTCTGCAGATATTGAAATCCGGCAGATGCGGTTGCGGCGCCGTTTGAGGTGGTTACGACGATGCCGGCTTTGCCGGGGGTTCCCGGCGGGGTTTGCAGGGTGATGCACTCGAGGGCAAATGGGTAGGTGGAATCGAGGCCGAGAGCCGGCTCGATGGCGGCGATGTTTTCGACTTTTTGGATCGTTGCGGCTGCGCCGCCGATCGTAACCGTCGGAGCGTTTGCGTCGGTGCCCATGCCGTAACCACAGATCTGGACAACGTCGCCGCCGATTTTGTTTCCGGCGTTCGGAAGAATTTTAAGGATTTGCGGGCCGTAGCTGAAGGCGTCTGGAGCAAGCGCGATCGAGCCGTTGGGAAAATAGGCGGCGACGTTGACCGGGCCACTTACAGCGCTGGGCGGAGATATGGCCTGGAGCTGGGTCGGGCTGCCAACGGTGACATTGGTCGCGAGTTGCGATCCGAAGGTGAGGATCGCGGTGGCTTGGAAACTCGCTCCATTGACTGTGACAGAAGCGCCCCCAGCGGCGGCGCCTTCGGAGGGCTGCACGACCGGTGGGAAGGCGAACGACGGCACCGCAGACGGCAGCGCTGCCGGAGCCGCGGCGTCGATGAAGCTGACGCCGCGATTGGCGATGCTGAAGAGGAGTTGTGTTTCGTCGGCCGCTTCAATTTCGGATTGGACGCCCTGTAGAGATAGGTCCGGGACCTGGCCGATCAGTTGGAGATTCTGGCCGCTGTAGACCTGGATTGCCGGAGCGGCGGCAACATTTGAGCTGGCGTACAGAAATTTTCCATCGATCGAAAACGCGAGACCCAGAGTGCCGATGGAGGCCTGCGCGGCGATTTGATTTAGTCCGCCGTCGAGCAAAATAATTTGCGAAGCGCCATTGGAAACGAGCACGACCGCAAAAACGGTGCCGTTTGGATTCGCGGCTACGAGTGCGATGGTCCCGCTGCCCACCGCGATTGGGCCGGTCACAACGCCGCCATTCGAATCGAGGACAGCCAGATTGCCGCTGGTGTCGCTGGCGGCGACGAGGACTTTGGTTTGGTCACCGGTGCGAGCCATGGGACCCAGGCCGTTGGGGATGGCGGACATGAGGCTTGTGGGTGATGTTCCCGCGGGATTCCACGACGCAAGGATCGATGGTGTTGCGGAGGACTGCCAGATGCGCATGAGGCAATTGCCGGACGCGAGGGCGAGGATTTCTTCGGGGCGATCGAAACTGGTGTTGGGCACGGGAGATATGGGCTGGATGGAATAGCGAGATTTGACCTGCAGCGACGTTGTGTCGATAGCCACGATCTGTTCGGTGATGGTGCCAACCCAAACGGTTGTGCCGTCGGAAGAGAGATCGGCGCTGCTGGCTCCGGGGACATCGATTTGAGCGACTCGCGCGCCAAGGCCAATGCCGGGAAGTTGGACCGACGTGGAAAAGACTTCGACACGATTCATGGCACGATTGGCGATGAAGAGATGCTTGTTGACGGCGTCGTAGACAATGTGGCGATGGTGAGGTTCGCCGGATGGATCGTCGGCAGCGGCGGTGGAATCGGTTCTGGCATAGGTACTGCGCGCGAGATTGGCGATTACGGACTTTTGGATGGAAAGCGCGACTGTTGCGGAATGAGATAACGAACCGCTGGTGGCCTGGGCGGTGATGGTGGAGGCGCCAGGCGCCGACGTTGCGCTCGCGCCGAATATCACGGACGTCTTTGCGCCAGCGGCGATGGCGAATGGACTTGCGGGATTCGAGGTGACACCGGCGGGGAGATTGGCCAGCGTGATTTGAACGGAACTGGCGAAGTTGTTTGCGGGATTCACGGAGAGGGTCAGCGGTTGGCTGACGCCTCCCTGGGGAATGGTGATCGAGGTTGAGGAGAGGACCAGGGAGAAGTCGGCGGGCGTCGCGGGGGCGGGAATGGCAGTGGACTGCTTGGCGCCCCCGTTACAGCCGGAAAGGAGAAAGAAAGAAAAAAGAAAATGCTTGAGCACCCTTCGGGGCTCGCCGTGAAGCTCAGGATAAGCGGAGGTCACAGAGCAGGATGGAGACGCGGGGTGCGGATGCAGGTTTTGGTTAGGGATAGACTGTGGTGAGCGTGACACGGCTGAGCCCCTTGCTGGGTGATCAAGCAGGGAACACACATTACAGAGCTAATTGTTAAGTTGTCAAGATAATAAATATATATGAGAGGCATCCTCGTTGGGAAGCTGTGGATTTCAGCGGCGATCGGAGGAGCAGTTCGCGAGATTTGGCGTGGCAGGCAAGTACAAGGTGCCGGTGGCGGCCTGGCCATCACAAGGGCAACTGCGCCGGGTTCACGCTGCCCTAAGACAACTGCGCCGGCCTCGGAAGGCAGCCGCTACATGGAAATGAAAAGCGGCGCGGGGTGGCCCGCGCCGCTGCTTTGCGATTTTTTTGTTGGGCGAAAACCGGTGCTAAATGGTTTTGCCGGCGGTGGCCGGGGCGGAATCTTTCTTGGAGAAGGCGTTGTGGCTGGAATCGCCCTTGTCGCCGGTCTTGTCGATTTCGATCGAGCCTTTGAAATAGGCGCCGTCTTCAATCATGATGCGCGACGTGGTGAGGTCGCCGTTGACGGAACCATCCTTCTTGATCTCGATACGGTCCTTGGCGCGAAGGTTGCCCTTCACGGTACCGTACACAACAACTTCACGTGCAATGATATCGGCCGTAACTTTAGCGGTGGCTCCGACTGTCAGCTTGCGCTCGTCGAGCTGGATCAGTCCTTCGACTGAGCCGTCGATCAGCAGGTCTTCGCTGCCGGAGATCTCGCCCTTAACGTGCAGGCTGGATCCGAGACGCGCGCTGGAGCGGTCCGAAGTAGCACCACCTAATGGACGCATGGAATCTGTACTCATCGCGGGTTTTTCCTCCCAAGACGCCGGAGCAGGCTTCGGCGACTGATTGATTATTGGATTCACGGGCTCCGGCTGCGCGGATTGCGGCGTATCCGGTTTCTTATTTCCCCACATCGAAAAATTCCCCTTAGACCGTAGCACCCCAACGTGGAGCTGCAGGCTGGGGCACAGCAAACTCTAGACCTTAGAAAGGTAGTGGGCAAATGGTGCGTGAGGCAGTCGTTCCAGAAGGTTACTGGACCTTGGTACAGGTTTTCGCTTTCTATTCGGAACAAACAAAGAAGTAATGAAGCAACGAAGTAATGAAGTAACGAAGTAAAGAAATAATGAAGTAACGAAAAAAAGTCGAAAGAGATCGCGAGTTGCCGAGCCGTTAACTTCGCGCCGGGATTGACGCCGGCTACAGGCGCCGCGCCGTTCGCCCCGCTCTTCGTTGTGTCATTACTTCTTTACTTCATTACTTCTTTACTTCATTACTTCATTGCTTCGCTTTTCTCTTTAGGCGGTGGGTTTGTCTGGGACTGGTTGGGTGGCCAGGAAGTCGGTTTGGAAGCGTTGAGTGTAGGAGTTCAGGAGTTTTTGGATGCGGTCGTGGCTGGGGGATTTCAGGACGAAGCCGGCGTGGTGATATTTGTGGACGCGGTAGGTGATTTCGGGATCGGTGTACGCGCTGGTGTCCGGGTGTTCCTGGCGAGCCAGGCAGAGGATCACGCCGGCGTGATCGTCGCGCGTGGGTGGCGCGGTGTAGGGTTGCTTCCCAGCACCGACTTCCAGACGGGCCCATTCGCGCCAGAGATTTAGGCCGCTGGCGGCTTCGACTACGTCGGCGATGTACGCACCGCCGACGCGGGCGGCGATTTCCAGAAAATAAAATTTGCCGTCGGCGTCGGAACGAAGGAATTCGGCGTGGGTTACGCCGCGCACGGAGCCCAGGCCTTCAATGACCTGGCGATTGGCTTCTAGTAGCTGCTTTGTTTCGGCGGCTTCGCGGGGGAGCGTGCTGGTGGTGAAGACGCCGCCCTGGTGGGAGACGTCCAGCGGCGGGGAGCCGTAGGCATGCGGCCCGGCGAAAACGATCTCGCGTTCGGAGACGACGCTGTCTACGTGGAAGACGCTGCCGGGGATGAATTGCTCGAGGAGATAAAAGGATTGCTGGTCGCCTAGTTGGTCGAGCCAGGGCCAGAGTTCGTCGGAGGAACGGATTTTTTTCATGCCGATGCCGGAAGCTTGCGAGCGAGGCTTTAGCAGCCACGGGCCTGGGACGCGAGCCATGAAGCCGCGGAGAGCGTCGTAGTTGAGGACGTGGGCGAATTCCGGGACTGGGATACCTGCTTCCTGAGCGCGGGTGCGCATGGCTAGTTTGTCGCGGAAATAACGGACGGTGGTCAGGCCCATGCCGGGAAGACGCAGGTGTTCGCGGAGGGCGGAGACATTATCCATGTCGAATTCGTCGAGGGCGACGATGCGGTCGATGGGTTGGTTGCGGGCCATGTAACTGACCGTGTAGATCAGATGCTGAAGCGGGAGTTCTTCGGGCATGAAGAACATTTCGTCGATGGAGTCGCGGGGCCAATCGCCGTTGCGGAATTTTTCGACCGTGAGGAGCAGGACTCGGTAACCCAGAGATTTGCAGGTGCGGAGGAATTCCTGGCCCTTTTCGTAGGAGGTTACGCAGAGGATGGTTTGGGAGGTGGATTGCGGCATGTGAGGTGACACGATGCCGCAGGGGTGAGTGGGAGGTCAAGGGAAAGTGTAGGCGGAGAGAAGGGACGATTGCGCTGAGTATTGGTTTGAGGTCCTTCGGCTATCCTTGTCGGATAGCCTCAGGATGACAGTTAATTGAAATCGAATGGTTACCATTAGGGTACCTACCCCCCTCCCTTTTTTGTAAGTATTCATTCTAGAGGTAGAACCCGCCTGTAGAATCAGCAAGTTGTGTGTTTTCAATGTGCTCAATCCGCTGAATGCGCTAGATACGCACTCTTGTACGCCAATTATAGGACAATTTACGGCGACGCTCCGCCTAATGTCCGGGAGAGGACTCGGCTAGACGCGATGTTTTCACAGGCTGGGGACGCACTTGTCGGGGCCGCTCCCGTCCGATATCAGGACGATAGAAATCGAGGTAGTCGGTCAGTTTGATTTTCCACTGGAATAAGCTCGCTCGATTCTGGCAGTAGCCCTGCACGGCGAAGAAGAAGACTCGCAAAGCATCAAAGAAGCCCTCCAA
>Ga0185299_10001395_pt1 | contig 47442 bp, 40 predicted proteins | sample PaiPotPPA55metaG_FD_128002 | JGI IMG/M metagenome (GOLD analysis project Ga0185299, IMG submission 128002) | Iron sulfur acid spring bacterial and archeal communities from Banff, Canada, to study Microbial Dark Matter (Phase II) - Paint Pots PPA... ... | reverse complement strand
ACTCAAGTTCAGGTAAGGCAACGTTTGCAGCCATGGCTGCGATGCTTGTTGCGGTTGCCGTCTTTCAAACTCGATCAGCACAATCAAGCTCCGCAACCACATCCCAGGCCCCTGCAAAACCTCTCCTGCTGGAGAAAAATGAGGGTGAGCGGCGGATTTGGCGAGAGCCTCCCCCTGGCGACTTCATCCTGAAGGTCAGCCCCAGAAACAATGGTTCTCAACAGCTTGTCATGGGAACGGAGGACATGGCTCCCGGAGACGAATTTCCAACGCACAAGCACCTCGGGCAAGATGAACTTGTGTATATCGAAAAAGGAACTGTTCACGTTCATTTGGGAGAACAGGAACGCGATCTGCACCCAGGAGGAACTGTATTCATCCCCGCAAACACATGGGTAGATATAAAGAACGCAGGAACCGAGAGGGTCAGCGTCGTATTCGTATTTTCAGCGCCTGGATTTGAGAATTACATGCGGTGCGACTCTGTGCTGCCAAACGAAAAAGTGACGCCTCTCTCGCTAGAAGGACAGAAAGAGTGCAGCCATCAAGGACATGTCACCTACAAGGACCTCGACGAGAGCCCTAAAAACTGAACCAGAATAGGTGTGTGTGTGCTCCATCCATGTTAGCAAGTCGCGCTAACCCCGAAGCATTTGCTTCTAGCGCGCCATTGAAACGCCTTTCAATTTGGTTTACGGAGCCAGGCCCTGAGGTGCGACGCGCATGACACATTCTTTCAATCTCGTGCCGACCGCTGAGTTCGTGATCACCAAGCGAATGTGGTGGCCGTACAGACTCGAATCTGAATCGAGGGAATGTGTCGATGAAGGAATTCTTATGGCATCAAATTCAACCACGGAGGCAGTCTATGAAACGAAACATCTACGTTGCGGCTCTGGCCGCTTTGTTGTGCGCGGGGACATTGGTCTTCACGAGCGGGGCCCAAACAGGTTCTTCCGCGAAACACGCATTCACGCCCGATGCTATCCCCTACGGTCCCGCACCAGCTTCTGTGCCAGCGGGGGCGCAACTTGCGGTACTTGAGGGCAACCCAGGAGCTACGACAGGCGACTACACGGTGCGTTTGAAGATGCCGGACGGATATCGCATCGCCCCGCATTGGCATCCGAATCGGGAAAACGTTACGGTCATCACCGGCACCTTCAAAGTCGGAATGGGAGATCGCTTTGACGAAACCAAGATGGGCGATTTCCCAGCCGGCAGTTTCGCTTATCTCGATCCCGATATGCATCATTACGCGATGACGAGCGGGGAGGTGGTGGTCCAAATCCATGGCGCATCTCCGTTCCAGATCAACTATGTCAATCCTGATGACGATCCAAGCCGCAAGCGATAGCCCAAGTGCTGCGGCGATGGCCTTTCGCGTGAAAGTCAGTTGATCTCGCAGGGTAAAACTCTTTGGGCGGAGCGGTCGAAAATGATGGTAAGCAGTCGAAGACAGTTTCCACAGCAAACGTCGTTATGGGCAGCGGCCTCTGCCGGTCCCGGACCAAGGTCATTGCAGGTTGCCGACCAACCGTCCAAAACTGCACGTCCATCGCGCAGCGATGAAGGGGGGACAGCCTCATTTGAGGTAGGCCAACCTTGCTTCGCAGAATCGAGGAATCGACGACAGAGACGGGCGTGACCTCAGTGTTCGCATAGGAGGAACGATGTCGACTCGAATGGCTTTGGCGTTCATTTTTTCGCTGGCGTTGATGTTGCAAACTTCACATGACTACCCAACGAAGCCCGTGCGCCTGATCGAGCCGTTCGGGGCGGGCGGAGGGCCCGATGTAGTGGGTCGTGCCCTCGCCCAAAAGCTTACGGAACTCTGGGGCCAACCTGTGACGGCGGATACTTCAGCATGGCCTGCTCCGGCAGCTTGATGCAGCGTAGTTGTGTGGGAATGGCCTCCTACTGGGTTGTATCGGTTTGGGTCTTCGCCCGCGTCAAGCAACAATTGGACGATCTCGGCATGACCGAAATCAGCTGCTAGAGTGAGTGCCAGATGGCGGTCCTGTCGGCTGGCGCCGGGTAGCAACCGACGAGCATCATCGATGCGTCCCAGAGCCGCTGCCACGGGCAAATCGACCCGCGCGTCTCGCGCAATCAAGGCATTTACCGCTTCAAACTCGCCGTGCAAGGCTGCTGCATGGATCGCGCTGTTGGGATCTGCTCCTTAGCCGCAAAGGAGATCGATTAAGGGGAGTTGCACGCGACACTCACGTGGCACACTGCCAGTCGCGACAAGCACGAGAGTTTCGTTCAGTGCTGCTTGGCTCGGGCCGGCATCGAGAATGACTTTCGCGACGTCAACGATATCCTTAGGCAGAGTGCCATGACGGACCGGATTCTCGGCTATAAATTTGAGCAACGTCGGATTATGAAAATAGTTCCCGCCTTCAAAAACGACAGGGCTGAAGGGGAGTTAAGATATTGCGGTCTGTTAAGGAAGCAATGATGAGACGCCACCGCACATTGATTGCCTCTCCGCTCGAATGGCAAATGACCGCAGCCCCTGTATTACCCCCGCCGATCCCGGTTTTGCCAGAACGTGGCGGCACCCAGCTCAGGGCACCGCGTGCGGTGGTACTGGTGGACACTCGGGAACAAACGCCTTTCGATTTCTCGCGTTTCTCTCGCTGGTTCGCACGAGTCGAGAAGAAAGCTCTCAAAGTCGGAGATTACAGCATCGCCGGACTGGAGGACATATGCGCCGTGGAGCGGAAGGATCTCGCCGACCTGATTCATTCCCTCACGGTGGATCGCCCGGCGTTTATCAATCGGCTGCGGCTCATGAGCTCCTTCTCTCATCGGCTCTTGGTAATCTCAGCCGCGCTCAGCCAGGTGAAGTCTCCTTTTGCTCATTCCAACGTTGACCCCAACCGCATTCTGCAGTCCCTGATTGCTATCCTCGCAGGACTGAACATTCCTTTCCTGTGCACGGAAACCCACGAACTCGGCGAGGAAGTCGTCGCCTCTTATCTGTACCAGATTCATCTGTACGACTGGCTTGAAACCAACGACTATGGCCGGATTCTTGTCGACAACGATCTTTAGCTCAGATGAGTGGGCGTTTCTTCACGAACTCCCTTAATGGCCACGCAGGATGCAAGAATTCGGGCCGTCTTCGTTCAAGATCGGTTAGAAGAACTTCGCAGCAAGCTCGCTGACTCGCAAACCATGGGAGTGACCGAATAAACAGAACGTCCTACGCGCTTTACCGCGTCCTGGTCGTGAACGCAATCGCCGGTTAGCAGCGACTATCCGCATCCAGCTTTTGTAAGAACTGCGGATTAGTTCCGGTTTGCCCGTCACTCGCCCAGAATCCCAACGCCGGCGATCGTGTTACCCTCTTGGCCGAGCCACCTAGCGGCAACTTTTTGGAGCATATCGATGCGATTCACGCCTAGATTCTTGCCCCGGAACGCCAGCGGATACGTTCTCATCTTCTTATCCCTCGCCGCGCTGATCGCTCATTCGCAGGACGCCGCGAAGCCGACGCCGCATGTGTCCTATGACGGTCCCGCGCTGACGTTTGAGTTTCCCGGGGTTATGGTCGGCGTTGCCGAATACGAGGAGGGCCCGACCGGTACGACGGTGTTGTACTTCCCGAAGCCCGTCGTGGCAGCGGTCGACGTGCGCGGCGGGGCGCCGGGCACAGTCGGAACTGACGGCCTGCGGCTTGCGTACGACGAACCGTTCACCAATGCGATCGTGCTGTCGGGCGGGTCGTCCTATGGTCTGTCCGCCGCCACGGGAGTCGCCAACGCGCTCAAAGATGTGATCGCCGATTCGGGTAATTTTGACAACGTCGCCGTGGTTGCGGGCGCCGTCATCTTCGATCTCGGCGATCGCCGCTTCAACAACATCACGCCCGACGAGGAACTGGGCCGGGCAGCACTCAAGGCCGCGCGCGCCGGCTGGTTCCCGCTGGGCGCACGGGCGCCGGGCGTTTCGCCATGCAAGGGTACGGCTTGGATATCACACAGCACTCCGGGCAAGGGGCTGCATTTCGTCAGTCCGGCGATACCAAAGTGCTGGTCATGACCGTCAACAACGGCGGGCTCGTTGTCGATCGGAATGGTCAGGTCATGCGCTGCCCACACCCGATCGACGGACACTGCGGCTCCATCGCGGAGGTAATATCGGCGCACCTGGCAAGTCTCGGGAATACCAAGCAGGCGCGCGCGGACTTCGGCAACAACCGAGGAAACTCCCAGGGGCTCACTCGCCACACCACCATCACGGTCGTTATGACCAATAAGCCGCTTCCATTCTGGGCGCTGCAGCGGCTCGCCGTCCAGGTACACACTTCCATGGCGCGCGGCGACCAGCCCCTGGCCGAGGGCGACGACGGTGATACATTGTTCGCGGTCACGACTGGAAAGTCCGTGGGTGCGACCATCAGCGACGAGGATATGGACAATCTTGGCATCCTGGCCTCAGAAACGGCGTGGGATGCCATTCTCGCGAGCTTACCCCTGCTGCCGGTGAAAACACCCCGCACGAACATCGTGCGGTCGTCGCTCGCGCTGGACGGCATGCTTGGCCACTACGCCTTTTCACCGGACGCGATTGCGGAGATACGGCGCAAGGGATCTGCACTCGAAATCGAGCTGACCGGGCACGCCAACTCCAGCAATTACTTGTCCGTGGGCCACCCGGCTCTGCTGACCGCCGTGGCGACGGACGAATTCGAAATTGTCGGGCCGCGAGAGGACCGCTTGCACATCGATCGCGACGCCCACGGCACGGTCATAGGGATTACGATCAACCCAGGGTTGTGGCCAGTACACGCAACGCGGAAGTAATCCGGGAGCCTTCTGCGCTCGCGGTCTGCCAACTGCGTTCTGGGAAGTGAATGAAGTCTTCATAGATCCCCAGGGCTCGCAGTTGGCGCAAGATCGCCGACATCGTTATGGAATCAATAGCACTCACAACCCTGAAATCGGCTCGCCACTGGGGTCGTTGGTCGGCAACCCTTACCTTGCGGGATTACTTCTGAGTTGCCCGTCAACCGGAAGATAGAAGGTTCCGCCGCTGTGGGGCCGGGATCGGCACGATCGGCCTTGTCATTTACTTCTTCAATTACTTCTTCAAACCTGCCGTAAAGTTCGTAACCACGGTGACGGACTGGCTGACCTGCTGCGCAACCCGGGCGAGAAGAAATTTCTTGCCGTCGGGCGAGACGTCGTAGAAGACTTGTGGAGCGGACCAAGTGCTGACGAGCGTCTGAGCCGCGCCGAACTGCAATGCGCCGCCCGCACTCGTTACCGGGACAGCAAGAAGATTGAAACTCAGGTCCACATAGTAGAGTTCTTTGCCGTTCTTGCTCCACTGCGGCAGTTCTCCTCCGTTAGCCGAGACCTGCCACTTGCCCTGCCCGCCGCCAAAGGGCACCACATATACTTGAATTGTGCCGGATTCGCTCGACTCGTACGCGAGCCAATGGCCATCTGGAGAAAGTTTTCCCCCCGCACCCCGCTGCAGGATCAGCGATGGTTTGGGTTCTCCCTCGAGCGGCAAGGACCAGATCTGCCGGCCCGGGCCGCTCGATATGGCCCGCGAATAGAGCAGGTACTTGCCGTCGCGCGACCAATCGTCGAGTTCAGGCTGATCGGTTTCTGCCAGCAAAGTCTCTTCCGCGCCGCTGCCGTCGGAGGGTTTGCGGCAGAGGGCAAAGTGGCCGTTGCGAGCGGAGGAGTACGCGATCCATTTGCCGTCGGCCGACCAGATGGGGGAAACATTCCCAATCGGGCCAAAGGTTAGTCTGGTGCGGACTCCACGCGCCAGATCGAGTACCCAGATGTCGGTCTCACCGGCGTTAAGTTGAAGAGCGACACGGTCTCCTTGCGGGGAAAGGGTCGCCCATTGCAAGTCGGTGAGCTTGTCGGCAATGGTGCTGATCTCTTTTCCGCTGCGATCCATCCAGACTAGCTGCAAGTTGCCTGAGGCGCCGCTTCCGAAAACGAGCAAGCCGTCGGCGGAAGTCGCGGCGTCCATGTGCCAGGTGCTGGTGTCGTTCATTACACCCTTGGCCACATTCTGGGGTTCGCCACTCAGGGTTCCGGAGGATGGGTTGAAAGGTTGCGCGATTAATTGGTCGCCACGCCCAAACAAAAGAAAACCGCTGGCGTAAACCGCATTGGACTGAGAGCGAAACAGCGGGCGATTTTCCCGGCCGTCAAGCGATGCGTAGTAGAGCGTGTCGTTCGCTGCCTTGGAAGGATCGTGGTGAAGCGCGATATAGAGGAAATGCTTGCCATCGGGAAGGAAGTACGGCCAGCGATGCGAAGTGTGCAAAGCCGTGTCGACCTTCGTAATCGCAACCGGAGTTCCCCCGCTGGCGCTTACGCGCATGAGGGGCGCTGAAGGAGCCGGAGAGAACACGATCACTCCATCCGGTCCCCAGGCGCCGCCGCGAGCGAGCGGTACGTCACAAACTACCTGCGCCGAGCCGCTTTCGAGGTCGATGGTTTTGAGCTTGCTCTCGGCGAAGAATCCGAGGGAACGTCAGTCGACCAGAAAGGAAAAATTGCGCCATCGGTGCCGGACAGTGCGTGTGCTTCCAGCGCGTCCGTAGGACGTACCCAGAGCGCAGTCTTGCCGTCGGCGCCGGTAGCCGTAAATGCGATCGACGCGCCATCGGGCGAGATTACAGGCGGGCCCGCAGCATCGCCAGTCAGGCTGAATGTGGTCTTCTCCGGAGGATCAATGATGGCGCGGATCGAGTGCGCAGGCTGAGCCGGATGATAGAAGAACATGCCGGCAGCTGCAGTCAGAACAATCCCGGCAACCAGGGCCGCGGCCCAACCAAGACGGTCACGGCTGCGAGAAGGGGTGGGCGTCACCGGCGCAGGGGTGGGGGACGATTTGCCCGCCGCAATCCACTGCAGCTCCAGCTTGATATCGTGCGCCGTCTGGTAGCGCTCTTCCGGATTTTTCTGCAAGCACGTCGTCACAACATGCTCGAAGGTAGTCGGCGTGAGAGGCCTAATGGCGCTGATCGGCTGCGGGTCTGACTCGAGGATGGAGGATGCCAGCGAAATCTGACTCTTTCCGGAAAACGGCCGCTTTCCCGCGAGCATCTCGTAGAGCACCGCACCAAATGCAAAGATGTCAGAGCGCGCATCCGCCTCTTTCCCTTCAATCTGCTCCGGAGACATGTACTGAATCGTGCCGATAACGCTTCCCGCCGTAGTCAAAGGGGTTAGCGGGCTCGGCCCGCTCAACGTAGCCGCCGCAGTAAACGAAGGAGCAGATCCCGATCCCGACGCCGCTTGAACGCCCAGCGGCTTCGCCAGCCCAAAATCCATCAACTTAGCGCCGCCCGATGTCAGCATGATATTCCCCGGCTTTAAGTCGCGATGCACAATCCCGCTGCGGTGCGCCATCGCCAGCGCCTCAGCCACGGCAATCCCAATCTTATAAACTTCGGTCAGCGGCATCCCACCTTTGCGCAATCTCTCGGCCAGAGTTTCACCCTCCAGAAACTCCATCACCAGAAAATCGGTGCCGTTCTGCGATCCGATGTCATAGAGCTGGCAGATGTGGGGATGATTCAACGAAGAAATCGCCCGCGCCTCGCGCTCCATGCGCTGTTTCAGCTCCGGCGAAGAAGAAAGATGCGAAGCCAGAACTTTCACCGCCACGGTGCGGTCAAGGCGCGTGTCAAGAGCGCGATAAACCTCTCCCATGCCGCCCGTGCCCAAGGGTGATTGGATTTCGTAGGGACCTAATTTTGTGCCAGAAATTAGCGTCATGCGTGCGCGCAATTATAGTCTCATGGAAGCCCCTCGCAGCCGATGCAACGATTTCTGGCGAGTTGTCCGCAAAGCGGACAATGAACGCTCGCTCAGCCCGGCGGCTCTATTCCGATTTTGTCGTTGACTGCACCTTGAATCCGCTGTTTGCAGCCGAGATATCGTTCGGTTGTCTGAATCGAAACGTGACCGAGCAGAAACTGGATTTGTTCGAGTTCGCCTCCTGCAGCGTAGCAAAGCCGTGCACAGGTTCTGCGGTTATGCCGCATGCGGCATAACCGCAGCTATGCCGAATCCCGGATTATGCCGACCTTCAAGACAGTTAGAGCGCGGGTCAAGGAGGAGCCCGTAAACGGTTCGGCATAATAATTCGGAGTACTGGACAAGTGATAGTGGAGAGATGAAAACTTTCATCGATCCCAATCTGCTGCAACGACTTCGGGTAGGTCCGCTGGCTCCCTATCTCGACGCATACCTAAAACACATTGAGCAAGAAGGCTTCTTGCCGTCATCCGCTCCGATGCAGATGTACGCGATCGCAAGATTCAGCAAATGGCTCCGTGATCGGCAATTTGACTTGTACCAAGTGGATGAAGCTGCTGTAAACCGATTCCTGAAACGTGATCCGGGCATTGTCCACAGCTGTGAATGTGCTACCCTGCGTCGGCTTCTCGCAATGCTGCGACAACTTGGCGTGACCGTGGCGAAGCCGTCTGAACCCAGGACCTGTCATCAGCGATTCCTAGATGATTACCGGCGCTACCTCCTCCAGGAGCGCGGCCTCGCGGAAGTCACCCTGGAGTACTTTGTCCGATTTGCTGAGCAGTTTTTGTTCGCCCGCTTTGGCAATAGAGACTTAAACCTTTCCGAACTTTGTGGCAAACATGTAACGGATTTTGTCCAAAGTCGTGCCCACCAGTTGAGCCCGGGTCGTGCGAAGTTGATGGTGACCGCTCTTCGCTCTCTCCTGCGCTACATGCGGCACCAGGGAGAGATTTCCATGGACTTGGCAAGATGCGTGCCGCCGGTAGCTATGTGGTCTCTTTCTACCCTTCCCAAGTTTCTACCTGTCGGCACCGTTCAACAACTTCTCGATCATCACGAGCAGGAAACCCCACGGGGAAAAAGGAACTACGCCGTTCTTTTGCTGCTCGCCCGCATGGGTCTGCGGGCCTGCGAGATTGTTGCGCTGGAGTTGGACGATATCGATTGGGACAATGGTCGTCTCACCATCCATGGCAAAGGTGGACGCCTGGCCCAGATGCCGTTGCTATCCGACGTCGGCGAAGCCATCGCAAGCTATCTGCGCTTCGGACGCCCATGCTGTACTTGTCGCCGAGTTTTCCTTCGCCATCGAGCTCCCGTGCGTGGTTTTGCAGACTCCACCACCGTCTCAAGCATCGTGAGGCGGGCGCTGATAGATGCTGGCGTCGATTCTGCTCGGAAGGGAGCGCATCTGTTCCGTCACACGCTGGCCACCGAACTGCTCAGGCAAAACGTATCCCTCGACGAGATCGGCGAACTGCTTCGCCATCAAAGTCCAAACACAACCGCTCTCTATGCCAAGGTGGACCTGACCGCACTGCGCACCTTAGCCCTTCCTTGGCCGGGAGGTGCGCGATGAAAACTGTACGCGAAGCCGTCGGAGACTATCTTGCCTTGCGGCGTAGTTTGGGATTCAAACTAAAGAAGCATCAACGCTTTCTGAAAGAGTTCGCATCCTTTCTCGAACAGGAGAGCACGACACAGATCACCTCTCGGCTAGCTTTGGTTTGGGCGACACAACCCCAGCACATACAGCCTGCAGAATGGGCTGCCCCGGCTAAGCGTTGTACGCGGATTTGCGCGCTACTGGAGCGCAACAGACGCAACGACTGAGGTCCCGCCTGACGGTTTGCTGCCGTATCGCCCGAGGCGCGCAAAACCTTATCTCTATTCCGACGAACAGATTGATCAACTATTGGTAACAGCTAAGAACATGCCTGCCGCTCACACCCTGCAGCCTTGGATGTACCACTGCCTGCTTGGTCTTCTGGCCGTCGCCGGTCTACGCATTAACGAGGCACTCAATCTGCGGAACGGAGATATCGACTGGTCGGAAGGCGTTCTCACGATCCGCGGTGCCAAGTTCGGAAAGTCTCGATTGGTCCCTCTCCACGCTTCGAGCCTGGATGTTCTGTCCGAGTATGCAGTTCGCCGGAACCATCTGTTCGCGAGCCAGGATAGCGGATACTTCTTTCCTTCCCGTCGCGGTGCACGGCTAGATGAAGGGCAGGTTCGTCGCACTTTTTACAGACTGTCGCGGCATATTGGCATTCGCGGTGTATTGGCCAGCCGAGGGCCTCGCTTGCACGATTTTCGTCATCGCTTTGCAGTCCAAACGTTGTTGCGGTGGCATGGCAATGGAGAAGATGTCCGCCGCCGTTTACCTGTCCTATCCACCTATCTCGGTCACGCCCATGTGAGTGACACCTACTGGTACGTGAGCGGTACGCCGGAACTAATGGAGGCGGTCGCAGCGCAACTGGAGAAACGCTGGGAGGCTCATCGATGAAAGATGCAACCAGTTTCCCCATTCTCTTGGAATCATTTTTCACAAAACGCCTGATCGCCCAACGTAGAGCTAGTTCCCATACCATTGGCTCTTATCGAGATGCTTTTCGCCTGTTGTTGCAGTTCGCTGAGCAGCGATTGCGCAAAGCGCCATCGAGGCTCACGCTGGAGGACCTACAGGCGCCGTTTCTGGGAGTCTTCTTGGATAGCCTGGAAAGCACTCGTGCGAACGGGGCACGGAGTCGTAATCTGCGATTGGCTGCGATCAGATCCTTTTTTCGCTATATTGCGCTGGAAGTACCCCAGTACTCTGGGCTGATCCAGCGCGTGCTGGCGATTCCCAACAAACGGCAGCCTCGTCCGCTTGTGGGTTTCCTCACTCGGCCTGAGATCGATGCACTCCTGGCGGCTCCAGACCAAAATACGTGGTTGGGTCGCCGCAATCATGCTCTCCTCTTAACCGCGATTCAAACTGGCCTCCGCCTCTCCGAGATCACCTCGATTCGACGACAGGATGTCAGCCTTTGGTAAGGGAGCGCATATTCGATGCGAAGGGAAGGGCGTAAAGAACGATGCACTCCATTGGCCAAATCCACTGTCATCGTGCTGACAGCGTGGATCAGGGAGCAGGGTGAAGATGATGGCACAAAAATCCTGTTCCCCACTGCGCGAGGTGGTCGGCTCAGCGCTGATACGGTCCAGCATTTTGTCCGGAAGTACGCTGCAGTGGCGCAACAAACATGTCCGTCACTAACCGACAAACGTGTTTCACCTCACGTTCTTCGACACACGACAGCAATGGAGTTGCTGCAATCGGGGATCGATCGTACTCTAATCGCACTATGGTTGGGACACGAATCAGTAGAAACGACGCAGATCTATCTGGACGCTAATCTCGTTATCAAGGAAGAGATCCTGGCGAAGTCAACTCCTATCAACACCAAAAAGAAAGGTCGCTATCAGCCTGACGATGACCTGTTGGCCTTCCTGAAAGGCCTATAGATACCTCTCCGCTATGCCGAATCGACTTGATCATTTTGGTGCGCCAACTTGGCGCCAAATGCAGATGCTTCATACTCGATTCGGCATAATCCGGGATTCGGCATAGCTTCTCAAATCGTGCGGTGCCACCGATGGCAGACCACAGCTTTTCGCGTTTGCTTTCACGATTGCCCAGATGACCTTGGGTGTAAAGCCGTGTCCCAAATTCTGCCTGCTTTGTTGATAGACCGTAGCAACGGACCTGAGGTGAGGCCGGCACCGACAGTCCAGCTGTCGACCGCCACCTTCACCCACTGCGGAACGGGGATCGTTCGGATGTGGCCACCTTTTCCTCTCAGGTCAGCGATGACCCAATGGCCTTCCCGAAGCTGAAGATCCTCTAACCGTAAGGTTGTAACCTCAGCTCTCCGGAGGCCGCAGCCGATGAGAAGCGAGAGCAAAGCGCGATTTCGCAGGCTGCGGAGGGTGTCAGCCGTTTCAGCGGCGAGTAACTTCTTGCCCTCCTCCGCCGTCAACCAATTCCCGACACGCACTCCCAGCCGCCGGACGCCCTTCACGCGCCGAATGCCTGCCGCCAGATCCGGGCTAAGAAGTCCGCAATCGCACGCCTCATACGCCGGCCGGCGTATCGCCGCCAATCTCAGGTTAATCGTTGACGGGGCATACGGGTGCTGTTCGAGTGCGATTCGGTAGCGTGTCACTACGGTCCTGTTGAAGGCAAGCCTGGGCTCCGAACAGTACCAGTCGGTGAATTCACGAATGGCATGGTCGTAAGAACGTTTTGAACTCGGCGAGGTCAGGCTGTTCAGGACGGCCGATTTTGATTGTTCTAGATCGGGTAATTTGAGAACCGTTTTCGGGACTCGTTTACGTTTGTTCTTCGCCATCGCAAGCGGCCTCCAGTGCCGCAGCGAAAAGCGTGATTCTGTCCGCGATCTTCTGACCAGCAGGGCGTTTAGCAATACAGATTGTGAGCGGTGATCGGTTGACGGCGGCCTGCTGACACCTCAGTTGCGCGCGGCACCCAGACGTGCCTTCAATTCGTCGGACCAGTTCACCACCACATGCAGTTCGGCTGGCGGCTTTTTGCCGACGGGCTGAATCATGATGAAGTGCCGGCCATCGGGCAGCAGGCCGTAGTCATGGTGGGTGAGCCGAAAGTCGTCCTCAAACAATAGCCGCGGTTTGCCGACGGCGAGCGCCGGCCGCGCTTTCACATCCACAGCCATAAACTTGGTGGGCGTGCGGAAATACAGTTCCGATCCGTTCGGCGCCCAAACCGGCTCGCGGCCTCCTTCCGTGGACACTTGCACTCGCTCGCCCGGACCCGGGAACGCCTGCAAATAGACCTGCGCCCGGCCCGACTGCGCGGAAACATAGGCGATCCAGTGGCCATCAGGAGAGAAACGTGCATCCACCACGCGCGCCACGCCGGGGAACATTTGCGTGGGCGGCGCGCCAGCCTTGAGCGGCAGCAGCCAGAGCGCTGCATCGTTTGTGGCGGCGGAGAAAGTGCTGTACAGCAGTTCGCCGCCGTCGGGCGAGAACGAGTCCGCTTCAGCCCATTGTTGCGAATTGAGCTTCTCCGGCGGACTGCTGCCGTCCGCCGCCAGGTCATACAGACTTGCCGGGTTCGTGTAGATGATGCGATTGCCATCCGGCGACCAGAGCGGATCGCCGCAGTCGCCCGCCTGCGTGAGACGAGTTAATGCGTCGCGTTCGCGGTTGTAGATCCACAGGTCCGTGCCCCCGTTCTCCACCACGGTTGCGACGATGCGCCTGCCGTCGGGCGAGACGCTCAAATCCTCGAACCCACGTTCCTGCGTCACCAGGGGTTCGACTTTACCGGCCATGTCGACACTGACCAGGCGGAAAGCCGTCTGCACACCCCCGGTCAGATAGATCAGCGTGCCCGTGGACGACAGCGCATAGTCGGCTGCGCCAAACCATAGGTCCCTGGTTAGGCCCTCGATCAGCGGCACCGCTGGCCCAGTGATCTTGAGGCTCTCGGCATCAAAAGGCGCTCCCATCAATACGTCGCCGCGCGTGAACACAAGGTAGCCGGGGGCGAGATACCGTGCGTTGGCGCCTTCGTCCATCACCACGGTTCGCTTGCCGGTGGCGAGCGAATAGGCTTCCGTTCTGTAGTGCTGTGCCAGATAACTGGCGCTCGCCGTGGTAAACAGCACGGTCTTGCCACCGGGAAGGCTTTGCGGCCAGCGGAAGCTCGCCACCGTTTCTCCGCTCACGGCCTGTGCCACCACCTTGGGAGTTCCACCCTCTTCCGGCACGCGCCGGATCTCGGCCACTCCGCTTGGGGCGAAATAAATGAATCCATCATCTCCCCACGATGCTCCGGTGATGCTCGGCGCCTCGCACAGAGTCACAGGCGGACCGCCGTCGGAGGAAACCTTCTTGATTGCTCCGCCGGCGGAGAAACCGATCCAGCGTCCGTCGGGAGAGAAGAATGGCGCCGACCCTCCGGCAGTTCCCGGCAAGGGGGTTGGGGTCAATTGGTCGAATTTTCTCACGACCAGCTCAAATGTTTCTGTTTGAGGCGCTATCAAGTCCCCGCTCTTCCCGGTCTCGGGGCTCCCCTGCACGGCGACGTAGGCCACTCGCGTGCCATCCTGCGAGATTGCTACCGCGCTTCCACGACGATTCGCTTCTTCGTGACGCGCCTGCGCCGCCAAAGTGAGGTGCATCACGGGCGCGCTCAGCGGGCGCGTTCGGGAGGCAAGAAGAATCAACGTTGCTGCAAGAGCGATGGCAAGAATCGCGGCGAGTGCCCAGGGCATGGTTCGGGTCCAGGCAGAGACGCGACCGGCGTCGGCGGCCAGTGGCGTTGGGATGAGATCGGCCGCGGCAACGCCGCCCTGCACTTCTTCAATCGCAATGCGGGCGTCGCCAATCGCTTGCAGCCGCTGCTTCACGTCCTTGCACAGACACCGCTTAAGCAAATCGCGAATGCGGGGCGGAGTGGCCCGCGGAAGAGTGCTCCAATCGGGCTCATCGCGTATCACCGTGGCGAGCGTCTCCGTAACAGCTTCGCCTCCGAATGCGCGCTTGCCCGTCAGCATCTCATAGAGCAAACAGCCGAACGCCCAAATGTCGGCACGACGATCGACGGCCTTGCCCTTGGCCTGTTCGGGAGACATGTAGGCGGCGGTGCCGAGAATAATGCCGGCCTGCGTCGCCAGGTGGCTGATCGTCGGCGAAGTCAGAATGTCGCCTGCGACCGCTTCGCCTTCTAGCGCTTTTGCCAGCCCGAAATCAAGCAGCTTCACCGAGCCTTCGGGCGTGATTTTCACGTTTGCGGGTTTCAAATCGCGATGAATGATTGCTCGCTCGTGCGCGTATTCGAGGCCATCGCAAATTTGCTTGGCAATGGGCAGGGCTTCTTCGAGGGGAATCGCTCCCTGCGCAATCCGCTCGGCTAAGGTCGGACCTTCCACCAACTCCATCACCAGGGCGCGCATGCGATTCGATTCTTCGAGTCCGTAGATCGAGGCAATGTTGGGATGATTGAGCGAGGCGAGCACTTTCGCTTCGCGCTCAGAGCGCGACATACGTGCGGTATCGGCGGCGAAAGCCTCGGGCAAGACCTTGATCGCCACATCGCGCCCGAGTCGCGTATCGCGGGCGCGATACACTTCGCCCATTCCGCCCGCTCCCAGCGGCGATCGAATTTCATGCGGGCCGAGTCTGGTGCCAGAAGCCAGAGCCATCGTGCGTCAAATTATACCCGGTGCGTGCATTTTCATACGGATGCGACGATTCTGGTGGTCGGCAGGCCGGGAGTAATCGAGATTGGGACTTGCGGATCAGTAATGACAAGTCGGCTTCCCGTCACTAACAAATCCTGAAGTTTGTCCGCCAGTCCGACCGAGAGAAACCTGAGACTCAAAGAGCTGTCGGGAAACGGCGTTTGACCTTGAGGCTCGAAGTTGCCGAAAAGATGACTGCGGGGAACTTCGGTGAACACGGCTCATCCGGCCGATTCTCATCTTGCCGCAGTTGCTCAACAACAGGGAAAAGACGGATACCTACCTGTCGGGCGAGGCCAGTACGATAAAAGATGCGATGGGTTTGACAAGCTTTGTGAGCAGGGCTTCTATGGCCGACCTCTGCCTGAGGTTGGGGGAGAAGGCGGCGTCGGGAGAGGAAGTGCCGCAATGGGTCGGCATCACCAATCCGTAGTGATCAGGAACTCATCATTCGAATCGGACTAACTCACAATTGGAATCGCAAAAAGAGAGCCGTTTTGTGCCCCGTTCGGGCAGCAACAACTCAGGACGAATGGCCACATCATCTTCAATGAATCCCGGCGATAGCAGCCTCTTCCTTGATCGCGACATCCTTTGGGAGAGGTAGATATCCCAATGCCGCAGCTTGCCGCTGGCCCGGACCCAACATCCATTGCAGAAAACCGGTGAGTGCATTCCGTGTCGCGTCGTTCGCGCTCCGCAGAGGAACAACAATCCAGGTAAAGGAACTGATTGGATAGGCATCTGCACCCGGAGCGTCGACGATAGACACATCGAAGTCGTGACTGATTTTCATGGAATGGCTCGCGGCCCTAGCGATGCTTTCCAGGCTGGCTGAAACGAACTTGCCATCCCGGTTTCGAACTCGGCCGTAGGTCAGGTGATTCTGCAGGGCATAAATAAATTCAACATACCCAATGGAGCCGGCACGCTCCTTCACCAGTTTGGACACCCCGTCATTCCCGTTTGCCTCCAGTCCTACTGGCCACTTGGGAGCGAGGCTTGTACCGACCTGAGTCTTCCACTCAGGGCTGATCTTTGAGAGATAATCCGTCCAGACGTAACTAGTGCCGCTGCCGTCCGCGCGATGAACGACTGCAATGTCGAGATCGGGAAGGCGAAGGCCCCGATTGGCGCGAGTTAAGATCGGGTCATTCCATTTCTTGATCTTTCCCAGATAAATGCCGGCCAGTGCTTCCGGAGTGAATGCGATGTCGCTGGGCAATCCGGAGAGATTCACCACAGGCACTACCGCCCCTACTACCGAGGGAAAGAACAAATACTCTTCTTCCTCTCCTGGGGCGAGAACGTGAACCACTTCCGGACTATCCGAGGCTCCGAAATCGACGCTGTTTGCAAGTAGTCTGCGAACTCCCGCCTCCGACCCTATTGGTTCGTATGTGATCTGTAAAGGCGGATTTACGCGCCGATAGTTTGTGAACCATTTCTCGTACACGGGGAACGGAAAGGTGGCTCCCGCCCCTTTCAGAATCGTCGTGGGCTGGGGAAGAAGCGCAACTTGCGAAGGCGCTTCGCCCTGTTTCAGGGCTTCGACGAGTTTCTTTACAATCAGCGTCGAAAGATCTTTCGATACGTCCTCCGACGCCTCCGGCGGCGTTGCCAAGTATGACCATAACGTCTGCCCACTCTTGTCTCTCAACTCAATCGAAAGGAATCCGGTGTAGATGGGCGTCCCGTTGGGCGGCACCCGTCCCAATTGAGGATTATGACTGCGGTATCCTTTGATCCAGACCTCCCCGCCGCCACCCAGGATTGCATCCGCGCTCGATTCGTCGGCAGCCAACGAGACCGAACTCAATTTGCGGAGTTCGCTGATCACGTCCTCACGAAACTTCTCAGAACCCGCCTGGAAAGCGAACGGCTCAACGTAAAGCCGTCCGATTTGATTAGCGGGCGTCGTCTGCCCGGAAAACGCGGATACGAACATCGAGCAGCAGAACGCAAAACTGGCGGTTAACCGGAACCGGGAAACGCTCATGGGTGAGATTATCCTCCAGCTCCATGGGAGCCGATGCAATCTACTTATGGCCGAACATCTCCACGCCGAAAACGATTCTCCATTGTGCTGCGTCGAAGTTTTGCACAAGAGCGTGGCCGATGCCCAGCTTTATCCGCAGATTCCTTCCAGTACCGGTGCGTTCGAGACGCCCGGTTAAGAGAGCCTCCGTACCCGTCTCCCCGCTAAGGAAAGCGCGAAAAGCCGTTTCACCGAAGATCTCAGGCCCGGCAACAACTGCCCAACCATTGGGCCCCGCGAACCTGCGCCCTCCGCTGATACCGTAGAGAAACTCGCTTCCGTTTGGACTGCCGGGCACGGGCGCATCGTTGAGCGTACGAACATGGACACCGAGCTGGCCCGCATAGCTGAAGGCACCGGCATCGCCGGCAGCGAGAAATCGAAACATCGCGCGGTACTTGTCGTCGGTCACGTAATCGGCGCGGTTTCCGGAGGGAAGAAAGAGTTGCGCACTCCCACCCAAACGAAGCAAGTCTCCTGGCTCTCCAAGCAAGCGAACGTCAAACCCGATGCGAGGGTCGGATAGGGTATCGGGATTGTTTCCGAACGCTACAGACGGGGCAGTGAACTGATACTGGCCAAGCGTCACGCTCGTTCCGCTCAACAGCAGGGGCACGGGAAAGTCGATGTATCCCCGAAAGCGGTCATGAGTAATCGCCGCGCCGAAATCGACGAATGCCTCTTCCGACACAACCGCGAGCCTCTGCTTGCCATCCGGACCTGTGATCACCAGGGGGTTTCGCGCGTAGCCCGAAGTGAGTGAGACTGCGCCCCCGAGCCGTCCACTGATGTCGAGGTCGTCCATGACGAACCACCCGGCGCCGGGAGCTGATTGATAGAAACGCTCGACTGCGAAACCGGCCGCCGGTTGCTGCGCGTCTGCGAGGGATGACCCGAACACTAATAAAACAAATCCCGCAAGCAACGCGTGGGCACAGCGACGACGTGATTCAAAACTGGCCATGGACTCTCACGCTGAAGATATTAACGGGGCCACGGGCGGCATTGAAGCCGGGATTTGTGACGTGCTGGTAGTCGCCGGTCAGCCAATACACTCCGCGGAAGTGAGCACTGTAGAAGAGATCAAGTGACTTTTCCGCGGCAGCCGTGATGGCGCCGTCACCAACAAATCCGTCCACGCCGCCCATCCCGAGGTATTTCGCGTGTATGCTCGAAATCCATCCGGCGTTGGCACCAATGCCTGCGACGTCCTTTGGGCGCGACCAGGAAGAACCTTTCGCCAGAAGTCCAACGGTCGCAGAGCGATCGTCTGAGGTGTAGGCGTACACTTCGGTTTGCCCGTCCGCGTACATGGCCCGACCGAACACCCCAATGTCGTGTCCAATGTACTGCTCAGCGAACGCGCCAATGCCCTTCTTGACGTTCGGTTTTCGCGCCCAGCAAAGATCCGGAGCAACGGCGTTACGCGATCCGTAGTTAAATCCAACGCAAGTGGTAGCGTTCTCGTTAGGGCTTGCTTCGAATGCTGTGATGGCGTCACTGAAGCGTCCCATATTCTCGCGGTTGCGGAAGACCAGCACGCGAACCATGCCTTCCTGCCCGCCAATGGTGTGCTTGTGCTCCGCTTCTATCTGGTCTCCGTAGTATTTGAACAGTCTGAAGTCCACTGGGAGTTGGTTGGGGTTCTTCGGGGGAGTGATGCGACCTACACGCATCGCCCAGCCATCCCAAAAGAGTTGCGCGACGCCTCCGTAGGAGTAGCCGCGGGCGTCGGATGCAAAGTCATAGGCGCCGTATGTCATGAATCCTAGACCGAGAAAACCATCGCGAGGGTCGACGTCAAAAGCGTTGGTGTCGAAGAAATCTAAAATGCTAAAGTTGCCGGCAGCAAAGACGAGTCTCCTGCTATCGTAATGAGTGCCCAATTGCAGGGGACCTGACTCCTCCACGAGACTCTTCCCGCCGAGTCCGACCGTCTGCTTGACGAAAATCCGGGAATGATAGATCTGGGGCGTCTCCGCTCCGGTTTTTTGCAGCTCGAAATTCTGGATGGCTCCGCCCAATCCCCTGAGCTGAGAGAGCGGCTGCTCTGAAATGAGTTCGGGCACCAGATAGCCTTCTGCACCCTTCCAGAGCCGCACGCCCAGGTAAAGAGTCGCAGTCCCTGTGAAACTTCTCTCGGCAGTGGGAAGCAGCGAATTGATGCTGCCGTTTAAGTTGGTATATGGGGCATCAAACGACGGCTTCCAGCTGGATATATAAGTCAATTGTCCGTACGCGTTCCAGCTTTCGTTTTCGATGTCATGCAAGCCTTTGTCCGCCAGAAGCTGCATGAAACTAAATTCATCGCCGGGTCTAGGCGCTGGGGAGCCGTTTTGGGGGCTAGCGAACGAGGATGCAAGCAAAACAGCCACGAGCACCCGTATCGTGGATCTTGCGATCACTAACACGCTCGCGAGATTCGCCTGCCCGAGGCTCCGGCCGCGAACGCCGCACCTGCATCCGCTAAAGACCGTTGTCGACCGCTCTGGGCAGTGCACGGAGCGCATGACGGCAAGCAGCAACGGCCAGAAAGGCATCCAATCTCCGCGAACAAAATGTGGAAATGTCGCAACAGTGTAAATGACAGGATCGTGACAAATGTGACAGATCCTTTAATTCTGCTGTCCTTTTTTGGGAACGGCCATCCAAAATCCATTCATCGCAAGCGGCCCGAAAGGAAAACCGCAGATTTCTTCAGCACGCTAAGGAAACGTGCATGAAACTGCGCCCGGCCACGAACTTTTCATCTTCTCTGGCGCCACAGTCGTCGAGGCAGAAGGTAGGTGACACCAGCAAAGCCTTCCCACTGTGTGGAAGTACTGGTCAAGGGTTGATCGAAGCCCGCATCGACTACGAGGTTTTTCCGCAGCGAAGACGATGTGGACCATAGATTCCCGACCGCATATCCGTGCGTCAGCGGCTGCGTGAAGTGCCATATCTCGCCAGAGATGGTGAACTTGGCGATCGGATGCGAGATCGAGAGCGTCTTGGGCAAACTGCGCCCGCCGCGCCTTGGTCTTATCGTCCTGCTGCTCCGTCACCAGGCCATTCACGTCGAAGTGAAAACCACCCAGATCGTCACTCAACAGGATCGTCGCGCTCTGGACGAACGGGCCGAGGTCGAACTCCGGCGCCGGGCTGGCATAGAGCCGCCTCAGGTACTGGCCGGAGATCGTTGGCCGCTCGTCGTCGCCCGGCAGAATGACTGCCTGCGTGCCTGCGAAGACCTCTCCCGGCCGGTTACCCGAAACCGCCGCGCCGCTACTGTGCGTGAAGGGCTCGAACAGCGCGAGCACCTCCATCCGCTCGTTGATGCTTAGTTTGGTCACTTGATTGACGCCGAGACGTTTCGAGAATTCGGGCGAATCAGTCGCATACAAGACGCCATTCTCGAACTGCAGGTAGCCCACCGGGGTCAGCATTGCCGGAGTTGAGACTGTCGGGTCTTGAAGGGTTTGCTTCTGGTTTCGTCCGGAACGCCGGCCTGCGCGTGAAGCGTAGCTGGGCCAAGCAGAAGTACTGCCAGAGCGAAAGACGGGCCCACAAATCCGACCGAAATCTTCGCAGCCGACAAACCGACATTCGCCAGAATCCCCAGGAGCGTGGATCTCATGCCTCTTTCAGCGATCCACTCCGAGATTTGATTTGTACGCGGCAGGTTCATATCTTACCGTTCAGCTCGGGCCCGGTCCCTATTGGGGGAATGGACATCTGCCCGGCGAAGAGCCCCTTGCGGGGAAAAGGCTCCACTCGGGTTGCAGGTTGGCCTTCATCTTTCGCTGCTCGAATCGGGGTTGCTCTCTTTACGTCAACGAAACTGCGGAGTTCGGGATCGATCCACACTTGATCAAGTGGATGGGCTGGATTTCCCGTCTCGATCCAAACGCAATACAGTGGTCGACGGCTCAATGTTGGAATAAAAGTGTTGGTCATTGTTCCCTCCTGGATGGAGACACGTATCCTGTTCGAGCGCCTCTCTTGTTTGCGGCGTCGAGACACTGTCTCGGCAAGAAATTTGGTTAGGAGGAGTGAGTCAAGCCTTTCACATCCGGCGGATTCGCTCGCTCAGGTCACAGGTCAAGTGCTGCGACGAGCGAGGAAGAGATGGGCCTGCAAACGCTAGGTGCTTCTTTGCACAACGCTACTTACAGCACAGTTCAACCCTCGGGCACCCCGAGGGTCTTGCGCAGATTCAATGTTCATAATGCTTCTATAATTCCTCCGCTGGGTTTCCCACTGGGATTCTCGGCTCCATTCCTATATCATATCCCCCTAGGATATAAGCAAGGAAAAAATGTCGCATCTTGAAAAAGAAAAGCAGAAGCTGATCGCTCGCATTAAACGCATTCGAGGGCAGGTTGACTCGATCGAGCGTTCGTTAACAACGGACGACGACTGCGCGGATGTGCTGATGCTGCTTGCGAACGTGCGTGGCGGGATCAACAGCCTGATGGCTGAGGTTCTCGAAGACCACATTCGTCTGCACATGTTGAGTGACGAAAAGAGTTCAATGCCCGCCGCAGAACTGGCAGAGGATCTTATTGATCTGGTCAGAGCGTACCTCAAATAGTTTCACCGGACGGGCCTGAAGACGGAAGTGGAGTTAGCCCGCCCGTTGCATTGGTCACGGCGGTTGTACTTCGTCTCCGGCCGCCACATCTGGATATCCAGCAGCAATGCTTGCAGCGTGGATGGCTCTGGAAAGGCGGTCTTTCTCGTTGGTTGACCTGTTGGACTTCATCGTTACGGTAAACAAGGGCATAGAACCCCCTGATTGCTGGATTTTGCCGCCGACGGATTCCGGCTCGAGCCAGCGCCAAGGTGGACAAGCATGGAGGGAGTTTGACTCTTCAGACAGAACTGGGCAGGGGGACAACCTTAGTTTTCCGGATTCCTGCGAATGGAACAGGAACCCAGTGTCAACAGCGGCCGCTACAGCGAAATAGTGATTGGTTGGCGGCAGTAATTGGCCGCGATTTCGCCCGGTGTCCGGTCATTGGACTCTCGTAATCCCAACCAAAGTGCTCCCTGCTTCCGCTGTGTGTATATTTGAAATCATTCGTGCTTCTGCTGGAAAACATTCCGCTCGCTCCCCTGACCACCATCAAAATCGGAGGCTCGGCAAGATATTTCGTCGCCGCCAGGAACGTCGGCGAGGTGCAGGAGGCCATTACCTGGGCACGCTCGGGCAATTTGCCCTTGTTTGTGCTCGGCGGTGGCAGCAATCTGGTGGTCTCCGATTCCGGTTGGCCGGGCCTGGTGCTGAAGATCGCACTGCAAGGGATCGATCGGCGCAGCGGTCACGACGATCATGGCAAAGTTCTTTTCGATATCGGCGCCGGCGAATGCTGGGACAAGTTCGTCTCGGACGCGGTCAGGGCGCGCTGCGCGGGCGTCGAGTGCCTAAGCGGTATTCCGGGCAGCGTTGGCGGCACTCCGGTGCAGAACGTAGGCGCGTACGGGCAGGAAGTTTCCGAGACGATCTCTGCAGTGCAGGTTTTGGATTTGAGAGATGGTCTGGTTCGCGACCTCTGTCCGGAAGCTTGCGAGTTCACCTACCGCAGCAGCATCTTTAACACCAGCGAGCGTGGACGGTTCATCGTTCTCCGCGTCACTTACGCGCTTACCCCCGAGGGCAATCCGCGCATCAGCTATGCCGACCTGAAGCGGCACTTCGAGGGCCGCGAAACGCCACCAAACCTTGCTGAAACCCGTGAAGCAGTGCGTCATATTCGCGCGTTCAAAGGTATGCTGCTCGTTCCGGGGGATCCAGACTGCCAAAGCGCTGGGTCGTTTTTCAAGAATCCCGTGCTGTCGGAGGAGCAGCACCAAGATTTGAAAAAACGCGCTGCAGCGAGAGGACTGACCGTGCCCAGCTACCCGGCGCTCGAAAGCCGCAAAAAGGTTTCGGCGGCATGGCTGGTCGAGCGCTCGGGTTTCGCCAAGGGATTCGGGGATGGCCGCGTTGGCATCTCTACCAAACACGCACTGGCGATCGTCAATCGCGGCGAAGCCACAGCCGCCGATGTTCTCGCGCTGAAAGACCAGATCCAGCATCGCGTGGAAGAAATCTGGGGTGTCCGCCTTGAGCCGGAGCCAGTCTTGGTGGGCTTCTAAACCGAGCCACAAACGGCGCCGCCCCGGTTCGTGACCCCCGCTTTTCCATTGGGACCCCTTTTGATGGGGAAGGTGCAGCGATCCGCCCGGCGGCGCCTAAACTTACTCATCGGCCAGTCTTGCCGCCTCTTTAAATATCCCCACAAACATTTCGCGCGTGAGCTTGCCGGTCTGCGTATTCTGGTTCGAGGGATGGTAAGAGGCTAGTAACGCCTTACCCTCCGGTAACCGGTAACTGGCGCCATGTTTGAAGAGATAGGGTTGCCTGCTGGTGAGCAAGCCTCGACGTTTCGAATAGTTCAGATATGCGTCGAAGCCGATTTTGCCCAGCGCCACTACAACCTTCACTCTTTTTAATCCCGCAATTTCTCGGTCCAGAAAAAATGAGCATTCGGCCAGCTCCTGCGGCGTAGGCTTATTCGCGGGTGGAGCGCAGCGCACCGCCGCGGTAATGTACAGATCCTTGAGTTCGAGCCCGTCGTTACGATCCGTCGCGTTGGGTTGATTCGCGAATCCCGTCTCATGCAGCACGGGGAACATGAATTTTCCCGAAGCATCGCCGGTAAACGGGCGTCCCGTGCGATTGGAGCCGTGCGCTCCGGGAGCCAACCCCATGATCAGCACGCGCGCATGAGGATCGCCGAAGCCGGGTACTGGTTTTCCCCAGTATGCGCAATCACGGTAAGCCCGGCGCTTCTCGCGCGCCACTTGTTCGCGATAGGCCACGAGGCGCGGACAGCGCGTGCAGGCAATCACTTCATGGTTGAGAATGGTAAGCCAGTGGGGTAGGTGAGTCTTCACGCTAGAGGTTGTTTGTCGCGTTCAGAGGTCTAAGATGCGTGCGGATCCAGTCGAGAATTTTGGCAAAGCGAAATTCGTGGCGCTCCATTGATCTGCTGATGAAGTCATAGCCGGCCGCGGCTTCGACTTGGATGCAGGAGCCATTGCGGCGCAGGAAGACGTCGGCGGCAGTGAAGGCGATGCGTTTGTTGCCGTCGAGGAAGCCGTGGTGGTTTCCCAGCGATTCCATCAGCGCGGCCGCCTCTTCTTCGAGCCACTTGTCGTAGCCAGTTTGCGGACGAAAAACTGCCGCTTCAATCGCAGCCCTGTCGCGAACGCCGTGCATCCCTCCGAACATCTCAATCAGCCGATGCTGCATCTGGTAGACTTCCGCGACCGTTAAGTAATCCGCTATTTACGTGGCGAGACGCTCCAGCAAGTCGCGGTTGTCGGCCACCGACTGATCGAAGGCGTCCATCACTTCGCGGCGGACCAGATGTTGCGACGGCACCACGTTTTTCAGGTAGAACTTCAGTGCCTCTTCTAGAATGTGCCGCTGCGATTGGCCGTTGCGCTTGGCGACGGCCACGAACTCTTTGTAGAGTTTGGCGTCGATTTCGGGGGTAAACTTCTTGGTCGTGGCTGGCATGGAAAGCGCCTCTCGACCTCAATTCTAGCGAATTAGAGCAGTTGATCAAGATAGATCTTGATTTGTCAATATCGTTGCATCAAGTATGTTTTTACGTCTAGAGCCGGACAGGCGAGTGTCGCGTTGCAGGAACTCGTTGTGCCCGCTTTCGTGGTGTCCATCGGGTCGAAAACCGCGACGGATGGAGCAGCCTTGCTCGTGGTGGCGCACGCGTGGGCCATCCCCCAAGCACTTCATGGTTAGAACTCTGAGCCAGTAAGGTTCGGGAGGGTTCACTTTTTGAAGTTACCCATCGACGTTCAGAAGTCTTGCGTGGCGGCCGGGTTAAGTTCAGCAATGCGACAGCACCTACACCCCGCATCAAGGCGCTCTGGTCAACGACTTTCAGCCATAGACAGCTCTTCTGAGACTACCTGCAGTCGGTTCGGTGTTTCCAACCGGTAGTCCAACGGGGGACTAAAGCCTCCAGTTCGGTGACGAAAGGCACCGTACTCGTTTGACGCTGCTCTCTCCGTGTCTTTACACTCTACGATGTGAGCCCCACGGAGACCAAGGACGCAGTCAAGCGAGAGATTTCTGTCGAGATTCCCGCAGCCGAAGTCGCCCGTGAAACCGAGTTGCAAATTCAGCGCTATCAGAAGAGTGCGCGGCTGCCGGGTTTTCGCGCCGGACACGTGCCCGCCTCCATCATTCGTCAGCGCTTCGGCGAAGGCCTCAAGAATGATGTGGCGGAGGCCTTGATCCCGAAACATTTCCGCAAGGAAGCTGAGAAGCAAGGACTCATTCCAGTTTCGCAACCTCGCGTCACCGATCTGCACATCCATGACGGTGAACCTCTGCGCTTCAAGGCTACTTTTGAAGTGTTGCCCGAGATCCAGGTTGAAGGCTACAAGGAATTGCGCGCGGAGAAGCCCGAGATTGTCATCTCCGACGAGGAAATTGAGCAAGCGCTCGGCAGTGTCCGCGAGCAACACGCGACTTATACCACTGTCGAAGGTCGCGCCCTTGCCGCGGGCGACTTCGCCCAGGCCTCGATGGATGGAAAGCCCAAAGATGGCAAGGATGTCGCCGAAGCCAAAGCGAATCCCGTGCACATGGACGAGGTGCTCATTGAAATTGGCGGCAAGAACACTGTACCCGAGTTCACCCAGAACCTGACCGGCGCGTCCTCCGGCGACGAACGCACGTTCGACGTAAGCTATCCCGAAGACATACAAGACAAACGGCTCGCCGGCAAGACTTTCGTTTACACGGTAAAAGTCAATGGCATCAAGCTAAAGAGCCTGCCTGAATTGAACGATGATTTCGCCAGGGAGTTGGGAGAATTTACGAGTCTCGACCAGGTTCGCAAGCAAATTCGCGAGAACATGGAAGCGGAACGGCGGCACAACGCCGAGCGCGAAGCCAAGGACAAGCTCGTCGCCGAACTGGTCAAGCGCAACGATTTTGAAGTGCCCGAGTCATTAGTTGACCGCCAAATCGATTTGCGCCTCGAGCGTGGCCTTAGAGCTCTGGCGGCGCAAGGCATGAAGATGGAAGACCTGAAAAAAATGGATCTTCCCCGCCTTCGTGCCGGCCAGCGGGATCAGGCGGTGCACGATGTGAAGTCTTCGTTACTGCTGGAGCGAATTGCCGACCTCGAAAAAATCGAGGTCAGGGATGAGGAGGTTAACCGCGAGCTGGAATCTCTCGCACAACAGTCGAAACAGACGTCGGAAGCAGTTCGCGCTCGTTTGACACAGGATGGGGGCCTCGATAGAATTCGAATGAGAATCCGCAGCGAAAAGACCCTCGACTTTCTTTATCACCAGTCCGCGTAAATCGAAAGAGAACGCGGATCACTTTCAACTCTCCCCGAGTAACGCAGGTGCTGGTTCGGGGCGGAGTGTGGCAGGTGGGCAGGCCAGACAACCATGAAGCAAAACGATCCGCAAATGATGCTGGTACCGATGGTCATCGAGCAGACCGGGCGAGGCGAACGCGCCTACGACATTTATTCCCGCCTGCTCCGCGATAACATCATCTTTATAGGCACGCCGATTGACGACAACATCGCCAATCTGGTGATTGCGCAGATGCTGTTCCTGGCTCAGGAAGATCCCGAGAAAGACATTCAGCTTTACGTGAACTCTCCGGGAGGTTCAATCACAGCGGGCATGGCGATTTATGACACCATGCAGTATGTGAAAAATGATGTGATGACGCTTTGCGTGGGCCAGGCTGCCTCGATGGCCGCTTTGCTTTTGGCGGCCGGAGAGCCCAAGAAGCGGCTGGCATTGCCCAATTCGCGCATCCTCATCCACCAGCCCTCGATGGGCGGGTTATCGGGTCAGGCCACAGACATCGACATCCACGCCCGAGAAATCCTCCGCATGCGCGAGATAACAAACCAGTTACTCTCCAAGCACAGCGGCCAAAAGCTCGACAAGGTGGAAAAAGACGTGGAGCGCGATTTCATCATGAACGCGCAACAGGCGAAGGAGTACGGAATCATAGACGATATCATCTACAAGACTGGAAAAGCTGTATGATCTGCCTTCGCGCAGGGAAGCGAGCCGGACGCACGAGTATTGCGTCGCAAAGAACGCGACACATCGCGCGGCTCGCCTAGGCCTTCGGCGGGCAAAAAGCACCCGCCTCAGGATGACAAACATTATAAGGAGTAGAGTCGAGTGAAAACTAAGTCCTCCGACGAGATTTTGCGTTGCTCGTTCTGCCACAAGTCGCAGGATGCCGTAGCCAAACTGATCTCGTCGCCCAGCGACTATCCGCGCGCTTATATTTGCGATGAGTGCGTTGCGGTCTGCAATTCAATCCTCGAAGACGACCGCACGGCTACTCCCCAGACCACTCCGCCCAATCAACTGCCCAAACCCCAGGAGGTCAAAACCTTCCTTGACGAATATGTGATCGGGCAAGAGCAGACTAAGAAGAAGCTTTCCGTGGCGGTGTACAACCACTACAAGCGCATCTTCATGAACCGCCAGAAGACCAGCGACGGAATCGAACTGAGCAAGTCGAACATCATGCTCATCGGTCCCACCGGCACCGGCAAGACGCTGCTGGCGCAGACCCTAGCCCGCATGCTCGACGTGCCCTTCGCCATCGTCGATGCCACCACCCTCACCGAAGCCGGCTACGTGGGCGAGGACGTCGAGAACATTATCCTCAAGCTTCTCCAGGCCGCCGAGGGCGATGTAAGCCGCGCCCAGACCGGCATTATCTACATCGACGAGATCGATAAGATCGGGCGCAAGGACGAGAATCCCTCCATTACGCGCGATGTTTCCGGCGAAGGCGTACAGCAGGCGCTGCTCAAGATTCTGGAAGGAACGATCGCCAACGTTCCGCCGCAGGGAGGGCGCAAGCATCCTCACCAGGAATTCACGCCGGTTGACACCACCAATATCCTCTTTATCTGCGGAGGAGCATTCGTGGGCCTGGAAAAGATTATTGGCAGGCGCGTAGGGAAGAAGTCGCTCGGCTTCCGCGGCGGTGAAGAGGCGGAAAAAGAGGACGTTGCCGTTTCGCGCAAACGCAACTTCGAACTGCTCAGCGAAATCCAGCCGGAAGATTTGATCAAGTTTGGCCTGATCCCTGAATTCGTGGGACGGCTGCCAGTGATCGGCATGCTCGAAGATCTTGACGAAAGCGCGCTCATCGAGATCCTCACCCGTCCCAAGAATGCCATTATCAAGCAGTATCAGCGTCTGTTCGAGTTTGAGAATGTACGTTTGAAGTTCGCGGAGGAGGCTCTACGCGCCATTGCTCGTCAAGCCATGGCTCGCAAAGTGGGCGCTCGTGGGCTGCGTATGATTCTGGAAGAACTCATGCTCGACTTGATGTTCCACCTGCCTAGCCAGAAGAAACTAAAAGAGTTTGAGGTCACGCGCGAGATGGTGGAGAAGCGCAGCGCCTCGGTGGCCACATTGGAGAAGGCTGGGTAGGGCCGGTCAGCAGAGGTCAACTATTTTCGGGCGAAACCGAGGCCGAAGTTTTGGATAGGGCCAAGGTTCAGTCGTGCCGGTAACCGGCGCAACTGATAAGGGCTTCAGCCCTTTGAGGAGTTTGGCTTATCAGTCATTGGCTTACCTGTCATTGATGAAAGCAGTTGTAGGAGTAGACTGTTAGCAGACGCAAGAGGGCGGAATTCCGCTACCATTCACGCTCGGCACGACCCTGGGAGATTGAGTGACCACAGCCAAGGAAAAATTCGAGTCCAAGAAGCTACCGATGATGCCCATTCGGGACGTGGTCATCTTTCCTTTCATGATGACGCCGTTCGTGGTGGGCCGCGAGTCCAGCGTGCGTGCCCTCGAAGAGGCTCTGGCTGCGGACAAGAAAATCTTTCTGGCCACGCAGCACGACGCCTCCATCGACGAACCCAAGTCGAATGAGATCTATCAGGTCGGTACCATCGTAAACATCGTGCAGAGCTTAAAGCTCCCCGACGGCAATATTAAAGTCCTGGTGGAAGGTATTGAACGCGGCCGCCTTTTGCAAGCCACCGACGCCGATGGGTACATGCAAGCTTCGGTGCGGGTGGCCCGTTATCCCACGGAGATGAACGCGCAGATCGAAGCCAGCATGCAGCGCGTGACCACGCTCTTTGAGCAGTACGTAAAGCTCTGCCAGGCACTGAACTACGAGACCATGATCTCGGCCGTGCGCATGGAAGATCCAGCCAAGCTCACCGACATCATCGCCGCCAACCTGCAGCTTTCGATTGAAGAAAAACAGGAACTGCTCGAAATCTTCGATCCCTCGGAGCGCCTGAACCGCATCGCGGACGTGCTCGACGTGGAGATCGAAAAGCTGAACGTCGACCGCACCATCCAGTCGCGCGTAAAGCGGCAGATGGAGAAGGCGCAAAAAGAGTATTACCTCAACGAAAAGATAAAGGCCATTCAGAAGGAGTTGGGCCGTGGCGAGAAAAGCGAGTTCGACGAACTGAAGAAGAAGGTCGAAGCCGCCGGCATGCCGAAAGACGTAAAAGACAAGGCCCTGCAGGAACTGAAGAAACTGGAAGCGATGCCGCCCATGTCAGCCGAATCCACGGTTTCGCGTAACTACCTCGATTGGCTGCTCGCAGTGCCCTGGAAGAAGCGCTCCAAGGAAATCCGCAACATCTCGCGCGCCGAAAAAGTTCTCAACGAAGATCACTACGGGCTGGAGAAAATCAAGGAACGCATCCTTGAGTTCCTTGCCGTTCGCCAACTGGTGAAGAACCCCAAGGGTTCGATTCTCTGCTTCGTCGGGCCTCCGGGCGTGGGCAAGACTTCGCTGGGTATGTCGATTGCCAAGGCCACCGGACGCAAGTTCGTCCGCATGTCGCTCGGCGGAGTGCGCGACGAGGCGGAGATTCGCGGCCACCGCCGGACCTATATAGGCGCATTGCCCGGTCAGATCATTCAGATGATGAAGAAGGCTGGCACCAAGAACCCGGTCTTCATGCTCGACGAAGTCGATAAAATGTCGATGGATTTCCGCGGCGATCCCTCGGCGGCGCTGCTCGAAGTGCTCGATCCCGAACAAAACTATATGTTCGTCGATCATTACCTCGACGTCGAGTACGATCTGTCGCAGGTTTTCTTCGTTGCCACCGCGAACGTGATGCACACTATCCCGCCCGCGCTGCAGGACCGCATGGAAGTGCTGCGACTGCACGGCTACACCGAGCAGGAAAAAGTGGAGATAGCGAAGCAGTTCCTGGTGAAAAAGCAGATGCTGCAGGCCGGCTTGTCGGAAAAGAACGTAACGTTCTCCGGTGACGCGATTACCACGCTCATCCGCTCCTACACTCGTGAAGCTGGAGTGCGCAATCTGGAGCGGGAAATCGGCAACGTCTGCCGCAAGGTCGCACGCAAAGTCGTGAAGGAAGGTGAGAGCTATACCATCGCCGTCACCGGCGAGAATGTCACGGACTTCCTGGGCGTAATCAAGTTCCGCGACACGCTGGCCCATGAGAAAAGCGAAGTGGGACTTGTCACCGGGCTGGCTTGGACTGAGGTCGGCGGCTCGATCCTCAGCACCGAGGCGACGGTAGTCGATGGCAAAGGCAAATTGACTCTGACTGGCAAGCTCGGCGACGTAATGCAGGAGTCGGCGCAGGCCGCGTTGTCATATGTCCGATCCCGGGCGAACCGTCTCGGTCTCACTCGTGACTTCTACCGGACTCTCGATCTGCACGTACACGTGCCAGAAGGCGCAATTCCGAAAGATGGGCCCTCGGCCGGCATCACGATCGCCACTGCGATCGCGAGCGCGCTGAGCAAGATCGCAGTGCGACGCGATCTGGCTATGACCGGCGAAATCACTTTACGCGGCAAGGTCCTCCCCATTGGCGGGCTTAAGGAAAAACTCCTGGCGGCGCATCGGGCTGGACTATTCGAAGTGATCCTGCCGCGAGACAATGAGAAGGATTTGGCTGAGGTTCCCGAAAACCTCCGTACGGCAATGAAGCTGCACTTTGTGGATACGATGGATCAGGTGCTGCAGATTGCGCTGGAATCTCCCCTGCCCGCGTTCCACGAAGAGGAACCCACGCGTCCCATCGCACCTCTGACGTCGAGCAGTGGCGAGAGTCCGGCGGCGCATCAGTAGGCTGCGACGCATCAGTGGCCTTGACGCTGCACCGACCAAAAGACGTTGTCATCTGAGCGGAGTTGCCGTGCCCGATAGCGGACGGCAATGTAGTCGAAGGATCCCTTAAAGCTTCATGTCGTCAGAGACTCGTCCGGGAGTCCTCATCACGAGATCGAATTGCCGGGTGGATCCCATTTCCAAACCGAAGGAAAACGCAAACAGGAAAACTGCCGCCGAATGCCTTGATGGTCCTTAATTTCCGCGAAGCGTTACAATAAGGCTCTTACGATGTCCACCCCCAACCAAAGTCAGATTGCTTTTGAAAACGCGCCGGAGTTGCCCACCGAAGAATCTCAACCTCGGACAACCGGAATCCTCCCCTCGCAAGAAATCAGCGCCCTCATCGCCCGCGGAAACATTCGCGCCACCCCCGTCATCAACCCCGACCATATCCAGCCCGCGAGCCTCGACCTGCGCCTCGGCGACATGGCGCATCGCGTGCGCGCAAGTTTTCTTCCGGGCCCCAACAGCACGGTCGAAGCCAAGATCAAAGAACTGCGCATGACGCGGGTTGATCTCACCGGCGCGCCAGTTTTCGAAAAAGATTGCGTCTACATCATCCCGCTGGTTGAGGAATTGAACTTACCGGAAAACATTTCGGGGAAGGCCAATCCCAAGAGTACAACCGGCCGCTTGGACATTTTCACGCGGCTGATCACCGACTACGGCACCGAATTCGACCGCGTGCCGCAGGGCTACAAAGGCAAGCTCTACGCCGAAGTTGTCTCCCGCACCTTCACCGTTGCCGTCCGAGCCGGAATGCGGCTCAGCCAGCTTCGCTTTGTGCAGGGCAATCCTGTAGCCGGCGACCGAACGATTCGAGGGTTGGATCAGGAAGAACCCCTGGTCTACATGGACGAGGAAGACAACCCGAGTAAGGCCCGCACTCACCGGGGGCTGAGAATCACGGTGAACCTGGAAGGCTCGGAAGCCGGTGAAATCATTGCCTACAAGGCGAAGCGCTATGCTCCCGCAATCGAACTCGATCGCGTTAATCACTATGCAACGGAAGAATTCTGGGAGGTCCGCCATCAAAGTGCCAGCAAGAGTTTGATTCTCGAGCCCGATGACTTCTACATTCTCGCGTCCCGCGAGCGAGTGAGGGTTCCTCCTGAGTATGCGGCGGAAATGGTTCCCTTCGATCCTTCCGACGGCGAGTTTCGCATTCACTACGCTGGCTTCTTCGATCCCGGCTTCGGCTACGGTTCGAGCGATATCAAAGGAACCCGCGCCGTGCTCGAAGTGCGCGCCCATGAAGTTCCGTTCCTGATCGAGCACGGACAGCTAGTAGGCCGCCTGAACTACATGCCTCTTCTGAGCCGCCCGGAAAAAATCTACGGAACCAATATCGGATCGTCTTACCAGCATCAGGCACTGACGTTGAGTAAGCAGTTCCGTAAGAGCTGAGCCGGATAACGCCTCCTCAGTTCTGCCCCCCGCAAGACGTCATCCCGAAACCGGCGCTCCTCAGCCGGGTAAGGGATCTCCGAGGAGAGACCCCGGGCGGCTGCACTGGCGCGGGAGATGCTTCGCTCCGCCTGAAAGGCGGCTGCGCTCAGGACGACGGACTGCGAACGGAACCCGGGAGATCGAACCGATCCCGAGCCTGCCAGAAGATACTGATCTAAATTGACGTTCTCAAACTCGCGCCATTTTTTCGACTTCGCGTTCGGTGCGCTTTGGGTTGCATGGTATAACTTCGTCAGAGTGAACACCGCGATCCGCATGACGCCCGCGATGGCGAGTGGTTTGGCGTCAACGATTTGGACGATGAAAGACTTGCTATCAGCGTAGGTTAGATTGGCCTCACCGTGCGAGGGGCCCTAACGGTACAGCCAGGATCACGTACCGAATGGCGCCTATTCTTCAAGACACATCCGCAGAAACATTCAAACTGACCTACTGCGCTCGCTTGCCAATTTCCGCTGCTCCATAGCACACTAGCGCATGAGAGTCATGGCCCGATTCATGGCCGCCGCCACCGACGCTGCACACTTCCCTGCTCCCACCTTGCCGGAAGTCGCCTTTCTCGGTCGCTCGAACGTGGGCAAATCCAGCGTGATTAACACTCTCGTGGATTCCAAGCTTGCCCGCACCAGCTCCACGCCGGGGCGCACGCGCAGCATCAATTTCTTCGAAGTACGCTGGCCGGGAAAGCCGCGCCCAGAGGTCATCTTCGCCGATTTGCCCGGCTATGGCTACGCCAAGATTTCCCGCGAGATTTCCCAGGAATGGCCCAGGTTCATCGAACCCTATCTCAACAACCGTTCTACGTTGGCATTGTGCCTGGCCTTGGTGGACGTGAACGTCCCGCCGCAAGAAAGCGACCGACAACTCTTAGATTTCCTTAATGCCTCAAACCGCGATTTTGTCGTGATCGCCACCAAAAGCGATCGCCTCTCGAACAACCAACTCGGCAACGCGCTGAAAGGCCTCGCGGAAGCATATCCAACGGCGCCCGTGATTCCCTTCTCAGCGAAAACCTCGGCCGGGCGCGACGCAGTATGGAATAAAATTCGAAAGTCGGCGGCCGAATTCCGCACGGCTGCGATCCAATCCTGAACCTTTCCCGTTGCGGTAAGCGATGGGAACCATGGCTATCGGCGGGCGGGGTCGCCTCTAAGTGTTTCGCCGAATCTTCCGTACATTAGAGCAGAGCCGCAGAGCCGCATACCGCAACCTGCGGCTGATCTGCATCGAAGGTCGCAGCGGATAAGCGAATCACTATGTCTGATGAAAATGATGCTGGTGCCGATTACCTGGCTGCCTTGGAGGCAGTCGGGCGCTCCTCACACTGCAGGTGCAGTCCCAGCACGAGCACCGGACATCCAGCGTTCTGGAGAAGGCCGGGGGTGAAGCTTAAGCTGCAAACACCGCCCTTTCGACCAAAACAGCGAGCCCGGAGCCTCGCAAGAGCCCTCGTTATAAATGCGCCGGCAGCGCGCGCATAAAAGAAACAGGGAGCGCGTCTTCAACCTGGGCAACTTTTGTGGATATCAGCAGGCACGGATGTTATGTGGAATCAGCCGCTCCCTATGCCGTCGGCACGCTGCTCGACCTGAGGCTCGAAGACAATAGTTTTCGAATTGAGGCAATTAGGAGAGGTACGCGTAGCCTACACTGGCCTTGGCATGGGAATCTCCTTCACCAGGATCTCCGACGAAGATGGCGAGCGGCTGCGGGAATTGGTGCGCTCGATCTCGCGGCCTTCCGTGATTCTCGGCTCTCGAATCGCGACGCCTCCTGTGCCCGCAATGCAGTTAAATACTACTTCGGTCACAAACCCACCGCCGCCTTGCAGGCTATGGTGAAATTTTTCGAGGTCCGCCACATGATGGGCGGGAAGAGTTCCTGCAGATTCTGCGAAAAGACCCGCAGGCAGTTTCATCCCTCATTCTTCAATTCTCAATTTTCAACTCTCGTCTGCAGTGGTAGTTGGCTACTTTGAATTTTCCTTCGGCGGAAGCAGTAGCCATACCAATAAAGAATATGCCGCAATGGAGATAAGTAGGGGCCACCACGGATGAAACAGAATCGGAAAGAATACCCATAGAGCAATGAGCAACCACAGACGCCACCCATTTGGCATAGCTATTTACGCCACTGTTTCCCCTGCGCTGCTCGCAGGCTTCCCCGGGGGGGGCTCCAAATCCTCGACGCTACACAACCGATCCGTCACGCCAGCATAGCTGGAGACGTGCGAAGTGTATAATGAAGTTAGATGACATTGTAGGCAAAATAATTTGGGGCTGTTGCTGCCCGCGTGGTTCTCGATCTTGCGGCTGAATCCATCAAAGTAGTCCACTACCCTCTGCAGTTGCCGCTGGTATTTCGCCCGCCCGTCCTTGCCTGGTTAAAACGCTGCGTCGATTGGTTATGATGAAGTTCTATGGCGCTTTACTTAATTACGGGAATCGGCGGGTTCATCGGATCGTCTCTGGCACGAGAACTGTTAAAGCGGGGCGAGGGGGTTCGTGGAGTAGACAATTTCTCAACGGGCAGGCGGGAAAATCTTGCGCAAATCCTCGGCCAGATTGATTTTCGTGACGCCGACATCCTCGATCTCGAGGGGATGAGGCTGGCGTGCTCCGGAGTCGATTACGTGTTGCATCAGGCCGCGATCCCCTCGGTGCCAAAGTCAGTATTGGATCCTATCGGCAGTAACCGCGCGAATGTGGATGGCACGCTGAACGTGCTGGTGGCCGCACGCGATGCAAAGGTAAAGCGGGTAGTCTATGCGGCGTCGTCGTCCGCCTATGGCGACACGCCGACGCTGCCAAAACACGAACGCATGACCCCTGACCCGATTTCGCCGTACGCCGTGGCCAAACTGGCCAGCGAGCACTACATGACCTCGTTCTACCGGTGTTACGGATTGGAAACGGTGGCACTGCGCTACTTCAATATTTTTGGCCCGCGGCAAGATCCGTCGTCGCCTTATTCCGGTGTGCTCGCCAAGTTTATTTCGCAGATGCTCAACGGAAAACAGCCCACAATATTCGGCGACGGCGAGCAGAGCCGCGATTTCACCTACATCGACAATGCCGTCCACGCCAACCTGCTGGCCTGCAAGGCGCCGGCAGCCCAGGTGGCGGGGAAAGTATTCAACGTGGCAACCGGGCGGCGCGTCACGCTGAATGAAACCTTCAAGGCCCTGCAGGGACTCACCTCCTACTCAGGATCTCCGATTCATGGCGCGGAACGCGGCGGAGATATCAAGCATTCTCTGGCTGATATTTCCCTGGCCGAAAAGCATCTCGGCTACAAACCTAAAGTAGGTTTTGAAGATGGACTCCGCCGGACCGTGGAGTGGTATCGCAGTCAGAAGACCTAGCCTATCGCCGAGGAGTCATGCTGGCATGAGTGTCGCGTAATCCGATGCGCTGACCCATACCACGTTGAAGTAGATGTCGCCAGGTTCGATGACGTCCGTCACGCTAAACGCCCTGAGATACGCGAGAGTTTCCCCAACCGCTCGCACAACGAATTCACCCCAGCTCTCTTTACTTTGACGGTCAACAGTATTGCCATGTACTTCTATTGTTTCACTCAACCCCATCGGCAGGCTATGTATAGCACCGTCTTCTAATAACCAAAGCTCGGCTCCAAGCACGGCGTATCCATTCGCACCAAACCATTCAACCGCAATCGCAGCAAATTTAGGGCGCCAAGCCACCTCGCCGCCATTTGCGAAAGCCTCAGCGCGCAATGCGAGCGGAAAGTTGACCGGAAACAACTCCGAATTCCTCGCGTGATTCACGACCAGAGCTTTACTCCGAAACTGTGATTCCGTGCTACCGCTCCCCCGCGACTTCGAAGCATGGAGAGCCGGGCCGCCGGTCGTTACGTTGGTTATCTTCGGCACAGTTACGAAGGCGATTACATTGAGAACATGACACTTTCCTCGATGGTAGTCTCGCGCGATTGGCAGGAAATCAGCGTCCTGGAATGCATTCTTGGCAGCTTGCATATCGATGTTGCGGTGGAGAGCGAACCGCAACGAGCTCTGTCCCGGCTTACAAAATCCAAAGTGGATGCTCTGATCGTCGACTGCGACCTGAATGGCACGGGACAATTCTTTCGCGAATTGCAGCGGGAAGCTCCGCAGACCAATACAGTGCCCCTGGTGATCATGGGCGGGCCCAGGGGAAGGCGCGATATGGAGGAATCCGGAGCGCTGTTTGCCTTCGACAAGCCGATTTCGGTGGAACAGGCCGTGCATACGCTCTCGGCTGCGCGCAACATGATTCTTGACGGTCGCTTGCGGTACCACCGCGCCGGCCTGGACGTTCCTGTGACCCTGCGTGGCCGCCACAAAAAGAGCACTGGAGCTCAGCTGATCAACTTAAGCCAGGGCGGTCTGCAGGTTCGCATCGAAGATGGATTCGATGCAAGTAAATCCTCGAGAGTATCTTTTGCGCTTCCCGGAACGACGTGTGCGTTGAACGCCGAGGTGGAGGTGGCCTGGTCCGACAGCCGCGGTAACGTTGGCGTCCGCTTTGTGAACATGGCTTCACAGATGAAACATACGTTACGCCTTTGGCTGGCTCAGCAGTATTTTGCAAACTAGGAAGCAGATCTTCTCAGTTCCCGGCTCTACGAGCCTGCACACGATTACCGAAAGCGATCTGATCGGTCAGCTTCTTCATCCCCGGCAATGCCAGATGCAGTGTGAGCCAGGCGAGCGCCCAGGCTTGCTTCTCCAAATACAGCAAAGAGGATCCGATAGGCAGCGACGACGAAAACCGTTGCTGCGAGGGCCGCACATAAAGTTAGCGGCCATTGCGGAAGTTCGTGAGTAAGGGAGAGAAAAATGAAGGCGAAAAGGAGCAGGCCTGCCAACATGACGAGACTATCTACAATCCAGGCCAGGGTGCGTCCCGAGAGCGGGCGCGAGAGCCAGTTCAGTTGCGTACCTGAATTGGGCGGACTGGCAAACTCTTCTTCAGTATCTTCAAGCCGATGCCGGCTCAAGGTTGATGCTTCGTGCCTCCCGACGACGATTGGGTCGAGTCTGATCGGCGAGTTTGGCGAAGCCGATAGCGTTAGCCCATCGTTGTCCGCTGCGGTTTCCGGTTGAGCAGAAATTGGGACAACCGACGCTCCGAAGATTGAGTCCTCGCGGGTCGCAACCAAGAGGTTGGAAAATATCCACTCATTAATCTGATGCCGAGTGCCTGCCGGCAACTCCACGAACCGGATTCCACACTGTCCTGTAGGAGTGGCCCAACTCACCTGACCGTATGTGTCGACGCGCAAACGGGGAAATCTCAACTCAAAACGCACGCGCACACGCTGTTGTTGGCGCAGTGGAGCGACCGCTTGCACGGCAACCCCTTCGTGGTTGAGGTTGCGCACAATGCCACCGTTGGCGTCATCCAAGGTAATGTACGTCAATGTCCGCAGTTCATGGCGGTAGTGGATGCGAGGTTGCCGCGTGGGAAAAGAAACTACCTGCATGTTCTCCACCAGGGAATGGCCCGGACGAGGTTTACCTGTCAGATTCTAGTTTCCCGCAGCGTCAGACCGACAGTAACTGCAATGGTTCCACGGCCTGGGCGGCACGTGGCAGACTGGGAGCGCAACTTCGCATGGGAAGAACACAGAGAAGTCTTACCAAAGACCATGCCCGATAGGGCATGTCAGCTAATTGCAACTGGGCGGGAATCTCGGTAACTTAAAGTGAACAGCCATCAAAAAATCCGGTTGCAGCCTCGTTCCAACTGGTCAAATCTGGCATGTCGATGGGTTACTCTAAGTGATGATCGACAAGTGATGATCGACAACGAGTTGGCTCCATAGCCACGTGGCTCGATAGCCGCTCTCGCAGCGGGAGGAGTAGCTTAGGTCGCAATTGCAATGGCAACGGTTCTTAACAAAACGACCTTCGACGCTGACGCCCGGCCGGCCGGAACCCGGCTCCCATCCTGGCCCTCGGGCACAAGCGCGCCGGCGCCACAGCAAAACGATTCTCGGACGGGCACCCTTCACCACGCTCGAGATTTGCGGCCGTCGGGGGCTGATGCTCTACAGGCACTCCTGGCATTTTCAGCGCTGCACCAGCAAGTGCGACAGCGGCGGGCGTTGGCCTCTCGGCTGAATGGCTTTGAAACGATTGCAGCGACCGCTGAATTTGATGCAAGAGAGCAATTTGTTCTCGATGAAGTATTGCAAATGGTGGCCGAGCGGGCCATCGCCATCACAGGAGCGGATGGGCTGGGGATCGCTCTGGCGGAGAATAACGAGATTGTCCTGCGCGCCTCGGCTGGCTCGATCAAGCCCGATGTCGGCGCGCGCATCCAGCGCGATTCCGCTTTTTCCGGAGCATGTTTCCGGATGGCGCAGATCATTCGCTGTGACGATGCCGAAACCGACGACCGCGTAAATCTGTATGCATGCCGGCAACTCGGAGCACGGTCCATGGTGGCCGTGCCGCTGTGCGGCCGTCATCGCGTCATTGGCCTGCTCGAAGCATTCTCGGCAGAGCCGTTCGGCTTCAATGATAGCGACGTGGTCAGCCTGGAACTATTGGCCGAACTGATCCTCGGAGCCCTCAAACCTGAGGACGAAGACCGCTTTGCGGAATCCGCGCAGGTCGCGGTAGCCGAGTTGGCCGAGCCCGACGCCACCCCGACCCTCGCAGCTTCCCCGATTGAAAAAGTTTCTATTGCTGAGAAGTCTCCTGCCGTGGCTGAGTCCGCGCCAGAAATCAAGAATGAAGCCGCCACGCCGGAGAACGCGTCGTCCGCAGTCATTCCGGCCTTGTCGAAAGCTACAGAGCCTGACCGCGAAGCCAAAGTTCGTGGGGCTAAAAATAGCGAAGATAGCGTTCGCGAAGATAAAAGCACCGCCGACACTTTGCAGGAACCTGTACACGTCGGTCATCATCCCGGCGTGGTGGAAGTACTGGTCCTGGTTGTGATTTTCGCGCTGGTCGCCGGCGGGTTTTGGTGGAAGCTGAAGAATGCGCAGATGGGAAAGGCATTGGTCCAGCCAACTCAAAAAGTCACGAGATCTGAACCATCGGCGAAACAACCCGAGTCCTCAACCTCTTCCTCTTCGGGCAAACCTTTGGCTGCCTCGTCCAGCACAAGATCGAGTGAGCCGCCGAATTCCGCAATCAATTCCAAAGAGGCAAGCGCGCCACCTCAACCTGGCGGTGAAACCCCCACGCCGCAGGAGCTATCGAAAATGCCGCACGTCACCGGAATTCGGCACTGGTCTTCCGCCGATTCCAGCACGGTTGTCCTCGACCTTGAAGATCAGGTGCAATACGAGGCGCATCGCTTGTCGGGGCCGGACCGCATCTATTTTGATTTGCACGATACTTCCCTGGCTCCCGATCTCGAGGGACAGACCGTCGAAATCGGCGACGCGCTATTGGCGCGAGTTCGGATTGCACAGCCGGTTTCCGGTTTGACGCGCGTTGTGCTCGAAACCAAAGGCAACTCGAATTATTCCGTAAGCCTCGAGCCCAATCCCTACCGGTTGGTGGTGCAAGTGCGGAGATTGGGTGCCGATCCCAAGGCTCAGGTCAATCTTTTCCCGGGAACCGAAGGTGAGCGCGGAAAGTTGTTTGCCATCGTGGTTCCCCCACCCACTCGCGAGGACTTGCAACTGCGCGCGCGCGTGCCGAAGATGCGCATAGTGGTGGATGCCGGCCACGGCGGCTGGGATTTGGGAACGGTGGGCCGGCGTGGCCTGCTTGAAAAAGATCTGGTTCTTGAGATTGCGCAGCGGTTGGCAAAACTTCTCGAAACTCGATTGGGCGCGGACGTGATTCTCACGCGCAACGACGATAACTACATTCCGCTCGACGAACGGGCTGGGATGGCGAATCATGCGCAAGCGGATTTGTTCGTATCGGTGCATGCAAACTATAGCGACCTGCCTTCGGCGCGCGGTGTCGAAACTTATTACACCAACTTCTTCTCCTCGCCCAATGCCAAAGACCTTGAGTCTCGCGATCAGTCGACTCGCGATCAGGACCACAGCGGCGCAACTGCGGCGGTGCTCTCTCCGGCCGAACTGCACGACAAGATCGAGCAGTCGCGGCGGCTGGCGGCCAGCGTGCAACGTTCGCTGTACGGAACTTTGTCGGTGCAGAATCCCGGGCTGCGCGACCGCGGCGTGAAAGAGGCATCCTACGTCGTTCTTACGGAGACCGCGATGCCGGGAATTCTGGCCGAGGTGTCATTCGTCAGCAGCCCCGCGGACGAGCAGAAGCTGCGCAGCGACGGCTACCGCGAACAGATCGCCGAAGCGCTCTACAAAGGCATCGCTCGTTACGCGGCGAATTCGCGCGGCGTGAAGATGGCCAGCGCTGCGAAATAGTTCCAAGTACCTGCTACCTAGTACGCGGCGAACGAATCCCCTAGCTTGGCTTCACGGCTGCTTTCTCGGCGATTCGTCTCCAGCAACCAATATTGGACGACCCCCTGCACCTTCACCCGAGCCTCCTCCGCGCTGACGTGCTTCACCTTCGCTCGGTCTTCCCGGCCGACGACGGAAAAGACTAGACAGTCTTACACAGCGGGCAAGATTGTAGGGATGCATCGACCGCGCAATGAGGGCCGTTCGGCCCTCACAGATTCGCTCGGCATGACAATAGTGTCGGGTGCCCGAACAAGAATCGCGAGTGTCGTGCTGAGCGGAGTGGTGAGGGGCGCGAAGCGGGCCTCAGCGCGGAGGCGAAGCATCCCTACCTTCACCGGGCTGCATCCACGGGCACCACTCTGAAGCCAGGTCCTTCCAGTGCGGATTGCCGCGTTCGAGGAGAGCGATTTTATTGGCCCGCGTCCATCCTTTCAGCTGCGTCTCGCGGGTAAAGGCTTTGTGCACTTCGTCGTAAGATTCCCAGTAGAGCAGGCGGATTATTTGGTATCGAGCGGTGAATCCATCGTGGTGATGGAAATTTATGCTGAAAAATACGCGTGTGAAGATTGCCGCTGACTCCGATGTACAAGGTGCCCGAGAGGCTTCCCATGATGTAGACGCAGTAGTAGCGTCGGTCGCGCGTGAGGAATGATTGAGGGTTCGGGGCAGACGTGGCTGCGATGGATGTCACGGCGGGAGAAAATGCCTTCCGCATTCGGGACGAGAGTAGGGATGCTTCGACTCCGCGGTGAGGGTCGCTTCGCGCGATCCTCACCGCTGCCCTCCGCATGACAGGGGATTAGTTTGATGCTGGGACGCCGCCGTACTTCTGCAGCCACTTCAATTCTTCGCGGACTTTGATTTTGCCGTGCCAGGGATTTTTGTCCAGCGAGTGGCCCTCGCCGGGGAAGATCAGCAAGGCGTTGGGAATGCCCAGCGAGTAGAGGGCGTGCTCCAGCAAATAATCTTCGAGGACGGCGACGCGAATATCGTCGGCGCCGGCGACCATGTGGGTGGGAGTTTTCACTTTGTCGATTTGAAAGATGGCAGCTTCGTCGTGATAGCGCTGCGGGGCTTCCCAGGGACGTCCCCCGAGGAAGTAGGCGTCGTCGAAGGTGGTGTCGTCGTTGCCCCAGTTGCCCACATGCTCGACCGCTCCGGCGCCGGTGACAGCGGCTTTGAAGCGAGTGGTTTGCGTGATGAGCCAGTTAGTCATGTATCCGCCGTAGCTGTAGCCGCCGATAGCGAGATGATCAGGATCGGCGATGCCATCTTTCACCAGGGCATCGACGCCTTCGAGAATGTCTTTGCCGGGACGCGAGACGATGAGGGGAACGATCTGCTCGAGAAATTTGTCGCCGTATCCGGTAGAGCCGCGGTAGTTGGGCTCGAAGACCAGCCATCCGTTGGTGGCGGCAAGAGCGGCCCATTGGTACCAGTCGGCTTCGAAGTGGTTGCCGTCGGCGTCGGCGGGACCGCCATGAATGAAGGTGAACATGGGCAGATTTTTCGCTTCAAATTTGCCGGGAGGATAGATCAGCATGCCTTCGACGCTGGTGCCATCGTCGGCCTTCCAGCGATAGGGCTTGCCTTGAGGGAGGTCGCGCTCGGCGAAAAGTTTATTAAATGATGTGATGGGACGCGCCTGGTCGAGTTTGTCGGGGCTCTCGGCGAGGTAGATTTCGGCTGGCTTCTGCAAAGATGAATAGATGAACCCGACCCGCGGAGAGTGAATGGACGTGGAAAGGTTCTCGTACGTGCCTCCCCATCCGTTCAGTTTGTGCAAGGACTGAGTGGGTTGCGCGACGGAGTACATGGAGACTTCGGTACCGAGACGCGCGGAGGCTACTACGCTATTCGAAGTGACATCGAAGTGTTCGACGGGACCGATGAAGTCCTTGCACCACTGCTCTACTGCGCCGCTGTCGCTATCGATCCAGTACAGGTGCGGCTGGAGATCGCGATAGGAGCCGGCTACGTCTCCGACTTCGACGCTGAAGAACACGTGTCGATTGTCGTTAGCCCAGCGAAGTTTGCCTTCTACAGCATGGTTGTGGGTTAACTGGCGCGGCGACTGCCCGGGAGAAGTGTTGGCGAGATCGATGGAATAGATCTCAACATCCTCGTTTTTCTCCTGCCGTTGATTGATGGCGTTGCTCACGAAGGCCAACTTGCGGCCGTCGGGTGAAGTCACCAGGTCGTCCGCGCGCAATGGCGAGGCGGCAATCTCACGCGCGCCGGGAGTGAGGTCGGATTCTTTTTCGTTGTCGTCTGTTTCTTTCGCGGGAGCGGCTGTGTTGCGAGCCATAGCAGTTGCAACGTCCAAGGCAAAGACCGTGTCGCCGCGCTCTGCAGTGCGATATTGCACGACATCTTTCCAATTCTTTTTGTAGTCGTCTTTCTGTGTCTTGGTCCAGGGATGGCGCGTGGCGAAGTAGAGAGTGTGCGAGTCCGCCGACCATGAGAATGTGTGGACTTCTTCCTGGCCCTGGGTTAATTGGATGGCCTCGCCTCCGGCGGGGGAGATCAGGTAGAGCTGGCTGACTTCGCCCTTATCGTCTTTGTCGTCCTTGCCGTTTTTAGCGTCTTTTTTGGAGTCGCCGGGGTCGGAGTCCTTCTCGGCGGAAGTTTTCCGTTCTGAGCGGAAGGCGATCCAGCGGCCGTCGGGCGACCATTTGGGGTCGACATCGTGACCCGACTGCGTGAGTTGTATGAGCGATCCGCCGTGGGCGTCGTCGCGATAGAGCCAGAGATCGGTGCGAAAAATCTGCTGATCCCAATCGGCGCGCTCGGTTTCGATCGCGACGGAAGCGCCGTCCGGTGAGATGGCCACGGCGGAGAAGCTGACTGAGGTAAAGAATTCATCGAGGGTGAGCCTGGGTTTGCCGTCGGCGAATGACAATGACGTTGAACCGAGAATTGCCAACCACAAAAAATGCTTGGAGAGTTTCATAAGGGCCCTTGGCGGGAAGTAGGGTTATACAACGACAAAATGGCGATACGCAACTCATTGACCTGAGCGGTTGGAGTTTAATTTGCCAACCCATGCGATCCGGATAGAAACCGGCTGAGAACTTATTGGACAGGTTCTGCATTTTTTAGAGCATCGTCGAGAGGCACGCTGGGATGGGAAGCGCCGCCCTGCACGATACGCCATCCGTCGTCATAGCAACGAAAGCCTGCGGTTGACCGATAGCGGTTGTTGCTGGAGTAGAGGACCGCGCCAACCTCATTCAGGGGACCCCATCGCCAGGTGAATTCGACGTCGGCAACCCGGCCCTGTTTACTGATGCCGGTGACGGCAATGAGTTCACGCCTGACGGCCGGAATGCGCAAGGTTTGCGTGCCGGCATCTTCTGGAGGAAGCAGAGGTCGAAATGTATCCACGCCCGAAGGCGTGAGCGTGACATCCCAGCAGGGCGGCGGAGTTATGTCTGGCGCACAACGAGCCTGGGTAGCAGAAATCCAGCCGCGGTGCTGTAACACGAGATATTCGGGAGAGAGATGCTCCTGATTAGAGAGGATGCCAGTACGTAACTGAAACTGCTGCGCGGCACGGAAAGTGCTGGAGCTGGCAATCAAATCGGCGGCGAGCCGGCGGGTGAGAAAGTCGCGCGGGGAGCAGGACGCGAGCTGGAGCGAAACCACAATGCACAGAAGGAGGATGGAAAGTTTTCGCATGAATGCGCCGGAAGTCTCAAATCACTGAGTTCGGATTGTAAACAAAAGCGATCTTTTGCGGGGCCGGAAAGGATGGGACGCAATCTGCCCTTCGAAGCCGGTAGACCAACGGCCTGGAATCGCGTTTGCACAGCGGGGACAAGAGCCATTGGGCGTGAGGCGATAGTTCTTGATCAAGTAGCCGTAGCGCTCGATCAAAGTTTCGTAGCAGTGCGGACAGCGTGTGTTTTCCCATTCGCCGACCATGCCGGGAAGATTGCCGGGGTAAATGTATCTAAGTCCTGACTCGCGCCCGATTTCGGCAGCGCGCAGCAGGTCTTCAGGATTCGTGTCACGTGGGTCGGTCATCTTGTAATCGCCGTGAAAGGCGGTGACGTGCCAGGGAATGTCGGGAGAAATCGCGGCGAGGAATTCGGTGAGGCGGCGCAGTTCATCCGCGGAGTCGTTGAAGTCCGGGATAAGAAGCGTAACGATTTCGAGCCAGAGTCCCATCGAGTGGATGCGGCGGATGCTATCGAGGATAGGGCCGATGCGGCCACCGAGCTCGTGATAGTGACGATCATCGAAGCTCTTGAGATCGACTTTGTACAAGTCCAACCACGGACGAAGGTACTCGAGCACCTGCGGAGTGCCGTTGCCGTTGGAAACGAAACCTGTGAGAAGTCCGGCGGCTTTTGCCTCTTTGAATACTGCGACGGCCCATTCACTGGTGATCAGCGGCTCGTTGTAGGTGCTGACCAGAATCTTCGCACCCTGGGCGATCGCCTCGCGCACCAGAACCTGGGGTGAGGCATGCTGCGGAGGCGAGACGGCGTTGGGATCGCGCAACGCCTGGGAGGTTACCCAATTCTGGCAATACGCGCAGTGAAGATCACAGCCCAGCATGCCAAAGCTGTAAGCGAGTGCTCCGGGGTGGGCGTGGAAGAACGGTTTTTTCTCAACCGGATCGCACTGGGTTCCGGCTGTGTATCCCCAGGGAACATAGAGGGTGCCGCCGCGGTTATAGCGAACCTTGCAAACGCCGGGTTGGCCGTCGGGGATGGGACAGCAATGGCCGCAGGAGAAGCAACGCACGCGGTTGTTGTTGAGCTTTTCGTAAAGACCGGGATCAGCCTCGCGAACGTGTTCGTCGAGGATGCTGCGGAGGGTGGACACGGAAGGCTCTGACCTATTCTAACGCTGCCGAGTCGGCCTCATGCTTTATGTTTCCTGCCGATCCTGCCGCCGGGCGTTTGCGCTCGCGATGACACAGTAACAAGGGTAGTAGTAGCGCTTTGGCTGACGCTCTAAGCCGGTTAAGCGGGAGGTCCTTGGCTACGCCTGAGGAACGGTTACGCTCAGGATCACAGAGTTTCGAGGAACCTCGATTTGATCAGTGGCCGGGCTGCGGCTTCCCGTGCGATTCATTCTGCTCATACCAAATCTCAGCCTGTTGTTCGATCGCTAATGCCTGGGCGCGGCTCATCCCGCTGGCGAGAACTTTGGCAAGATCTTTGCCGCCTTCCTGGCCGCCGGCGCGGGACAGCACCGCCCAGAAGTAGGCTCTGTTCGTGTCTTTGGGAACTCCATGACCACCCCACAACATCAGTCCCAACTTGTACTGTGCCGGCACGCTTCCGTGCTCGGCTGCTTGCTTGAACCAGCGGGCGGCCTCGGTCTCATCCTGCTTGATTGCTTGTTTCTCATCGCCCTGAGCATAGAGAAGGCCCATGGCATTTTCTGCGACGGGATTCCCTTGCTGCGCCAGTTTCCGGAGCTGTTCGAGATTGGCGGAGCCGGTTGACGATTTCAATAGACCGGACTGGGAAGACTCCTCGGTCTGTTGCGACGACGAAGCCAGAACTGTCGATTCCACCCTCCGATCACGAGCTTGGACCCTAGCGTGAATCCACGGTTGAATCCACGGGGCACAAATAAAACCGAGGGCGAGAGCCAGGGTGGCTGCGGTGATGATGAGGAGGTAAAGATGCGAACGAGGTAGGCGGAGACTCCGGACGCCGTCGGGATCGGCAAGGGCATCGCTGTTGTCGCTATCTTTATTTTTGTCTCTTTCTTTGTCTTTGTTTTTGTCTTTGCTTTCTTCCGGATAATGAGCGAAGAGTACGCTGCCCGGGGACGGGGAAAAAGGTGGTACGGACGGCGGCAAAGAGGAAGTATTGTCCGGTTCGGCGGCGCGAGTCACTGCGGCGAGAATCGTCTCGGCTAGCCGCTCGATGGTCGTGCGATCATTGTCACTAAATGCGCTGGGCTTTTCGGAAAATACTTCGATAAGGCCGACTACCTGCTTCTCCGAGCGAATCGGAGAGGCGAGCATCGAGCGAACGCCAAGAGCGCGACAAGCTTCCGCATCTACTCGTGCGTCAGTTTCGCTGTCGTCGCAGCGCAAGGTTTTTCCTGCGCGCACACAATCGCCCGAAAAACCCGATCCGATCTGCAAAGCTGCGCCCACGGGAGGCGCGCTCGGGCCGTTACTGGCGCGACAGATCAGCGCGCTTGCATCTTTTTCCGCAAGGGCAATCGCCGCGCCTGAGGCTCGAAGCATCGACTGAGAGCGGGAAACAA
>Ga0185299_10001394_pt1 | contig 47447 bp, 58 predicted proteins | sample PaiPotPPA55metaG_FD_128002 | JGI IMG/M metagenome (GOLD analysis project Ga0185299, IMG submission 128002) | Iron sulfur acid spring bacterial and archeal communities from Banff, Canada, to study Microbial Dark Matter (Phase II) - Paint Pots PPA... ... | reverse complement strand
CCGGATTCGCCCGAGTGAATCTTCTTTGTGCATGGAAACCATATGGTTCTTCTTCATGGTTTCATAAAAAAGCAGCAGAAGACGCCGCAGTCGGATATCGATCTCGCTTTAACACGAAAGCGCCAAGTGGAGAACGCAAGATGAGCAGGAACGCAACGCGAGCAAATCCGCATATCGGGTCCAGCTTCGATGATTTCCTTGCTGAGGAAGGCATCGAGGCACCTGTTGTTGACCGTGCATGCCGGAAGGTGATCGCTCATCTTGTGGCCCGTTGGATGGGCCAGCTTGGCGTCAGCAAGAGTGAGATGGCACGGCGCATGGAGACGAGCCGACAAGCGGTTGATCGTTTGCTTGACCCGAACGGCCCGGGCTTGACCATAGACACGCTGGAGCGCGCGGCACTCGCGGTAGGCAAGCGAGTTGTTATCGATTTTGAGGACGCCGAAGGCGTGCAAACTAAGACGGCCCATCGTCGCGAGTATGCCCACGCCTAAACCGGGTAGATTCTCCGGGCCAGCACCTGCCGACCCTTCACCATAAACGGCCTGCACGGGAACCACGGCCGGCGCGAGAACGGAAGCTAACCGACGAATCGGTCGCGGTGAATGCACGCGAGCGGAAAATCGGCCTCGATGGCTAAGCCGCTGTGTTCACGCCAGGAAACAGTGACGGTCTTGCTGTCGGGAAGCTCGACTATCAAAGATAGCGGTCCGTCGCTGTTCAAGCGAACAACATCGCCAATACGCAGCGGCGGTTCCCTCTCGTCGTGAAACTGTTCGCGTCCGGCGAACAGTTTCAAACGACGAGCCTCAAAACCTCGATGATGTAGGGGGATCGACATGGCAGATGCTTTCAAGCCGGGGGATGTCGTTACGTTGAAGTCAGGCGGCCCTAAAATGACCGTCGCCCAAGTCGGCAATGCTGCGATGAGCGGCGAGCCGACGGTCTGGTGCGTTTGGTTCGATGGAGTTAAAAAACTCGAAGAGACATTCCCTCCAGACGCGCTGAAGGCCGCCCAATAACCCACGCGCACGATCGGAAAGGACTCGGGTCAGGGTGAGCCCTCGTGCCGTGCGCCAGCCATAACGTTGGCTGGTTGCAGAATCCTCCGCTCGCGGATCGCGTACTGATCGCTCAGCCGTCCCAAGAGCGCGCGTTGCCCTGTCGGTTCGGACAGCGCGGTTCGCAGGCTTGAGAGCGCCCGCCGGAGAGCATTAGCGCGCCGAAAATAAGGCCATGACGCAATCGGATCGGCACGCAGGATGGCCTCGATTTCTTCGACGGCCTTGTGAGCTTGACCGACAGCCGCCGCGAGACGCTGATGGTCGTGCATCGATAGTCGGTGTTGCCAAGCCTGGCCGCAGATCTTCAGCAGCGCATTCTTGCTGTAGCCTTCCTGGCGTGCGTCGAAACCGGCCGCAACCGCTGCCGCTATAAACGCTCCATTCTCGATGTTACCGATCTCGGGCTCGGCGACACGCTTCAACCCATGTGACGTGCCGCACGAATTGAAGCTTTTACGAGCATCGAATTGCGACACCCATTCGACCGCGCGCACGAAAGCCGCCAGCGTATCCGATTCTAGAAGCTTAGCCCGATCAGCGTCGAATTTGACTTGCCTCTCCGCCGGCATCTTCGCCGGCCAGATCGGGTCGAAACCTTCGGCCGTTAGGCTCGGATGCTTCTCCATGACGTGCTGCATCGCGGCGCGCGCTTCGTCCTCGGCCATCATTTCGCATCTGCCTCCGCAAGCTCCAGATCGCAACCGAGCGGCAGCATGGTTTTCTTATCGATGCGAAGCGTAACCAGATCGCCTGGCTGTAGATGTACGCCGTCGCGCTGCGCTTCGATTCCCGGAACAACGATTAACTTATCACCGACCCGCACGGTGACGCCGCCTCGGCGATCGGTGCCAACCACGATGCCGGTGTAACGCGGCGACATATCGCTACTCCGCCGCCTGCGCGTGTAGGTGCCGCGCGCGGTGCAGCAACAATACGTCGACGGCCATCAATCCTGGCCTAATGTTGAACTCTATACGATCACCGACGGCCAATCCGCCAGCAGCAGCAGATTCGTGTTCGGAAACATAGACATTCCCAAGGCCGTCATCGCGCTCGGCAGTGAAACCGCCGGCAGACGTACCGCTGATCGCGCCGAAATACCTGATTTTGATGAGCATCAACACTCCCCTTCGATGAAAAACGCGGGGTCGGTCCTGGTGGATGGACGGCCACCTTGACCGACCCCGCTCCCGCGCGCAGGTGCCACCGAGCCCAACGGCGGCGCGCAGCGATTCCTTTGTGCATCAATAACCGCCGGCAAGCGCTCGGCTGAATGACATGAGTGCGGTGGCTAACTGCTGCGCCTGCGGCGTCATCAGAGCGAGCGCCACCAACATTCCGGCCACGAAACATGCGACGCGGTGATCGCGACTGTCGCGCAGCCGTTGACGCCGGTTCATGACGCGTCCGGCGGCTTCATGTACGGGCCGTGGACGACGCACTCCGCCGGGTCTTTCATCCCGCACTCTTCGCGCACGCCGCGGGCGCAGTTGCCGCTCTGGCGCGCCTTTTTCGCGCAATCAGCCTCGCGAGCCGCGCGCACCTGATCGAGCGGCACGATATCGGCGGACATGCGCGAGCGCGCTCCCTACGCCTGCACAGCTTCCCAATGGGGAAAGGCGGAATCGCTTCCTGCGGCGATCCATGTATCCTTGCAGAACGGCATCGGCTTCGCCGTCATGTTGGCGGAGGTGTCAACCACCGCCAGGATGCTGTCCGACACGACAACTGCCGGTAACGGCGAATACCCGCCCGCGAATTCGTTGTGCGACGGAAAGTATAAAACGACCTGACCGACGCCGGGCCTGACCGGGTTATTCTCGCCGACGGCGCGGGCCGGTATGAACTCCGCCGAGACGGATACGGTTGCGCCGCCTGCTGTTGAATCAGCCATTTCTCACCTTCCTTTGTTCAAACTCGGCAAGCGCGTCTATGAGAGCACGCCGTCCTGCCTCCGTATTCGTGTCAGCCGTAGCCCGCACGTCGGCAAGCTCCTGCGCCGCAAGGCCGGGGTATGCGAGATCGACTTGCCGGTCGCGGCTAGCCAGCGTTCCGGCGAAGCGCTGCAGCAGCACCGCACGCGATGGCAACCGCGACGGCGCGCGGCGCGACGGCGACGGCGCGAGTTTGGATAATCTCGCCGCTCGGCGGCGTTGCACTGACTTGGTACGGAGCATCGTTGCCTCTCTGGCTGAAATAGTTCGATTGGCTTGGGCCTGTACCAGCAGCGCATTGGCATTCGCCGGTACTGGGCACATCGAAAATTCGAGCAATTCCTGCCGGTGGAAATCGATGCCGCCAGGCCGGTCCTTATCCTTGGACAGCGAATATTTTATCGGCAGGAAACCGACAGAGCCGGCGTTCAAGAACTTGGCGCTCACCAAACGGAAAATCGTGTCGGCGAAGGCGTACTCTTCGGCCTTGGCAAATTCGATATCGCCGACCAGACCCCTGCCGTCGGTGAACAGATTCACCGTGCGCCCAATCGGCGGCGCTAGGGCATCATGCGCCCACAGCACGACAGGGTTCTTGAGGTAGGCATCAGTCTCCCAGCCGCTCGGATCGATCGTGTCGCCCATACGATCGATCGAACCATCCGAAAACACGAATCGTACGATTCGTCCGGTTAGCGAGCCGATCGACCTTGCCGACAATGCCGTAATGCCACCACGCGGCGCGGCACCTTCTCGCGCGAGCCGGCGGAACTCGGAGATATCAAGCAGCGTCATCAGGCGGCCTCTGCGCTGCGCCGGCGGCCGACAAAAGCGAGCGCCTCGATCCGATCGGCGATCGTGATTTGCAGGTTCGCCAGGCGATTGCGTTCAAGCGTTATCCTGCCCTGCGCCGCCCTGGCTGCCATTTCTAGCCGTTCAATTCGGTGCCCAATTGCGACCGGCAGCGCGCGATCGGCGCGGTGCACAGGATCGGCCGCGTAGAACTTTCGCGTTGACGTCAAAATGTCCCGCGCCGTTGCAAACTCTTTCTCGGCTGAGATAATCGCCGCTTCGCATTCGGTTCGCTGATGTTCGAGGTCGAGCAACTCGGCCTGAATTTCATCGTCCCACGCGGCAACCATGTCCGGAATGGTCACAGATTTTTCTCCTCTATGAATTGCCGTAACAGGCCGACCGCACCGTCAACATGCCGCGGGTCATTGAGGCTATGATAGGTGGCCCATGGAACATGTGACGGTAACGCCGTCTCGTTCACCGAATACCCAACCGCACGAATCTGCATATGCAAAGCGACGGTCTTCTGCAACGCATCGCGCAACGCCACCATTGCGTGCAAAACTGCGTTATGGTTGGCGGCGTTCTCGGCGGAAAACTGCTTGCATATTTCGTAATCCAAAACACGCTTGATCGCGGAAATCTTTTCGGCGCGATCAGTGATCTCGGCTCGGAGAGTTTGGATTTCGTTTTCACACGCAATGATCTCGCCATCTAAACTCCAGCCCGGTTCCCGCTCGCCGGCAATGAGTTGTTCGGCGGTCAATGTCGGAGCGGCGGCCGTTGCGCCGCGACGCAATGCGGAGAGCTTCTGCTTTCGCGCCGTCGACGCCGCGAGTCGGGTTTCGGCCGCGGTTAGCGCCTGAAGATCCGGCTGCAGTTCGGGCCGGCTGTGCACGTGCTCGTCCAGCGTAAAGCTCGGCGCGTCAAGCGGTGCCGGCTGCGGCTTCCTGGTGATCATTTTGGCGATCATGAGAATTCCTCTATCGATGAGTCAGACCTAAGCTCGCTCGACTGACATTGCCGCGGCTGCGGATGTCAGTAGGCGAAAAAGGTGTCGCTGACTAAGGACGGCGCCCTTGGTCTCGATTAGGATGGCGCGCAGGCTGGCGCGCGTCGCGTCCGTCGGAGGCGATCTGTCGCCTTCAAAAATCCATCGGCCGGCAGCATAAAGGCTAAGCGCGGCACGCAGTTGACGGGCGAGTGGCCAAGGGGCAGACGGGCCGCCGCCGACCGTCACCATTTTTGCCGCCATCATTACCGCGGCGCGGAGACGGAAAGCGCGAAGCTCTTTCTGGATCGACGGACGCAGCAAAGGTTCAAGCACGGCACGGTCGTCTGACGAGGCGCGCTGAAGGGCAATCAAGACCCGTTCGGCCGTGGCGCTGAGACGCCAAGCCGGAGCGCCGGAGGCGCAATCGGTCGCCGGCATGGCAACCTCGACGTGGTGCTGACCAGCCGGCGCGATCACAGCTTTATAGCGCGGCCGACGACCTCGTCGGCATCGACCGCTTCCTCCGGCTCAAAATCGTCAGAACGCAACCGCGCCGCTTCACCCGGCTTCAGCAAGTTATGTCGACGAAGAAAACTCGCTTGACTCTCGTGCGGCCGACCGTCGCTCCACCTCGCCATGCCCATCTCGTCAAGGTAATCGAAAGCCGTGTCATCCTTCGGCGCGTCGGCGAGCCAAAAGCCACGCGGACGCCGGCCGGGGTGCGCTTTCACGAATTCCGTCAGGATAGCGTCGCGGTGCTCGACCCAGGTTTGCCAAAGCCTTTTAACCTGATCCCCGAATCCCGCAATCGACGTGCCGCCGGCCGCAGGACCGGCGAAGAATTTGGCTTTATCTGCCGGCGGCATGTAATGGTCGGGACAACCGCTCGGCCAGGCGATGGCGCTAAATGGCGTCTGCAGCCGCTCGCGCACATCCGAGCTTAGCCAGCGCATTTTTTCCTCAAAATGAGGCCCTTTGCCGCCGGCTTGGCGCGGCCCTCGTACAAATTTCGTCATTTCCGTCTCCTACTGCAGCGCGTTGATGTCGATGTTGATTAACTTGAGCGCCTGATGCATTTGCCCGCGCGCGCTCGCCTCGGTTTGAACACTCGGATGCTGTTTTCGCTGGCCCCAGCGGTCAACGACACTAATTCCGTCTCGCTTTAATTCAGCACGAGCCTCGTTGAGGCGATCGTACGCTTCTAAAGCGCTCGTCAGGAGCATCAAACCCGGCGCGTCGTCGATCGTGAAGGCGGCGGTTATTTGACGCCATAGATGCTTGGCCTTCTTCGACAAATGAGACGGCGGCTTTAGGCGTTGGTCGGTCATCGCGGCGGAATCCTTTGAAAAAACTGACGGCACAACGGTCAAGGTGTTGGCTCAAAACATTTTTCCCTGAAAAAATCGCTCCAAAACCTGCGCGTGCCCCCCAATGCGGCAACTGGCCGACCTCGAAAGGAGGGCCAGATACCCCTATCCCCTAAAGCATTCTGAGGCGCCGGGTCGGTCGACGGCGTCGCCGGCAGAGGCGCTGCCGTGGCCGCTGGTTAGCGTCTCGATGTTGGCGCGGTCGCCGTAGCGGCGCCGGGTAGACGACGTACGTACGTCGCGGCGCGGCGGGCACAGCATGGCAGGCGCGGCGGTCATGGCTGCGCCGCCTCGCCGGTCGGCTGCAGCGCCGCCAGGATTCGCCCGCTCGGTTACGCCTAAGCCGCGACTCATACCGTCACCTCCGTGTTGCCACCGGTTCCGCGCCGGAACCAGTGGCCGCCGATGCCCGCCCCGATGCGGTGGGTTCAATTCATGAAATTCTTGGCCGTACCTTCAGAAAAACGCAGGCGAAAGCGAAAAGCGAAGGGATTTCGCTACTCGCTTTCGCCTGAGACTCACGCGGGGTTAGACCATGAATTTCATGAACGGCGGGGACCAAATTCATGAAGTTCATGGTCTGCGAAGCAGCCGTTGTCCGAAGCGAAAAGCGAAGCGAAGCGCTCACGGTTTCGCCTCCCCAAAAGCAACCAAGACCTGCACGGCTTCGAATCGCTTCGGTGCCGACAGCGCCTTCGGCGCGTAGACCGTATGCCGCTCCGCGTGCGGCGGCTCGTCCCAATTCGGCAAAATCCATCGGCCGTCTGACGGCGAGTCGGGGTTGGGCACTCGCACGTACCCGCAACGCTCAAGCTTGCCAGGAATGAGACGGCGGTTTTTTCGGTCACGGAGCCAGAAGGCAAGTCCGTCGTTGGCGGCAGCGGCGATGCGTCGTACCGTCACCGCCTCCGGACTGTTAAGCCTGTCGAGCGCATCTAGTAGTTCTGACTCTTCCTGCGGTTGGTTGGCCTCGGCAATGTCGAGGAAGGCGTCCGTCTGTTTCGGTGGGGCTTTCGGGTTGAATTGGCTCAAGTCGAGCGCCATCAGGAACGCGGCGACGTCCTCGTTCCCGCCGCCGTGCTGCAGCCAATCGTGGAAGTCGTCGAAATACTGCTCGCAAAGCGGACTCTCATCAGTTGGCTCTTTCTCGGGCTTTGGAACCTCGCTCCAAGCAACGTAATGCCGCCGGTCTTCGCGAGGAAGATACATCCCGTCCGTTTTGTGGTTGGTCGTTATGACGATTCCGACGAGGTTCTTGACGTAGTACTCCTTGATGTTTTTTTCGTTGACACGGATGACGTCCGGCGGTGAAGCGCCGTAAATTTTGAGGTGTTCATAAAATTGAAATCGATTACCCTCACCGAAGTCTCGCGCCTCGCTAATGCGCAGAATGACGGAAGCGGAGTAACCGTTGAATTGCGCGCCGCATATGACAGACGCAGGTACATCTTGAAAATTGGAGTCGCCGACCGCGTATTTTACCGGGTCTAGAATGGAGTCTTTGCCAATGCCGCCCGCGCCGCCCAGCACGAGAATGTGGTTGATTTTGTCGCCCGGTCGCTGCACGCGGTGAGCTAGCCAATTGAAGATGTGTTCGGCATCTCCAGGATAAAGAAGCCGGGTGTGTTTGACCCAGCGCTCCGCTCTCTTCGGGTCACCGAGTCTTATACGTGGCTTCAGATAGCGATTGAAGCAGCGGAAGCTTTCGCGGTAAACCCAGCCGCCCTCGACCATAACTTTTCCGTCGATGACGACACCTTCGCCCGGCAACCATGTCATGCCATGCACCGGCCGGTGCTTAGTGATCCATTCACTCGCCGTCATTTCCTTAGAAAGCGGCGGAATAAGATCGTCGATAGACCTGAGCGGCCATAGTTCGCGCTTTGGCACGAAAAGCGCTTTACGCTCGGGCATGTAGGCATAGAAATCATCGATCGTGACGTCGCCCTTTTCATCGTTGCCGCCCTCAGCTGGTTTTTCGGGAAGCTTCACCGGCTCCGATGCTTCCATGAGGACGCCGAGCCGGTGGGCGAAGGTTGCGGGATCCTGAATGTATAGCGCCGACACATCCTTCGCCGCGGGCGCCATATGTATCACTCGGACCCGTGATGCTATGCGCGAACGCGGCAACCATGCCATGATGCGCTCGCCGCCTTTGTCCGGTTCAATAGGGACAAATATGACCGTCGCGTCGTCGAGCAACGATGCGTGCCGCTCCTCATTCCAACCGTCAGCGCCCGGCAAGCCAAGAGCCGGTATTCCGTTAAACCATAGCGTCGCGCAGTCGCTCTCGCCTTCGACCAAAAAGACGTAAGGAACGCCTTTTAACGCATCGATCCAGTGCGCGCCGTAGAGCGGCGCGCCGCGGTCACCTTTCTTCCAAACGAATCGCTTTTTACCGCCTCTCAGTGACAGTCGAATGCGGAACCAGCGGTTTCCATCTTTATCGTGGTATGGAATGCCGACAGCCGGAGGCCGGTTGTGGTACTTGCCGCGATTCGATAAATCAGTCCACCCCAGCGTGCCGCGCAGCCATTCGACCGGCAGGAGTTTTGCTTCGGCAATTTGAGCGACCGTTACCCCTTCGTCCGGCTCGTCCTGGTCGATAATTAGATCATCGCGGTGCAGTAACTGCGCGACACGAAGCTTTGCCGATTCGAAATCGCCGCCCTCTAACGCGATGACCACGTCGAATATTGAATGCGCCGATCTACAGGTGCAGACGGCGTTTCCGTCCTCCATGAGACGCCAACTCGGGTCGCGATCCAGATGATCCGGGTACGGGCAATTTATATGGTCGCCTCCGTGCCACGCGATGCCGAGAGCGCGAGCGACGTCGGCCTCACGGCCTTTGACTGCCTGCTTGATGTCGTCCTTTCGAACGTAAGGACCGCGCTTGCCGCTACGCGGCTGCGCGGCATCGGCAGTCTCTTGCGGCGGTGCATCGCTGAATTTCGGCATGTCACGCCCTCCCCATGCGCTCGGTTGCACGCATTGGGGTACGCCGGGCGGGTTTAACTAAGATGAAGGACTCGTCGTGCCCTTGCGGACCTACGTAGGTCCGGCCCTTCTCTCGGTGCCCGAGCCGCTCACAAAGCAGTGGATCGACGGCACGACCGATGCCATATTCGGCCCGTCGTTGGTTTTGAACGGGGATGCCGCTACCTTGGCCGGGGCGGCATTTTCGCGTTAAGGGCGGCCCCGTCGCGATATCGCCGGTCATGGGGATGCCTCGCCCGCCTGCGTCGCTGGATTGCGCGAAGCGGCACCGGGACGCTCCTCAGCGTGATCCGCTTTCCACTGTTCGGCATCCACGCGTCTGATAAGGGTTCGGTAAGTTTTGCCGGTGTTGGAAGGCATTTTAAGCGCGCGGAGTTTGCCTGCCGCAATTGCGGCCTTGATGTAGTGCGAGCCAATGCCGATCGCTTGGGATAACTGATCGATCGTGTAAGAAATCTTGTCCGGCGACATCACTTGCTTTAATTCGCCTAGGTTGATTGGCGGCCTACCCAGGCCCGCTGGCGCTGAAACCGGCGGTTCCGCCCGCGTTATTACATCGGCTGGACGAGCGCCATGCTTGTTGTGGTGAGGACGTTCGGTTTGGATAGCGATCCGCTCGGCGGCGAGCGCAGCGCCGCGCGTCGGGAACCGCTCAACAGTCACACGCGCGATGGAGCTAAACCATTGTGCGTTGCTTTTGTGCTGACCAAGCCGATACAGCGCATCCAGAGAAACGCCGACATAAAGAAGGTTTCCAGCTTTATCAAAGTGTCGATAGAGTTGGGTTTCTAACGCGGCGTCCTTCGCCCCTTGACGACCAAGGTTGGCCATAATTGGCTAGGCCGCTTCGCCGCCGAGCATCCGGTCGAGGGCAACTTTCGGGACCAGCCGCAGCCGTCCCATGCGGACAGTCGGAATCGAACCGTCAGCCGCACGCGCGTAAGCGGTAGCGCGGCTCACGCCCAGGATTTTGCCGGCTTCCTCGACGGTATAGACGCGCCGCTCGATCTTTTGGGTATCCATCTAATCCGACTCCCGTAATAGCGAAGAGGCCTTGACGGCCTCGGCAACCATAATGTATGGTTTTGTTGAACATAATGTCAAGGTCTGTTAACAATGGCCGGAAAAGCCAAGGGATCGCCACGGGATACGGCCGTCGGGGTACGGCTGCCGCGGGAGTTGCACGATTATCTTTTAGAGGCCGCTGCCGGGCGATCGATCAGCGAGGAGGTACGACGGCGTCTTGCTGAGTCGTTCTTTCGCGACAACGCTGAAGACGCCAAAACCCAGGCCCTGACTAATGTGATTCGAGTTGGCGCGGAACGTGCGCCCCTATTACGGCGATTGGCACGAGGACCCTTACGCCTTCGCCGTCTTTAAGATCGCTGTCGAAACGGTTCTCTCAAAGATGCGACCAAAAGGTCAGCCTGTTGCGCCCGAGAGCGATGAATGGCGTCCCGGCGATACCCCGGAAGCCGCTGGAGTGAACCTGGCAACGTCCTCGATTATCGCGAGGAGACTGTGATGACCGGCAGGCGCGATTACGGCGATGGCAGCCTAGAAGAGCGCAGCCCCAATCGGTGGCGCTTGCGCTGGCGCGTCGGCAGCAATCGCTATAACAAAGCGTTTAACGGCAGCAAGAGAGCCGCGCAAACCGAACTGCGTCGGCTCCTCAAGAGCGCTGATGACGGGCAGCATGTCGGGCCGGATAGAACGACGCTCACGGCGTGGGTCGATCAATGGCTTGCGCTGCTGCAACGGCGGCAGACCGAAGCTTCGTCCGATCGCCCCGCTAAGCCAACGAATAGCCCTTCTGCAAAGCGGAAACGCGGGCTTGTAAACGCGAAAACGCTTGAGCGGTACGCCGAGCTGCTCAGGCTTCATGTTACACCGACACTCGGTGGGCGACGCTTACAGCAGATCACCGCACCAGAGATTGACGCACTCTATGTGAAACTTGAGGCCAAGCTATCCTCGTCCACGGTTCACGCCGTCCATGTGGTTCTCGGCTCTTGCCTGAATGCGGCCGTCCGCAAAGGGCTACTGATTGGCAACCCCGTTCAGAAGGCCGAAGCGCCCGCCACAGGCGACCACGGGGCCGCCGGCCAGGTTCTCGACCAGGACGAGTTGGCCCGGCTGCTCGACGGCTTCCGCGGGCGCGCGCTTTATCCGATCGTCGTCGCCGCTGCCTTTACTGGCGCTCGGCGCGGCGAACTGCTGGCGCTGCGCTGGATCGACTTCGATGCGGCGAATAAGACCATAACGATCCGCCGCTCTCTCGAAGAAACAAAGGCGCACGGCCTCCGCTTCAAAGAGCCGAAAGGCGAGCGCGGTATTCGCACCATCGCTATAGATGACAACCTCGTTGCGCTGCTCTGTGCCGAACGCGACAACCACCGCCGCATTCTGGCCGGAGTCGGCCAACACGAGGCGGTCGACCTATCGCTTGTCAAGCTGCCCAGCGGCGCTTTGGTTTTTCCGTCCGCAGCCATCAGTCGGATCGATTTCACTCGCCCTCGGCATCCCGAGGCAGTGACCAAAAATTTCGTGACGCGAGCGACGAAACTTGGTTTTGCCGGGCTGCGGTTTCACGATATCCGCGGCACTCACGAAACGATGCTACTCGATGCCGGCGTGCCTGTGCATGTCGTCGCGGCGCGATGCGGCCATGATCCGGCCGTGCTGCTCCACGTTTATGCCAAGCGGACCCGCAAGGCCGATACGAGCGCTGCGGCGGTTATCGGGGCCATGTCAAACGCGGTGCTAGGCGGTGCCGAATAGGTTTGGGTCCAAATTGGGTCCAGGCCTGCTGTTGTTCTCGGCCCGTTCTAGGGCCGGTTTTCGTCTAAGTGTTTGATAACAAAGTGGCTGGGGGACTAGGATTCGAACCTAGACTGGCGGAGTCAGAGTCCGCTGTCCTACCGTTAGACGATCCCCCATCACCACAGGGCAGCCCGGGAAAGCCCGCTCGGGAAAGGCGGCCCGGAAAAAGGTCGTCGCGGCCCCTTATATAACACCTGCGGAAGTCTTGGGTAGGCCTGCGCGTCCGGCGATCGGTGGCCCATATTCCGCGGCTACTCCGGCAAGGCTCGCGCTCCCGCCCTTCCGCTTTGCCGGCCGGGTGCGCTAGCATGACCGGTCGTAATGCAGGAATCGGCTCCTTGATTGGTAACTCGCAGCACGGCTTTGGCCCATTTCGGCCGCCCGGCCCCGATGCCGGGGCCGCGATGCTGCGCGCCGATCGCGGCATCGCGCCGAGCCTGACCGAAAGCGGGTTTTCAGACGCTGTCCGGCAGCCGCAGGCAAATTACGCAGCGCTCGATCTCGGAACCAACAATTGCCGGCTCTTGATCGCCCGCCCGGCCCGTGGGGGCTTCCGAGTCATCGACGCGTTTTCCCGCATCGTGCGCCTCGGCGAGGGCCTCTCCGCAACGGGCGAACTGTCCGAGACGGCGATGGCGCGCACGATCGAGGCGCTCAAGCTCTGCGCCGGCAAGATCGGCCAGCGCCGGGTCACGGCCGGCCGCTTTGTCGCAACCGAGGCCTGCCGCCGCGCCGACAATTGCAATGAGTTTCTCGAGCGTGTGCGTGATGAGATCGGTATCGAGATCGAGATCATCTCGACGGCCGAGGAGGCGCGGCTCGTCGTGGCCGGTTGCGCGCCGCTGCTGCATTCGCGCATCCCCTATGCGCTGGTGTTCGACATCGGCGGCGGCTCGACCGAGATCGTCTGGCTGCGGCGGCGCGGGTCCGCCTCCGGATCGCGGGAAGCCCCGGAGATGCTGGGCTCGGTGTCGTTGCCTTTTGGCGTCGTGACCTTCACCGAACGGTTCGGCGGCATCGAAGTATCGCCGGCGATCTACCGCGCGATGGTCGCGGAGGCGGAGGCCGCGCTGCAGCCCTTCGAGAGGGAGCATGGCATCCGGCGCGAGGTCCGGGCCCGCCAGGTGCAGATGCTCGGCAGCTCCGGGACCGTGACGACGCTGGCCGGGGTGCATCTGGCCCTGCCCCGTTATATCCGCGCCTTTGTCGATGGCAGCATGCTGACCTTCGACCAGATCGAGCTGGTGTCGCGCCATCTTGCCGGGCTCGACATCGAGGGCCGTGCCGCCAACCCCTGCGTCGGGCGCGAGCGCGCCGACCTCGTGCTGAGCGGCTGCGCGATTCTCGACGCGATCTGCGCCATTTGGCCGGTCGGCCGGCTGCGCGTCGCCGACCGCGGCATCCGCGAGGGCATCTTGTTCGAGCTCATGCAAGGCGCCCCGGGGTAGGGGGTGCCTCAGAAGCGACGTAGCGGTGCGGAACACGGCGGCCCAGGGCATGGCAGCGGGTCCCGGCCGCTTGCCGTCAAACTCCGGCGAAGCGGGCGGCGGCGCAAGCCGTCCTCGACCGAATGGCTGAAACGCCAGCTGAACGACCCCTATGTCTCCGAGGCGCACCGCCTCGGTTATCGCTCACGCTCCGCATTCAAGCTGCTCCAACTGGATGAGCGCTTTCACCTGCTGCGGCCGGGGATTCGGGTCGTCGATCTCGGCTGCGCGCCGGGCGGGTGGACGCAGATCGCCGCCGCGCAGGCCGGCGCCGATAAGGGCCGCGGCGCTGTTGTCGGCATCGATCTGCTGCCCGCCGACCCCGTCGCCGGCGCGATCCTGCTACAGGGCGATTTCCGCGACCCCGCAACCGCCAACCGCATTCGCGCCGCGCTGGGCGGCCCCGCCGACCTCGTGCTGAGCGATATGGCGGCGCCAGCGACCGGCCATGCCGCGACCGACCATCTGCGCATCGTCGCGCTGGCCGAGGACGCCCTCGCCTTTGCCGGGACGGTGCTGCGTCCTGGCGGCGCTTTTGTCGCCAAGGTGTTCCAGGGCGGCGCGACCGGCGACCTGCTTGCCGCCCTCAAACGCGCCTTCGCAACGGTGCGGCACGCCAAGCCGGCGGCAAGCCGCGCCGAATCGGCGGAGACTTACGTCGTCGCGACCGGCTTTCGCGGCATCGAGCCCGCATAGCAGCCGCCCCACAAACCTTGGCGCTGCCTGCTAGATCCGCCGGATCTACCCACTACATATTGGCCTAGAGCCCACAACGCGTGTATTAGGGGCAATGGAAATCCCGCAAGCGCTGACGTTTGACGACGTCATGCTCGTTCCGGCCGCATCGAGCGTGCTGCCGGCCGAGACCGACACCCGCACCCGCATCACCCGCGAGATCGAGCTGGGGATCCCGCTGATCTCGGCCGCGATGGATACCGTCACCGAAGGCGCGCTGGCGATCGCGATGGCACAGGCCGGCGGGCTCGGCGTGATCCACCGCAACATGGCGATCGCGCAGCAGGAAGCCGAGGTCCGCAAGGTCAAGAAATTCGAAGCGGGCATGGTTGTGAACCCGCTGACGATCCATCCGGACGAGACCTTGGCCGACGCCCTGCGCCTGATGGCCGACAACAAGATCTCGGGCATCCCGGTGGTCGAGCGCGGCGCCTATCCGAACCAGCCCGGCCGGTTGTGCGGCATCCTGACGAACCGCGACGTGCGCTTCGCCGACAACCCCCACCAGCCCGTCGCCGAGCTGATGACGAGGGACGGGCTCGTCACCGTCCACGAGACGATCTCGCGTGAGGAAGCCAAGCGCCTCCTGCATCAGCACCGCATCGAGAAATTGCTGGTCGTGGACCGGGAGTACCGCTGCACTGGGCTGATCACGGTCAAGGACATCGAGAAGGCGCAGCTGCATCCCCACGCGTGCAAGGACGAGCACGGAAGGCTGCGCGTCGCCGCGGCGGCCGGCACCGGGCATGCCGAGCTGGAGCGCGCGGAAGCCTTGTTCGCGGCCGGCGTCGACATCATGGTCGTCGATACCGCGCACGGGCATTCGACGCGCGTCATCGACACGGTCAGCGAGATCCGCGGGATGTCGAACTACACGCAGGTCGTCGTCGGCAATGTCGCGACGGCCGAGGGCGCGCGCGCCGTCATCGAGGCCGGCGCCGACGCGGTCAAGGTCGGCATCGGGCCGGGCTCGATCTGCACGACCCGCATGGTCGCCGGAGTCGGCGTGCCGCAATTCACCGCGATCTCCGATGTCGTCGGCGAATGCCGTAAGCACGGCGTGCCGGTCATCGCCGATGGCGGCATCAAATTCTCCGGCGATCTCGCCAAGGCGATCGCCGCCGGCGCCGATTGCGCGATGCTCGGCTCCTTGTTCGCCGGCACCGATGAGAGCCCGGGCGAAGTCTTCCTGTTCCAGGGCCGCAGCTACAAATACTACCGCGGCATGGGTTCGATCGGCGCGATGGCGCGCGGCTCGGCCGACCGCTATTTCCAGCAGGAAGTGACCGACACGCTAAAGCTCGTGCCCGAAGGCGTCGAGGGCCGGGTGCCGCACAAAGGGCCGGTCGGCAACATCGTGCATCAGCTGATCGGCGGGCTGCGCGCCGCGATGGGCTATACCGGCAACCGCACGATCGCGGAGATGCAGCGGAATTGCCGCTTCGTGCGCATCACCAACGCCGGGCTGCGCGAGAGCCATGTGCACGATATCGCGATCACCCGGGAGGCGCCGAACTACCGCCAGGACATGTGACCTCTGGTTTATTCAGACCCGGCCAATCACGATCCGCCTCGTCATTCCGGGGCCCGAGCAGAGCGAGGGAGCCCGGAATCCATGAACACAAGCCTCTGGAATATGGATTCCGGGCTCGCAGCTTCGCCGCGCCCCGGAATGACTGCATGAGAGTACCTTGACGCCGGGAGCCCGCATCGCCGCCGCGATCGATATTCTCGACGCGACCCAAAGCGCCTCGGCGCCGGCCCCCGCAAAACCGGCCGATGATACCGCCGCCGATTACTTCCGGCGGCGGCGCTACATCGGCGCCAAGGATCGGCCGCAGATCTCCGCCCACATCTACGCGGTGTTGCGCCACCGCGCCGTCATCGATTGGTGGCTCGCGCGCGCGAGCCGGGGTGAAGTCGCGCCCTCGCCACGCACCCGCGTGATGGCGGCGCTGCTGCTGATCGATCATTGGCCTGCGGAGGAGATCGCCAAAAGCTTCGACGGCGGCCGCTTCCGCCCGGCGCCCCTGAGCCGTGACGAAGAGCGGCTCGTGCTGGGTCTCGCCGGCCGCACCTTGACGCATCCCGAGATGCCGCGCGCCGTCGCGAACGATCTGCCGGAGTGGCTCGAACCGTATCTCGCCAAACTCTACGGCAAGCGCCTCGAAGACGAGATGGCCGCGCTCAATGAACCGGCGCCGTTCGATCTGCGCGTCAACCCGCTGAAGGCCGATCGCGACACCGCGCGCCGCGCGCTCGCAAAGGAGCATGTCGACGCCGAGCCGACTCGCTGGTCGCCGCTCGGGCTGCGTGTCACGCATCGCATGCCGCTCGCCGGGACGGCTGCCTTTAAGGAAGGGCTCGTCGAGGTGCAGGACGAGGGCTCGCAGCTCGCCGCGCTGATCGCCGATGCGCGTCCCGGCATGCGAATCGTCGATTTCTGCGCCGGCGCCGGCGGCAAGACGCTCGCCTTGGCCGCCGCGATGCGGAACCGCGGCAAGCTGGTCGCCTGCGACACCGCGGAATGGCGGCTCGAGCGCGCCGGCAAGCGGCTGCGCCGCGCCGGCATCAGCAATGTCGAGCGCCGGCCGCTGTCGACCGAGCGCGACCCCTGGGTGAAGCATCACGCGAAGAGCTTCGACCGCGTGTTTGTCGATGCGCCGTGCCTCGGCATCGGCAGCTGGCGCCGCAACCCCGACGGCAAATGGCGCGCCTCGCCCAACGATCTCGCCGAGCTCGTCGAGCGCCAGCGCGCGATCCTCGACAGCGCCGCGCGGCTCGTCAAACCCGGCGGCCGGCTGATTTATGTCACCTGCTCGGTGTTGCGCGAGGAGAACGAGGCGCAGGCCGAGGGGTTTCTCGACGCGCACGACGATTTCGCGCTCTATCCCGCCGCGCGCGCCTGGGGCGAGACGATCGGCGGCGCCTCGCCCGGCGGGCATGATTATCTGCGCCTGACCCCGGCCGCGCACGGCACCGACGGCTTCTTCGTCGCCCAATTCGAACGGAAGCAGCCATGACAAATAAAACCACTCACCACAAAGGACACAAAGGATGCGCGAAGGGCACAAAGCCCATCGTGTCCTTCGTGAGACCTTCGTGTCCTTCGTGGTGAAGAGTTGCTTTAGGGGCTTCTTCGATGACCGACAAGATCCTGATCCTCGATTTCGGCAGCCAGGTGACGCAACTGATCGCGCGGCGCGTGCGCGAGACCGGCGTGTATTGCGAGATCCAGCCCTACACCGTCACCGAGGAGAAGATCCGCGCCTTCGCGCCGCGCGGTATCATCCTGTCGGGCGGCCCGGCCTCGGTGACGGTCGCGACGACGCCGCGCGCTCCCGACATCGTGTTTTCGCTCGGCGTGCCGGTGCTCGCGATCTGCTACGGCATGCAGACGATGTGCGCCCAGCTCGGCGGCCGCGTGACACTTTCCGATCATCAGGAATTCGGCCGCGCCTTTATCGAGATCCTCGGCGAGTGCCGCCTGTTCGAGAGCCTCTGGCCGCCCGGCTCGCGCGAGCAGGTGTGGATGAGCCATGGCGACAAGGTCGGTGCACTGCCGCAAGGCTTCCGCGCCGTGGCGGCAAGCGAGGGCGCGCCCTTCGCGGCGATCGCCGATGACGAGCGTCGCTTTTATGGCGTCGTGTTTCACCCCGAGGTCGTGCACACGCCGCAGGGCGGCAGGCTCCTGCGCAACTTCACTCATCATGTCTGCGGCTGCTCCGGCGATTGGACGATGGCCGCGTTCCGCGCCCAGGCGATCGACCGCATCCGCGCCCAGGTGAAGGGCGGCCGCATCGTGTGCGGCCTCTCCGGCGGCGTCGATTCCGCGGTCGCCGCGGCGCTGTTGCACGAGGCGATCGGCGACGCGTTGACTTGCATCTTTGTTGATACCGGATTGCTGCGGCTCGGCGAGGCCGAGCAGGTCGTGCGCCTGTTCCGCGGCCATTACAACATCCCGCTGATTCACCGCGACGCGAGCGAGCTGTTCCTTGCAAAGCTCGCCGGTGTCATCGATCCCGAGCAGAAGCGCAAGGCAATCGGCGCCACCTTTATCGACGTGTTCGACGAGGAGGCAAACCAGATCGGCGGTGTCGAATTCCTGGCACAGGGGACGCTCTACCCCGATGTCATCGAGTCCGTCAGCGCGACCGGCGGCCCCTCGGTGACGATCAAATCGCACCACAATGTCGGCGGTCTGCCCGCGCGCATGAAACTGGCGCTGGTCGAGCCGCTGCGCGAATTGTTCAAGGACGAGGTGCGCGCGCTCGGCCGAGAGCTCGGCCTGCCCGAGGATTTTGTCGACCGTCACCCGTTCCCCGGCCCCGGCCTCGCGATCCGTATCCCCGGCGAGGTGACCCGCGACAAGCTCGACATCCTGCGCAAGGCCGATGCGGTGTTCCTCGAAGAGATCCGCAACGCCGGCCTTTACGACGCGATCTGGCAGGCCTTCGCGGTACTGTTGCCGGTGAAGAGTGTCGGCGTCATGGGCGACGCGCGCTCCTACGACTTCGTCTGCGCGCTGCGGGCGGTCACCTCGACCGACGGCATGACCGCCGACTATTACCCCTTCCCGCACGAGATCCTCGGGCGCGCCGCGACCCGCATCATCAACGAGGTGCGCGGCATCAACCGAATCGTCTACGACATCACCTCAAAACCCCCCGGCACAATCGAGTGGGAGTGAGGGGAGTATTTGGCCAAGGCCGCCACGGGAGCGGTCGCGTCCTCGTCGTCGCTCGACAGAAAGATGACCCGGTAGCCGCCCTCCCCCAGCGGGCGCGGTTGCTGTCACAAGATCGCAAATGGTGAAGAGTGGATGTCGCGGGCACAACCCCAATAATGAAGGAGATCTGGGCCGGTTCGGCGGCGCCGCCCGCGGATCAGCGACTTCCGGCGATCCGGCGCGAATTCAGATGGCCGAGAAGCCGCCGTCGACTGACAACTCCACCCCATTCACGAAGCTCGAATCGTCTGAAGCAAGAAACAGCGCGACCGCCGCAATTTCCTCAGGACGACCCATCTTTCCCCGCGGGATCAGGGATTCGAACATCCGCTTCGCCTCATCGGTGAGAACTTGGTCCTGCATCGGTGTGGCGATCGGCCCCGGGCTCAGCACGTTCACCCGGATATTCCTGCCCTTCAGTTCGTTGAGCCAAGTGCGTGCGAATGAGCGCAACGCCGCCTTGCTCGCCGCATACACGCCGTAACCAGGAAAACCTTTCACCGAAGCAACTGACCCGGTCATGAAGATCGATCCGCCATCGTTGAACAGCGGCAACGCCTTCTGAACCGCAAACAGCGTGCCGCGCGTATTCAGGCCGAAGGCCGCATCGAAATGCTGCTCGGTAATCTCGCCCAGTGGGACGGCTTCGCCCATGCCGGCGCTCGCGTACAGGATGTCGATCTTGCCCTGTTCCCGCTTGACCGTGTCGAACAGACGGTCGAGGTCGTCGAGATTGGCCGCGTCGCCGCGCACGCCGGTCACGTTCCGGCCAATCAGCTTGACGGCCTCGTCGAGCGCCTCCTGCCTCCGGCCCGTGATGAAAACATAAGCGCCTTCTTCAACGAACCGCTTGGCGCTCGCCAGCGCCATGCCGCTCGATCCACCCGTGATGACTGCAACCTTACCCTCAAGCTTTCCCATAACTTGTCCTTTCAGGCTCCGTCTTTGGTCATTCGGGGAGGCCCCCGAGAACCTCGACATGGGTCCGCCGGCGTCAGGCGTTGAGTGCGGAAGCGCGCACATCGGTGGTGCGAAATCGATCCGGCTGGACGACTGACGCCAGCCGCGCCGATCGGTGTCCGCCGTTCGGAATTGGGCCGTGCTTGTCGGCATGGGCTATGATCACCGCCCGTGCTAACCACATACGAGATGCTGTTCGATGTGCTGGACACGGGCTTTGGAAGGCGCACCCCGCGGTGCCGGATTGCACCATGATCGACTGGGATGACGTTCGCTACTTTCTCGCCGTCGCGCGCGGAGGCTCGGTGCGGGCTGCCGCCGAGCGCCTCGGTGTGAACCACTCGACCGTGCTGCGACGCATCGCCCAGCTCGAGGAACGCCTCGGGGTGCACATGTTCGAAAAGCTGCCTTCGGGCTACCGCCTGACGGCTGCGGGCGAGGAGGTCCTCGAGTTCGCGGACCAGATGGAAGCATCGTCGCACCTGCTGGAGACGCGCGTCTTCGGGCGCGACCAGAGTGTGCGCGGGCTTCTGCGGGTGACGCTGGTGCCGACCCTCGCGACACACCTGCTCATGCCGGACTTCGCCGATTTCGCGCGTCTGCATCCGGACATCGAGATGGAAATCTTGTCGTCCGGCGAGCTGGCAAATCTGACCAACCGAGAGGCCGACGTCGCGATCCGCGTCGTCTACGACCGCAAAACCCTGCCGCTCAATCTTCACGGCCTGAAGGGACCGGAGCTGTTCGGCGGCGTCTATATGTCCTGCGATCGACTAGCCGCGTGGCGTGCGGGCGGGCCTGATCCCATCCGGTGGATCGTCATAAGCATGCATGGAATGCCGGATTGGGCCAGCGAGGGTGAGGTTCGCACCACGGGGGTTCCGCTCAGGACCACGGACGGCGAGGCGCAGATCGTTGCGGTACGGCAAGGGCTCGGGATGACGACACTGCCGTGCTTCGTTGGCGATGCCGACCCCCTACTGGTGAGGGTGCCGGGCACCGACCTGCACATGTACGGAACGCTCTGGCTCCTCACACAGGGGGAGACTCGCAAGACGAAACGCGTGCGGCTCTTCACCGAGTTCGTATCCCGCAGGCTCGCCGCGTACGCTCCGCTGCTCGCGGGGCTGTCCGTATCGCGCGACTGACGCGCGGCAGGTCGCCGATGGCGCTGTCTCGGGCGTACCGCTGTATCAGGGAGTGAGGGGAGTACTATAGCGTGGAGGAGGATAGAGCAGCGTATCAAAGGCACCTTTGTCCCACTGATGGTGGTCGATAGCTCTGGTGTCATCGCGGCCGGCGCTGCTGCTCCTCCATTTGATGTCGATACGAACAGGAGTGTGTTATGACGAAAGTGCGCGTTGCAGGCTTTTCGATCTCGCTTGATGGTTTCGGGGCAGGGCCGCAGCAAAGCCTTGAAAATCCACTCGGCAAGCGTGGGCTGGAGTTGCACCAGTGGTTCTTCGGCACGCGCACGTTCCAGGCGATGTTCGGTAACGGCGGCGGCTCGGACGGCGTTGATGAGGCTTATGCACACCGTTCGATGGACGGGTTCGGCGCGTTCATCCTCGGCCGCAACATGTTCGGGCCGATCCGTGGCCCTTGGCCGGATGACATCTGGAAGGGCTGGTGGGGCGATAATCCACCCTACCACGCGCCGACCTTCATTCTTACCCACCACCCACGCGACCCGATCGAGATGCAAGGCGGTACCACCTTCATCTTCGTGACCAACGGCATCGAGGCGGCGCTGGAACAGGCGAAGCTTGCCGCCAAGGGTCGCGATGTGAAGATCGGCGGTGGTGTCGAGACGGTGCGTCAATATCTTCGCGTCGGCTTGATCGACGAACTGCATTTCGCCTTGTCCCCGGTCGTGCTGGGGCAAGGCGAAGCGATGTTCGCCGGGATTGACCTTCCGGCGCTCGGCTACCGCGTCACCGAGCATCAGGCGACCGACCACGCCACCCACATCGTCCTCAGCCGATAGCTTCGTGACGGTCTTTTTTGGAACTGCACGACGACGATCCATCGGCGGCCGTCAAGGAAAGATCGGCCGATTGCTGCCGATAGTCGCTGAAACCGAACAGCTTCGGAATCTCGAGTGGGAGTGATTTGGCCGCGGGCAGGCGCCGTCTAAGCCGCCCGCACCATGGAACCGGCGTCGGTTAGCCGACCTCGTCGACACGGTCCGGGTAAAACGCGATGTAATCCTTGATCTGCGCCGTCGCTTCAAACGGGGTCTCATAAGTCCACACCGCGTTGTGCGAACGATCGCCACCCGCTGGAATGCTGTAGTAGGAAGCGTCGCCCTTGTAGGGACAGTATGTGGTGTGCTCGCTGCGCGTGAGCGCGGCCATATCGACATCCCGGCGTGGGATATACTGAACCGGCGGATAAGACGCCTCGCGAAGCGTCAACGCGTTGCTCGTGTCGGCGATAATCTTTCCGCCGACTTTGACGACGACGCGAGACCGGTTCGGTTCGATCGAAATGGGGTGGTCGGGTCCCGGAATCTTGACCGGCTTGTCAGTCATGATCTGTATCCTCCTGAAATTCAAAGTTTCGACCCGCCGTCGACATGGATCGTGTCGCCGGTGATCCAGCGGGCATCGTCGGAAGCCAGGAAGGCGACCACACCGCCGATGTCGTCGGGCTCGGCGAGACGCTTCAAGGCCTGCATGCCGAGAGTGTAATCCCGGCCTGCGTCCGTCTTGGTGAAACCCGACATGTCGGTCTGGACGACGCCTGGCGCGACGGCGTTTACGCGGATGCCGCGAGCCCCCAGGATAGAGGCGAAATGCTTCACCAGCGTATCGACGGCGCCCTTCGTCGCGGCATAGGCCGACAGCGAGCCGACAACGGTGCGCGCCGCGAGCGACGACAGCAGGACGATGCGGCTTCCTTCATGCAGGATGGGCAGAAGCTGCTGCACAAGGAAGAAGGGCGCCCGCACATTGACCGCGAAGAGATGGTCGAAATCCTCGACGGTATACTCCTCGATCGCGGCGGTCTTGGAGGCGCCGGCATTGGCGACGAGGATATCCAGGCGATCGCCGACGACGGCGCGGACTTCTTTGGCGAGCTTGTGAGGCCCGTCAGGTGCCGCGAGATCGGCGGCAATGGCGTCGGCGCGGCCGCCGGCCTTGCGGATTTCCGCAACGACGGCTTCAGCCTCTTTCGCGCCGCTTGCGTAATGGACCAGCACCTGGGCGCCGGCCTTGGCGAGCGCCAGAGCGCTGGCCCGCCCGATGCCGCGCGAAGCGCCGGTGACGAGAGCCGTCTTACCCGAGAGTGTGGTCATGATGATTCTCCACGAATGGGTCTGTCCGACCAGATGCACCCGCCCTCAAGCGTTGGTGCCGCCATCAACAGTCAAGCTCGCGCCCGTGATATAATCGGCTTCCGGACCCGCAACGAACGCAACCATCGCAGCGATATCTTCGACATGGCCGTAACGCTTGAGGGCCGTGTTGGCGATCTGCGGCGTCGCCCAGTCGCCATCGGCCGGATTGAGCTCCGTATCGATCGGACCCGGCTGGATGTTGTTCACGGTGATGCGGCGGGCCGCGACTTCCCGCGAGAGGCCTTGCGTGAACATTTTCACGGCGCCCTTGGTCGCCGCGTAGGCGACCAGGCCCGGCGTCATCATCCGCTCGCCGACGCAGGAGCCAATCATGATGATGCGGCCGCCATCCTGCAGGTGCTTGAGCGCGGCCTGGGTCGCGATGAACGTGCCGCGGACGTTGATATCGATGACCCGGTCCAGCTCTTCCAGCGTGGTCTCCTCGAATGGCTTCGGAATAGCGGTGCCGGCATTGTTCACCAGCACGTCGAGCCGGCCAAAAGTCGCGACAATCTTTTCGACCGCCGCGGCGACGGCTTTCGCATCGGCGGCGTCCGCCTGGATTGCGATTGCCTTTCCGCCCGCGTCTTCGATGTCTTTCACTACCGCGGCAGCTGCTTCCGCGCCTTTGCTGTAAGTGATCGCTACGCGCGCGCCTTCGGCCGCCAGCCGCTTGGCAATCGCCGCTCCGATGCCGCGCGAAGCGCCGGTGACGAGAGCTGTCTTGTTGGCCAGGTTTGCCATGGGAGGTTGCCCTTTCAGTTCGGTCTAGAGCGTCAGCTGGAGGAAGCCAGTTTCTCCACAGATGCCTGAAAAGCATCCTCCACCTAATCTCGTGATCTCGGATTTGGGCTAACATTGTCGCGAGCAAAAAGACTTTGTATGTCTAGTGTCATACCCATCAGGTATGGAGACACACGTGGAGCTGCGCCATCTCCGCTATTTCATTGCAGTCGCCGAGGAAGGCAGCCTGACTGTCGCCGCCGCGCGGCGGCTGCACACGGCCCAGCCCTCGCTCAGCCGGCAGATACGAGATTTGGAGTACGAGGTCGGCGCACAACTGCTTGTGCGCAGCGCGCGCGGCGTCGAGCTGACTCAGTCCGGCCGGGCGTTTCTCGATCACGCCCAGCTGGCGCTGATGCAGGTCGAGGCCGCGGTCGAAGCAGCGCGGCGAGCCGCTCAGCCAGCCAAGCCGACCCTCGCTCTCGGATTTCTGACCGGGCAGGAGATCGACTGGCTCCCGCAGGCGATGCGCCTCCTCCGTGACGAACTGCCCAATATCGAGGTCACCGTCTCCAGCCAATATTCTCCGGACCTTGCTCAGGGTCTGCTGAGGGGCAGGCTCGACCTGGCCTTCATGCGCCCGGAAGCGCAAATGCCGGATCTGGAGTACCGCGTCGTCGTCAAGGAGAAGCTGATCGTCGCCCTGCCGAGCGATCATCGCTTGGCGTCGCGGGATGTGATCGCGGTGCAGGATATCGCTCGCGAGGCCTTCATCGGCATGTCGAACACGGCTCCCGCGCTGCGCGTCGTCATAGAGGAATACCTGGAACGAATGGGACTGGATCTGCGGCCGGCGCACCGGGTCGACAATCTGGCGATGGCGATGTCGCTGATCGCATCGACGAGAGGCGTGGCGCTGCTGCCGACCTACGCCAAGAATTTCCTGCCCTGGGCTGTGACGAGCCGTCCGCTCGCCGGCGAGCCGCCGACGATCGATCTCGTCATCGGCTACAACAAGACCAACACCTCGCCGCTTCTCGGCCTCTTCCTGTCGCGCATCGACCAGCTGAAGAAGAGCGCTCCGCCAACGCATCGTCAATGAGGCGCGCGGCATCAACTGAATCGTCTACGACATCACCCCCAACCCCCCCGCACGATCGAGTGAGAGTGACTGAGCACTACTCCGCTTCTAAATCTGTTGGTAGTGAGTAGTTCTTGATATCTTTCATTGCTTCAAGCAGTTTGATAGTCGCTGTAGCATCAAGCGTCTCGCCTGAATAACGGACCTCATACAGACCCTGTAGATTCGAGGGCATTTTTACCCCTTCTCGAACCAACAATATGAATCTGCGCCCATAAAAGGCCATTGCCGCGCCAATTTCGATCAGTACGTTTGGGTTCAATATGACGTGTTCAACGCCGTCAGCATCCTTGATGATCTCATCGGCGTCGACGTGGATAATGGCGGCTCCACACTTCCGCATATCATCCAAAACCTTCTCCGGCACCGGCTTCGATACGGATTGGCGTTCGACAGATACGACCGGTTCTAGCTCTCCATACTCGAGAAGCTTTTTGACCGGGTCTACGAGCGCGCGGTTCTTCCCGTGTGTAATGAATACACGGCGCCGGCGCTGATCGTCTGCAACCGCGGCAGCCATTGCAGCGCCGCGGGATTGCGTAATGGGTGGAGGCGCTAGAACTCGTGGAGGCGCTTCGGATGGAGCGGCTGTCGCGGCCTCACTTCCGTTTCCCTTCTGCACCACAGTTGCGATTGGGATTTGTTCGTCGTCGCGAGACAGCGTATCTCCGCCCCGAATGTCCAAACGGACATAATACTTGCCTTTGAGTTCTTCGATGAAGCCAACAGAACGAGCGCTCTCGCTGATCCGTTCCAGGACTTCTTCTGCCTTATCCCGGGGGACGCCCATGTCCTCAAGGACGTTTAGCGCCAAATCCTGCCTGGGGAACTGGTTTCCGTCGTAGTTGCGCAAGAACTCCCCGAAGATACGAGGTTTGAGTACCGCCTCTCTTTTGGCCTCGATGTCCTCATCCTCGATCTTCGGCCGGAGAATTCTCCTGGCTAGATCGGTTACGCTTATCACGCTCGCCTGAGCGCCGCCCTCGATCAGCCCGAACGCTATGCCAGCGCCAGATAGGAGTCTCAACTGCGATCCTTTCGGATCGACATTGAGGGCCTTTGCAACATTGAATGGCGCGGTTGGTTTCCCAGCGTAATGGTCGAAGATTGCCTGCGGTATCCGCAAGGCATCGTCGAGTGATGCTATCGGCACGTCGGTCGGTCTGCTTTAGGTAGCTACGTTTAGCAGCCGGGGTTTGTGCGCCAGACTCTTTGCGGCTGGCACGTTCTCGCTTGGGGGCGTTGGTTGTATCGACTCCAGATGCTGGTGCTTTGCTCTGTGACATTGTCCGATCCTGCAAACACGGGGATCACCAACAACCAATGCGCGTGAGGTTGTACCTGTTTTGTTCGGCGGCAAGATGCTGTGTGTTTTATTTGGACACCTTTAGCCGCATCCCTGACCAGGTGGCCTATCAACCCTGACCCTCGTGACATCGCTTCGGCCCCGCCAAGGAAGGGAGATCAGCTCGATACATCAGCGCTCCGGGCGGAACGGGTTGACGATGCGGAGTGTGCCATCGATGACCATGCCGTCCTGCATGTCCTCGGACCACAAGGTGGTGCTCCCGGCCTGCAAGGCGGCGGCGACCATCGGCGCGTCGGATCGTAAAACCAAAGCGCTGCGCAAGCGCAGCGTCGCCTCGTGGCGGGTCTTCAACTCACGCCACAGCAGGCTCAGGGTGCGCAGCTACAGCCCTGTCTTTTACCTCGATCCGAGCGTAGCGGTTTTACGGCTTATCGCTGAAGCAGCCCCATCCGTCATCCCCGGGCTTGGCCCGGGGATCCACGTCTTTCACCTGGCTCGTGGATAGCCGGGCCAAGCCCGGCCAAGACGACGAAGAGAGCCGCGATCTGCCATGCTTCTAACGCGAGTTGGCGGCGTCGCGGTCGAATTTCCAATCCGGCGGCAGCTTCCAGCTTGCCTCCTTGAGGCGCGCGAGCGCGGCTTCCCGCTGCTCGGGAGTGATCGAGCGCGCGATCTCGACGGCTCGCGCGCCGCCGATCCGCAGCTCGACCTCGTCACCCTCTTTGAGGCCGAGCGCCTCGACGATATCGGCAGGCAGGCGAAGGGCGAGGCCGTCGCCCCATGTCTCGGCGCGCATCGAGCGCTTCCTTCCAGCAGTGCGGCCCTGCATATCGCGCGAACCGGCGCTCCGGTCAACGGAATTGTTCATATTTTGTTCTTGACAAATCCATAATCACGAAATATATAGGAGATGAGGCGATCTGATGAACGGTGAAGCGTGTCGAGGCTCCATGTACGTGCAGATCGCGTAGGGGAAGACCGGTGCATCAGGCCGCCCTTGGAGCGTTCCCGGCAAGCGGCGGATGTTGCCGGAATGCTCACGATAATTGCCGCTACGAGTATCAGCGCGAGGTCGACGCTGTTTCGCCGCTGCTCCCCTGCTGTTATCCCGCTGTTATTTGCGGCCCTTTTTCGCGCCAAAGGCCATGCGAATCAGACCATTACCCGAAACAGAGGCAGAAAACACGCGATATCAGCGCCGCGTTTGCTGCTCTTGGCCCCAGTGCGTTGGCCGGAAACCGCGGATTTCCGCGGATCTCCGGCGAGGTTTGCTGCAGATTCCGTGCAGAAGCAGCAAAATCGGCCGCCCGGCCGTCGCAATCGGGGTGCAGCGATGCTTGAATTAGACCATCTGATGGTCTAAATATCGGATCGCGATAACGAGAGCCGAGCGATGGAAATCTCCGTCACCGATGCGAAAGCGCAATTGACCGAGCTGGTCCGCCGCGCCGAAGCCGGCGACGAGGTCATTCTGACCCGGCACGGCCATCCGGCGGTGCGGCTGGTCCCGGTCAAGAAGCAGCGTGACCGAAGAGCCCTAAGGGCGCTCGTCGAAGAAATATGGGCTTCGGCCAAGCCGAGCCCCGGCCCGTCTGCCGCACGCAGCCAGGATTTCCTCTATGACGAGGACGGTCTGCCGAAGTGATCGCGGTCGATACCTCGGCATTGATGGCGATAGTGCTGAAGGAGCCGCAGGCGGAGGCCTGTCTCGCGGCTCTTGAAGCCGACGATGACGTCTTGATTTCAGCGGGCACTCTCGCCGAGACGCTGATCGTTTCGGCGCGGCGAAGTGTCGGGGCGGAAATGGGGCGCCTCATCGAGACGCTTGATCCCAATGTCATTTCGGTCACGGCGGCCGAGGCGCGGCGGATCGGCCTCGTCTACCAGCAATGGGGCAGAGGCCTGCACCCGGCCGCGCTCAATTTCGGAGATTGTTTCGCCTACGGGGTGGCGAAAGACCATGCCTGCCGGCTCTTGTATGTCGGCGAGGATTTCGCGAAAACCGATATCGAAGGTGTGCTCTGATTCCCGCCGCAATGCTGCTTCGTCATTGCTCGGGCGGCCCGCATGACGGAAACTGGCGCCAGATCTGCCGCGCCAAAGGGCGCCTCCAGCTTCGAGGGAGCCACTGCGATGGCCTTCAGGACGAATTACCGTTTCGAGCGCCGCGAACGGGAGCGCCTCAAACAGGCAAAAAAAGAGGAAAAACTTCGGCGCCAGCAAGAGCGCAAGGGGCAACCCGACGAGCCGTCCGACCCGGAGGCCGACCCCGAAGGCGAGACCACCGCACCGCCGGAGGCGTGATCCCGGGGAAATGATCCTGGTGGGAGCGAAGCCGGAGAGCGATCAGCGTCTGAACGATCCCGCGCGGCTCACGACCCCGTTCGGCGCGGCGGATTGCCGGTCCGCGGCGACCGACGGAACGGATTGCCCGATTGCTGCTGCGCCTCGATGCGGCGCCGGTGGTCGGCGATCCACGCCTCGGCATCGGCCTCGGTGTCGAACCGGCTGATCCTGGTGGGGTGACTGTCGGGGATGGTGACCTCGATGCCGAACGATCCGTCATCAAGCGGAATCACGCGGTAGGTCGCCTCGGCATGCGGGTGTGTCTTTGGCATTGTGCACTCGGTCGTGTGGCCTCTAGCGAATTGTTTTCGGCGTATGTATTTGGCGCTCCGGTCCGGTGCAGCGGCTCAGCCGCGCAAACCCGGCGGGAACTCGTTTTCCGCGCCGCACGCCGAACAGGTCGTCGAATCGAACGGCACCCGCTGGGTCGCGCCGATGCCGAGCGCGATGACCGCGCCGCAATTGCCGCATAGGTAATCGGTATCGCCGGTGCCGCGGAACAGCGGCTTCGCCGCCGCGGCGACCGCCGGGTCGATGTCGCCGGACGGGGCGTGCGTAACCTTCAGCGAGATGGCCGGCATCGAGCGTTGCTCCCTCAGACCGATCGGCTCAGCTGGTCTTCCCGCACGATGCGCTCGTGGCCGTCGGCCTGGCTCTTGACCCGATATTGGAAGACGCTCGCCTCTTCCGGCAGCAGACGAACGATCTTGAAGCGCCCGCGGGCCGAACTGAGCTGGTGCCGGTCGGGCGAGAAGCGGACGGTTTGTCCGACGGTAAATTTCGGTGTCGTCATCGCATGTTCTCCTGGGACCCGTTCTGCCCTACGATCCGTTCTGGGCCATGCCGCGGTCGACGCGCTCAGCGAGCTTTTCGTATTCCTGGGCTACCTCGCGCAGATGCTCCTTGATCGCGAGCGTCGTGGCTTCGCTCGCCAATTTGCGGACCCGGGCCGCATGGCGCCGGTAGTAATCGGCCGGCAGCGGCGGCGTGGCTGGCGGGTGGTCCATACCCAGTATGCCGATCAATACCCTTCGCGCTCGAGCCGCTTGCGCAGCATCTTGCGGTGGCGGCGGATCGCTTCGGCCTTTTCGCGGACCCGGCGTTCCGACGGTTTCTCATAGGCCCGGCGCCGCTTCATGTCGCGGAAGGTGCCTTCGCGCTGCATCTTCTTCTTGAGCACCCGCAGAGCGGAGTTGAGGTCGTTGTCGCGCACGAAGACCTGCATTATGGAGACGCCTTTCTCGTTGTTGCCGCGCTCGCCTTCTCTTGCCTTCAGAGGAAGAAAAGGGGAGCTGCCGCGGCAGCTCCCCTTCCTTGTTACGCCCTGACCGGGCTAGGCCTGTTGCAGGTTGACCGCCGAGGTCTTGCCCTGTTGGCCGCGTTCCAGCTCGAAGCTCACCTTCTGCCCCTCGCGCAAATTGCCGAGGCCGGAGCGCTCGACAGCCGAGATGTGCACGAACACGTCTTTCGAGCCGTCATCGGGCTGGATGAAGCCATAGCCCTTTTGGGAATTGAACCACTTCACGGTTCCGATCGTCATTGTCGTCCTTCACGTAAATAAGGAAGTTGCCTCCGCTCGGTACGAACGGCGGGTCAAACCGCAACATTGAACGGAGAGCAGGTCCGGCGCTCGATGCGCGTGGAAGAGCGGGCCGAACGATGAAGAAGTCGACCCGGTGTAAATGGGCATTGGGCCGCGGCCTTGCAAGACCGGCCCCGCCTCGCCCACGGCCGCAAGGCCGGTCCGGCTCTAGGGCGGCGCAGGGGGGTGCGGCATCACCGGCAAGGTATGGGTCAGGGCCAGCCACAGGACCGCAAAGGCGAGCGACAGCAACGCGATCGGCACGCCGGCGCGCGCATGGTCCCCGAAGCTGAAGCGCATGCCGATCCGCTCCGCCTGCTCGGCGATCAGCAGATTGGTCAGGCTGCCGCTCAACAGAAAATTGCCGGCCAAGGTCGAGAGCAAGGCGAGCGAGTAGAGGACGCCGGCGGGCGGGGTCGGCCAGATCTGCAGCAGGAGCATCGCAGCCGGCAGGCTGCCGATCGCGTTGCTGGTCACCGCCGCGAACGGCGCCAACAGCAAGAGATTATTGGGCAGCAGCCCGTGACCCTCGAGAAATCCAAGGGCCTTCGCCGCGATCCCCGCATCGTTCAACGCCCCGGTGATCGCAAAGAGGCACGAGACCAGCAAAAGGAGCGGCCAATCGACCGCCGCGATCATCGTGCGGCTGGTGATCTTGCGGTTGGCCAGCAGCAGCGCGGCGATGATCAGGGCGCCGATCTCGCGCGGCACCGGCGTCGAGAACAGCACCAGCAAGGCGATCAGCGCGACGACGCCCTTGATCATCTGGTTGCGGTCGATCGGATGCACGGTAACGGGCGGCGGTTCCCGGCTCTCCGGCGGGATCGCGTCGCGGATCCGGCGGCGCCATTGCAGCCACACGACCGCGAACACGACCCCCAGAGCGAACAGCGCCGGCACGCCGTTGATCTTGAGAAAGCTCCAGAAGCCGAGATGTCCCATCGCGCCGAGCACGATGTTCTGCGGGTTTCCGATCAGGGTCGCCGCCGAGCCGGCATTGGTCGCGGCAGCCAGTGCGATCGCGAAGGGCCGCGGGTCGAAGCCGCGGCTCTGCGCGCCGGCGATCAGCAAGGGCGCGATCGTCACGATCAGGATGTCGTTGGCCAAGACGGCCGACAGCGCGCCGCCGATTGCCACCGTGATCGCGAGGAGGCCGGCGGTGCCGCCGCCCCAGCCGGTGATCGTGCGGGCGCACAGATCGATAAAGCCCGATTCGGCGAATTGCGCCGAGATGATCATCATCGCGAACAGCAGCGCCATGGTCGGCATGTCTACGGCGCTGCCGAAATCGTCGAGCGTCATCTGGCCGCTCGCGAGCAGCGCGATGACCGCAAGCAGCGCGATGCCGGTGCGGTCGACGCGCAGCCAGGCGATGCGCCCGGCGATCATGCCGAGATAGGTCAGTACCAGGACCAGGAGGGCGATCGCGGCCTTCATCGCGGGGACTGTCTGGTATGGGTTTGCATCATAGCCGACGGCATCCGCCCAGTGGCGCGTGGCGTGGTGCGCGGCGACGTCGTGATTGCTATATCATGAGAGAGATGGATGAACTCCTGACGGATCAGCCGCCACCCTCGTCGCGGGCGGGCGACACACGCTTCTTCGCCGCGCTGAACGAGGCGCAATGCCGCGCCGTCGAGGCGCTGGACGGGCCCATCCTGGTGCTGGCCGGCGCCGGCACCGGCAAGACGCGCGTGCTGACCACCCGCCTCGCCCACATTTTGGCAACCCGCCGCGCGTTTCCCGGCGAGGTCTTGGCCGTCACCTTCACGAACAAGGCTTCGCGCGAGATGCGCGAGCGTCTCGAAGCGATGATCGGCGATACCGCGAACGGCGTCTGGCTCGGCACGTTTCACGCGCTCGCGGCGCGCATCCTGCGCCGCCACGCCGAGGCGGTCGGGCTGACCTCGAATTTCACGATCCTCGACACCGACGACCAGCTGCGCCTTTTGAAGCAGGTCATCGCCGCCAACAATATTGACGAGCGGCGCTGGCCGGCCCGCGCGTTGCTTGGGGCGATCGAGCGCTGGAAGGACCGCGGCCTGACGCCGGACAAGGTGCCGGCCGGTGAGACCGGCGACTTCGCGGATGGCCGCGCGGTGGCGTTGTACCGCGATTATCAGGAGCGGCTTGCGACCGTGAACGCGGTCGATTTCGGCGACCTGCTATTGCACAATCTGACGCTGTTCGCGGTGCAGCCCGAGATCTTGGTATCCTATCAGCGCCGCTTCCGCTATCTGCTCGTCGACGAGTACCAGGACACCAATGTCGCGCAGTATCTATGGCTGCGGCTCCTGGCGCAGCAGCACAAGAATTTGTGCTGCGTCGGCGATGACGACCAGTCGATCTATAGCTGGCGCGGCGCCGAGATCGGCAACATCCTCAAATTCGAAAGCGACTTCCCGGGCGCGCTGATCGTCCGGCTCGAGGAGAATTACCGCTCGACCCCGGAGATCCTGGCCGCCGCCGCCGGCGTCATCGCGCACAACCGCGGCCGCCTCGGCAAGACGCTGTGGACCCGCGCGGATACCGGGGACAAAGTCACCGTGCGCGGGCTGTGGGATGCCGAGCAGGAGGCGCGCTGGGTCGGCGATGAGATCGAGGCGCTGCAGCGCCGGCGGCACGCACTGCGCGAAATCGCGATCCTGGTGCGCGCCGGCTTCCAGACCCGCGAGTTCGAGGAGCGTTTTATCGCGCTCGCCCTGCCCTATCGCGTGATCGGCGGGCCTCGCTTCTACGAGCGCCAGGAAATCCGCGACGCGCTTGCCTATCTGCGCCTCGTGCGCCAGCCGAGCGACGATCTCGCCTTCGAGCGTATCGTTAACGTGCCGCGCCGCGGTATCGGCACCGCGACCTTGCAGCTCCTCCATGCGACGGCGCGCGCCGAGAGCTTGCCGCTCGTTGAAGCGGCCCGGCGGCTGATCGCAGGCGGCAACGTGCCAAAGGCCGCCCGCAATTCGCTCGCCGGCTTCATTGCCGCGCTCGATCGCTGGCGCGCCGAGGCCGACCGCTTGTCGCACACCGACCTCGTGCAGGCGGTGCTCGACGAATCGGGCTACACGGCGATGTGGCAAGCGGACCGCTCGCCCGACGCGCCGGGCCGCCTCGAAAACCTGAAGGAGCTGGTCGTCGCGATGGCGGAGTTCGAGAACCTCACCGGGTTTCTCGAACATGTCAGCCTTGTGATGGACAACGCTGCCGACAGCAGCGGCGACATGGTCAATCTGATGACCTTGCACAGCGCCAAGGGGCTCGAATTCGACACCGTCTTTCTGCCGGGCTGGGAGGAAGGGCTGTTCCCGAGCCTGCGTTCGGTCGAGGAGCACGGGCTTAAAGGCCTCGAAGAGGAGCGCCGCCTCGCCTATGTTGGGCTGACCCGGGCGCGGCATCGCGCCTTTGTGTCGTTCGCCGCCAACCGCCGCATCCACGGCCAGTGGCAGAGCTCGGCGCGCTCGCGCTTTGTCGACGAATTGTCGCCCGATCACGTCGAGATTGTCACCGAACTCGGGTTGGGGCTCGGCCCGGGTTTTGGTTCGGGCACGACCGCCGTCTCGCCCGGCTGGACCGCGGCGTCGCCCGGCTGGGGCGCCGCCTGGAACCAGTCGCAGATGGGCCGTGCCGGCCGCCAGCCGCTGTTGATCGAGAGCGCGCGGGTGCCGCTCCGCGGCCAGGAGGTCCCGAAAGTCGGCGGCTTTTCGGTCGGCGATCGCGTGTTTCACCAGAAATTCGGTTACGGCACGATCCGCAAGGTCGAGGACAACCGGCTCGACATCAATTTCGAGCATGCCGGCGACAAGAAGGTCATGGACGCCTTTGTCCAGCGCGCCTGATCGCTACACCGTCCCGGCGAAAGCCGGGACCACCTTTCAGCGTCTCGGGCGTAGACGGGTAGGTCCCGGCTTTCGCCGGGACGACGGATAAAGGGCAAAACGAAGCCAAGATGATCAACCAATCACGTATCGCCGCGGAGGTGGAGGGTGCGGAGGCGGCGCTGGACGTCGCCACTATCCTCGACGAGATGGCCGGCGCGGTGGCGGCATTCGAGACCGGCGAGGCGCAGGGCGAGAAGCCTGCGCTGTGGCGGGTCGAGGCCTATCCGAAGACGTCAGTGCTAGACACCGCAACGGAAGTTCGGCTGGCGCTCGCCGCGGCCAGCGCCGGCGGAAAACTCATTCGAGTTGTTGAAGAGCGGCTGCCCGAGCGCGATTGGCTCGCCGAAAACCGCCGCGATTTTCCACCGCAGCGCATCGGGCGGTTTTTCATCCACGGCTCGCATTGGCGTGGCTCGATACCGGCATCGGCAATCGCCATCGAGATCGACGCGGCGACCGCCTTCGGCACCGGCGAGCATCCCTCGACCCGCGGCTGCCTGTTGGCGCTGGAGCATCTAGCGCGACGCCGCCGTTTTCGGCGACCGCTCGATATCGGCACCGGCAGTGGCATCCTGGCGATCTCCGCCGCGAAACGGCTCCGCCGGCCGGTCATCGCCGGCGACATCGATCCCGAGGCGGTGCGGGTCGCGCGGCATCACGCGACGCGCAACGGGCTGGGCGGGCAGGTGCGCGTTTTCCGCGCGGCTGGTTATCGCAGCCGCGCCTTGGGCGGCCGCAGATACGATCTGATCTTTGCGAATATCCTGGCCCGCCCGCTGGCGCTGATGGCGCGCGATCTAAAGCGCGCCCTGGCGCCAGGCGGAGCTGCCGTGTTGGCGGGATTACTGCGGCGCCAAGAAATGTCGGTGCTGGCGGCGCACCGCGCTCAGGGACTAGCGCTCGACCGCCGCCTGGTCATCGAAGGATGGTCCACCCTGGTGTTGCGTTCCGGTCGCGAGCGACCCGATGGGCCAGGTTAGAGCGGCGGCAGCCAGCGGCCCCCGAGGGCCAGCTTGACTTGGCGCGCGCTCAGCCCAAATGCGGGTTCCCGAGCACCGGCCTGATCGCGCCGGGCCTTCTCATGGAAACCCTCGACGATCGAGGGAATCTCGGAGCGGTGAATGCCGATATCAGCGAGCGCGTGGTCGTCGAGCGACATCAACTCGTCATAGGCGCGCTGGCGCTTCCGCCAGCCGTCCCACGCATTGCGAGCGCCGACAAAGAGATTGATCAGAGACATGGTTCGATACCTCACCGGAATGGTGCATTGCACAAATGGGGAGTCGAGCTGCCTTAACCATCGAAAATCGTGCATTCCAGCCATGCATTAGGCCGAAGTAACGCCTGGATTTGATTTCGGACTGTTGCTGCGGCGCAACAAATCTCGTCCCCCGCCCGGCCGCGCGCTAAAGTGAGGCTCTCTAGGTTTCGGAGTTCCTAATGACCGCAGTTGCGACAAAACCGGATCAGCGGCGGCTTGCGCACCTGCTGCGGGCGGCGCATTCGCCGCTCGATGCGGACGGCGTCGCCGATCTCATCGCCGGCGTGCTGGCTGCGCCCGAGGAGGTCGGCACGAGCTGGCACCAGCTCGTTGCCGATCCGATGCCGCCGGCCCTCGCCGAGGCGCTCGAAGAGCTGCGCGCCCATCTGGCGGCCGGCTATCACGACGGCCTGTCGCGCGAGGATTTCGCCCGGCTGCCGCGGCCGGCCCGCCTCGCCCGTTTGCGTGACGTCATGGCGGCGCGCCGCCTCGACGGCTTCATCGTGCCGCGCGCCGATGAGTATCAGGGCGAATACGTGCCCGCCGCCGGCCAGCGCCTCGCTTGGCTGACCGGCTTTACCGGCTCGGCGGGCCTTTCGGTCGTGCTGCGCGACCGCGCCGCGCTGTTCGTCGACGGGCGTTATACATTGCAGGCGGCGGCGCAGGTCGATACCTCGTTGTTCGAGATCCGTCACCTGGTCAACGAGCCGGCTTGGCGCTGGCTTGCGGACGCCGCCGCCAAGGGCGCCGTTATCGGTTATGACCCGTGGCTGCACACGCCGCAGGAGGTCGAGCGCTTTCGCTCGGGCGCCGAGCGGGCCGGCGCGAGCCTGATTCCGGTCGAGAACCCGGTTGACGAGGCGTGGACGGGCCGGCCGCCGGCGCCGCTCGCACCCGTCATGCCGCATCCTGAGCGCTATGCCGGCGAGAGCGCCGAGGCGAAGCGCACCCGGCTCGGACGCGCCCTGGCCGAGGAGGGCGCCGCCGCGGCGGTCATGACGATGCCGGAGTCGATCGCCTGGCTCTTGAACATCCGCGGCGGCGACGTGCCGCACACGCCGCTGCCTTTGTCTTTCGCAATTCTGCGGCAGGACGGCAGCGTCAGTTTGTTCATCGACCGCCGCAAGCTCGCCCCCGGCCTCAACCGCCGTCTCGGCAACGCCGTGACGATCGAGCCGCCCGACCGGCTCGGCCCGGCTCTCGACGAGCTGGCGCGTTCGGGACAGCGGGTGCAGGTCGATCCGGGAACCGCCGCGTCATGGGTCTTCGACCGGCTCACGCAAGCCGGCGGGCAGATCCACCGCGCCGCCGATCCGTGCCTATTGCCGAAGGCCTGCAAGAACCCGGTCGAGCTCGACGGCACCCGCACTGCACATCGCCGCGACGGCGCCGCCGTGACCCGGTTTCTCGCCTGGCTGGCGCGCGAGGCGCCGAAGGGCGAGCTGCGCGAGATTGCTGCCAGCGACCGGCTCGAAGCTTTCCGCCGCGAGGGCGATTTGTTCCGCGATCTGAGCTTCCCGACGATATCAGGCGCCGGGCCGAACGGCGCGATCGTGCATTACCGCGCGATGCCGGAAACCGAACGTCGCCTCGAACCCGGCACGCTCTACCTGCTCGATTCCGGCGCGCAATATCTCGACGGCACGACCGACATCACCCGCACGATCGCGATCGGCGAGCCAACGGACGAAATGCGCGACCGCTTCACGCGCGTGTTGAAGGGGCACATCGCGCTAGCGCTGGCGCGCTTCCCGAAGGGCACGACCGGCTCGCAGCTCGACGCCTTCGCGCGCCGTGCGCTGTGGGAGAGAGGCCTCGATTACGACCACGGGACCGGCCACGGCGTCGGCAGCTATCTCGGCGTGCATGAGGGGCCGCAGCGCATCTCGAAGGCGGTCAACACGCAGCCGCTGCTGCCGGGCATGATCGTCTCGAACGAACCCGGTTATTACAAGACGGGCGCCTACGGCATCCGCATCGAGAACCTTGTCGTCGTGCAACCGTCGAGCGGAGAGACCGAAGGCGGGCGCGACATGCTGTGCTTCGAGACGCTGACCCTGGCGCCCATCGACCGCACTCTCGTCGCCCGCGAATTGCTCGAGGACGAGGAGATCGCCTGGCTCGACGCCTATCACGCGCGCGTCCGCGAGACGCTGACGCCGCTCCTCGACCGCGACACCGCCCGCTGGCTCGCCGAAGCCACCCAGCCACTCAACGTCGGTTGAGGCTCGACGCTTCCCAAATCGTCATCCCGGCGAAGGCCGGGATCCATTCTTGAGAGGCACAACAACCTGAACCGCGGATCCCGGCTTTCGCCGGGACGACGATGTATGAGAACCTGCGCGGACCCGTCTAGGAAGGAGAGGCCATGCCCGAGGTCCAGCCGTTTGCCGCCGGCAATTACCGCTTCCTGACGCATGCCTTCCAGTATTCCGGCGGGGTCGCGGCTGATCCCGGCTATGCGATCGAGCGCGCGCGATTTGCCCGGCCGTTGCCGCTAGCCCAGGGCTTCGACGCGATCGAGGCCTATCTCGCGCGCATCGGCCGGCCGCCGACCGCGTTTTGCGCCTGCGAATTGCGCTCGCCCGGACAATTCACCGAGCAGGGCTTTATCGACTTCAACCGGCATTACGTGCAGCGGCTGGAGACGTGGGGCATCTTCCGCGACGACATCAACCCTGTGGCGCGCTCCAATGTCTGCCCCGAGATCGATCCGCCCTCAGAGCCCTCCTTGTACGCGTTCAGCTACACTGTACCGGGCGGCGGCAAGAGCTTTGTCGCGGCGGGCAGCGGCGAGGCGTCCGACGGTCCCGGCAGCTATGCCGAGCGCATCGTGCGGCTCGGCGATCAGTCGCCCGACGGCATGCGCGACAAGGCGCGCTACGTGGTCGGCGCGATGGAACGGCGCATGGGCGCGCTCGGCTTCGGCTGGGCCGATGTCACCGCGACCCAGGTCTACACCGTATTCGGCATTCATCGCGAGCTGGCCGCCGAAATGGTCGAACGCGGAACGAGTGCCGGCGGGCTGACTTGGCATTTCGCGCGGCCGCCGGTGCAAGGGCTCGATTTCGAGATGGATATGCGCGGCCTCGCCCGCGAGCTCATGATTTGATGGGGAGGCGCTACCGCTTTGCCTCCCATTCGCGGCCGCGGGCGGCGAACGCCTTCTCCCAATCCCGGCCGTCGAACAGGCGGCGCGCGCCCATAGTTTCCGGATCGTACTCGTCGAGGCAGCGCGCGTTGACGCTGTAGTTCTCCGGGTCGGAGCGCGGCTGATAGAAGGCGTGGATGCCGCAATGGCGGCAGAAGGTGTGCTTCGCGACCCCCGTGCCGAAGGTGTAGGTCGTCATCTCCTCGGCGCCGCTGAGAATCTCGAGCCGTTCCCGCGCGACCGGCAGGTGCAGAATGCCCTTCTTCGTGCAGATCGAGCAGTTGCACTCGCCGATAGTTGTCTCGTCCAGATCGACCTGGATACGGAACCGCACATGGCCGCAATGGCAGCCGCCCTCGTAAGTCCTGAGCATCCTCTCCTCCACCGATTGCGCCGATCGTAGCACGGCGGCTCGGCGTCGATCAGAGGCCGCGCGGTTCTACCGCTGATTGAAGGCAGCGCGATTTGCGCCTAATTTCCCGGCCTTGAGAACGGGGAGGAATTTCGATGCAAGTTCATTCCGTGTGCGCGTGCGGCACGGTTCGTCACAAAGGCAGAGGCGAGTTCTGCGTGCCGGCTTGGTCGCGGCGCGGCTTGTTGCGCGGCGGCGCGGCGTTGGCGGCCGGCCTCCTCGCAGGGCTCGGCGGTGGGATCGCATTGCCGGGGGCGGCCCAAGCCCAGACGCAGATGACGCCGGACCAGGCGTTGCAAGCGATGATGGACGGCAACAAGCGCTTTACGCAGGGCCAGATGACCTCGTTCAACGAGGACCTCAAAGAGCTGAAGGAAAAGACTGCCGAGGGGCAGGCGCCGTTTGCCGCGGTGTTGTCCTGCGCCGATTCCCGCGTGCCGGTCGAATTGGTGTTCGACCAGAGCATCGGCCACCTCTTTGTCGTGCGGGTCGCCGGCAATGTCGTGACCCCTGAGCTGATCGCCAGCCTCGAATACGGCGTCGCGGTGCTCGGCACAAAGGCGCTCATGGTGCTCGGACATGCCCGTTGCGGTGCCGTCCAGGCGACGATCGACGCCAAGCCGGTGCCCGGACAGATCAGCGTCCTCTATCGCGCGATCCGCCCGGCGGTCGATCAGGCCGGGCCGAACCTGGATGCCGCGATCAAGGCCAATGCGAAAATCCAGGCCGGGTTGTTGCAAACCGCTTCGCCGGTCATCGCCGAGCACATCAAGAGCAACCAGCTCAAGGTCGTCGCCGGCTATTACGATCTCGCGAGCGGCGCCGTCACGCTGCTGACCTAGCGCAGTCGCGATCACCCGAAAATCCGCTGCGAGGGGATTGCTCCGCTCGCAATGACAGCAAGGGATTGTCATTGCGAGGGGCGGAGCGACGAAGCAATCTCCCTCGGGACCATCTCGGTGAGCGGTATGACTGAGCAATCCAAGAGCCCGTTTCGGCTGGAAGAGGCGACGATCGCCCAATTGCATGCGGCGATCCGCGCCGGGCAGACGACTGTCGTGCAAATCGTCGAGCACTACATCGCGCGGTCCCGCGCCCATAACGGCGTCGCCAGCCTGCTCGTCACCGAGGGTGGCGCAGGCGTGCCCGAGGCGGCGGGCGCGGTGCGCGCCGGCGCGCCCTTGCGCTTCCCGACCGAAACCGTCGCGGCCTCGACGATCTTCCCCGATCTCGACAAATACCAGGGCCCGCGGCTCGAATTCGGCCGCATGGAGGCGACCGCTTCCGACCCCGCGGTGCAGCAGCAATACGGCATGATCGCCGGCAAGCCCGACGCGGGGCAGCTCAACGCGCTTGCCACCCTCAATATCCGCGGCGAGCGCTCGGTCACCTGCAAGGGCGAGTTCGACCGCCATCCCTCGCTCGGCCCGCTGCCGCCCGGCGCGCCGCCGGTGTGCGAGCATTTTCGTCACTTGCCGGACGCGCTCGAAACCGCCGCCGCGCTCGACACAAGCTACGGCCGCAACCCGCCGCTCGACGAATTGCCGATGTATGGGGTTGTGTTCTCATTCAAGGACCCGTTCGACACAAAGGACATGCGCACGACCGCTGGCGGCGACGCCGCGTACGACATCGATTTCCCGGCGCGCGACCACATTCTTGTCGAGCGGCTGCGCGAGAAGGGCGCGATCATCTTCGCGAAAGCCGTCTGCACCGAATACAACGGCCGCGCCGGCAATCCCGGCGGCCGCCACAAGCCCGAAAAAGTCTTGCCCTCGACGCTCGGCTATCAGCGCAGCAGCTGGGGCGGCAACCCCGCGAATGTCTACGACACGACCCGCGCCGCGTCGCTCGGCTCGAGTTCCGGCTCGGCTGTTTCGGTCAGCGCCAATCTCGTCATGTGCAGCCTTGGCGAGGAGACCCGCGCCTCGACCCGCGGCCCCGCCAACCACAATGCCGTCGCGCTGATCCTGCCGCACAAGGCGATGCTCGGCTTCAACGGCGGCGCGATCGGCGCCGATATCTATTGCGACCGCAGCGGCATCATGGCGCGCACGATCGCCGATTGCGCCAAAGTGCTCGACGCGCTGCGCAACGAGGACGGCGGTTATTACGACCCGCGCGACCCCTACACGACGGTGCCACGCTCCTCCGTGCTGCCGAGCTATACCGAGCACGCGCGCGCCTCGGGAGCGGCGGGTGCGCTGAGGGGCACGCGCATCGGCGTGATCCGCGAATCGATGCTGGTGCGCCCGGGCGAGAAATCGACTGTCGCGATCTGCACCGCCGCCGCGGCCGAGATCAAAGCCGTGCTCGGCGGCAAGCTCGGCGCGACCCTTGTCGAGTCTTCCGATCCGCTATGGGAGCGCGACCGCGATCTCGAACAGATGAACCCGGATTTCCGCACCGGGCTGGCGCGGCTCGTACCGGTGTTCATGCCGGATCTCTTGTTCCGTCTCGGACCCGACGGCACGCCGCTGTTCAAGGAGTTCGCCGCCGCGATTCGCCCGACCGAATTCGCGCCCGGCAAGGTGTTCGGCAGCGGTTCGATGCTGCCGATCGACTACATGGTCGCGCTCGCGGAGGGCCATGTGTCGCCGCCCCGCAATCTCGACATCGCGACGATCCAGGATCAGCAGCTCGCGCCGACTTTCCGCTATCACATTCCGCATTATCTCGGCCGCCGCGCCGCCGATTGGCAAGCGCTCGGCTTCGCCGAAACGCTGACCGATTTCGCGGCCTTGAACGCACGCTCGAAGTTCTGGGGCGATGACGGGCGCGCCGCCTTCAAGAACTGGGAGGAGGTGACCGATCCGCGCAACCCGCTCGGCGGCCGCCAGGGTGTCGACGAGCGCATCATGCTGCGCGAACTCCTGCGCCGGCTCGACATGCTGGTCATGCTGGAGAACCGGCTCGACGCTCTCGTGCGCCTGCACACGCCGCTGCCGCCCGGCAAGATCGGCGGCGCGCACGACGCGCTCGCCGGCCCCTCGAATCTGCGGGCCGAGACGATGTACGGCCCCAATGCCGGGCTCACTGAAGTTCTGATCCCGGCCGGCTATGTGACGACCGTGTACGATCCTGTCTTTAAGCTCAGCGATGACCGCAAGCGGTATATCCCGGCGCCGTCCGACACGCCGACGACGATCTCGCCGCCGGGCCTCCCTTTCTCATTGGTGATCCGCGCCGAACCCGGCCGCGAAAACGTCATCCTGAAAATCGCCTCCGCCTACGAGGCGGCCTCGAAGCGCCGCATCCCGCCGCCCGCCTTCGGCCCCCTGCCCGTTCGCGCCACGGAAGGCTGAGCAACTTCCGGCACGCTGGGCCGCTCGGATTAGAAGTAGAATTGCGAGCGCAGTACGACGGCGTCGAGCTGGCCGCCGACCGGAGCGCCGAGCGGGGTGCCGGCGATGCCGCCGCCTGCCGCGGTGGAGAACTTCTTGTCGATCTTGCCGTGCAGAAAATCGAGCATGAAGCGGACATTGACATTCGGATACCAGTTGAGGCCCGCTGCATAGATCGTCTGCGTGCCGCCGCCGACTGCGTTGCTGCCCGGCGGCGGAGCAACGCCAGGGGTGAAATGGTCATTGAGAGTGATCGTGCTGAAGCGCGCGGCGAGTTCGATGGCGCCGGTACCCCATAAACCGTCAAATGGCGCGAACGGGCGATCGGGGACCGGGTTGGTGTAGGCGCCGGTCGCTGGCACGTATTTGCGCTGCTCGCCGGTCATGATCATGCTGGCTTCGACATAGCCGCCGTCGAAACCGTTGCTCCGCAACCGCGCACGGTCGATATCGATGTGGTAGTATTCGCCCTGAATGTAAAAGTTGCGCCAGCTGCCGGCGCCCTCGAGGCCGTATACCTGCGCGCCGTTGAGGGGGTTCGCGGGGGTGCCGAGAGCACCGGTGCTGAGGATCGTGGTCGGGTCGATCCGATCTTCCGGGCGGTCGGACAAGGTGATCGTGCGGACGCCGCCTGGCGCCGGCGGTTTCAGCAGCGCGCCGACATCGCCCCCGAGGTGGACCGTGTATTCCGGGTCCTGCAGCAGCTGATACGTCGCGCGCCCGAATGCGCCGATCTGTTCGCCGGTATTGTGCGCCGAGCCCGATTGCGGCCCGGTCGCGTAGACGCCGGCCCAGTAGCGGTCATTGTTTGACCGCACCCCCGCCGCCGAACGGAAATCGTTGGCGAAGATGTTGCTCGCGACGGTCTGGATCGTCGGTCGCTCGACAAACATGATGTCGTTCGAGCTGGTCGCCTCGTCGAGCGTGAACGGCGTATCGATGTAGCCGATATCGAAGGCGAGCGGCAGCGGCCCCTTGTTCAAGCCGTTGTAGGTGAGCGAAGCCCACTCGATGCCGCCCGTGGTGGTGCCGGCGCCGCCCGGCCCCATGTCGGTAGAGCCGCCGAAATCGTAGATCAGCGTGTACGCCCAATCGCCGTCGAACTTTCCGGTGACGCCGAGACGGGCGCGCCGTGCGTTGACCCCGCTGTTGAGGTTGTGCACGGCGGCAAATCGCGAACCCGGCTGGTAATCGAGATAGCTGCCGACATCGAAATGCAGCCGCCCCGTAAGAAAGATCGAGTTCCGCCCGTCGGCGCTCTCCAGCCCGAAGCGATTTCCCGCGGTCTGCACGACGTGCGGCGAGGGTTTCGGCGGCGGTCCCGGCGGTGGCGGCGGCGCCGGTACGATGGCGACGACCTTGGCTTGCGCTTGGCTGGCCGCCTGAACCGCCTGTTGGGCTTGCGCCCGCGCTTGCTCGGCATCCTGCCGCGACTGGTGCAGCTGCTGCCGCGTGGTGCCCAACTCGCGCTTCAGAGCTTGCAGCTCGCCTTCGAGATGCCGGATATGCTCTTCGATCGCGCCGATCCGGTCCGTCGATTGTGCGGCAGCCGCCACAGGTACGAGCGCCGCGAGGAATGCGGCTGCGCTAGTCCTGCCGCGCAAGCCGAAACCCGATCTTTTCGCCCGCATCATCCTCTCTCCCCCTACTCCACCCCTTACGAGAGTAAGCAAGCTTATATGATCGTTTTATGAGAGTGTGATGACATTACTCGGCTTTATCCAGCAGGCAAATTCCTCTGATTCCAAAGCGTCGCCCGGAGATCGTCGGCGCATTGGTGTTGCTGGCTGACGACAGGGCTTGGACAAACCGATGGCTGCTTGTATGTGATCGTCCGCGGCTGGCCGGGCGGCGCGGGCCGGCAAGAGCACGGAAAGGCGAGATGAGCATGCTGCGGTGTCGACGGTCTGCCATGAGGAAGCTCGCCGGGTTCGGCGTTCTGGTTGCTGGTTTGCTGGTCCTCGCACCGGTATTGCCGGCGGCCGCTGCGGGGCCGTCGGACACAATCCGCAGTTTCTACGGCGTGCTGCTCGACACGATGCAGCACGCGACGCAGCTCGGCGCGCGCGGCCGCTACCAGAAACTGGAGCCGGTCGTCTTTAGAACCTTCGACGTGCCCTATATGGCGCGGCTGTCGATCGGGCCGGGCTGGGCGAGCCTGACGCCGGAGCAGAAGAAGCAGGCGGCGCACGCGTATGGCCGCTACATCGCCGCCGTCTATGCGACCCGGTTCGACGGCTTTTCCGGGGAACGGCTCGACGTGATCGGCGAGCAGAAGATCAAGCGCGGCACGATGGTCCAATCGCGGATCGTCAAATCCGACGGCGAGCCCGTGTCGATCAACTACATGGTGCACGACAACGCGGTCGGTTATCAGATCCGCGATGTGTACGTGACCGGCACGATCAGCGAGTTGGCGACGCACCGCTCCGAATTCGCAACGATCCTGCGCACCAACGGCATCGACGGGCTGATCGCGTCCTTGAACAAGAAGGCCGACGACCTGCGCGGCTGACCTCCGCTGCCAGCTCAAAGGTCGCGGCGGGGCGGCATCGCGAGAAACGAGTGCACGACATGCCACAGCTGGTGGCGGTTGTGGCCGAACACCAGCGCATGCGCCGCGCCCGGCAACACGACGAATTGCCGGTCGGGGTTCGGCAGTTGCCGGAAGAAATCGAGCAGATCTTCTTCGCTCGCGATGCCGTCATGCTCGCCGCGCACGATCATGACCGGCGCCTGCACCTTCAGCGGATCGACAACCGGCAGATTGGCGGTCATGTCGAGATAGGTGCCGGTCGGCACCTCCTCGCCATGCACGAGCTCGGCATCGGCCAGCGCCTCGGCGACGCGCGGGTCGCTCGTGCCGGGATGGTCGCGGGTGAAGATGCTGCGGATCATCGCGCGGTCGCGCAGCCGCCGGTTGTGGGCGCGGAAATACTCGACCTGCTCGGCGCGCTTCGCGAGGGTCGGCGAGTTGCGGCCGGTATAGGTGAAGGCGTTCAGCACGAGGCGGCCGACCCGCTCCGGCCGCGCCATCGCAAAGGCCGCGGCGCGCAGCGCCCCCGACGACTCGCCCATGAAATGCAGCCGCTCCTGGCCGGTTTCGCGGATCGCCAGCTCCGTCGCCGCGGCGAGATCGGCGACACCGCTCGCGATATCGGAATTGCCCACCGTGCGCGACGAGCGGCCGTAATTCTCATGGTCCATCGTCCAGACGTCGTAGCCGAGCCCGGCGAAGACGTTCATCGTCGAATATTGGCCCGCCTCCGGGACGGTCAGGTCGAACGACGACAGCGCCGAATTCGACGAGCCGTGCACGAGGAACAAGACCGGCCGAGCGCCCTCGCCCGCTGTCGGCGGCAGCCGCTTGCGATAGACCGCGAGCGACACCTCGCCCTTCCTGACCGTGTAATCCGCGCGCGCCGGCGCCCCGCCCTGATCGTCTGGCATTGAACACCTCGCAGCAACCTCCTCGGAGCATCGGCCGGCATCGCCGCCTTGTCCATTGCATCCTGAGCGCGAGGCGGTTTCAACTTGCCCCCGGTCAGCTTTCTCCCGCCAGCTTCTCCCGCCAGCGCGAAAGGACACCCCCATGCCCGCGACCATGCGCAACCGGCCGACGGCTTCCGTCCCGCCGCCGATGCCGCCCCTCTTGATGCCGCAGCCGCCGCTCGCGCCCCTCATCCCGCCGACCCACACGGTCGATCTGATGACCGTAGCCGGCTGCGCGATGTTCGGCGCGGTGTGGCGCGGCAAGGAGGCGAAGATCGTCGAAACCGCGGCGCTTACAGATGCGATGCCCGAGTTCAAGACGACCTACGATGTCGATCCCTATGCCGGCGTCGCCGGTTTCGACGATTCCGACTGGCCGGTCGTCTCCCCGCCGGACCTCGCGGCGCGGCGCGGCGGCGGCATGATCTCGTTCTTCTGGTTCCGCACGAAGCTGACGGTCCCGTCGGACGCCGCCGGTTTCGCGACGGCCGGCACGAAAGCGGTCTTTCGCGTCAATATCGACGACTACGCCGAAATCTGGGTCAACGGCGAGATGCCGCGCGCCGCCGGCCGGCCGAGCCCAGGCTGCATCCAGGGTTTCAACATGCCGAACCGCGTCGTCCTCGCGGACCAGGTCAACCCCGGCGACACCTTCGAGATTGCCGCCTTCGCGATCAACGGCCCGATCTCGGCCGCCCCCGCCAATTTTCTGTTCTTCCGCGAGGCGAAGATCGAGTTCTTCCGCTGAATGGCGATCGCGATTTCGTCGGCTACGGCTCAAATTCCTCGGCCACCTTGCCGCGCGCGGCCGGGTGTGAATCGCGTCCGGGCGTGGATCGCGACCGGGTGTGGATCGCGACCGGGTGTGGATCGCGACCGGGCGCGACATTGCCGAGGATTGGCGCCGCGTCAATCCGCCTTAAGACGGTGCGCGGTTGCGGGTGTTCGTCTGTTATGCGGACAACAGCGAAGTCGACCCTTTTGGGCGTGATCCTGGCCACGGGGCTGGCGCTCCCGGCAATGGCTCAGCTGGACCTTCCTTGCGATGCGTTCGAGCAAGATGACATTGGGGTCTGGTACGCAACCCGGCAGGTGACGGTCGGCACTTCGCTCGGCCTGGTCGAGGTCATGCCGGGGCGGGTCAGCGCCGACGTGGCGAGCGTTCTAGACGGGGTGTGCCAATAGAAATCCGCAAGCCGGCAAGAGGGCGAGCCTGACGCCGCCGCCCACAAAAGCGGCGCAAGCCAGTTTTCTGTTTTTCCGCGAGGCGAAGATCGAGTGCTTCCGCTGACCTACTATTCGCGCTCGATCCTCGCGTCGGGCCACCGCCGCACCATGCTGCCGGCGCCCGCGGCATAATTCCGCACCGAGACGGATGTCGCTTTCGCGCCGATTTTGTTGAAAAACTAGGTGTTGCGCGGGTTGGGGATCGCTGATTCACTCTGGTCGGTGGGGGACTGGGGTGCACGCCGATGATGGGGGAACGTCGGAGCGGGCAGGAAGCGCTGTTCTACGAGTTCTCGCTCGAACGTCATGTGCCGGCGGATCATCTGCTGCGGTCAATCGACCGGTTTGTTGACCTC